>Ga0209676_1000166_pt1 | contig 156596 bp, 148 predicted proteins | sample AraplaCvi_mLB_r2_FD_184282 | JGI IMG/M metagenome (GOLD analysis project Ga0209676, IMG submission 184282) | Arabidopsis root microbial communities from North Carolina, USA - plate scrape MF_Cvi_mLB_r2 (SPAdes) (version 2) | ecosystem: Host-associated > Plants > Roots > Endosphere | place...
CATTATTACAATCGGATCAGGCTGCACAGTCACAACGGATATCGGACTCCGGTAGCAATGGAAGCCTTGGCAGCATGAGAAATGACCTAAACCCTATAACCGTGTCCAGTATCGTTTGACCAGAACAACCCTAGCCCTCTCCCGGAGGGAGAGGGGACCAACCGAGGTGTACCCCCCCCTGCATCGACCTGAAAAACCGCGTCGATTATGGATTCAAAGCAGGACTTTCAGGTCGGCGTAATCCCGCAATATCCCCCAATCGGTCCCCTCTCCCTCTGGGAGAGGGCTAGGGTGAGGGGCTTTTCAGGCGATCAGATACGGAACTGACCGACCAGCTTGCCCAGCCGCTGTCCGAGCTCCGCCAGACTGCGCGAGGTCTGCGCACCCAACTGCGTTTCATCGGCGACGCTGTCCACCGCCACGGCAATCTGATGCACGCTGCGGTTGATCTCTTCGGCCACCGCTGTCTGCTCTTCCGCTGCGCTGGCGATCTGCGCGTTCATCGAGTTGATCGTCGCGATCAACTGGGCCATGGCATCCAGCGACGCGCCGGCCTGATTGGCCTGTTGGGAAGTGCCGTCGCCGGCCTCGCTGGAGCGGCGCATCGCCTCGACCGCCTGCTGCGTGCCCGCTTGCAAGCGGTCAATCATGCCCTGGATTTCCTGGGTGCTGATCTGCGTGCGGCTGGCCAGCGCGCGCACTTCGTCGGCGACCACGGCGAAACCAAGCCCGGCCTCGCCAGCACGGGCCGCTTCGATGGCTGCGTTCAAGGCCAACAGATTGGTCTGCTCGGCAATCGAACGGATCACCCCGAGCACGCCGACAATTGAACTGACGTCCTGCTGCAGGCTGTCCAGCGACACGCCGCTGTTGCGGATGTCATCGACCAGCGCATGAATCTGTTTGATGCTCCCCGCGACCACGCGCTTGGCGCTCTGGCCTTCTTCGTCGGTCTGCTGGGCGGCGACGGCAGCGTTCTGCGCGCTCTTGGCGACTTCCTGGGCGGCGGCGGACATTTCGTTGATCGCCGTAGCGACCTGATCGGTTTCGTGGCGCTGACGCTCCATGGCCTGATCGGAACGCTGCGCCTGTTCCGAGACCTGGGTGACCAGTCCGGTGAGTTGCGTGGTCATCTCGGTGATCTGCCGCACCAGACCGTGGATCTTGTCAACGAAACGGTTGAACGAGCCGGCCAGTTCGCCGAGTTCGTCCTGGCTGGTGATGTTCAGGCGTCGGGTCAGGTCGCCCTCGCCCGCCGCGATGTCGTCGAGGTTGGCTTTCATAAGGGTCAGCGGGCGCAGAATGGTGTTGGCCAGCAGCATGCCCGCCGCCGCGATCACCAACAGCACCAGCACCGCGACGCCGACGATGCTCAGCACCACGCCTTGCACGCGCTCCTGCACTTGCGCCTCGACCTGCGCGACTTGCGCTTCGATGCCGTCGAGGTTGACCGAAGTACCGACCGCCATGTCCCACTTCGGCAGGTATTCGGTGTAGCCAAGTTTCGGCACCAGCACCTTGGCGTTGCCCGGCAGTGGCGAGCTGTATTGCAGATAGTGGGTGCCGTCCTTGGCCACTTTGACCAGGCCGAGGTTGACGTAGACGCCGTTCGGATCGCGGTTGTCCTTGAAGCTTTTGCCCACGCCGTCGGGGTCGTTGGCCTTGAACAGGCGCACGGTCTCGGAATCGTAGCCGAAGAAGTAACCGTCCTTGCCGTAGCGAATGCCCGAGAGCAATTTGATCGCCTGCGCCCGCGCCGCGTCGTCACCCGGCGCAGCGGCGTCGTAAAGGGGTTTGATCGTGGTCATGGCCACGGCGACGTAACTTTGCAGGGTGGCTTTGGCATCGCTGAGCAGCCGCTCGCGGGTCTGTTCGACTTCCTTGCGCGCCTGTTCCTGGAGGATGAACAGCGTGGTCACGCTGATGACCAGCGCAAAGAGCAGCACCGGCAGAACGGCAAGGGACAGGACTTTAGCCTTGAGACTCAGGCGCATCAGGGGACTCACTCTTTTGATTTTGTTGGCGTGGTTAAAGGCTTTAACGGCACGCCGGGGCAAAAGTTGAGTCCGGGAACAACCCAATCCCCTGTAGGAGTGAGCCTGCTCGCGAAAGCGTTGGGTCAGCAACCTGTGTGTCGACTGACACGACGCCTTCGCGAGCAGGCTCGCTCCCACATTGGGTAATTGTGGATTTTTAGAGAACCATCGCCGCCGCCCAGCCAAACGCCAACAGCGGCAAATTGTAGTGCAGGAAGGTCGGTACGACGGTGTCCCAGATGTGGTGATGCTGGCCGTCGATGTTCAGGCCGGAGGTCGGGCCGAGGGTCGAGTCCGAGGCCGGCGATCCGGCGTCACCCAACGCACCGGCAGTGCCGACGATGCAGACGATGGCGATCGGACTGAAGCCCAGTTGCACACACAGCGGCACGAAAATCACCGCGAGAATCGGCACGGTGGAAAACGACGAGCCGATGCCCATGGTCACCAGCAGCCCGACCAGCAACATCATCAGGGCACCGACGCCCTTGCTGTGATCGATCCACGCCGCCGAGGCTTCTACCAGCGTCTGCACTTCGCCGGTAGCCTTGATCACTTCGCCGAAACCGGACGAGGCGATCATGATAAAGCCGATCATCGCCATCATCTTCATGCCTTCGGTGAACAGATCATCGGTCTCGCGCCACTTGACGATGCCCGATGCCGAGAAGATCAGAAACCCGGCCAGCGCACCGATAATCATCGAGTCCAACAACAGCTGAATGACGAACGCGGCGGCGATCGCCACACCGGCAATCATCAGGCTCAGCGGGTTGTACTGCACCGCGGTCTGCTCGACCTGTTCGATCTTCGCCAGGTCATAGACGCGCTTCTTGCGATAGCTGATAAACGCGATGCCGAGGCCGACCAGCATGCCCAGCGCCGGAATACCCATGGCATGGGTGACATTGATACCGCTGATGTCGACGCCGCTGCGCGCGACGTTGGCCAGCAGGATTTCATTGAGGAAGATGTTGCCGAAGCCCACCGGCAGGAACATGTACGGAGTGATCAGGCCGAACGTCATGACGCAGGCGATCAAACGGCGATCGAGTTGCAGCTTGGTCAGTACATAGAGAAGCGGCGGCACCAGCAGCGGAATGAACGCGATGTGGATCGGCAGGATGTTCTGCGAAGCAATCGCGACCACCCAGAGCAGGCCGATCAACAGCCATTTGACGTTACCGCCGCCCGTCGCGTGTTGCCGGTCCACCATGGCCAGGGCCTTGTCGGCCAACGCATGGGCCAGGCCGGATTTGGCGATCGCCACGGCAAAAGCACCGAGCAAGGCGTAGGACAACGCCACCGTCGCGCCGCCGCCCAGGCCGCTGTTGAACGCCTTGAGCGTCGCTTCGATGCCCAGACCACCGGTCAGGCCACCGACCAGCGCCCCGACGATCAGCGCGATCACCACATGCACGCGCGACAGGCTGAGGATCAGCATGACGCCGACGGCTGCTATGACTGCATTCATTTCACTACCTCAAAAAACATTGCGGGTGAAAACACACCGCCAGACAGGATGAGTCCGCCCGGAATTGGCCGGCGGATTTGCAAAGAGGGTCTTATTAGAAGGGGGCGCACTTTGAAGGAAGCAGCGGCAAGCTTCAAGGGGGCAAGCTACAAGCGGCAAGTTTCGAGCGGCAAGCAAAAGCGAAAGCGAAAGCGAAAAGCGAAGACGGTGACGCTGTGGCTTGTGGCTTGTGGCTTGTGGCTCGTGGCTCGTGGCTCGTGGCTCGTGGCTTGCAGCTTGTGGCTTGTGGCTTGCAGCTTGCAGCTTGCAGCTCAAGAAACCTGCTTTTCTGCCGCTACAGTGCAATGTCTCAGATATTTATCGGATAAGGATGTTTTCCATGTCGCTCAGACAACTTTCCATCCAATGGAAAATCACTTTGCTCGCCGGCCTCTGCCTGGCCGGTATCGTGACCCTGTTGGTCGGTCTTTCGCTGTATCGCATGGAACACAGCTCGGCGCTGGTCAAGGCCTCGAGCATGGAGATGCTCACCGAATCGGCGCAGGCGCGAATCGAATCGCAAGGTGAAGTGCAGGCTGCGGGCATTCGCCAGCAGTTCATGGACGCCTATCAGTACGGCCACGGTTTCTCGCGGCAGGTGCTGTTCTTGCGTGAACAGGCCGAGAAGCGTTTTCTCGATGCCTTCGACCTGCGCGAGGACATGACCCGTCAGGTCAAGTCCGCGCTGCAGGCCAACCCCGACCTGCTCGGCCTGTCACTGGTGTTTGAAGCCAACGCGCTGGACGGCAAGGATGAACTGTTCGCCGATCAGGCTGAGCTGGGCAGCAACGACAAGGGCCGTTTCGCCCTGTACTGGTCGCAACCGACCCCGGGCAAAGTCACTTCGATGGCGCTGCCGGAAAGCGACATGAGCGACACCAGCACCGGCCCCAGCGGTCAAGCCGCCAACGCCTGGTTCACCTGCCCGCGCACCACCCTCAAACCCTGCGTGATCGAGCCGTACTTCTATGTCATCGACGGGCAGAAAGTGCTGATGACCAGCATCGTCTTCCCGCTGCAGGTCAACGGCAAAGTCATTGCGTCGTTGTCGGTCGACATCAACCTCAACAGCCTGCAAGCGATCAGCCAGAATGCCAGTCGCAAACTTTATGACGGTCAGACCGCGGTAAGCATCGTCAGCCCTGCCGGCCTGCTCGCCGGCTACAGCCCGGATGCCGGCAAGCTCAGCCAGCGCCTGGATGCGGTGGATCAGGCCAGCGGCAGCGAGTTGCTGCGCCTGCTCGCCTCGAGCACTGGCGTGAGCAGTCTGCACAGTAACGGCCAGTTGAAAGTGCTGTCGCCGTTCCAGCCGATTCCCGGCGGACCGGCGTGGGGCGTGTTGTTGGACGTGCCGGAAAAAGTCCTCGTCAGCCGCGCCGAAGCGCTCAAGCAGCAACTGGATGCGAGCAATAATTCGGGCACGCTGATCGAACTGAGCCTCGGCCTGCTCGCCGCGCTGATCGGTTTGCTACTGGTGTGGTTGATGGCGCGCAGCGTGACCAAGCCGATCCTCGGCGTCGCGCACATGCTTGAAGATATCGCCAGCGGCGAAGGCGATCTGACCCGGCGCCTGGCCTATGACAAGCAGGACGAACTCGGGCAACTGGCCGGCTGGTTCAACCGTTTCCTCGACAAGCTGCAGCCGATCATCGCCGAGGTGAAACGCTCGGTGCAGGACGCGCGCAATACCGCCGACCAGTCCTCGGCCATCGCCACCCAGACCAGCGCCGGCATGGAGCAGCAATACCGTCAGGTCGATCAGGTCGCCACCGCCTCCCATGAAATGAGCGCCACTGCGCAGGACGTCGCACGCAGCGCCGCGCAGGCCGCCGAAGCCGCCAAGGACGCCGACCGCGCTACCCGCCAAGGCCTGACGGTGATCGATCGCACCACCGCGAGCATCGACACCCTCGCCGCCGACATGAGCGCAGCGATGGTGCAGGTCGAGGGCCTGGCCGCCAACAGCGAGAAGATCGGCACGGTGCTGGAAACCATTCGCGCCATCGCCGAGCAGACCAACCTTCTGGCGCTTAACGCTGCCATCGAAGCGGCCCGCGCCGGTGAAGCCGGACGCGGTTTCGCGGTGGTCGCCGACGAAGTGCGCAACCTCGCGCGCCGCACCCAGGAGTCGGTGGAGGAAACCCGCCAGGTCATCGAGCAATTGCAGAACGGTACGCAGGAAGTGGTCGGCTCGATGGGCAACAGCCATCGTCAGGCCCAGGGCAGTGTCGAGCAGGTGGGCCAGGCCGTGACGGCGCTGCGGCAGATCGGCGATGCGGTGACGGTGATCAGCGACATGAACCTGCAGATCGCCAGCGCCGCCGAAGAGCAGAGCGCGGTGGCCGAGGAGATCAACAACAATGTGGCGACGATTCGCGATGTGACCGAATCGTTGTCGGGACAGGCGAATGAATCGGCGCGGGTGAGCCAGTCGCTCAATAGCCTGGCGAACCAGCAGCAGCGGTTGATGGATCAGTTTCGGGTTTGATTCGCAGGTTGTGGGGTGTCAGTAGGATTCCCCCCTCACCCCAGCCCTCTCCCCCCAAGGGGGGCGAGGGGGAAAGGGAGCCGATCTTCACGCCATTCAAACCTGAGTTCGGCTCGGTACTCAGATCACGGTGATGCTTTCAAAACCTGAGTTCGGCTCGGTATCTCACGTCGGTGTACCTCGACTAAACACCTCGGTCAGTCCCCTCTCCCTCTGGGAGAGGGTTAGGGTGAGGGGCTTTTCAAGGGCTCACCGCCGAGGCAGTTCGATCACCACCTTCAACCCGCCCCACTTGCTCTCGCCCAGCACCAGCAAGCCGCCCCAGGTATCGACGATATCCCGCACGATGCCAAGGCCCAGCCCATGCCCGTGGGTCTGCTCATCAAGCCGGGTACCACGGCTGAACACTTGAGCGCGTTGTTCCTCGGGGATTCCCGGCCCGTCATCTTCCACGCTCAGGGCAAAGCCGTCAGACCGTTCGATCACACTCAAGCGCACTTCGGCATCGGCCCATTTGCAGGCGTTGTCGAGCAGGTTGCCGAGCAGTTCCAGCAAGTCCTCGCGATCCCACGGCAGTTGCAGGCCCGGCGGTGCGACGTAACTCAAGGCCAGGTGTTCGCCATGAATCATGTTCAGCGTCGCCAGCAACCCCGGCAGCTCGGCATCGCAATCGAACAACGCGCCGGGCAGCGCATCACCGGATAACCGCGCCCGATTGAGTTCACGATTGAGGCGCTGCTGCACCTGTTCCAGTTGTTCCTTGAGAATCCTGCGCAGCTCGGGATGGTCGTCGAGCTTGTCGCTGGAGGCCAGGCTCAGCAGCACCGCCAATGGTGTTTTCAACGCGTGGCCGAGGTTGCCCAAGGCATTGCGCGAGCGCTTTAGGCTGTCTTCGGTGTGAGCGAGCAAATGGTTGATCTGCGCCACCAGCGGCTCCAGTTCCACCGGCACCTGATCGTCGAGTTGCGAGCGCTGGCCCTGCTGCAACTGAGCGATCTGCTCGCGCGCGCGCTCCAGTGGTTTGAGGGCGCGGCGCACGGTCAGGCGCTGCAGGAACAGGATCAGCAACAACGCCGCCAGCCCCAGGCCGAGGCCGATCTGGCGCATGCGCTGGAAGCTGTCGCTGACCGGCGTGTAATCCTGGGCGACGCTGATCGAGATCGACTGGCCCAGGCGCCGATAGTCCGAACGCAATATCAGCAGGCGTTGCCCGCCGGGGCCCAGTTGCAGGTTACTGTGCAGCCCGGGGTGGTCGAGCAAGGGCAGATCCTGATCCCATAACGAGCGCGAGCGCCAGTGACTGTCAGAGAAGTCGATGCGAAAGTAATGCCCGGAAAATGGCCGCTGATAGGCCGGCGACAGATGCCGCTCATCCAGCTGCAACCCTTGCGGGCCGCGCACCAGCGCCACCAGCAGGCTTTCGCTGTCATTGCGCAGGCCGGCTTCGAGGTAGCGCTGCAAGCCGACTTCGAATAACCACAGGCTGGTTTGCGCCAGCACCAGACCGACGATCACCATCACGCTGATCAAACCCAGGCTCAACCGGCGCTGGATTGATCTCATGAAGCTTGCCCGCCGAACAGGTATCCCTGACCGCGACGGGTTTCGATGACGCTTTTGCCGAGCTTGCGCCGCAGGTGATTGACGTGGACTTCGAGAACGTTGGAATCGCGCTCGGTCTCACCGTCGTAGAGGTGTTCGGCGAGGTGGCTTTTCGAGAGGATTTGTTCGGGGTGCAGCATGAAATAGCGCAGCAGGCGGAATTCGGCGGCGGTCAGCTGGATGTCGGCGCCGTCGCGAACCACGCACTGGCGGCCCTCGTCCAGATGCAGACCCGCGGCTTGCAGGGTGGGCTGGTTGGACTGGCCCTTGGAGCGGCGCAACAGCGACTGAATGCGCAGGAACAGCTCTTCCGGGTGAAACGGTTTGGTCAGGTAATCATCCGCGCCGGCCTTCAGGCCTTCGATGCGCTCGGCCCAGGAATCGCGCGCGGTGAGGATCAGCACCGGTATCGCCAGACCGGCCGCGCGCCACTGCGCAAGCACGTCCAGCCCCGGTACGCCGGGCAGGCCGAGGTCGAGGATGATCAGGTCATAGGGCTCGCTGCTGCCCTGATATACCGCGTCACGGCCATCGGCCAGCCAGTCCACCGCGTAGCCCTGGCGCTGAAGGCCAGCGAGCAATTCGTCGGCCAGCGGTACGTGGTCTTCCACCAGAAGCAAACGCATCGATCAATCTTCCTTGTCTTTGACTAACTCGCCGGTATCAGCCTTCAAGTGCAGCTCGCGCGCCACGCCTTCGACCGTCAGCAATTCGACTTCGTAAATGTACACGTCGTGTTTTTCTTCCAGCTCGACTTCCAGCAGTTTGGCACCTGGGTAGCGATCCATGGCCTGCTGCAGCACTTGCTCCAGCGGCAGGATCACGCCATCACGACGCAGGGCCAGTGCCTCGTCCTGATCGAGATCGCGAGCCATGGCAGTGGTGCAGAACAACACCAGCGCTAGCGCCGTCAGGCGGGTGGCGCGAATATTCAGCTTCATTACGTATCCTGATGATCCCTGAGCACTTCACCATCTACCGCGTTCAACTCCAGATCCCACTTCACACCTTTCGGGTCGCGCAGTTCGATCTGGTAAATGAACTTGCCGTACTCTTCTTCCAGCTCGGTTTCGGTGATTTCCGAACCGGGGTGTTCTTCCAGCGCGATGGCGTTGAGCTTCTCGAAGGAGACGATAGTACCAGCGTCGCGCAAACGAAGCGCTTCGTCAGGCCCGAGATCGCGCGCGTTAGCGGTGCTGGCAGTGAGGCCGATGAGCGAGGCAGTGGTCAGGGCAGTCAGGGTTTTCATGGTGTCTCCGAATTCTTATATGTTGCATACGGTGGGCACCTTAGCGGGGTCAACTTAACTGAAACTGAATGGCCATCATTGTGCCCTTTTCATTACCAATCCACCGCCTGGAACAAGACTCTGTAGGAGTGAGCCTGCTCGCGATAGCGGTGTGTCAGCCAACACATCTGCGACTGATGCACCGCTATCGCGAGCAGGCTCACTCCTACAAGGGTTCGCAACATCGGCTTATAATTCGCAGCTTGCCAACGATCGAGACCGGTATGACCGCCATCCACATCAAGTTCCCCGCCCTCACCCTCAAGGCCGGCCCGCGGGCTATGGCGCGCATTCGTGCGCAGGGCTTGCACGCCGCTGACGTCGGCACCCTGCCCGGTGCGGCCGGTGGGCCGAAGGCGCTGGGGATTCAGGGGCTCGATCTGGCGTTGTTCGGCGAGTGGCTGCCGAGTGCGCCGCGCGAGCGTTCGCTGATCGGTGCATCTGTGGGTTCCTGGCGCTTCGCCAGTGCCTGCCTGCCGGACGCCGCCGAAGGCATTCGCCGCCTCGGTCAGCTGTACGCCGAGCAGAATTTCAACAAAGGCGTGACCATGGCCGAGATCAGTCAGAGCTCGCAGCGCATGCTCAACGACCTGCTCGACGGCCGCGACGCGAGCATCCTCGAAAACCGCGATTACCGCCTCAACATCATGGTGGTGAAAAGTCAGGGCCGCCTCGCCGAAGACCATCGCGGGCGCCTCGGTCTGGCACTCGGTTCGGTGATCGCCGACAACCTGCGCGGGCGCGCCCGGCTGTCGCGGCACTTCGAACGGCTGATCATCCACGATCCGCGCCTTGCCCCGCCGCTCGATGCCTTGACCGATTTCCCCTCGCGCTTCGTTGCCCTCAATGCCGGCAACCTGCGTCAGGCCCTGCTCGCTTCCGGGTCGATTCCGATGGTCATGGAAGGCGTGCGCGACTTGCCCGGCGCCGGCGCAGGTACGTTTCGTGACGGCGGCCTGCTCGACTATCACCTCGACCTGCCCTACAGCGGCGACGGCATCGTGCTTTATCCGCACTTCACCGATCGGGTGATTCCCGGCTGGTTCGACAAGACCCTGCCGTGGCGCCGCGCCTCGGTGCAGCGTTTGCAGGACGTGGTGCTGGTCGCGCCGTCGAAGGAATATCTGGCGCGCCTGCCCTACGGCAAGCTGCCCGATCGTAACGACTTCAAACGCTTCATGGGCGATGCGCCGAGCCGGCAGAAATACTGGCACGCGGCGATGGACGAGAGTCGCCGACTGGGCGATGAATTCCTCGAACTGACGGCCAGCGGTCGCCTCGCCGACCGCTTGCTGACCCTTTAGTCAGCACGGCCAAAGACAAGCTGATAAACTCGCCGCCTGCCCGAATCGCTGCGGCGAACGCCATCTGAACAGAGCCGAAAATACCGTGGAAATCTTCAAAGAGTTTACCTTCGAATCCGCCCACCGCCTGCCCCACGTCCCGGAAGGCCACAAGTGCGGACGCCTGCACGGTCACTCGTTCAAGGTCGCGCTGCACCTGAGCGGCGACCTCGATCCGCACACTGGCTGGATTCGCGATTTCTCCGAGATCAAAGCGTTCTTCAAGCCCCTGTACGAACGCCTCGACCACAACTACCTGAACGACATTCCAGGCCTGGAAAACCCGACCAGCGAAGTGCTGGCCAAATTCATCTGGAACGAGATGAAGCCGTTGCTGCCGGAACTCAGCGCGATCCGCATTCATGAGACGTGCACCAGCGGCTGCATTTATCGCGGGGAATAAGCACATATCTCCCCCCCCCCTGTGGGAGCGAGCCTGCTCGCGAAAGCGTCGTTCCAGTCAATTTATTCGGTGACTGACACTCCGTATTCGCGAGCAGGCTCGCTCCCACAAGAGTCCGTCGCCAGGTTTGAATCATCTGCCATGCACATCACAGGCTCGCTCCCACATTGGGCTCCTGGTGCATTCAGTGCACTGCTTTCGCGCTGAAAACCTCAGTCGCGTCTCCACATTCGGTCACTTGCGCCGCTTGGCACGACCGCTGCAACCCTCCTGCGTCTTCCCCTTCCAGCAAGGACTGCCCCATGACGCAGAACGCCTCCGGCAACGATTACCCGCTCAGTGAAGTGCCGATGCACGCGCGCAAAGGCCTGGCCTCTACGGCGATGGTGTTACTGGGTTTCACGTTTTTCACCGCGACCATGTTTGCCGGCGGCAAGCTGGGGGTCGCGTTCGGTTTTGCCGAGATGATGGCGGTGATCATTGTCGGCAACCTGTTGCTCGGTCTGTACGCCGCGGGCCTGGGTTACATCGCCTTCCAGAGCGGCCTCAATTCGGTGCTGATGGGGCGGTTCTGTTTTGGCGAAGTCGGCAGCAAGCTAAGCGACCTGATCCTCGGTTTCACTCAGATCGGCTGGTACGCCTGGGGCACGGCGACGGCGGCGGTGGTGATCGGCAAATACTTCGATCTGAATGAGGCCACGGTGCTCGGCCTGATGGTGTTGTTCGGTCTGGGCTTCTGCGCCACGGCGTACATCGGTTATCGCGGACTGGAAATTCTCTCGTACATCGCGGTGCCGGCGATGATGTTGCTGCTGATGCTGTCGATGTGGGTAGCGACGGTGAAGGTCGGCGGTTTCGAGGGATTGCTCAGCGTGGTGCCGACGGGTTCGCTGGACTGGTCGACAGCGATCACTCTGGTGTTCGGCACCTTCGTCAGCGGCGCAACCCAAGCCACCAACTGGACGCGATTTTCGCGCTCGGCAAAAGTGGCGGTGCTCGCCAGTCTGATCGGCTTTTTCATCGGCAACGGCCTGATGGTGCTGATCGGCGCATACGGCGCGATCGTCTATCAGCAGCCGGACGTGGTTGAAGTGCTGCTGTTGCAGGGCTTCGCCATGGCCGCGATGGCCATGCTCTTGCTGAACATCTGGAGCACGCAGGACAACACCATCTACAACTTCGCCGTGGCCGGCTGCAACCTGCTGCGTACCGGGCGGCGCAAAACCGTGACCCTCGGTGGCGCGGTGATCGGCACTCTGCTCGCCCTGCTGGGCATGTACGACATGCTGGTGCCGTATCTGATCCTGCTGGGGACGGTGATTCCGCCGATTGGCGGGGTGATCATGGCTGACTTCTTCTACCGCTGGCGCGGGCACTATCCGCGTCTGGCCGACGCACGGTTGCCGGCGTTCAACTGGCCGGGGCTCGGGGCCTATGGGGTGGGCACCGTCGCTGCGTTCAGCTCGCCATGGGTCGCGCCGCTGGTAGGGATCGCCGCTGCCGCGCTAACGTATGTCATCGTCACCGGTGTGCTCGGCGCCCGTCGCCTCAGCGCACCACTACAAGACCTATAAAAAGGATTCGCCTGATGCACATCATCAACGCCCGCCTGCGCAACCAGGAAGGCCTGCACGAATTGCACCTCGAAGACGGCCTGATCCACAGCATCGCCCGCCAGACCGAAGCGCCGACCCTCGGCCCGGATGACCTCGATGCCGGCGGCAATCTGGTGGTGCCGCCCTTCGTCGAGCCGCACATTCACCTCGACGCCACCCTTACCGCCGGCGAGCCGCGCTGGAACATGAGCGGCACGCTGTTCGAAGGCATCGAATGCTGGGGCGAGCGCAAGGTCACCATCACCGAAGAAGACACCAAGGCCCGCGCGAAGAAAACGATTCAGGCCCTGGCCGCCCACGGCATTCAGCACGTGCGCACCCACGTTGACGTCACTGACCCGCAACTCACTGCGCTCAAAGCCATGCTCGAAGTGCGCGAGGAAAGCCGCCACCTGATCGACCTGCAAATCGTCGCGTTCCCGCAGGAAGGCATCGAGTCGTTCCGCAACGGTCGCGAACTGATGGAAGAAGCGATCCGCATGGGCGCTGATGTGGTCGGTGGCATTCCGCATTTCGAATACACACGTGATCAAGGCGTCAGCTCGGTGAAGTTCCTGATGGATCTGGCCGAGCGCACCGGCTGCCTGGTCGACGTGCATTGCGACGAGACCGACGACCCGCATTCGCGCTTCCTTGAAGTGCTCGCCGAAGAAGCGCGCAGCCGCGACATGGGCGCCCGCGTCACCGCCAGCCACACCACGGCGATGGGCTCCTACGACAACGCCTACTGCGCCAAACTGTTCCGCCTGCTCGGCCATTCCGGGATCAGTTTTGTTTCCTGCCCGACCGAAAGCATCCACCTGCAGGGACGTTTCGACAATTTCCCGAAACGCCGCGGCGTCACCCGCGTCAACGAACTGCTCGAAGCCGGGATGAACGTGTGTTTCGGCCAGGATTCCATCGTCGACCCGTGGTACCCGCTGGGCAACGGCAACATCCTGCGTGTGCTTGAAGCGGGTCTGCACATCTGCCACATGCTCGGTTATCGCAACCTGCAAAGCGCGCTGGACCTGGTCACCGACAACAGCGCCAAAGCCATGCACCTGGGCGAGCGTTACGGCCTGGAACAGGGCCGCCCGGCGAACCTGCTGATTCTGTCGGCGGACAGCGATTACGAGGTGATCCGCAGCCAGGGCCTGCCGCTGTATTCGATTCGTGACGGCAAGGTGTTGATGAAACGGCAGATGCCGGTGGTGGAGTTCAGCTGAGAATTGCGCTGAACCTGATGGGCCGAGAACAAAACCTGTGGGAGCGAGCCTGCTCGCGAAAGCGCCATGCCAGGCGCCTTGATGCAGGATGTGCCGACCTCTTCGCGAGCAGGCTCGCTCCCACAGTAGATCCAGTTGGCTGCAAGGAATGTGTTCAGCGCAAATCCCTGTGGGAGCCTGGCTTGCCAGCGATGACGTGCGCCCAATCAATCCATCAACCGCGCCGTGCCAAACAATCTGACGCGCAGCAAATCCCCTTCTGAAACCTCAAGCAAAACCGGTGCAGTGCCGCCAGGCATGGTCACTTGCACTTCCCCCGCCTCAACCCAACCCACCCGCCACGCCGCACACGCCACTGCGCTGGCACTGGTGCCGGATGACGCGGTCGGCCCCTCGCCGCGCTCGAACACCCGGGCAAGGATTTGCTGCGGTGACGCCAGCGCAGCCCATTGCAGATTGACGCCCGCCGGGCAGGGATTGCCGGCACCGGTGGGCATGGCATAGGCAATTGCGGTCAGCCGTTCGTTCAGGGGCGATTCACGCATCTGTTGGTTGCCCGGCAACGCGGCCGCATCGCTGAGCAGCGTTACGCAGTGCGGATTGCCGATGCGCACGAACTGGCTGTGGGTCCAGTCGGGATCGAGTTGTGCCAGGGGCCGGACATGACTGACGTCACGGTGATTGAAGTGAACGCTCTCAACTGACTGCGCCCCCACGGCTTGCGCGCCGAATCCGGGCTGACCGAGATCAAGCCAGAAACCGCGCACGCCTTCGACCTCGGCCGGTTTCACCGAGGTTTCCAGCGCCTCGCCCTTGTCATGATGAACGCGCAACACCGCACCCTGCGCCGGCATGAGGCCTTGCTCGGTCAGCGCCTGAGAAAAAATCGTCAGGCCGTTGCCGCTGCGCTCAGCGAGGCTGCCGTCGGTGTTCACAATCAGCACATCGAACGGTGCAGACCTCTGAAACGGGCCGATCAGCAGACCATCACTGCGGTGCGGTTTGCTGTTGGCCGGGCGTTGGCCTTCAGGCCAGTGGCAGCACAGGGCGATGGCGGCTTTGCTCCATTTCTGCCGAGACGTGGCGCATTCGGCGGCGCTGGCCGGCAAAGCAATCCCGGCCTCGCGCAAGGCTTGGGGCGAAACCACGGCGTAGATATTGCCGCGTGCGTCGAAGAAGCTGGTCATGCCTTGGTCCCGTATTCCGTGCTGGCGAAAATCCAACTGTAAACCGCAATCCCCTGTAGGAGTGAGCCTGCTCGCGATAGCGGTGTGTCCGTTAAAAAATTGTCGACTGACACACCGCTATCGCGAGCAGGCTCACTCCTACAGGGTAGGATGTTCACCGTTATGCCCCGAAGGCCTGAGATCGAACCTCAACGCCGTCAGAATGTCACTCGGGATGCAGTTGTTTTTTTGCCAAGGATCGATATGACCAGCCTCAACCCCCAAGACACGTTCGTCCCCGGACGCCTGGAACAGATGTCCACGCGCGTCGCTTTTTTCATCGCCGGCCTCGGCATCGCCGCGTGGGCGCCGCTGGTGCCGTATGCCAAGGCGCGGGCCGGGCTGGATGAGGGCACGCTGGGGTTATTGCTGTTGTGCCTGGGCGTCGGCTCGATTCTGGCGATGCCGCTGGCGGGGATTCTCGCGACGCGCTTCGGCTGCCGACGTGTGGCCACCGGCGGCACGTTGCTGATCTGCGCGGCGCTGCCTTTGCTGGCGACGGTGTCGTCGATCCCGGCGCTGATCGCCACGCTGTTCATGTTCGGTGCCGGCCTCGGCACGGTGGATTCGACGGTGAACCTGCAAGCGGTGATCGTCGAGCGCGCCAGCGGCAAGCACATGATGTCGGGCTTCCACGGCTTGTTCAGCCTCGGCGGCATTGTCGGTGCGGCGGGCGTCAGCGCATTGCTCGGCCTCGGCCTGACGCCGCTGGCGGCGATGCTGGTGGTGGTGGTTTTGCTGATCGGCGCCTTGCTCAAGTGCGTGCCGCATATGTTGCCCTACGGCAGTGAAAGCTCCGGCCCGGCCTTCGCCATTCCCCACGGCATCGTGCTGTTTATCGGCGGCATGTGCTTCATCGTGTTCCTCACCGAAGGCGCGGCGCTGGACTGGAGCGCCGTGTTCCTCGCCCAGGAACGCGGAATCGACACGGCGTACGCTGGAATGGGTTACGCAGCGTTCGCCCTGACCATGACCGTCGGACGTCTGCTGGGTGACCGCATCGTGCGCAAGCTGGGTGCCACGCGGATCATTCTGTTCGGCGGGCTGCTGGCGGCGGCGGGGTTGTTTCTCGCCACCTTCGCGCCGAGCTGGCAAGCGGCGCTGGTCGGTTACGCGTTGGTCGGCGCCGGTTGCTCGAACATTGTGCCGGTGCTGTACACAGCAGTGGGCAAGCAGACAGTGATGCCGGAAAGCATCGCGGTGCCGGCGATTACCACGCTCGGTTACGCAGGGATTCTCGCCGGGCCGGCGGTGATCGGTTTTGTCGCCCATGCCAGCAGCCTGAGTTTTGCCTTTGGACTGATGGCGGTGTTGCTGGTCGCTGTGGCGATCGGCGGGAAAGTCCTGAAGGTCTAAAGCAAAAGATCGCAGCCTTCGGCAGCTCCTACAGGGGATCGGCGAACATCCTGTAGGAGCTGCCGAAGGCTGCGATCTTTTGATCTTGTGTTTTAAAAACCGACGCTGGCCTGCACGAAGAACGTGCGCGGCGCGCCGACATACATCCCCGAGTTGTTGTCGCTGGAGCGGGTGAAGTACTGCTTGTCGAAGACGTTTTTCACCCCGGCGCCGAGCTTGAGGTTCGACACCTGCGGGCCGAAGTCATAGCCGCCGCGCACGTTCCAGGTCACGTAACCCGGAATGTCACCGTACTGCCCGTCCGCTGTGCCTTCGGTGATGTAGTTGCCGTTGAAGCTGCCATCGGCATTCACTCCGGTGCCCGGCGAACGTTGTTTCGATTGGGCGAAGCCGTCGATGTTCCAGGTCCAGCGATTGATGTCGTAACGCAACCCGACCGTGGCCACCTGCCGCGAATAGAACGGCAGATCGCGGCCCTTGAAGTCGGGAATCTCGCCTTCATAGGTGGCGCGGGTGTAGGTGAAGCCGGCATTGGCGGTCAGGCCATCGAGGCGCGGGTCGAGTGCCGCCATGTCGTAGTGCACGGACGCTTCGATGCCCTGGTGCTTGGTGGCGCCGAGGTTGGTCCAGCCGACGTCGTTGCTAATGTATTGCAGCTCGTCGTCGAAGTCGATGTAGAAAAGCGTCACTTCGCCGCCCCAGACATCATCGTTGTAGCGCGTGCCGATCTCGTAGGTCTTGGCCTTTTCCGGCTCCAGACCGTTGGCGGTGCTGTCACCCGAACCGCCCTGGCCGAGCTGGAAATACTGCAGGCTGCCGAACGAGGTCTCGTAATTGGCGAACAGCTTCCAGGCGTCCGACAGGTGATACATCACACTCAACGCCGGCAACGGTTCGTTGCTTTCGATGCTGCGGTTTTTTTCCGGGACCGGCCGGCCAGCCGTGTCGAGCACGGCGCGGTCATGCCAGTCGGTACTGATGTGTTCGAAGCGGATGCCCGGGGTGATGGTCCAGTTGCCGACGTCGATCTTGTTGTCGACATACACCGAGTTGGCCTCGGTGCCACCGGTGCGATCCTGGAACACATGGCCGTCGGAGGTCGGTGTGACCACCGGCTGGTTGTTGACCAGCGCCAGACGGCTGGATTCTTCGTGCATTGCTTCTTTCAGATAGCGATAACCAACGCTGACTTCCTGGGTGGTCGGGCCGACATCGAACACTCGCGACACGCGCGGTTCGATGCCGAGGGTGTAATAGGAACGCGGGTACGAGCTGAGGGTGCGCTGATCGCGCGCGGCGATGGTACTGCCGCGAAAGCTGTCGGTGTAATAGGTGAGGATCTCCGCCTGAGTGCGCTCATCGATCTGGCGAATCCACCTGAACGACACGTCTTTGCGCCGGCCACTGAACTGATCGTAGTCACGCACCGATTGGTACGGCTTGTCGTCGTACTGACGCTGGGTCAGGCCACCGGGCATGTCGGCGCTGGCGTCGTAGTAGTGAAAATTGAGACTGAAATCATCCTGATCGGTCGGCGCCCAATGCGTCTTGAGCAGCACGTCGTCGATGTCATTGCCGTTGTTGCGTTCGCGATAGCCGTGGCCGTTGACGCCGGAGTACAACAGTGCGACGCCCATGCCGTTGTCGGCCGTGCCGCCGAGGAACGCCGTGTCGATGTGTTTCCAGCCGCCGTACTGCGTGGTCTCGAGGGTGGTGCCGATTTCACCGGTGGTTTTTTCCGGAATCGCACGAGTCACGAAGTTGATTACGCCGCCGACGTTCTGCGGCCCGTAACGCACGGAACCGGCGCCCCGCACCACGTCGATGCTGTCGAGATTGCCTGAGGAAATCGGCGCCATCGACAGTTGCGGCTGGCCGTACGGGGCAAACGCCGCCGGCACGCCGTCGATCAGCACGGTCGAGCGTGGCGACAGACGCGAAGTCAGACCGCGCACGCCAACGTTGAGGGAAATATCGCTGCCGCCGGTGCCGTTGGAGTCCTGTACCTGCACGCCGGGCACGCGCTTGAGCACGTCGCTGACGTTCATCGCACCCTGCTCGACCATCGCTTCGCGGCGAATCACCGTACGTGCGCCGGGATGGTTCTGCACCACCGCCGCATCGGCGTCACCGAGCCAGTCGCCGACCACTTTGATGTCGGTCACGCCGAGCTCCAGCGGGCCACTGCTGGCAGCCGAAGTGGCGGCCGGTGCGAGCGTCACCGAGCCATCGTTGATCTGATAATCGAGGCCGCTGCCCTGCAACAACTGGCGCAGCGCCTGCTCCGCCGAGAGGTCGCCGTCGACCGCTGGCGACTGTTTGCCAGCCACCAGCTCAGGGCTGAAAAACACCTGCAGCGAGGTCTGCTGGCCCAGCTCGCTCAAGGCCTGGCCCAGCGGCTGCGCGCGGATATGAATGGCTTCGGCGGCAAACGCCAACGGCATCGCCGAGTTGACCGCGAGCGCCAGCGCCAGTGGCAACCAAGGGGATTTTTTATTGTGGGTTGTGGTGATGTTCACGTCGTACGGAGTCCTGTGGATCGCAAGAGTGTGCGGCTGTTAATGCAAACCAGTTGCAGTTGAACAGGAAGACGCTGAACGGGGAAAAAACCTGAATGCTATCGGGAAATTATTTCCTGACTGCCATCGGCGAGGGTGCGCACGGTCACCGGCAGGATGCTCGGCAAGGCTTTGAGCAAGGCCTCGGTGTCGTCGGATTTGAACACGCTGGTCAGGCGCAGGCTGGCCACGTTCGGCTGAGTGACGGTGAGCGGCTTGTCGCGATAGCGTGATACTTCTGCCGCCACTTCGCTGAGGCTGGCGTTGTTGAACACCAGTTTGCCGTGGCGCCATGCAGTCAATTCCGCCGGGTTGACCGGGTATGCCGGCAGGACTTTGCCTTGCGCATCGACCGAAGTGCCGAGGCCTGCGCTCAGGTTGATGAACTCGTTGTCCCGCGCATGACTTCCCTGCACTTTCACCGTGCCCTGCTCCACCGCCACACGGGTTTGCGTGGCCTCGCGGCGCACATCGAAACGTGTACCGGTGACCGTGACCTTGCCGCTACCGGCCTCGACGACAAACGGCCGCGAGGGGTCATGTGCAACGCTGAACATCGCCTCGCCTGCGCTCAGTTCGATCACCCGTCGATCCTGCTCGTAACGCACCTGCAAGCGGCTGCGACTGTTCAGATCAATCACCGAGCCATCCGGCAACGCCACATGTTTGCGCTCGCCCTGCGCCGTGGCGACCTCGACGCGGTAACCGCCCGGATGGTTCAGTCCACTGAACAGGCCAAGTCCCAGCGCAACGGCCAGGACACTCGCGGCCACGGCATAACGCAACAACGGACGTCGTTCGCGGCGAGCTGGCGCAGTTTCAACAAGCGCTTGCAGACGCGACGTCGGCAGCCAATCAGCCGCCGCCCACAATCCTTGCAGCAGTTGGAATTCTTCGCGGTGTTGCGGATGCTCGTTCAGCCAGGCGTCGAAGCGCTGCTGTTGTTCGACGCTGACATCCGGCTCCTGCAAGCGCACGAACCAGCCCGCCGCCTCATCCCGCACCGCGGTTTGCCCACAGGCGCAATCACGAATCTCCATCATGGAATGTCCTGTCCGGGCGAAAATGAAAAGGTGCGAGCGCTCATGATTGCATCCCATCCAGCCGCTCACGCAGATGGCGCAGGGTGCGGATCATATACTTTTCGACCATGTTCTTGGACAGCCCGAGGCGCTCGGCAATTTCTGCCTGCGTCAGGCCTTCGATTTTCTGCCAGACAAAGATCTTGCGACAGTTGAGCGGCAGCTCGGTGAGCGCGCGTTCGATGGAATCGGCCAACTGGATCGCGTGCATGTAGTGCTCCGGGTCGCCCGCTGATGACGCACTGTCATCGACCGTCTCCGACTCCATGGCGCCCCGCCGGTCCTCACGCCGGTAACCATCGACCGCGATATTGCGCGCGGTCTGGTGCAGATACGCGCGAGGCTGCTGCACCGCTGCCGAATCCGCCTCGAGCACCCGCACAAAGGTATCGTGCGCCAGATCCTCGGCCTGCGCGCGATTGCGCAGGCGCCGAGTCCAGGTGCCGATCAACTCTTCGTAATGCTCGAAAAAGCCGGATCTGCGGGAGCGCATGGGGGATGGACGGCGTGGTGAGGAAAGGGGCGTGAATAGTAATGCTTCCTATTAAGCCCGGCAATTCATTCCTTTGCATGCAAACGCGCTCAGCAACAACGCCACACCATTGCACACGATCAGCGTTGCGCCCAACGCCTGAAACCAACCGGCAAGCATCAGTCCCGCGCCTATCAGCAAGTAATACATCAACCCCAGCAACGCCCCGGCAGTACCCAGCCGATCGGCGTAATCCACCAGCGCCAGGCCCAGAACGTTGGGAATGGCCATGCCGAATGCCAGCACGATCAACAGCATTGGCAGCAGGAACGCGGCGCTGTCCTGCAGTAACCAGACGCCAATGCTACCGGCCAGTCCGCACACCGCTGCGAGCCGGATCAATTGCATCGCCGCGTACCCGGCCAGCAACAGACGCTTGTTGAACCACGCGCCAAGACCCGAACCCAGCGCGAGCAACACGCCGCTGTAGCCGAACCACTCCTCGCTCATGCCCAAGCGCTGGAACATGAATGGCGCGAGGCTGTAGTAACTGAACAGCGCGACGTTGAATGACGCAATCCACAACGCTGAGCGCCAGATCCCGAGGTCGCGCAGCATGAGCCAGAGGGTTTCGGAAAGACGGATGTCCGGCGTCTGTTCCGGCCGCGACTCCGCCAGGCCGTACCAACTCCACAGCCACAAACAGGCCGCGAGCAGCACCAACGCGCCGAGCACACCGCGATACCCGAACACCTGCACCAGACTGGCACCGCTGAACAATCCAATCGCCGGGCTTGCGGCCAGGGCGATGCCCACCAGCGAGAAGACCTGCGCCAGTTCGGCACCCTTGAAGCGATCACGCAATACGGTTTGCGTGACCACCGAAGCCACCGCCGCGCCAAACGCTGCCAGCCCTTGAATCAACAGCAAAGCGTTGAAACTGCTGACCCCCAGGCCGACCAGCATGGCTACGGCATAAAGCGCCAGTCCCGCCAGCATCACCGGACGCCGTCCAAAGCGATCACACGCGCGGCCCCACGTAACTACGCCGAACGCAAACGCCAGAAAAAATACCGACAGGGACTGCGCGGCCGCTTGCGGACCGACAGCAAACGCTTGCCCCACGTCAGCCAAGGCCGGGCTGTACAGCGTTTGCGCGATTTGCGGGAACATCAGCAACCCGATCGCCAGCGCCAGAAAACTTCGGTTATTCATCCCTCACGACTCCTCTACGAAAGCAGAGAAGTTTAAGAACCAACCGTTGGCGTATTATCCAGACCCCGCCAATTTATCGCTGAAATCGGACAACCCCATGGCCTGGCTCGATGCCCATTCGACGTTTGATGCAGACAGTTTTGCCGCCCCGGTCATCGGCCTCGCCTCGACCCTGGGTGAACACGATTCCGGTATGCATCAGCATCGGCGCGGGCAATTGCTGTACACCCGGCAGGGCTGCATCCGGATCACCCTGGCGCAGCAGTTGTGCCTGTTGCCGCCGTCGCGGGCAGCATGGATTCCGGCTGGCGTCAGCCATCGCGCGGTGATGCAGCAGAGCGTCGATTATCGTTCGATCTACCTGGTCGATGACTTATGCCATGAGTTGCCGCATGAGGTCTGCGTCATTGAAGTCAGCCCCTTGCTGCGCGCGGTGCTCGAACCCATGGCGACGGCGGCGTTCGACACTGACTGGCGAACAGGCAAATTCGCCCAATTGCTCGGGCTGTGTCTGAGTGAAATCAATGACGCGGCGCAGCAACCGATGCTGTTGCCATTGCCTTGGGACAAACGAATTGCACCGCTGCTGGCGATGCCCGAACGCCTGCCACCCGCGCTGCATGTGCTGGAACAGCAGATCGGCGCCAGCAGCCGCACGATCGGGCGGATCTTCCAGCGCGAGACCGGTATGAGTTATCAGCAATGGCGTCAGCAGTGGCGCTTGATGCGCGCGATCGAACTGCTTGCCACGGGGCGAAGCCTGAGTTACTGCGCTTTTCAGTTGGGGTTTGCCAGCGACAGCGCGTTCATCGCCTTTTTCAAATCAATGACCGGCAGCACACCGGGCCAGTGGCTCAAGTAAACAACTGACGATCGACCGCAGAAATAATTTGCCACGAAATATTACTCGCGTCATATTACAGCCGTAATAACGAACCGTTTCCTCAGGTACTGACGCCATGACCAGCATGCCCTCCCCCGACTCTGTTCCGGTCAAGACCCGGCCTCCCCTGTTCAAACGCCTGTTGATCGCCGGCAGCGTTTTGCTGGTGTTGATCCTGGCGGGCATGTACGCCTTGCACTGGTGGGGCGCCGGACGCTTTCTGGAGGAGACCGACGATGCCTACATCGGTGGCAACGTCACAGTGATCGGGCCGAAAGTGGCCGGTTACATCGAAGAGGTGCTGGTGGGCGACAACCAGTCGGTGAAGGCCGGCGATGTGTTGATCCGCCTCGATGCCCGGGACTATCGCGCCAATCTGGCCAAGGCCGAAGGCGCTGTGGCGGCGGAACAAGCGCTGCTGGCCAACCTCGACGCAACCGAGCAATTGCAGCACGCGGTGATCGGTCAGGCCCGCGCCGGTATCGACGCAGCAAGCGCGGAAACGGCGCGGTCACGGGATGACAACACACGCTACAAACGGCTGGTGAGCAGCAACGCAGTGTCGGTGGAAAGTGCTCAGCGCGCTGACGCCACGTTCAAGACCGCGCAAGCCCTGAGCGCCCGAGCGCAGGCCGAACTGCTCGCCGCGCAACGGCAACTGGCGGTGATCGAAACCCAAAAACAACAAGCCCGCGCCGCCCTGCAGCAGGCCCGCGCTGAACGTGATCTGGCCGAGTTGAACCTCGGTTACACCGAACTGCGCGCGCCGGTCGATGGGGTGATCGGCAATCGCCGCGCCAGGGTCGGCGCCTATGCCCAGGCCGGTTCGCAACAACTGTCGGTGGTGCCGGCCAGCGGTCTGTGGGTCGATGCCAATTTCAAGGAGGACCAACTGGCGCGGATGAAACCCGGGCAACGCGTGAGCATCCGCGCCGACGTGCTGTCCGGCCAGGAATTCCACGGCCATCTCGACAGCCTCGCCCCGGCCACCGGCTCACTGTTCAGCGTGTTGCCGCCGGAAAACGCCACCGGCAACTTCACTAAAATCGTTCAGCGCGTGCCGGTCAGAATCGTCCTTGATCCGGCCGATGGCGTGCTCGGTCACCTGCGCCCGGGTCTGTCGGTGACCGCTGAAGTCGACACCCGTGCCGAGCCGCAAACCTCCGCCGTGGCTGTTGCGCCATGAGCACCCGCCTCGCCGCTCCTGCGCAACCGTTCAACGCGGCAGACATGAGCACTGCGACCAAGGTGTTTGCCTTCGCCACCATGTGCATCGGCATGTTCATCGCCCTGCTGGATATCCAGATCGTTTCGGCGTCGTTGCGCGATATCGGCGGTGGCCTGTCCGCCGGCACCGACGAAACTGCGTGGGTGCAGACCAGCTACCTGATCGCCGAAATCATCGTGATTCCGTTGTCGGGCTGGTTGTCGCGGGTGTTTTCCACGCGCTGGCTGTTCTGCGCCTCGGCAGTCGGTTTCACCCTCGCCAGTCTGCTCTGCGGCCTGGCCTGGAACATCCAGAGCATGATCGCCTTCCGCGCATTGCAAGGCTTTCTCGGCGGCTCGATGATTCCGCTGGTGTTCACCACCGCGTTCTTTTTCTTCACTGGCAAGCAACGGGTGATTGCCGCCGCGACCATCGGCGCGGTGGCTTCGCTGGCACCGACGCTGGGGCCGGTGATCGGTGGCTGGATTACTGACATTTCTTCCTGGCACTGGCTGTTCTATATCAATCTGGTGCCGGGGATTTTCGTCGCCGTGGCGGTGCCGATGCTGGTCAGGATCGATCAGCCGGAACTGTCGCTGCTCAAGGGGGCGGACTACCTGAGCATGGTCTTTCTCGCGCTGTTCCTCGGTTGCCTGGAATACACCCTCGAAGAAGGCCCGCGCTGGAACTGGTTCAGCGACCAGACGATCCTCACCACCGCGTGGATCAGCGGCCTGGCCGGGCTGGCCTTCATTGGCCGTACGCTGCATGTAGCCAATCCGATCGTCGATCTGCGCGCCTTGAAAGACCGCAATTTCGCCCTCGGCTGCTTCTTTTCCTTCGTCACCGGCATCGGCCTGTTCGCGACGATCTACCTGACGCCGCTGTTTCTCGGACGCGTGCGCGGCTACAGCGCGCTGGACATTGGTATGGCGGTTTTCTCCACCGGGGTGTTCCAGATTCTGGCGATTCCGCTGTATGCCTTTCTGGCCAATCGCATAGATCTGCGCTGGATCATGATGCTCGGCCTGGGCCTGTTTGCCTTGTCGATGTGGGAGTTCAGCCCGATCACCCACGACTGGGGCGCCGGGGAATTGATGCTGCCGCAGGCACTGCGCGGGATTGCCCAGCAACTGGCGGTGCCGCCCGCGGTGACGTTGACGTTGGGTGGACTGGCACCGGCGCGACTCAAGCACGCGTCAGGGTTGTTCAACCTGATGCGCAACCTCGGCGGTGCGATTGGCATCGCGGCCTGCGCGACGATTCTCAATGACCGCACCAACCTGCATTTCACCCGGTTGGCCGAGCATTTGAACACCAGCAATGAGGCGATGAATCAGTGGCTGTCGCAGGTCGGCGGCAACTTCGCCCATCTCGGCCAGAGCGGCGATGTCGGCGTCACTGCCAGCCTGCGCCAGTTGTGGCTGGTGACGTATCGCGAGGCGCAGACGCAGACCTATGGCGATACGTTTCTGATGATCATGGTCTGCTTCATCATCGCCACGGCGATGGTGCCCTTGATGCGCAAGGTGCAACCACCGGCCGCGCCGACTTCAGACGGGCATTGAATATGTCCCTGTGGGAGCGAGCCTGCTCGCGAAGGCGCCGAGTCAGTCACCATGATTGTTACTGACATATCGCATTCGCGAGCAGGCTCGCTCCCACAAGGGATCTGCGTGAATGCCTTAAGCCTGCGGCAATTTGCGGAAGCCCACCGCCAGGCGATTCCAGCCATTGATGGTGTTGATTGCCACGGTCAGGTCAACCAGTTCCTTCGGCGAGAATTGCGCAGCCACCACGTCATAGTCTTCGTCGGGTGCGTGGGTCAGGCTCAGTTGCGTCAGGGATTCGGTCCACAGCAGCGCGGCACGTTCGCGCTCGCTGAAGAACGGCGCTTCGCGCCATGCCGTCACGGCGAACAGGCGACGCGGGGTTTCGCCATCCTTGATGGCATCGGCGGTGTGCATGTCGATGCAGAACGCGCAGCCGTTGATCTGCGAGGCACGCAGCTTGACCAGTTCGATCAGGCTCTTTTCCAGCGGCAGTTTCGAGACGGCATTTTCCAGCGCCATCATCGCTTTCAGGGCATCGGGGGAAGCGGTGTAGAAATCGGCACGAGGTTGCATGGTGGGCTCCGGGGTAGCGATTGAATGTGTGGCTACGTTAGTCCCCGGGGGTGGTTCGGCAAATAGCCAATATTGCAGAAGAACGGTAGGCCACTCAGCGCGGCAACTGACCGCTCGTCACTCGACCGGCACCAAGGCTTGGGCGCGCGAGACCAATATCAGGTAATCCCCTTTATCAGGAGACGTACCATGATGACGCGCAAATTCACTTCGTTGTTGTTGGCCGGCCTGCTCGCCACGGCATCTGCCGCCAGCTTCGCCGCCAATGACAGCACCGACGCGACGGGCACCAAGTCCGGCGGCCCCACCAGCTCGACCATGCCGCCAGACAACACCCCGGGCTCGCCATCGGGCAGCACCGGCTCCGGCACCAATAACGGCACCGGCACGGGCACTGGTTCGAGCATGGGCACCGGCACGGGCACCAATGGCGGCGCCAGCGGCTCCGGTTCCGGCGCGGGTGGCGGCACCGGTTCGGCCGGCGGCGGCACAGGTGGCGCGGGCGGTGGCACGGGCGGCTGAACGAACAAGAGCCATCCCAGATAGTCCTGAATACATCAGGACTATTGTGGGAGCGAGCCTGCTCGCGAAAGTGGTGTATCAGTCAACAAATATCGTGACTGACATGCCCTCTTCGCGAGCAGGCTCGCTCCCACTTTCTATTTATGTGAATTGAAAAAATCAGCGATCCGAACGCATCAGTTCGGCAAATCCCTCTTCCGGCGCGAACACCGCCGCCCGATTACGCCCGGCATTTTTCGCCTGATACAACGCCGCATCTGCACGCTGGATAAACACCTGCGGGCTGTCATTGCCATGGGGAATAAATGAATAACAGCCCAGGCTCACGGTGAGATAACCGGTCGGCGAGCCACTGTGAATAATGTGCTTGTCGATCACGCTGCGGCGTATCTGCCCGGCGATTGCCAGTGCCCCATTGATATCGGTGTCCGGCAACAGCACCGCGAACTCTTCACCACCGTAACGCACCGCCAGATCCGACTTGCGCTGGCAGCAGGTCTTCACCACTTGCGCCACTTGCGCGAGGCATTGATCGCCGGCGACATGGCCGTAAGCGTCGTTGTAGCGCTTGAAGAAATCGATATCGAGCATGATCAGGCTGACCGGACTCACCTGGCGCGCACCACGGGCGAATTCGATGTCCAGCGAACGCTCGAACAAGCGTCGATTGGCCAGTCCGGTAAGGCTGTCGTGGGTGGCGATCTGCTCCAGCGCCAGTTGCGCCTTGCGCAGGTTTTTCTCGATGCGCTCACCATCGCGCACCTGATGAATGAACACCCAGCCGAACAGGCCAACCCCGAGAATCACCAGCGCGACAATCACGCTGGACTGGAAAGCGCGGTCGTGCCAGCCCTGCAGAATGGTGTCTTGCGAAGTCGCGGCGGAGACCACCAGCGGATACGAGGCGAGCTGTCGATAGCCATACAAGCGGGTCACGCCATCGACCACCGAATTGAGCATCGCCGTGCCCGCGTTAGCGTTAGGCAACAGGGTTTGATAAATCTCGCCGTGGGCTACCGAGGTATTGATCAGCGACTCATCGAAAGGCCGTCGCGCCAGCAAGGTGCCGTCGGTCAACGCCATGAACATGATGCCGCTGTCATCAAGGCTGAAACTTTTGAAGAACTGATCGAAGTACGACATGCGGATGCCGGCCATCAGCACGCCCTGAAAATTGCCAACCTGGTCGTTGACGCGTCTGGAGATCGGGATGATCCACTCGCCATTTTCACGGCTGCGAATCGCCGGGCCGATGTGCGCCACGGTCGAGGCATTCTGCTGATGGAACTTGAAATATTCGCGATCGGCCACGCCGTTGCCACGGGGCAGATTGGCGAACGAAGTGATGACCCACTGCCCCTCGCGATCGAACAGAAAGATGCCGTGCAACTGATCCAGCTGCTGCGCGCGGCGGGCGAAGATCCTTTGTAATCGAGGACGCTGCACCGCTCCGTAACCGTCATCCTGAATCCAGTCGACCAGGCTGGTCATCACCAGATCCGCTGCCCGCACGGTGTCTTCGGCCTGCTGGGCCATGGCTCGGGTCAGGTTGCCCGAAGCCATCTTCGCCACCGCCAGATCCTGCCGCCGCGACTGCTCCAGTTGCAGATACAACAAGCCGCACAGGCACAGGCTCACCGCAACGATGAACAGCACCGCCGCTTTGCGTAGCGGCAGGCGCTTGAGCGTGCCGGGGGCTTGATGCGGATCGTGAATGGGGATTGGCAAAAGCATGTCCTGGGCAGGTACGACAGGGGCGCGAGCCCGAAACCCTTGTGTTCGTGAGCGTAGCCCACCGGGATGCACGGAGCAAACGCCCGCCTCCCGCCCAGTTATCGGCGCCTCGCGAGTTTGGATGATCGCTTTTCGTCGATTTATTTGCGATTGCTTCTTTCCGGTTAATCAGTTGTGCAGGGCCAGCCGCCGCATCGCGCTGCTCAGGTGCGCGCGAGCACTTTGCGCATCGCCTTCACGCATTTGCTCGCTGGCGCGCTGCGCTATGGCATGCGGCACCGGTTTCAATTCGCGCTGGGTGGCCATGGCCAGCAGTTGAACCTGCGCGGCGCGTTCCAGGTAATACAGATCATCCCAGGCTTCGGCGATAGTCGGCGCGGCAACGATCACACCGTGGTTTTTCAGAAAAAGAATATCGGCGTCGCCCATGACGCTGGCGATGCGGTCGCCTTCGGATGCGTCCAGCGCGAGGCCGTGGTAATCCTCGTCCACCGCCGTGCGTCCGTAGAACTTCAGCGCGGTCTGCCCCAGCCACAGCAGTGGCGGGCCTTGCAGCAGGCACAACGCCGTGGCGTGCGGCATGTGCGTGTGGAACGCAACTTTTACCCGTGGCAACTGTTTGTGCAGGCGCGCGTGGATGTAGAACGCCGTGGCTTCGGGCTCGCCCTCGCCAGCGACCACGTTGCCGGCGAAGTCGCAGACCAGCAGATTCTGCGCGGTCACTTCCGAGAAAGCGTAGCCATAGGGATTGACCAGAAACAGATCATCATGCCCCGGCAGCATCGCCGAAAAGTGATTGCAGATGCCCTCCTCCAGGCCATGCAAAGCCGCCAGTTGAAAGCATGCGGCGAGTTCGTTGCGAGCCGTGCTGATCGCCTCGGTTTCGAGGTTCGGTGTCGATGCTGGTCTGGTTTTGGCTGTGCCGCTCAAGGTGTGCGCCATGGCAGTTCTCCTTAGGTCCAGCCGAGAGATTTGAACAGCGGCAGCACTTGATCGAGGCTCGGCAGAATCGCGTCGGGGCGATAGTCCGGCAACAGCTGCCGACCCGTGCCGCGATCGATCCACACGCAACGAAAACCCATGTCCCGCGCCGCTGTGTGATCAAGCATGGGGCTGGCGCAGATGTGCACCACTTCATCCCTTGTCACACCCAATTGCTGATGAGCGTAGTCGAACAGCCGCGGCGCCGGTTTGTAGGCACCGGCCTGTTGCGCGGTGATCACCCGGTCGATATGACCACCGAGTTGCGCGACGTTGCCGGCGATGATGTCGTCGTCGGTGTTGGACACAATGCACAGCTTGAAACCCATCGCCTTGAGTTGCGCGAGGGTGTCGAGCACTTCGGCAAAGGGCGGCATGTTCGGGATGGCGGCCGCCAAGCGTTGACTGTCTTCCGGCAAGCTCGGCAAGCCAAGTTCTTCCAGAGCCAGTTGCAGACCGAGGGTACTCAATTCGCGGAAGGAACGATGCGGCGGGGTTTGTTCGAGGCGGTGCTCGTGACGGTCGTAGACTTCAATCAGCTTATCGGCATCGATTGCGTGCTCGCCCTTCGCGCCGAGGATTTCTTCGACAACGGCTTTCAGTCCTTCGTCCCACTGAATCAGCGTGCCGTAGCAATCGAAGGTCAGCCATTGCGGGCGTGGCGTGTTGTTCATGGTCATGGGTCGATTCCTCCAGAGTCAGGACTTCAGCTTATGAGCGCACGGTGATAGTGTGAAATTAAATAAACACGCGATCGTCATTCGTAAAACCACTATCAGGACCGTTGCCATGCTGGATCTGGAACTGCTGAAAACCTTCGTCTGTGTGGTCGACGAAGGCAGCTTCACCCGCGCCGCCGAGCGTGTGCACCGCACGCAATCAACGGTCAGCCAGCAGGTGCGCAAACTCGAAGATCTGGTCGGCCACCCGCTGCTTTTGCGTGACCGAAGCGGATTGAACGTTGCCGTCACCGAGCACGGCGAATTGCTGATCCACTACGCGCGTCGATTGCTGGCGCTGTCCGCCGAAGCCAGCCAAGCACTGGCCAGCGATGTCGACCTGGAAGTGCTGCGCATCGGCATGCCGGAAGACTTCGATGCGCGGCGCATGGCGCTGATCCTCGCCGGCTTCACCCGCAGCCACCCGCAAGCGCGCCTGGAAACGATCAGTGGCATGAGCCTCGACCTGCGCCAACGCCTCGATGCCGGCGACATCGACATCGCCCTGATCAAACGCGAACCCGACAGCGGCCCGGCATGGGCGACCTGGCCGGAGCGACTGGTGTGGGTCAAAAGCCCCGGGTTCGATACCTCAAGGGGCGTGCTACCGCTGGCGCTGTTTCCCCAGGGTTGCCTGTATCGACAACGGGCGATTCGTTTACTCGATGTGGCGCAACGACCGTGGCGGGTGGCGTTCGGCAGTCATAGCCTGACCGGGATTCAAGCGGCGGTGGCGTCCGGGTTGGGAGTTTCGGTACTGCCGGTTTCGGCGGTTTTGCCGGAGCATGAGGTGTGTGCGGATTTGCCGAAATTGGCGCCGACGGAACTGGCGCTGGTTAGTCGTGAAGGGGTTTTGAGCGGGTTGCAGCGGGGGTTGGTGGAGTTTTTGCGTGGGGAGTTGGGGGTGGATGCGGGGGGATTTGCGTGAGTCCCCCCGGGGTTGTTTATTCGGGTTTGTTGATTTCGCGGAGCAGGTCGGCGGTGGGGATGTTCATGGTGTTTGAAAAGTAGGTTTTGTAGCCAAAGGCAGTGACAAATAGTTTGCAGGGAATCTGGCTTTTGTTGGAGAGAAGGTTGTTTAGCTCCGTTGTAGACAGGTGACGTTCTGAACTACGGCTGCTGGAGGTTTCAACGAGAAACGCGCTGGTGAGATAAGAAAATTTCCCTCCGTTTAGCGGTTCCCCGTCAGACTCAATCAAACCTACCGCGGAAAACTGCATCGCTTTCTCAATGGAGAAATCATGATCGTCCCCCAACGCACACGTCAGAAAACCTGCAATCATCCCTTTTCCCTGTCCTTTATCAAACAGGTTCAGGACATCCACATCCGATTGGTATCGGATGTCATATAAAAGCGTCCTCTCTCGTTTCACGGACACGAAACTCAAGTTCGCTGAAGGCTTTGAATGGTCTTTAGCACATCCGGAGCAAACAATGAGCAATACACAGATGATCAATCTGGACATCAAGAAAACTCCTTCATGATCGAAGCCAACAACAAATCGCTCGCCGAATTGCCACCGGAAATAGGCGCGTCAAACAGCTCTAGCGCATTTGCATGACTGGTATCGACGTTTACGTTCAAAGAAGGCCCACAAGAAACAATCCACTTCTCACCAAAGTCAGCTACACCATCTGATGAATTTCTATTGGTAGGTGTCGCTTGGATGTTGATCCATTCGACAGCGACTGGGTCAGGTCGCTGGCGATATATGTCTGAGCCGATCCAGACAAGAGCACCTTCGCCAACCGGATCCAAAGTAATCAGCATCTGCATTCTGTATCCCCAATCCGACATGAGTTTCGTCAGATGCGCACCGTTCCATCCACCCAGGCTATGTCCGACGATGTATATAGGGCAACTCTTGTACGGAATCAGGCTAAGAACATATCGCTGGATGTCTTGCTTCCCTCTGACTTCGTTATAACCCAGCCACTCTGAGCGATATCTACCTTTGGCGCTCAGCGACTCATTGCGTTTATCAAATGCAGCCCGGGCGGCCAAAATGTTTCCATAAGGCCCAGAAAAGTAATAACTCTCCTTATCCCCAGCCCCACCAATAAAAAGCACAATCGCCTTGGTACTTTCCACCGGCACAGGCTTGGCACTGACATCCTTCTTGTCGGTCAGCACATGTTTCTTATGCAGCTTGTAAGTGTTGCCCTTCGCGCACGTTACCGTCTCAGCCGTTATTGCCTCACTCCTCCAGAAACAGCTTGATTGCTTCAGGCAGGTGCGAACTGACCTCATGGGTAAATCCGGCGGCATCAGACACGCCGTGCTCCATGCGCCCCATCGGCGCGCTAGATCATGTAGGGGTGATCGGGCATCGGTTCACCGGTCACATCGTTGACCAGTTTCAACTTGTCGGTGAAGCGCACCGGCATCGGCAGCAGACCACTGAACGGCGCCACGACTACGGTGTCGCCAATGATCACCGTGCCTGAACCTCCGATGACGACATTACCGTGGCCACCGGTGCTGTCCAGCGTCGCCGCGTTCAGGCCATTGATGAATACGGTGCCGGATACAGCGCCGCTGATCGCGCTGCCGCAAGCGGACTTGTCGGTCATGCGTGCAGCCGCCAGACCGTCGAAATTCACGTTCGGCGAGCCGCTGACGATCGGGTTGGTGCCGTGTCCTGGCAATGGACAGGCGGTGGGGTCGGTGACGCGGGCAGCGGGTTTTCGCTCATGAACAGCTCCTTGCAATGTGTCGTGCAGATCCTTTGAGGCGCGCAGCATGCGCGAATTTGCCAGGAGCTACAAATCTTCAGGCAAAAAAAAGGCGCTCATGCGAGCGCCTTTTTTCCTGGGCCGTTACGGATGCTCAGCGTGCCGGCGGCACCCGAATGTCCCCCGCGCGACACTGAGTCTTCACCCCTTTGCCACACGCGCCGAATTGCAAATCCTTGCCCATGCACACCCGCACTTCCGAGAGCTGTGGGCCGCTGCAAACCACCGCGATTCCATCCTCGGGAATATTCGGATTGGCCTTGCGAAACAGATCGACAATCTCCTGCGCTTCGAAGTAGTACGACGTCGAGCCGAACGGTTGCAGTTCCTGCGGAATCTTCACAGCGCCGAGAGCCTGATCTGACTTGTCCAGATAGCCCATCGCACCAAGACCGCTGCAGGTGCCGTGCTTGGACCATTCGTGATCGAGGAGTTTTTTCGTGGGGTACATCGTCAGGCCCTTGCTGGTTTCTGCCGCCGATAGCCTGGTCAGCGGCGGACAGGATTCTGGCCAGCCGCCCTTGGCGTATTGCGGCCACAAACCGTGCAGGACAAACCCATAACCCTTGCCGGTGCATTGCGCGTCGTCCTTGTGAGTCAGACAAAAAGTCGGCGACCAGGACAACGCCAGCAAATAGTAATCGAACACCCCCGCTACCGATTCCGCCTGAGCTTTGTTCGATGACGACTGACGCGCCGAACTCACGCCGATGCTACCGGCTGTCAGCGCGATCACTGCCAGAATTGTAAACAGCTTTTTCATTAACCCATTCCTTGGGACGCCTGCGTCCGTGGTTTTCGTTGTTGGCCAGGCTTGGCCAGTGCTGATTTCGACACGCTTGTATTGCAAGCGCATGACGCAAGGCAAGGCCCTGCATCGTTCAAAGGTCTACGCTGAACAGGCAGACAACCAACAAGGGAACCGACATGAGTAAAGCAGACGAACTCGCCGCCAAACTCAAGCAGACACGGCATACCCAGGCTGATGCGGCGCTGGAAATCGATTGCTGGCCTGCTCAGGTGTATGACTTGTACCACCGCATCGAGGGTTGGCTGCAGCCAGTCACCGAAGTAGGACTGAAGATTCGCCGCAATCCTACGCACGTTTGCGAAAGTTCGCCGGACGGCGAAAGCCATGACTACGCTATTGATCAACTGGTGATCGAAGCCAACCATCACAGCCTGACGTTCGATCCGATTGCGCGGTTTACCGAGGATGGTTGCGGGCGTGTCGAAATCAAGGTGCCAGGGCGCGATCAGTCGTTGCTGCGCACGGTTGACGAGCATGGCGAAAGTCACTGGTGGTTGCAGACTATCGAGACCGGCCAGGAGCTGGATGCGATTGCGTTGACGGAAAACAATCTGCTGCAAGTAGTGCAGCAAGGGCTGGGCCTGTAACGGATCAACACTGACGGGTAACGTCGGACTGGATCAACGGTGAGAACGTGGTTAACTTCGAACACGTTCTTCCCGCCCACTCCAGAGAAAAGTCCGACAGATGCCAACGACAAAAACCACATTCCTGCTCGGTGCATTGCTCGCGTTGCCTTTCACCGCTCAGGCAACCGAACCGTCAACCCACCTCGACAGCATCCAGCAACAAGGCCAGTTGCGCGTCTGCACCACCGGCGACTACAAGCCCTACACCTTCAAGCGCAGCGATGGCGACTTCGAAGGCATCGACATCAGCATGGCCCGCTCCCTGGCCGACAGCCTCGGCGTCAAAGTGCAATGGGTGCAAACCACCTGGAAAACCCTGATGCCCGATATGCAGGCGGGCAAATGCGACATCGGCATGGGCGGCATCTCGGTCACCCTCGAACGGCAGAAAAAAGCCTACTTCAGCAACACCCTCGACACCGACGGCAAGATCCCGCTGGTGCGCTGCGCCGACCAGTCCAAATACCAGACCATCGAACAGATCAACCAGCCCAACGTGCGCCTGGTCGAACCGGCCGGCGGCACCAACGAAGCCTTCGTCCACGCCTTCCTGCCCAAAGCGCAACTGGCGCTGCACGACAACGTGACGATCTTCCAGCAACTGCTCGACAACAAGGCCGACGTGATGATCACCGACGCCTCGGAAGCACTGTACCAGCAGAAACTCAAACCCGGTTTGTGCGCGGTGAATCCGCATCAATACATGCAATATGGCGAGAAGGCGTACTTGCTGCCGCGCGATGACATCAGCTGGAAACTGTATGTCGATCAGTGGCTGCATTTGAGCAAGGTCACTGGCAAGTATCAGCAGACGTTGAGTGAGTGGATTGCGGTGCCGGCGCAGTAACCGTTAATCGTCGTGCAGCGGTGAAAGCGAATGTTCAACTAGCCATTTAGTCTCGCGGTGACGGATAACCGCTCCGACACCGCGAGGGTCGCTTCAAGCCTTCACTTCGACTTTGTCCAACGCCTGATTCACTGCGATCTCTCCCAGCATCACTACCTGGGCGATGCCCAATAACGTCTTGCGCTGCGAGTTTTCCAGTAACGCGGCGAAGTCGTTGAGCATGATGCTGGCCGAACCCAGCGATTCGCTGGCATTGGCCAACAGGGATTCGCTGTCGTACGCAGGGTTGGCGAGGAACATGCGTTCGGGCTGGTTGGTGGAGGCTTTGATGTGACTGGCGGGAGGCAAGTAGTAATCCAGCGCACGCTCGGCGGCGTCGTGGAGTTTTTTTGAGTCTGGGGATTTGTAGGGGGATGCGGGATTGGTGTCCGGCGGATTGGGCGTGACTTTGAACATGGATGAATCCTCTAGCGCGATTACCAAAAGGAGCCATCACCCTCGCTACCAAACGAAGGGTGGCGGCCATACGCGGGTTGGTAGACCGGTCGCACTAGAACCCGGCGCCCACGAATGGACCCCACGCATGACCACCATGATATTCGAGCGCTGAGAAGCGACCTGAATCAGGTGACGCAATGCATCTAGACACGAAGCGGGCTACCAAACCCGATCACTGATTTCAGTGACCCAGGGACGATAGAGCCCGCAGGCTAGACGCACAAGCCGGCGGATTCTGTCTTACGTGTAGGGGGAGGCGCAAGACAACGTAGGCTTCGGATGACTTTCACCAGCCAGACTTAAACAAGCGCCTGCGTAACCGTTTAAACGGATATTGAAGGACAGAAAACAGGCAGAAATACACTTCCTCCCATCAGGCCGAGCGCGTCGGAGACCAGTTCAAACCACAAACAGCGCCTCGCAAGCCTTTGCCTGTTCGCAGACCTGATAAACTCTTGCGCCTTCGCCTTCTTGATCCAGATTCCTCACATGTCCCTACAACCCGCCCCACTCTCCCGCCGTTTTTCCGTCGCACCCATGATGGATTGGACTGACACCTCTTCTGCCCCCCGCAAATAAAGGCTTAAAAGCCTTGCCGCTAACCCGCGTACCAGTTGCGTACCAACTCTAACTCCCCCCTTCGTTCTCGCATTCCTCCTGGCTACGGCTGTAGTAAATTTTAAGCATCGGTTTTCAGCTCCAATCCCCGGCACTCTTTACCGTTCGTTCAGGCGAGTTTTGTGAGAGTTAAAGCGGGTGCATGGAAGGCTGGACGACCTCCTCGTCTACGCTTCCCTACGTTTCAGGTTGACCCCTGGGAAAAAGGTAATATTGGTAATATTCTATTTAAACTTCGAAAAAACCCAATAAATTCAATATGTTGAAGGAACCCCATAAAGGTAATAATAGGGTAAGAAAGAGGTTAGAAAATTACCTTTAGTCATAGTAATTCTACCAATGCACAAAATCCTTTAAAATCAATCACTTGGTGAATTATTACCTTCAGCCTTACCTAATATTACCCTCAAAGGTAATGCGTCAAAGCCACGGTCTATAAGGGCTGCAGCCAATTTTTTGCACCGTATTACCAAAATTACCCTTTTCCCGCCCCTCCACCTGAAATTGACCCGATGATTCGCTGCTATGCTTGCGATTTTCCGAATGGAGTCGAATCAATGGCCAGCGAGTATTCGTTACCTGTTGTGCTTGAAAAGATCTATCAGAATCAGTTGGCTTTGGAGGCGGCGATCATGGAGTTGACGCTAATGGCTGAGCAGCAAGGCTTCATCGATGTCGGAGACAACGCGCGTACGGCCCTTGATCGAATTGGAGAAAATGCCGGCTTTATCAAGCAGGGCTTGGCTCGTTTGATTGCAGCGGAACGAGATTAGCTATCCACTATCAATTGGCGCCGATCCTGCATCGATGACAGTCATGCCCCCCAATGTGGGCAGATCGAATCGCCATGTCTCGTGTCTTTTCAGCTTCAGCTATGGCCAGTACAGGGATATCGGCCCCTCAAAAGCATCGCCTATGCTCCTGACAATTTTCACACCTTCCGTGTTTTGGGTGACGAGAGGGAGTGATTCACGCTACATTGGATGGGCTTAGGGACAGAAAACGCTAATTGTGCCAATGCCGGGAAGTAACATTCTGTGGCCGGCAAGGTCTAGCAAGGAACGCCCATGACGCAGACAGCGATCAGAATATCAAGTATGAATTTTACCTCTCCAATAGCAAATATCTTCCGCTCGAAGCCGATTATCCCTCTGGAGGAGATCGGAGCTTACGAATCCCTCTGGCTCAATCAAGGGGCATGGTTTGCTAACCTCGCGAAATTATTCAATGAGAATCCTGGAGCCGCGCCTTCAGACCTCGTCGATCCCCGGCTCATCCGTGAAACATGTGACAAGCTCACAGGCTCGCTAGGAGCGGAATTTCTATCTCAAGTGGGCATTAGGCTCCATGGCGCTGGTGAGTATCCACAGAAGCTTAGAGACGCAGACCACCCCATCGAGCTCCTCTACTACAGAGGGAATTGGGAGCTGGTAGACACCCCGTGTGTAGCTATCGTCGGAACACGTTCACCAAGCGATGAAGGAGCCTTCAACGCTGGACTGATTGCCCATAAGCTAGTTCAACAGGGCTTCACTATTGTTTCGGGGCTAGCGAAAGGCATTGACTCGTGTGCACACAAAGCTGCTCTTGAAGCTGGGGGAAATACGATTGCGGTTATAGGCACGCCATTAAACTCTTATTACCCTAAAGAAAATAAAGACTTACAAGAACTGATAGCAAAACAACATTTGCTAATTTCACAAGTACCCTTCCTGAGGTATGACGCACAATCATATAAGATAAACAGACTATTCTTTCCTGCTCGCAACGTAACTATGTCCGCACTCACAAGCGCGACAATTATTGTTGAAGCAGGTAACACCTCAGGAACACTCGTCCAAGCACGCGCAGCATTAGCGCAAAAGCGAAAACTTTTCATCCTCGACAGCTGTTTCAGAAAGCCAGATTTAACTTGGCCAGCTAAATACGAGAAGATGGGTGCTGTACGAGTAAAAAATGTAAGCGATCTTATTGGAATGCTCACGGATGACAAAGCTGATTGAGTTGGACAACGATGATTACCGCTACCTTTCCGACGATGATAAATGCTATTACTATGGCGAATATACATCGGGCGGCGGTTTCAAGAAAAGCGAAACAAATCGCCAGATTCTAAATCTAAAGAAAAAGCCAACCTGCTCAAATAACGAGTTGTATTACAAACAGCAAGCTATCGAGTATTGGGGGCGAATTATCGCAGCAACTACTGATATTAAAGCAGACTCTGCCGTTACCTTCGTGCCGATGCCTTGCTCTAAGCCTTCAGGTCATCCAGAATTTGACGATAGGATGCTTAAGGTTCTTCAGTATATGGCGAGGAGTAAGCCCCCTCTCGACATCCGCCCAATTCTTATGCAAACCACGCTCAGACCGAGCCAGCATGAAGGTGGCGGACGTCTGACACCAGCACAGCTTCTACAAACTATGGCAATTGACCCCGTCCAGGTTGTTTATCCGGCCAGGGCAACTGTAGTTATACTCGATGACGTCATTACTATGGGCGCGTCTTTCAACGCCGCCAAAAGTTTGATTGAGCAGGTAGTGGGTGTAGAACACGTCATAGGATTATTTTTAGCCAAGACCGTTTGGCCACTTGATGAGCTTGATGATTTCTTAGCCACGTAGTCATAGCCAAGAAAACAAAAATACAACTTACTTAAAACACAATACTGTTATCATCATTCAAGGAACGAACATGGATCTGCCCATCGAAAGTACTTGGGAAATTTTTGAAACAACATTTGTAAAACGTTCTACAGATTTTATCGTGACCGACGTCGTCACCATTCACATTTATGACGATGACCGTGATTTATTCTTATTGGTTAAAGGTCATGAAGAAGCTAGTGTGCAGAGCGCAATTAACTTCATCAAAGAAGAGTTACCTTTGGGAGCAATGGGCGTCCCAAATGAAGAACCAGATAGTCACTACTTCTCGCTAACATCAAATCCTAGCCAGCAGAAAATGCGCACTGTGATGAACACTGTGATTACAAAGATGGAATCAATTGGTCTTCAATTGAGAAAATTAGAGAACACTTGGGTTTAACGTTAGGACTGACATCTAAACACTAGCATTTAAGCACCTTATTGAAACACTCTTAGTTTGATGAGCTTCCGCTTTTGGAAGCTCTTCCAACTACATGATCTACCCACTGATCGAAACAGACAAAAACTGCTGGGTAAACGTCTGAAAACCCGTTGCATATAGCCATCTCTCTGCACGCCGCGCGGGACGGGGCTATCCGCCTAGTTGCCATTTTTTCGTCTCCTTTAAGATCAACCCAAAGTCGAAGCGCTGAAAAACGAAAAAGCCAGCATTTTTCCAGTTTTGAGCGCGCCCCCCCCCCCGCGTTCCAGTACTTGCAGACCGTCATTTACTTCCGAGCGCTTTCCTTGCTGAGCGAGTCTAAATTGCACTTCATTGCAAAACCTTGCATGTCGTGCAACCACCGACCTTCCCTGGTGCCCCGCAGAATGCCTCGGCGGGGTCTTGGTTTGTAGCAGTCTGTGCTTTGCACAAAACCAAGATGCAGACCGCGCCGGCGGGAGGGGGATAAGTACTTTTTCAGTCATATTTTTCCTGAATCCTAGGTTTACGTTGCGACAACGTCGCAATGGCATTTTATTGGCGTCTAAAATTTTCAAATAGTAAATAGCTATTGGCCATCGTCTTCTGGATCAGGTTTTATAGAACGACGCCATCCTTATTTTCAAGGAAAGAAAATGACTCAGCCATTCAAAGACCTAAATCCGAATATTATCGATAATGAGCTAATAAGATCCCCACAAAGAGAGGCTTATATTGCGTTGGCTCAATCCGCAGCGGGGGATTCAGACGAGGAGAAAGAGGTTGGAATCGTATTACCTGTCGGATGCGGTAAATCCGGGACTATAGCAATTGCGCCTTTTGCATATGGATCTAAACGAACGTTAGTAATCGCGCCAGGTATTGCCATTTCGGCGCAGTTAGAGCAAGAGTTCAACCCCAGCAACCCAAAAATGTTTTATCGCAAATGTAAAATCCTACTTTCCCCGCCCTTCCCTGAACCCGTTGCAATCCGGGGAACATCTTCAAACCGCACAGACTTAGAGGATGCGGATGTCGTAATAACGAACATCCAACAACTTCAAGGCAACGACAACAGATGGCTAAAAAAACTTCCTAAGGATTTTTTCGATTTAATTATCTTTGACGAAGGGCATCATAGCGTTGCCGCAACCTGGGAACTCTTGAAACAAAACTTCCCTGAAGCAAAGATCATTAACTTCAGTGCTACACCGCTACGAGCGGACGGCCAGATAATGGCCGGCAAAATTCTATATTCTTTTCCCATATCCAAAGCAATTAAAGCAGGCTATGTAAAACAATTAAAAGCAGTGCAACTCAATCCTGCTACGCTACGATATGTTCGCAGAGGAGATGATAAAGAAATCGAAGTCTCTCTAGCGGAGGTAATAAAGCTAGGCGAACAAGAAGCTGACTTTCGACGAAGCATTGTAACATCCAAGGAAAGTCTTGCTACCATCGTTGACGCTTCTATCCATGAACTACAAAAGCTCAGGGAGAGTACTGGGGAAAAACGATTAAAAATCATTGCGTCCGTATTGAACTTCGAACACTGCCGGCAAGTGGTCGAGGCATATAGATCTAGAGGTGTGCGCGCGGATTATGTTCATTCAAAACAAGATGGTGCAGCCAACAACAAAGTCATGGCATTACTGGATGCCCATCAGCTTGACGTTATAGTGCAAGTTCGAAAGCTCGGAGAAGGTTTCGATCACCCATACCTCTCTGTAGCTGCAGTTTTCAGTGTCTTCGGTAGCCTATCGCCGTTTGTTCAGTTCGTAGGTAGGATTATGCGAGTAATCGTCCAAAATCAACCGGAATCTCCAGTCAATCAAGGAGTTGTCGTATTTCATGCTGGAGCAAATATCGCTCAGAAGTGGCATGACTTTAAACTGTACAGTGCAGCCGACCAAGAATACTTCGATCAGCTTCTACCTTTGGAATTCTCCGAACCTACCAAAACCGGAAATACTCGCGAATATTTTCCAGACCTTGACATTGGGGATGCGGTGACCGTAAAAGGCCAGTCCTTGATAGAGCTTGAGGAGTTAAACCTTCTGCCTCCTGATCAAGCTGCAGCAATAGAACTACTAAAAAGCTCCGGTGTAATCCCAGAAGATTTTAATCCACTAAAAGAAACTCTCCAACCAATTCCAATGACGAAGGTCGCCCAACGTCAAGCGATGCGCGCCAGCCTAAACATGAGAGTAAACACTGAATCGGCGAGAATATTAAAACAGAATGGAATTAACCCCGGAGGAAGCGACCTTGACCCACTTCGGAGGGGGCGCATCAACTGGACATTACTGAAATCAAACATCGATAAGCACGTTAACCTCCATGTAGGAAAAGCTGCGAAATCGAGAAGCGAACTGTCTCGGGACGAACTTACCAAAATCGAAGAGAACTTCGCGGAAATATGCGAAGCTGCTTGGAGCGAACTAAAAAATGGCAGTTAAATCTCTCATTGAAACCGCACATATAGACCAAGCATTGAAATCCCACAACTGCCGAGCCAACAAGAATCATAGGATTTTAAAAGGCGCGAAGCGCTTAAAAGTTAGAAAAGGGCTTGGCTGGATCTTCTATTGTGAGGAGTGCGCAATTAAAATTATTGATCGAGACATAGCTAAACTTACCAAGCTCAGAATGCTTGAGCCTGAACAAGAACCTAATGAGCATTAAGGGTGCTGTCAATCTGCGGTAATTTTAGTCATTTTGCTACTTAATCGGCTCGCAGAATCCGCGAATTCGAGGAAGCTGGTTGCATCACCTACGACTGGTGTGGAACCTGGTAGGTGAATGTGACTAGAGAGTTGGAGGTTCATCTGTTGCACAAGATCGAGCAAACTAATCAGTATATGTAGCACATTCACGCCTTCTGACCCCAGCCACGTCTTAGGTGATTGCAGATATTGACTCACCGCGGACACGCTATGGCGCAAGCCTTCAATTCGTTCCTGCATATCGCCACCTACCGTGGCGTTGTGCTTGTGCCCCACAACCAGATTCAGATCCCGGCCGGTGGCCTGGTGCAGATCATCTACCGCTGCCAGGCTCGCGGATCCGCCCGACATCAACTTGAGCGCGCCCAGTGCCTCGATCGTTTTCACACCACCTACTGACTCGATCGAGTGGTCATCTATCGTCTGAGTGTGGCTCTGAAACTGCTCGCGGTTGTCCAAGGCTTCAACCTCACGCTCTATCGCATGATCCCGGATCTTGCCATCGGTCTGGCGCAACCAATTGCCGTCGGCGTCGACTCGCTGCTGGGCGGCTTCGCTGTGCTGCCAAACTTGATCACCTTTCGGCACCTTGGGCATGCTCAGGCCGTGCGGCAGGACCGATTGGATGTAGGGCTTGTTCGGTAGGCCGTAGGCGAAGCACACCACGACCCGCGAGCCCTCCTCCGGAAAGGCATAAATACCCATTTCCTCGCCACCGGTGGGCAGCGGCAACGGAACACCAGTGAGCGGCGGCATGGCTGGGTCTGGTTCATCGTCGGGGCCAAGCACCTCGATGTCGACGGCGTAGCGCGGACGGAAGTCGTCGCACAGTGCCGCGTCCGCCGGCGCGTCGGCCACTGCGACTACCCGGGCAAATCGCGGCAGGTGATAGCCACCGGTGAGTTCGGGGAATTGGCGCTCTACAGCGCGGCGGATTGCGTCGTCCATCGGATGGCCATCTGGTCATTGGCGAGCGCCACCGTGGTGATACGCTCGCCGTTGTTGATCTTTGCACCTGGTCGCAACCCGGGAAGGGCCACGACCATCGCGCTCTGGTTGCCCTGGTAGCCGTCAAATAGCTCCGTGGGGATTTGTAGCGGCGCACGGGCGCCGAAAAAACTGTCGGCCCAACTGCCGGCGAACACTTCACCGTTGCCCAGCTGGTGCCAGGTGAAGTCGGGAATGCTGAACACTCGCGCCAAACTGTCCATCGCCTGGTAACCGGCGGCGAGGCTGTAGAAATACGGCGCCTTCACGCTGGCATAAGGCCGATCGGGGACACGAAAGCGCAGCCCGGTCTGTTCGCTGACCTGGGCCAGCACGGCGCGCAGATCCACATGACGCAGGTTCAACGGCAACGGGTTGGACAGCACGGCGGCCAGCTCACGGCAGAACAGCACCTGTTCGACCGCGTTGGCGGCCGTGCAGCGCTCGATGTAGCCAATGAAGTGCCGTTGCAGCGTGCCCTCGTTGTAGCCGATATCCAGCGTCACCAGCCCTTTCAGCGGCACAGGGGATTGAACTGTGAAGTTCGCCCGGCCAGGACTGGTAGCGTCCAGCCTGACGTCCTCCTTGATGAGAGCGATCGGGGCGCCGTTGATGGAAAGTATCTTGTGCAGTTTCACGTCTGCTCACTCCCGCCCAGCCACTTATCCACACGCCCCAGCACTTTTTCAAAGCCGCTCAGCGCTGGGTTGTCGCTGGTTGCGTCGCCGGCGCCGGCGCCGCCTTCGCCGACCGTACTGCCCGGGGCGCCTTGAGCGTTTATCTTGTTGCCGGCGCGCCGGCCTTCGACTTTCTCGGGGTTCGATTCGCGTTCGCTCAGTGTGAATTGCACAAGCCAGGCTTTCAGGGTGTCGGCTTCCCGCGCACTGACGCCGTCGGAGAACTCCACCTGACGCACGCCGAAGGTTTCGGCCGTGTCGTTGACGATCCGATACAAATGCAACTGACCGCCGCCGGCGGTGGCTTCAGCCATGCGCAACAGATCCGTAAGCTGGGTTTTATCCACAAAGGGAATCATCAGCGAGACGGCCAGCGTCTTGGGCTTGAAGCCTTTGTGAGCCTTGTCGGTGTTGCTGGTCTGGCCGGACATATCGCCGCTTTCGATTCGCAGGTTGGCCGTGACCTTGAGATTCTTGCCCTGGACTTTTTGCCCGTCGAGTAGCAGCGTCATAGGCCCACCAGTTCGCGCACAAAGCTCAGTCCCTCTTTGCTGCCGACCAACAAAACCCCGGCGCATTGAATCCATTCGTGGCCTGGCGCATCGCCGGCCAACAACTCGCGGCGTAATTCGCCGGCAGTGCCTGGGCCAATCATCCGCGCGCGCATGCTGACGTCAGGGTTGCCCCCGGCCAGCAAGTCTTTCAGGTCAGCCAATTGCTTATCCCGTCCCTGCTGCTGGGCACTCTTGCGCGCTGCCAGCGCTGCCAGATCGGCCAACGGCGAGCTGTCGGCGGCGTAGCCTTCCAGCACGGCTATCTGCCCCGCCAATGACTGTTTGGCAGCTTTGACCACCGTGCAACGCTCCAGCGGCAAACCCTGCCAGCGTGGCAAAGCACCGGCGCCGGGAATCTCCCACTTTTCGCTCTCCAGTTTCACCAGGTGTTGCGCCCTGCGCTCGGTACGCACCAGGTCAGGGATCGGCAGCAGCGCATTGAATCGCGCCAAGCTGCTGGCGAGTTGTTCCAGCCGCGTGCCTAGGAACAGGATCGACAGCGCGTATTGCGGCCCGGTCGGGCGCCCGCTGTCGCTGGCGTCTTCCAGTTTCTTGGCGAGATGTTCCAGGGCGTTCGGCGCAGACAGAAAGCGCTGATAGCCCGCACCCTGGCCAACACCGCTTTGAAACGGTGTCACGACCAGGCACGCCGGTATCTGGCCCAACTGCTCGGCCAGCGCTGCGCGGCCGGCCGCGATGGCACCTTTTGCTGCATCACCGACCGGCCCCGGGTTGGTGTTGGCCAGTCCGCTCAGGCCAGCCAGACGCTGGGCGGTGCTGGCCAGTTCTCCGCCGGCCAGATCCTTGGCCACTGACAGGCCACCCATCCATTGCGTGGCCTGCTCCGGCCAGCGCATTGTCACCGGTGCCCAGGTCATGCCGGCGGCGTCCAGGTGATGGCTTTCAATGCTTTGAGATTTTTGTCTTGCTCGGCCTTCGCCACAGCTTGCCGCAGTGCTTCCGCATGCTGCAGCGCCGCCTGCCGGAACCGGACCAGGTCAAGACTGACCTTTTGCAGTTGTTCAATGGTGTGCGGTCGAAAGGTCAGCACCTGATCAACGTCATAGCAGGGGTAAACGTCGTCCAGGCCCAGCAGTACCTGGCCGTTTAAATTCACCTGGTCATCGATCGCGCTGCTGTAGCGATATGGCTCGCCCAATGCGCTGGAGGTGAAGCCCCCCGCGATGTAGGCCGCGAATTCAGCCCCGATCATCTGCAGTTTCTGATCGCGGAGTGAGGCCAGCACGGCGTCGACGTCATCCACCCACTTGCCTTTCTTCCAGACCTGGTTCGGTTCTGGCCGGCTCATGGTGAAGCCCGTCGGCACTGGCTCGAAACCTTCGAGAGTCCGTGGCTCGCCGGTTTCGGTGCTGTACACCACGACACCGCCGAAATAATCCACCAACTGCCAGGCCTTGCCGTTCCACCATGCGGCTTTGTGTTCCGGTACCGAAGGCGGCTCAGCTTCCACGCAGCCGCCAGGAATCAGATAAACACCTGGCTCCAGCGGCGATTCATCAGCCGCTACCGCACCAATAAAAATGCCGAGGTGGTCGGTTTGATAAACCAGTTTTTCAGTCATGCTCGATCTCAATACTTGATGCAGTAATTTAGGGCCATGTTTCGAGGCCGGGTTTCGGCGCCGCCAGCGGCGGCAACAGTCACACCGTGGGTATGCGCACCGCTGCCACTCACGCCAATGTTGTGCGCGTGCAGGCCAGCGGAACCGATGCCGACGTTGTGTGCGTGATTGCCTTGGTAGTCGGTGCGCATGGGGCGACCGTCAGCGTTCTTGCCACCGGGTATTTCCAGCTCTGTGAAAACGCTGCCACCTGCTGGATAGCCCACATTGATCCCGGCGCCGTTATCGACTATTCGAAAACCGTGGTCGTGGTTACCTTGGGCATCAGTCCAGGCACTGTGGTTGTGGTTGCCTTGGGCATCAGTCCAGGCACTGTGCAAGTGGTCGCCTACGGCCGCCGCCGACGCAGAGTGCGCATGCGAATGAATCATCATGTCCTGATACGCGCCGAACGCGCGGCCGGGATCCAGCCCGCGCCCATCGTCCCAGCCGCGAGGGAATAAGCCGCGCATGTCAGGCAGATTGAATGTGGTTGAACCATCACCCTCCCCGTAGTGCGTCCCAAGCCAAGCGAAGAGTTGTGCGAACGTGCTACGCGAGACCGCCGCACCGTTGCACTTCAGCCATCCCGTAGGAGCTGCGGTCATTGCAAACGCTGCCACCATGCCGGTCATTGAATCCCCGACTTGTTTCTGAAGTTTGTTGAGTGCCGCCGTAGATGCCACGATCTCGCTGCTGTTCGTCGCTGGATCGTCGCTGATGGCGTTGGGCAAGTTGCCCAGTCCGACGTCTGCTTTGGTCGTGGCCCGGGCACGCAGCTGCGGATAATCGCCGTTACGGGACGCGAAATATTTGATCAACGCACCGCCGACTGGCTCGGCGTCCCGCAAATCCACGATATTGCTGGGTGAAATGAAATCAGCGATCGGCACGCAGTAATGACGCACGCCGGCAGCATCGGTGTAATCGGCCTGGTCACCGAACACCACTTTCCATACAGCCACCCGATCGTTCAATTGGCGCTCGAGGCAAACGTCCAGACATACCTTGCCCACAGGAACGATACCCGGGACGGCTTCTGCCTTCGCAATCGCCACGCGGATGCCCTCGACGTAGGCCGTGCCACAGTTGATCTGGTAACCGGTCGCTGCCTTTTCGAACATCAGTGAATCACTGAAAAAGAATGCACGTCCGTAAAGGTTGCGATTGCTCAGGCGCTCGCGCTCGTCGATGCCGGCAAGGCGCACCGTGAAATCATGCTGCCAGGTGCTGGCATCGATCTTCACACCGGTGAGCTGCATCGCACCGTCAAAGGCCACCAGGAAATTTCGGGTGACGTTGTTGCCGATCTGCTCCGGCGGAATGTTCCTGCGCTTTTGCTGCAGCGGCACCGACGACGCGGCGAACAAGATGCCGTCGGCGTCCTCAAGGCCCACCCAATTAAAGTCCCAGTCACCGACGTCCGAACCTAACTGCGCGCTGTACACCACTTGGTTCGGGTTCACGAAACCCGCGTTCTTTTCCGGGATAGTGTAGACGTGAACAATCTGCTCAGCGGATGGCTTGCCGGCCGCGCGATCGAGCGGCGCGGTCGGATCAAGCCCCGGCACATTGGCAAAGATGAATCGACTGACGATCAGCGGCTTTTGCTGGCTTTGTTTAAGGGCGATTTGGCTTTCGCCGGCCAAGGTAATACTGGCGCTCACGGTGCGCTCCTACAAGCTGGCAACCAGCGTTTGCTGGTCGTCGTTGAAGTCGATCAGGGCGATCTGCAGCCCCACGGGGGTGATGGTTACGAAGTCGTAGCGCCGGCAAGTTCGCCCGTACTGCTGGATCAGCACGCGCAAAAGCTCGGGATTGAGCGACAGCTGAGCGTTGCTGAATTTGAGCAGCACGACGTCCCAATCCCGATCGGGCTGACGCTCCTCGATCTCGACGTAACCCACGCCCAGGCGCTCAAAAATGCGTTTCAATCCGGCAGTGCTGCCAGCGTCGACCGAGTTGATAAACGCGTACTTCACGCGCAACCGAAACAGGGATTCGGGTTCACCTTTGAAGCGCGTCACGTCCCGCTGCCAGGCCCACAGCTCAAGGATGTTCATGTGGCAGGTGTCGGGATCGATCTGCGAATAGGGCCAATGCAACCAACCGGTGACGGTTTCCCACCACGCCTGTGCAGCGGCCACCAGCTTTGAAAGCTCGGTGCCGCCCAGCCAGAACGGCAATTTGAGTTTGATCATTGCAGGTTCACCTTCAGCGACGTCAGGCGCGGGATGTCCAATCCGCTGGTGATGTCGACGCCCGGGGTAAACCGCAGTGAAGCGATATCGACGAACTCCTGGTGCAACTCCTCCGCCAGTCGACTGAAGCTGAAACGCGACTGGGGATAAGTCAGCGTCGGCTGATAATCGCGTGGCGTGCTTTCACGAAACGCGGCCCGTATGAACAGCTCGACCTCACTTTTCAGCGTGTCGACCTGCTCGGCGCTCAGGTTAGGTTGCGGCCATAGATCCATCTCAACACTGACAGGCACCTCTGGCATCACCATGGCCAGCAGATCGTCGCCGTGGCCATGGTTGCCCTGGTCGCGGATGTGTGAATTGATTTGCTCCAGGTAAGTCGCCGCCGGCACTCCCGCGTCGAACAGCACAAAGGCGTTGGCACTCCCCGGCCCGCGCGGTGCACCGTGTTCGAAGTAGACGCCATCCGGACGCACGCCCGGGAAAGCTGAAATCATGGCCCGATACACAGCGTCGGTGTGCCACTGGTTCACCGCCGAGAACTGGTTGCGCACGCGCAAACGCAGCTGGTCGTTCGGCTCAGGATCAGCACCAGGTGACTCCAGCCAACCGTCCTTGTTCACGACCTGGATGATGCCCGGTACCGGCACTGGCAAAATCGCGTAGTAACCCGGGGCGAGATTAAAGCCACTGCCGGATTCGGCCGCCTCCACCGGGACTTCCAGCTGCATCTGGCCCGCGACGAACGTCGCCGGCGCCCTAGTAATCAGTTGATACACGTTGCCGTTGATGGCGGCCGACTGCACCACAATGCCTTTTTCCAGCTCCAGGACACCGTCCGGTAAGGCGCGGGTGAACAGCAATTTACCGCAGGCTTTGGTGGCGCCTTTACGCTCGACGTTGACCGCCCAGGCGAGCATGTCCAGCCACCCGTCCACCGCCGTTTTCACAAAGAAGTTCGGCAGCACCGTCAGGCATAGAAAGTCCAATAGCCACAACACCGGTTTGGTCACCAGTGTGGTCATCACCCGCCAGAACGGCGAATAACTGCTGGTGTTGGCCACCTTCGCGCCTTGGGCTTGAACTTCCTTTTCCCACGCAGCTTTCAAACCGGCCTCGGTGGTCGGGATGCCGGCGTCGGCGATCACCTTTTTAAAGTCGACCTGGCTCACAGACTTACCTCAATCGAACCGAATTTCAGGGTTTTCGCAGTGACCAGGTACACGCCGGGTTCCTGCTGGGTGATGCGTGCCGTACCAGGCACCAGGCGTTGGTCGTTCTCCACCAGCAGCTCCAACTGCTGGATACAGTCGCGCTGTCGAAGCCGATCGCGCTCGGCCACCAATGTCACCAGCAACCCGCTGTCGCGGATCATGTGAGCGATGTCCTGGGCGATGCAGGCGCGGTCGCCGACCAGCAGAGGCTGGCGAGACGGATCCAGCGCCATGTCGTTGTTGACGATCAACAGGTCGACGTACTCGCTCATCCGCCTACCGCCATGGCCATCAGGTTTTCCATCTCCAGCGGCGTCATGGTCTTGCTGGTGTGAATGTTCACGTTTTCCACATGCGTGCCCTTGTTCTGGCTGCTGGTGGTGTTCTGGATGCTGGTCAGTAGTCCACCGGCTGGCACCGATGCAGGGCGCGTCGGCGATAGGCTGGGGATGGCCGCGTTGATGGTCTGTTGGGCTTTCTGCGCGGCGTTGGCGGTGTCGGCTGCATTGGTCGCAGCATCCACGCCGGGCACCTCAGGCATGTCGCCGAAACGCGCCTCGATGTTCACGCCCGGGATGCTGTTCAGCAGCTCGATCACGCCGTTAACGGCCTTGGTGAAAATGCCGACGATGCTGTCCCACGCGGCCTTGGCCATGCCTGACCAACCGCCCATGGAGTTAAACCAGTCGGATAGCTTCTGCAGTTTGTCGGCAACGAACTGGAACGCGGCCGAGTTCATCAGGGCGGACGTCCATTCGTCCCAGTAGTAGACCGCCGCGACAATGACGGCCACCAGCGCAAGAACACCGGCAACGATCCACACCATCGGGTTGGCCAGCAACGCCGCGTTGACCAGCCAGATCGCCCCTTGCCAGAGCAGCATGGCGCCGCGAACCAGGGCAAGGCCGGCGCTGAGCGTATAGATCACGGCCATGTAAGCCAGGATCGCCAGTTTTTGCAGGACGAAGCCGGCAACGGTGCGCAGGTTCATCAGTTGGACGACTTTCCACACCGACACCAAACCCAGCCAGGTCATCCGTGAAACGCCGACCACCAACGTCAGCAGTGACATGGCGCCGACGAGGCTCATGATGGTCAGTGCGGCGATGCCGATCACGCGGGTGATGTTGGGAAACAGCTGCGACCAGCGCACCAATGTTTTGCCGATATCCACCATCTTGTTCATGAACGGCGTCAGCACCGGGATCAGCACTTGGCCAAACACCACCCGCATGACCTCGACCAAGGACGCCCATTGCTGCCAGGGATCGACCATGGCCCGGGCCATTTGCTCGGCATTCTCTAGACCGCGCACTTTGCCCAACTGCTCGATGCCGTTGCGCAACCGATCGGTGTCCTTAGCCAGCGCGCCGATCACCTGGGCGCCTTCGCCGCCGAAAGCCTCCATCAGCTTGGCGCCGGCCGAGGCGCTGGTCAGGTCACCGAACTTGCTCTGTAGCTTGTCCAGGATCGTCATCATCGGCAGAAGCTTGCCCTGCTGATCGGTGAACTTGAGTCCCAATTTGTCGGAAGCGGCGCCGATGTTTTCAAAAAAGGCCTTGTAGCGTCCGCCAGCGTCGCCGCCTTCCATGGTGCTGCTGAGCGTACCGATCACGGCCATCTGTTCGGACAGGTCAACGCCCGATGTGGTGGCGATCGCGCCGGCTTCCTTGAACGCGTCTTTCATCGCCGCACCGCTGGTACGAAACAGTTGAACGGCCAGCGCGGTCTGCCCGCCGAGCTTTTCCACCCACGCGCCCTTCCCCATCGCATCCGCTTGGGATTTCTGCAGGTTGTAGAGCGTGCCGACGTATTCACCCATGGTTTCAGCGTCGGATTTGGTGGCCTTGGCCAGCAGGTTGCTGGTGTTGGTGAAGATCGCGAGCTGGTTACCGGCAAGGCCTTTGATCGCGCCTTCGATCACATAGGCGGACGCCACAAAATCCTTGGCGTTCTCGCCATAGCTCACGGCGAACTGCAGCGACTTGGCATTGAGCGACGACAGCGCATCCTCGGCCACGCCGAGCGACCGGACGTCGCCAAGGGCGCGATTGACCTCCAGCGCCGGCGCCATCGCCTGCTGGACGCCGACCACAGCCGCCGTCACGCCACCCATGCCCAAGCCGATCGTCTTGATGTGCTTTTCGCTCTGATCAGCGAGCTCGGAGAAACCCATCTTCACCTTGCCCAAGGGCGCGGTGACTTTGTCCTGCAAGCTCAGAATGAAAGCCAGGCTGGCGCTACGATCTGCCACAGTCGTTATCCGTTCAGCGCAAGGGCGATGCCGTTAGCCACGGCAAACTCCATGCGTTTCCAGTGTTCGTCCTCCAGCCACTTGGCCGTGCCCATCGCCTCGGGCGTGGGTTCGGCACCAGGTAGCCAGCGGTTCGTCAGGGCCATCAGCTGGCCCAGGCCGTTTTCGCTCAGGCGCTCAGCGTGCTCGAGCGCTTTTTTACGATCACCTCAACGTTGGGCGCGTATTCCTCGAGCAGCGCGCCGGCGATCTGCATCACCATCACCGGGTTGGCCAGCAGCGGTTTGAGCGTGGCCTTTTCCTCTTGCTTGACGGTGGTCATCAGCAGGTTGTTGCCCGGGGCCACCTTGTTGGTTTGGGTCAGGGCGTTGAAGTATTTGGTGACGTCCGTCGGCGTGAGGTTGAAGGTGAATTCCGCTTCCCCGACTTCCAGGGTGATTTCGGTGTTTTGGCTCATTGGTGTGCTCTCTTGTCGAGGTTGGGAAAAGTGGTGCCCTGGTGCGCCGGCGATCGCTGGCACACACCACGGACGTACTGCTGCAGCCCGAAAATCATTTGCCGGCTGAGGGCGAGCTGATTTCGGAGGGTGAAATAATCCTGTCGAGCGTCTGCTGCGAGTTCGGCGCGTCCTGCATCAGCCACGCGGGCGGCACCGGCGGTGGCTGGCACAGGTCGACCGGTGGGACAGGTGGCGCGGACATGCAACCGGCCAGTGCCATCGTCAACAGCGCCGCGCAGGCGATCGTTTTCGGTGCGTGCATCAGTCAATTCCTGAGTGTTTCGTTGGTCAATCGCGTCCCGTTCGGCCAGCATCTCGCCGCTGATTCGGGCCGCTTCACGTAATCCGACGACCTCCAACTTGAGGCCTCTCAGGTCTTTCAGCGCTTCATCACGCTGATCCACAACCCGGATAAACCAATACAAGGGCACCAGGGCAGTAATCAGCATCACGATCAGCGCGAGCCGTAGCGGTGGAATCGTCATTTCAGACAAACCTCCACTTCAGCCAGCCGGCGGTTGTGCAGGCCTGGAACAAAGCGCTTGCGGCCTTGGGCGTCGGTCACATAAGCCCATACCGGCGTCTTGCCGTCCGATGCCCAGGCCAGCGCCCTGCAGCCGTCAGCGATGCGGCCGGCGTTGATCAACGCCACCGCCCGACTGGCACAAGTGCTGGGCACGCCGACGTTGTGGCCATGGCTGGTCAGCGCGTCGAAAGTGTTCTGGCCGACGTTCGGGTTGGTGATGCAGTCGGCGAGCTGCAGTTGTGTTTTGCGGATCACCAACCGCTCCACCTCGGCGCAACGATCGGGCGACCAGTAGTCACCGACTACGACCGGGAACGGGCTGGTATGGCGGGTGATGCCCTTGCAAACGGTGGGCAGTCCCCCGGCGAGCTTGTCCGCATAAACGGTGTTCTGGCCATGACCTTCCCAAGTGCCCAGGAAGATCAACAACGGAGCGCTGGCCAGCGCAATCACACCGGCTTGAATCCTGCCGCGCAGGCTCATGGGAACCACACCCGCAACAGCGCCGGCACAACCATTTGCAGCACAGAAGCGACTACCGTGAGGATGGTCAGCAAGCGGCCAACCTTCGCCCCGATGTCGTTTACCGCGACCGTCAGGGTCTGCTGGCCAGTGTTGAGTTCCGACAGTTGCCCCGCCATATGCTCGAAGCCCTGCTCCAACTTGGTGACGCGGGTCGGGACGGTTTCGTGGCGGTCTTCCAGCTCGCTCAGGCGGTGCTCAAAGACCGCAAATTTTTGCTCCAACGCGCCGAGGCGCACGGCTTCGATGGTCATCAGCGTTTACTCTGCTCAAAGTCAGCCTGGCACGGCACGCAGCGCGTTTTACCGCCCAGTGCCTGGCGCGCTGGCGGGATTTCGTTATCGCAGTCCTGGCAATGGGTCAGGCTTGGCCCGACCGGCACAGGCGTCAGCAGTTGAGCTTTGATCGCCTGGTCACGCTGGCGTTGCTCCAGCTCCTGGGCGCGGTCGAACCAGTCCACCATCAGCGCAGCCCCTCGATCTCGGTAGCGTCGAGGTACGGAACGCCGTTGATGTGGATGAAGTCCGGACTGGTGACGTCAAACGGCACCTTGTGCTTGGTTTTCTCGCCACCTTTGGGATCGATCGACAACAGGCTGGAAATCTTCACCTTGCAGCCGAACGCCTCCACGCGCAGCTCCTCGTCCTCGCCGGCCTTGGCAAAAAACACCGCATCAAAGGGGGCGAGCTTGCGGAAGCTACCCGCCGATCGCGCCGCGTCGATCAGCAACTGAAAGTTGGAGCTATCCAGTTCCAGTTCGCCGGCCGCAGCCACGTCGCCCTCCACGTAGCCGTCAGGCACACCACGCGTCTGCGCCACGGCCGAGTTGTCGGTGATGTCCAGGGTGCAGCTCTCGACGTGCAGCGACAGATCGCCCAGGCTCACGTCGAAGTTCTTGCCGCCAATCTTTGCCATGGGGCGTCACTCCGTTTTGTCAGTGGAAAGATCCAGGGCGATATTCGCCGTGAGGTCTTTCGGGCAGTTGAGGGGTTTGAGCTTGATGTAGGCCGCGACCTTGGTTTTGCTGAGCCACTCCAGCACCAGGTCACCGTCCTTAGGTGGCTCGATATCACCGGGAAAGACTTCACCGTTGAACTTGATGGACTTGGCCATAGCGCGTAGTGGCGCCATCAACTGGTTGGTGTTGACCGCCATGCTGTTGGGCGTGCTGTTCAACCGGCGATCGGCGACGCGGCGAATCAGCAGCGGGCGAATCAGGCGCGCGGCCTTGTCGGTGATGCGCAGATATTCAACGACCTGAAAGTCACTGCCGGGGGTATCCAACATATTGGCGTCACCCCAGTACACGCCCGGGTAATCGGGATAGGTCTGCGATACCGATAACCGCGCTCGATCCAGCTCGCTACGCACCGCCGATGGCAGAGGAATTTTTTCGCTGTCGAGCGGCACTGGCCCAAGCCCCAGCACAGCGCCGGTGGCTACACGCATTGGGCTGTCTGCGATGCTGACCGAGGCGTTGGCCAAGCGGCCAGCCAGCACGCCCAAATCGTTTCCGTGCAGTTGCGGTACCGGCAAGACTCGAGCAGCGGCGACGTCTGTCACCATGGCCTTTTGCTCGGTCAGGTATTGCGCCCACGTCTGATCTGGCGTGATGCCGGTAGTGGCTGCCATGAAAAAAACGCGACGACCGTAGCGATTGTTCAAAGCAATCGCCGCGTCGTGCATGTCCGTCAGGTCGCCAGGCTTTGTAACGGGTTTGGTCACCACCACCGCTTCGACGGACAGTCCCTGCTGCTGAGTTTTCTCCAGTGCATCGGCCCACTCACCCTCGGAGCCGATCGGTGCTGCGATACAGGCCCAGCGCTGACCGCCGTTTTGGCGCGCAGCGGTGATTTGAGTTTTGAGGTCGCTCGCTGGAACGCCCAGCGCGGCATCCAGATCGCTGTCGGTGTTCAATGCAATGAACTGGCCGACGTTTTTGGCAGCGGGGCCAATGAAAAGAAAGTAACGCTCAACCTCGGTGACGGCGCCCTGGCCTAGATTGAGATTGTCGACGGTGACTTGACCGAGTGCCATGCAATGCCTCGTTAGCGGGGTGAATTCAGGATTTGTTGCAACACCTGGCCAATCAGCAGATTGGTGTCGCGTTCAGTTTCAGCGCCGATGAACTGGCGTTTGGGCAGCGTGATTTCCCAGCTCTGCGCGCCTGTGCTTTCGCGGCGCTGATCGTCCAGGATCCGGATCAGCAAGCCGGCCTTGGCGTAGTTCACATGCTGTTGAATCCACGCCACGGATGGCCGGGTCAGCGTCCTTTTGCCTGCTTGGCGCACGCGGAATCCCAAACGGCGCAGGCGCTTCGCCTGCTTGTCAGTTGCTGCTAAACCCGGTGGGGTTTTGTTCCAGCGGCGCATCTGCTGGGCAGTGCGCCGTTCACTGACTCCGTTGTGTTGCTGCGTTGCGACCCATCGGGTCAGGGCGTTTTTCCAACCTAGTTCCGCTTCATCAGCGCTTACCCGGGTGACCACCATCAATTTGGCCAGGCCGGCTTCCATCTTCTTTTTGCCCTTGCCGTCGCCCTTGCGCAGGGCGAAGGGTGTGCCGTCCAGATTCCTCTGATCACGCACACGCTTGCGGCTCATCGTCCGCACGCGTTTGGTGACCTGGTTCAGCAGGCGGCGGCGCAATTGCGGCGGCAGACTCAGCAGCGCCAACTGCTCGCGAACGCCCAACCGGCCGCGAATGTCGAGTTCGAACGTGCTACGCCCGGCCATCGGTGGCCACCTCGCCGCGCTCGGCAACCCAGAGCTCAAACGGAACGAAAGCCCACGTCTTGCCGAAGGCCTGGATCTCGCCGGTGTCGTCTTCGGCCAGATACTGCGGCTCGACAAATTCCAGCATGATTTCCACGTCGAACAGATCGTTATCCAGCGGCTCCACAAGAAATTCCGGTGCAGGCAGCTCGTAGCGATCACGGTTGGCGTCGTGGCTTTCCAGCCAGCTGCCAACCAGTGCCATCAGCCGCGCCGGATGATCGGCGAAGCGCTCCAGAACGATCACGGCGCGATAGTGCATGTCGCCCAGGTGCATCCCGTCGACGTCGGGTTTCCAGATCAGTCCAAGCTTCACCTGCTCGGTGAAACTGTCGAGCTGTTCGGGCTCCACCAAGCGGCGTTCCAGCAGGTAGGCGGTCAGTCCCTGGAGTTTGGTCATAGCAGCGCCGCCGTGATGCGGCTGCGGCCTTGCAGGGCGCGCACGGCCGCTTGGCTGAATGCCAGGAACGTGCTTTCGCGTTCCGGCGCTTCCTTGCCCGCGTTCTCTGCGCTTTCTCGGCGGGTCACTGTGGCGAACTGCTGTAACGCACTCGCCTTGGCCCGGCAGTACACGGCTCGTCGGTAGATTTTCAGCTTCAACGCGTTATCAGGCAGAAGGTTCTGATCGGTCTGAACGAATGGCCACTGCTTGATTTGCTTCGGCGGCAGGTTGATCGGATCGGGAACCTCGACACTGCTTACGCCGAGGGCACGCCAGCGTTGTTTCAGCTCTGCCAGATCGGCATTGACCTCAACCATTGCCATGGTCAGGTCAGCGGCCAGCATGTCCACCAGATACTCCGCCGGCAGGCGGTATCCTTTCTGGAATTCGGCAACAGACAGATCCGGCCAAAAGCCGTCGTTCTCGATCATCTGTTCCACAAACGCGGTGGGTTTACCGGAAAAGCTCATTGCTGACCGCTCGAATAGGGCGGGGAAACTGTTTTTCGTGGGGCTGGCCATGAATGGCAGACGCACGTCCACAGTTCCCCGCTGGGGGGGGTAGTCGGTTATTGGGCGCCGTTACCGGCAGGTATTTGTTTGGCCAGTGCGATACGACACTTCTTGATTCGCGTCTCGTTGCCAGCTTTCGCGTACAGCTCCGTCGAGCGTTCCAGATGCTGGAGCGCGGTTTTCCACTGCTCGGCCTCCATGGCGCGGATGCCGATCAACTTGTGGTACTTGCTCGGGATTTGTTCGGTCAGCTCCCACTCACCGTCGACGCGCGGCAGCAGGTCAGACAGGTAGGGCTCCGGGCTGCGCTGGGCGTTGTATTCGGCGTAAGCCCAATCGATTACCGCGTCGGCAACGAACGTCTGCACGTCACGCCGCTTAAACCGCTCGGGCATCTCCTGCCCCTGCCCGATCGCAAAGTCAGCCAGCGCCAGGCCATCTTCAAACTGCTCGGTGTCAAACAGCCAGACCATCACCTGCACCAGAACACGGTTTGGCATCACCAGGCCCGAGTCCATGTAGCGCTGAATGAAGTCCTGGTACTTGGGCAACAGTTCCTCGCGCTTGAGTGCCTGACGCCCGGCAAGCCCCTTGATATCGCTCAGGCGCTGCAGATCCTGATCCAGCGAGGCTTCCATCAGCAGCAGGTGCTTTTTCGCGTTGGCTGGACTGCTCAGGGCTTCCGCCGGCGAATACGCCAGTGGTGCGGCGGCTGCAGCAATTACTGCAGCGCTGCCCAACGCCAGGGTGCGGCGCTTGTGCGCAAGAGCCAGGCTCACTTCAGCAGCTCCACATTCTCGGTCAGCGCGATTTTCTCCAGTTGCTCGATCACATAGCCTTCATTGCGGCTGTTGTAATCCTCGACACGGGAGCGTTTCGGGTTGTCCACGGTTTGCTTGCGCCAGCTGGAATCCTGGAAGTAGATCGACAGATTGTCCCAACTGGTGACCAGCACACCGTTGACTGGGAAGAACGGCACGCTGAAGCTAGGCAAGCCGCCATAGGTGGCAATCACCTGCGCGTCTTCGATGCGTTCCTTTTCGGTTGGCGTATCGCCCTGTTTGGCGTACAGCTTCGCCTTATCAGCCGCCAACAGGTCGGTGCCGATGATGGCGATCAAATCGCCGCCGTCGCGCAGACGTTCATCCACCATCTGCTTGGTGTCATGCACCAGGGCGTCCAGGTTGGCGTAATCGCCGTCAGGCCCCAAGGTAACTTTGCCCGCGTCCTTGCCTTCCTTGAGCACCTGCTGCGGAGCTTGCTCGCGCAGTTGCTGCAGCCAGCCTTTGTTCACGTCCTGCAGCATCGGATAGGCTTCGATGTCGGTCTGCGCAGCCGCTTTCACACCGTGGAAACCGACCATGATGCGATCCAGGGCAATCTGTTTCTGCACTGCGGCGGAATAGCGCTGATGGAAGTCCGGAAACTTCGCCCAGGCATCGATTTTTGCGTACGGCAGCCCCACGTCGGATTCGGTTGAGGACAGCTCATAGGTGCTGTTGTCCAGTTCCGATGCATCTTTTGCTTCGCGATCGGTGGTCTTGGTGTTGGTGCGGCCGGTTACAGGGCCAGACACGCCGATAAACACCTTCTCGCCTTTGATCTCGGTCACCGGAATGACGTTGATGCGCTGTAGGAAATCGGCTTTTGCGGTGATTGCGTCGTTCAGCTCTTGGGCGATCGACGGTTCAACGGAAAACATCTTGCTGGACAGCGGGACGCCGTAAGTTTCGGCGATCGCCAGCTGCATTTCGGCATACATCTTGGCGCCGTAGGCGCTCAGTGAACGGGCCATGGTCAGAGTACCCGCGCTTTGGATTTGTCAGCGGGGCCAGCATTGCGCGGCAACTGACGGCCGTTGCTGGTGTTCTTCAGTTCGGTGAACTGCTTTTGCAGATCGGCCAGCGCCGCCAGCACAGCTTTGTTTCCGCCGCCGCTGCGCTTGAATTCGCGCTCTTCTTCGGCGGTGGTAACGATCTCGTCTACTGCAGCGCTGACGTCATCGATCGGGGCCTGATCGGGTGCTGGTGCGTCCTCGGCAGCAGGCTCAATCACAGCCTGGATGCCGGCAGCGACGACCAGCAGCTGGGCCAGCAGGGCTTGTAAAGCCGTTGCGGTAGCTTCATCCATTGGGGGTTTGCTCTCGGTTGGGGTTTGCGGGGTGTTTTCGGCGGCGGTGTCATCGATGCCGAAACGCTTGAACAAGCGGGTAAAGACGGCGACGAGTCGGCCGAGCTCGCCCTGCGGCTCGGTTTCGCGCAGTGGACCAAGTTCCAACGACGCGGCGTAATACGCGGCGCGACTGGTTCGCCTGGAGAAATACAGCTCTTGAGTGCCGAGACTGGCTGGCTCGTCGGTTACGGCCAAGCCAGTCAAATAGGCCTTGCCGGTGCCGGCAAAATTTGGAGTGATTTCGATGCTCGTAAAGAGCTTCTGGCCCTGATCGTTGAGGTACAGCAGGCGATCATTCGGTTTTAGTTGAGCTTCCAGCGCAATTTGACCCGGCTCCAGATCCTCGCCCTCCTCCACCAGGCGCACAGCGAATACGGTGCCGTGCGAACCAGGCCAGCGTTCGTGGTCGCACCAGATCACAGCGGTGTATTTGGCCGGGGTGTAGGTCTCGGCGATATCGCGCAGTTCCTGGGGGAGGATGTCGCGGCCATCGACGGTCGGGCCGCTGGTGGCAACACGTTTCCAATAGGAGACAAGGGAACGGGGCATGAGTGGTAACTGCGCTCAATCGTTGAATGAGCCGTCACGATAGGGAGCCAATTACCACCAAACAAACGGTTGAAATTCAGTATTCGCCTATTTCCATCTGATAGGCGAATCGCAGCATTTAACCGCGCGTTTCGCCGGTTTTCGCCGCATAGACTGCGACGCATGAATTACCCGACCGAAGTCAAAGAAGCCGCAAAGCGCCTCTACCTGCGCCGTTGTTCGGTGAAGGAAATCCAGGCGCATTTGAAGCTGCCGAATATCCGAATCGTTTACTACTGGATCCGCCAAGGCGGCTGGGACGAAATGCTCACGGATGAAGAACCGTTGAGCGCGGTCAATCGGCGAATAACCCTAATCCTGGAAAAAATCGATCCGCTGACCAAAGCAGAACTGGGCGAACTGGAGCGATTGACCGGCCTGCTTGAGCGCTTGAAAAAACTGGCCGCGAAACCTTCGCCGGCGGCGCCGTCAGATCGTCCGGACGCGCCGCGCGACCGGCAACCAGGTCAACGCCGTGAGCGGGGCGAAGGCGGCGCCAAGAAGCGGGAAAAGAAGGCTAAGAACGACATCAGCGGACTTACCGAGGTGGATTTTCTCGATAAATTCATCTCGAAGATGTACGGCTACCAGAAAGAGCTGTTCGAGGCGAAACAGAATCCGCTGACCCGCCGCGTCCGGAACATCCTCAAAAGCCGGCAGGTCGGTCTGACCTACTACTTCGCCGGCGAAGCTTTCATGGATGCCGTGCTGAGCGGTGATAACCAGGTATTTCTGTCTGCCAGCAGATCGCAGTCCGAGATATTCCGCAGCTACATCATCCAGTTCGCCAAGCAATGGTTTGATATCGAGCTGACCGGCAACCCGATCACGCTCAGCAACGGCGCCGAACTGCGCTTTCTCAGCACCAACAGCAGCACCGCCCAGGGCTATCACGGCCACGTCTACGTGGATGAATATTTCTGGATTCGCGACTTCGAAAAACTCAGCACCGTGGCCAGCGCCATGGGCACACACAAGAAATGGCGCAAAACCTATTTCTCGACGCCCAGCGCGGTGTCGCACCAGGCATACCCGTTTTGGTCAGGCGAAGAGTTTCGCAACAGCAAACGCGGCAAGAAGGCCGGCGGTGTGTGGCCGAGCGAAGCGGCATACACGCAGGGCGCACTGTGTCCGGACGGCCAATGGCGCAAGACGATCACCCTTGACGATGCAATCGCCGGTGGTTGCGATCTGTTCGACCTTGAGCAGTTGCAGCTGGAGTACGACGAGGACAAATTTCAGCAGTTGTTCTACTGCAAATTCATCGACAGCACCCAAAGCGCATTTAGCCTCAAAGATCTGGAGCGCTGCTACTCGGATCTGTCGTTGTGGGAGGACTACAACCCGGACTCCGATCGGCCATTTGGCAACAGTCCAGTCTGGTTGGGTTACGACCCGAGCCGCACCCGCGACGACGCCACCTGCGTGGTTATCGCGCCGCCGCTCGAACCTGGGGCGAAGTTCCGGATCCTGGAGAAGCACAGCTGGCGGGGCCACTCGTTCACTTACCAGGCCGCACAGGTCAAAAAACTGACCGAGCGCTTCAACGTCCAGCACATCGGCATCGACGTCACCGGCGTGGGTTACGGCGTGTTCGACCTGGTACGCGACTTCTACGCCAAGGCGACACCAATTCACTACAGCCTTGAGGCGAAAAACGCTCTGGTGCTCAAAGCCCAGGACACGATCCAAGGCAGTCGCATCGAGTGGGACGCTGGGTGGACGGACATCGCGCAGGCCTTCCTGACCATCAAGCGCGGCGCCACCAACAGCGGCCAGATCACCTACAGCGCTTCGCGCACCGACGCCACCGGCCACGCCGACATTGCCTGGGCGGTGATGCACGCGCTCGCCAACGAACCTTTAAACACCAACAAGCGGCGTCGTAGCCGCTACGTCACGAGTAACCAGACCAGCCATGGCCAACCGCAAACGCAGAAAGCAGCACGTAGCCCAACCACCGCAGCAGCCGATGCGCTCGTTTACGTTCGGGGAGCCGGAACAGGTGTTGTCCGGCAACATCGGCGAGTACGTGGGCGTGTTCCCCAGCGACGACGGCAAGATTTACAAGCCGCCGGTTTCCCGGGTTGGCCTGGCCAAGCTACTGCGCGCCAACGCCCACCACGGCGCCATTCCGAAATTCAAACGCAATCTGCTGCTGCGTGAGTTTATTCCCTCGGCGGGCTGCAGCACCGAGACGATGGGCCGCGCAGGTTTGGATTACATGGTGTTTGGCGAAGCGTACTTCTACAACGAAACCAACGCTTTCGGGCAAGTGCTGGAGCTGCAGCATCTGCCTGCCATCAATATGCGGGTTAAGGTCGACGGTGGTTACGTGATGCTACTGCCCGACAACAAGGAAATGGAGTTCGAACAGCATGAGATCTCCCATGTCATGGACTACGACGTTGAACAAAACATTTACGGTATTCCAGACTACCTTGGCGGCCTGCAGGCGCTGCTGCTCAATGAGGCGGCAACCCTCTTCCGCCGGCGTTACTACAGCAACGGCGCCCACGCCGGTTACATCTTCTACACCAACGACCCCGACCTGACCGAAGAGGACGAAGACGAGCTGCGTGCGCAGATTAGCGCGAGCAAGGGCGTGGGCAACTTCCGATCGATGTTCGTCAACATCCCCAACGGCAAGGAAAACGCGATCCAGATCATCCCGGTAGGTGACTTCCAGGCCAAAGACGAGCTGGAGAAGGTCAAGAACATCACCCGAAACGACGTTATCGCCGCCTGGCGAATGAACCCGGCGCTGGCCGGCATCATCCCGGAAAACACCGGTGGCTTTGGGGACATCGAAAAGATTGATCGCGTTTACACCAGCAACGAGATCAGACCCATCTGTCAGCTATTCAGCCAACTCAACGATTACCTGCGAGCGGATAGGCGTTTTAGCTGGAACCCCACTCCCATCGCAGAGGATTCATCTGCATAAACGAAGTTCAGCAACTAAAAACACTACTTTTTGTGGCAGTATTAAGGGGGTAAATTGCCCTGGGGAGGGAAACGATGAGAGTGGTATGCAAATGCGGGCACAAAGGGCGGATTGGCTCTCGAGAGGAAGTGACCACAGAGTTCGTAAAGCTGTACTGCCAATGTTTGGATGCAAAGTGCGGGCACACTTGGGTAGCTAATCTCACGTTCTCGCACACGCTCAGCCCGTCATCGCAAACATTCGAACGGATGCTGATCGACAGCTTGCGCGAGATGCCCAGGGCGAAACAGAGAGAGCTTTTTGAGCAGTTGGGTACACACGTTTGAGCAGAGGTTGAGCCGCCAACGCATAAGCGTTAGCGGTTACTTCATATGGACAGTTGTGCTGGGTAAAGAGGCGCTGCCAGTTCCGGTTCGTCAGTTGGATCTGGATGCTTCGCTAACAAACAAGCTAGGCGCATCACCTGCTTTTGATCATCAATAACCATCGTACGATAGAGGTCGACCAGGTAGCTTTCATCGCTACTAAGCGGGGATCGCTCGTCGCGTTTCAGATTCAACATGACACTACTCCATAAAGTGCGTTGTCGAACCGACTTAAGGGAGCGTATCGAAACAATTAATAAGAAAAGTCTGATTCTGCAGAAACTACCTTGAGCTTTTTACGACATCATCGACCATCGCTCTTAAGAATCGACGAATTGCTTTCTGGTCGTCTTCCGGGATGATCCGATATTGCTTTATCAAAGAGTCCTCGATCTCGTTTAAAGCACTCTCTGAAAGGTTTGTGCGCACACCTGTAAGGATGTAAGGGACATCAAAACCGAACTGCAGAGCAAGCTTGCTGAGGTAAGAAGCAGGAGCATCGCTTGTCCCAGCCTCGTAATTTGCTTGGGTTCGCTTAACAACGCCAATTGCCTCGGCGATCTCACCCTGTGTCATGCCGAAGCGCTTCCGCTCCTCCTGCAGGCGAGAACCAATTTCTTCAGAAAGATGCAAAATCATTCATCCCAAATATTTACAAATGCATCAAGATGCATCATTCTGCATTTCACACCACATGAAATTGCACGGATTTGCACTATGCCGAAGATCAGTATCAGCGAGCAAGCCCGCCACAAAGCGCGGAAAGCTTTAGAAAAGCGCGGGCAATCCGCGAAGGACTTTGCACTTCTTCATGATTTGAGTCCCAGCACCGTTTATGCGGTGCTGAGTGGCCAGAGCCAATGTCGCCGTGGGGAGGCACACCGCGCCGCAGTATTACTCGGCGTCAAAGACGGTGTGATTGAACAGTAATAGCGGCGCTCAACAGGGAAAAGTAGAAGATGAAAAGTCTGATCCTAAATACACGCAAAGAAGTTATGAGCGAGATCATCCGCAGTTACAACGGTGGACGTGAGGCTGCTGCAGCACGCTTAGGTCTCAAGCTCAAGAAGTTCGACAACCATGCTTACGAAAATGCCGGTTGCAGTCCTCTCAGCGATGACCAAATTTTCATGCTCGAGCGGGACTGTGGAACTCAGCACTTTCCTAACTATGTCGCATCGATGTACGGGGGACTGTTCGTTCCAGTCGCTGATCCTGGAACGCTCGACAACGTGGAGCTTTATGCACGCTCCGTACAGGTTTCTGCAAAGCGAGGCTGTGTTGATCAAGCCATCGCTGCCGCTCTTGAAGATGGTTCGATCAGTGATGAAGAAGCTGAGTTCATCATGGACGCGCATAACCTCCACGCAGCGGCAAGGCACGCAGAAGTGCTGGCAGCCATCGCTCTCTACCGCGCAGGAAAAACTCAATGAACAATTTGTCTGCAGTACCGGAATACCTAGACGTTCTGCAGAGCGCCGCACTTTCGTTCCTTGAGCGTCACCATTGCGAACACCTGAGCGACGATCAGCAGCTGTTTAGCCGAGCTGTTCAACACCTGGTTTCCGACTACGACGTGCAAACGCAGATGGCTGAAAAGATCGTTCACCTGGCGGGCACCACCATGGTCGCCGTTCGCGATCGTCAGCGCCTGAACATCCAGAGCAGCACGTCGACGCATACCGTGATCGTCGATCCGATCACCGGCAGACAGTGGGCCGTACCGGTCAGTGTCATCTATGAGCGAATCATCAACGCGCCAGACATTGGGCGCTTCCGCTTAATCCACTCGTAACACCAACTCTCAAACAAACGCCTGTCCCGCACTCCGTGGGTTTGGGTGAGCTGCGCCCGAAATCGAGGTACCAAGATGGGAAACGCCGTAATTGTCACCACCCAGCTGCCACCAGCAGAAGCCGAAGCACTCCTGGCTGCGACGCGTGAGCAGTACCGCTTGAGCCTCAACGACTATTGGTACGCGGATGAATACCGGTACGTCCCGCAAGAAAAACGGCACAGCTCGATTCTCGAAAAAACGCCGGTGATGGCGGCGCAGAAACGCCTGATGGCCGCCCTCTCCCTCAGCCTCAAAGCAGTGAAGTAGCCATGAAAGAAGATCTCCGCCATAACGTGCTGCAGCGCCTCCAGTCCGACTTTGGCCTGAAGCACCGCGTCGGCACCGATTACATGCGCGGGGGCACTTGCCCCAAGTGCAAGAAAAAGGAGCTGTATTCGCGTTTCGATACGCCATGGATGGTGATCTGTGGTCGCCCGGAAAAGTGCGGCCACACCCTGCACGTAAAAGAGCTGTACGACGATCTGTTTGAGGACTGGAGCAAGCGAGCGCCGGCTACGGAACAGCATCCCAACGCCACTGCACGGGCTTATCTGGAGTTCGCCCGGGGCTTTAGATTTGAACTGATACAGGGTTGGTTCACTCAGGAAAGCTTCTACTCGCCCGACCACAACGCCGGCAGCGCCACCGTACGTTTCGCCCTGGAAAAAGGTGGATGGTGGGAACGGCTGATCGATCAACCGCACCGTTTCGGCAAAATGAAGGCGCGTTTCAAATCCAAGGACAGCTATCGCGGCGTCTGGTGGTGCCCACCTTGCGTCGATCTGCTCGAGGTCAAGGAAATCTGGATCGTCGAAGGCATCTTCGATGCCATCGCTTTGGTGCATAACGACGTCGCGGCCGTATCGGCCATGTCGTCTAACGCGTTCCCTGGGGACTCACTCAAGGCTCTCGTCAAAAACCGTGAGGGCAGTAAGCTGCCCAAGCTAGTTTGGGCGCTGGACAACGAGCCAAGTGCCAACGCCTACACCCGGCGTTGGGTTCGCGATGCTCGCGCTTTGGGTTTCGTCTGCGAAGCGGCGCTGATTCCGCAACGCGATGGTCGCAAGGCTGACTGGAACGACCTACACCAGCGCTGGAGCTTCATCCAGGAAGACAGCAAGCGCGCCGACCAGATTGCTACCGACCTCAAACAGGCTCGCCATCAGGGCGCGTTGCTGTTGGCAGAGAGCGCAGCGGAAAAAGCCTTGCTGATGTACGACTGGAACAAGCGCGGGGAATTTCACCTTGGCTTTGGCAACCGTTTGTACTGGTTCAAGTTAGACATGGAGAAATTCAACCGCGCCATGTCGGACATCGAGGACAGCGAGAATCATGACGATCAGTTGCTTAACCAGGCGCAACAGCGTGAAAAGGCGTTGCAGCAGTCCGGCAGCGTCGTGGAGATTGCCAACTGCTACCCACAAGCCCTGTATTTCCAGCGCAACGAAGTCACCGACGAGTCCTGGTATTACCTGCGCGTGGACTTCCCTCACGACTCCGAGAGCGTGAAAAACACCTTCACAAGCGGCCAGTTATCCGCCGCGAGTGAATTCAAGAAACGTCTGCTCGGCATGGCGGCCGGCGCGATGTTTACCGGCAGTGGCCAACAGCTCGACAAGCTGATGAAGGATCAGCTGTTTGGCATCAAAACAGTGTCGACCATCGACTACGTCGGGTACAGCAAGGAATACGCCTGCTACGTCTACGGCGATCTCGCGATCAAGGACGGCACCACTTACAAGGTCAACAGCGAAGACTATTTCGAGTTCGGCAAGCTGCGCCTCAAAACCCTGCAGAAAGGTGTGCCGATCAAACTGCAGCGTGACGGCAAAGACTTCAACGAGAAGTGGGTACAGCTGCTATGGACTTGCTTCGGCGCCCAAGGCTTCGTCGCACTGGTTTTCTTTTTCGGTTCCCTGTTCTGCGAGCAGATCCGCGCGCGTTACCAGTCTTTTCCTTTCCTGGAAGCCACCGGTGAAGCCGGCGCTGGCAAGACCACCCTGCTCAACCTTTTGTGGAAATTGCTCGGCCGCGAAGGTTACGAAGGCTTCGATCCGATGAAATCCACCAAGGCCGGACGGTCTCGTTTGATGGGTCAAGTGTCCGGCATGCCGGTGGTGTTTCTGGAAGCCGATCGCCACAGCGACGATCGAGCGAACGCGAAAACCTTCGAGTGGGACGAGCTCAAAGACTTCTATGGCGGCGGCACGCTGGCCACCAAAGGCGTTAAGACAGCAGGCAATGAGACGTACGAACCTCCCTTTCGCGGAACGATTGCGATCAGCCAAAACGCGGCGGTGGTTGCGCACGAAGCGATCATGACGCGCATCGTCAAACTGCACTTTGTGCGTCCGATTGTCACCCCGGAGAGCCGTGCGGCCGCTGATCAGCTGAACGCATTGGACGGCAGCACCCTAAGCCACTTCCTATTACGCGCGGTAGGCAAAGAGTCCGCCGTGCTCGAGCTGTTCGCCCAGCGCATGCCCGAACACGAAGCCAAGCTACGCCGCCTGCATACCCACTGTTTTGCCTGCGGCACGGTTTACCTCAGTGACCAGGGGAATTGCAGCAGTTGCGGCTACGACCTACGCGGTTACATCCGCGTGGAGCGCATCAGCAAAAACCACGCGCAATTGCTGTCATTGCTTGATGGCCTCCGCCTGGTGCTGAAACTGAGCGACCCGCAGGTTGCCGCCACGCAGCGGCAGATCGTGCAGATGGCGATCGAGCGTCAGGCCTCGATCAGCTCCGACCATCCGGCCGTCGCCGAATTCTGGGAGGTCTACGACTACCTCGAATCCCTGAATGAAGACCCAGTGGTCGACCACAGCAGTGACCCGAGCGTCATCGCGATCAACCTCAACGAATTCAGCGAACGAGCTGCAGAACACAAACAGAAGCTGGCCGACGTGGCCACTCTGCGCGACCTGCTGAAGGAGTCCCGCTCGCACAAATTTCTAGAGGCCAACAAGGCCGTTCACAGCGCAGTTCGTGCAGCGATGAACAGCAGAACACCACTAGCGCCCGGTCGCCCTACAACGGTCAAGTGCTGGATATTCAAAGCGTGAAAAAAAGGAGGCTACACCGATGCAAATCCAAGTCTTTTTGGGCAACGCCGGCGACGGCAAAACGAACAAGCTGCAGGAGATCATTGATCGTCTGGATGCGTTGGGTGAAAGCCAGCCGGTGATTCAGGCAGGTGCTTACGGGGAGGAAGGGTTGCTACAGATTCTTGAGGTTCGTGCTGCAGGTGGCCAACGCGAAATTTTGGTGGACGCGTGCAGCCCGCAGCAGATTCTGAGCGTACTCGAATGGCAGTCCTGCAATGAGGAGGATCCGAAATACGTCGACCTGATCATTCACCTGGCCCGTCGGGACTGACGTGAAGAAGAAGCGATGTCGAGGAGTTGCACCTCCCCGACACCAACCACCACTAAGGGACACACCATGCAAGCACAGAACCTAAGCGACAGCGGTTCAAAGGCTAACACACTCATCAACGGTGACCCGCATTCGCGGCATTTGATGGCTATCAAAATCGTCGGTACAGCACTGTTTGATTATCAGGTGCGGAAAACCGAGATAGCGCGGATCCGTCTTGAATGCCTTACCACTTTCGCCAAGGAGTTGGGCGACATCGACGCGGCAGAGTTCGCTGTTGTCGCTCAACTACTGGCTGGCAACTCAACAGCCAACCTAACCCCAATTGATCGACCTCACTCACTCGAAGGAATCGCACTATGAAAACGTTGTTTGTACTGATGGCTCAATACAATGGCCAAGTGGTAATTCCGCTGGATCGAGTGTGCCAGGATTATTTCACGCACCTGACAACGGATATGTTTCAACGCAAAGTGGGTGCCGGGCAAATAAAGCTGCCGATTACTCGCATGGAGCCGAGCCAGAAAAGTGCGAAAGGTGTTCATATTGCAGATCTGTCGGCTTACCTGGACGAACAGCGCGCTGCAGCAGTCAAAGAAAGCCACCAGCTGAATAGCGCACCGCGCAGCAGCTAACTCACTTTAACGTTTTGGCGCCCAGCTTTACGGGCGCCTGCAGGATGCGCTCGAACCACTCCCAAGATGCATAGACATCCCCTCGCCCGCGCAGGTGGGTATAGCGGCGCATCGAGTTCCAATCTCGATGTCCCGACACACTCGCCACCCGCGGAATATCCCAGTCCATTTCGAAAAGCCGGCTGACGCCTTCGTGGCGCAGATCGTGAAAGTGCAGATCTTCGATGCCCAGGATTTTGCAGGCCCTTGTCCAGGACGTGGACACGGATTCAGCGCTGTAAGGAAAAATCTCAGGCAACACTTTAGGCATGGTCTGAAGTATCGCCCATGCTTCTGGCGGCAAATGACACCAGACGTCGTTACCGATCTTCTGGCCTGGATTCTTCATGTCACGAACCAGCACCCGCTGGCCAGCTTCGTCCAAGTCGTCCCATAGGATCCGAGTGATCTCTTCTTGCCTACGCGTGGAAAACAACGCGAAGCCCGTCAGCTTAAGCATGTTGATCGAAGTCGGACGACGGGTTTGGATATCCCCGAAGTGTGTAAGCAGCTTATCGAGTTCGTCCAGGGTGGGCCGGCGATCGCGCTCACGGCTTTTCATGTAGTAACCGAGTTTTTTCAACACTCGGCGCGCGTCCACCATTGCGTGCGGATCTACCTCATAACCCCAAGCGGGACGAGCGATCGAAAGAACTGCTCCCAAGTGAGCGAGATCGTTGCCAGCGGTCTGAGGTTGAACGCTCCCACCCTCCTTGCCCATGCGCCATAACGCATACTCGACCAGGTGCTGGCTGCTAATATCTCTGTCGCTCAACTTTCCCAGGTAAGACTCGCTGATCGCCTTCAACGTGCCGAGTTTCGTTTTCCCGAGAGGGCGCGCCTTGGTCATCTCGGCCAAGTAGCGATCGATCATTTCCTTGATCGTCGCACCAGGTCGGTTTGCCCGCTCTATCGCCCCTGGCTCGTCCAGTTCGGTTTCTCTTTTACGCACCCAAGCCTGTGCGGCCTGTTTTCGGGCGAAGGTCTGGCTCTCTTGGTAAACTTGCGCCCCATCGCGAAACAGGCGTATCTGTGCCGTGTAACTGGTGCTGCCGTCGGTGCGTTTCCGTGCTCTGATCGTGGCCATAGTCAACTGGTACAATTGGAAAAGTGATTGGTACATTGTACCAACCGACCTTAGAAAACGCCTATTTACCCCCTGAAATCGGCCAAGAACACGTAGAGCAAAATGGTACATAAATCAGCTACATACCCAGCAAACACAGGCTCTACGCTGTCTAGAAGGTTCTCCGTTGCGCCCATGATGGATTGGACGGACCGCCATTGCCGGTACTTCCTGCGCCTGCTTTCCAAGCACGCCCTGCTCTACACCGAAATGGTCACCACTGGCGCGTTGCTCAACGGCGATCACGAACGTTTCCTCCGTCACCACGAAGCCGAACACCCGCTCGCGTTGCAGTTGGGCGGTAGCGTTCCGCTTGATCTCGCGGCCTGCGCGCGTATGGCGCAAGAGCACGGCTACGACGAAGTGAACCTGAACGTTGGCTGCCCGAGCGATCGTGTGCAGAACAACATGATCGGCGCGTGCCTGATGGGGCATCCGCAGCTTGTGGCGGATTGTGTGAAGGCAATGCGCGATGCGGTGTCGATTCCGGTGACGGTAAAGCACCGCATCGGCATCAACGGACGCGACAGTTATGCCGAGCTGTGCGATTTCGTCGGTACGGTGCGCGATGCCGGGTGCACGAGTTTTACCGTGCATGCGCGGATTGCGATTCTCGAAGGGCTGTCGCCGAAGGAGAATCGCGACATTCCGCCGTTGCGTTATGACGTCGCGGCGCAGTTGAAGGCTGATTTTCCCGAGCTGGAGATTGTGTTGAACGGCGGGATCAAGACCATGGAAGCCTGCCATGAGCATCTGCAGACTTTCGACGGTGTGATGTTGGGGCGTGAGGCTTATCACAATCCGTATTTGCTGGCAGAGGTCGATCAGCAGTTGTTCGGCAGTAACGCGCCGGTGATCAGCCGGGCTGAAGCGTTGGCGCAGTTGCGGCCTTATATTGCCGAACATCTGCTGGCCGGTGGTGCGATGCATCACATCACGCGGCATGTGCTGGGCCTGGGCACTGGTTTCCCCGGGGCACGCAAGTTTCGTCAGTTATTGTCGGTGGATATTCACAAGGCTAAGGATCCGCTGGCGTTGCTTGACCAAGCGGCGCAGTTGCTTGAAGGGCGTTGATGCCCTGCCCTCATCAGCCGGGCGGTTTGATCCGCCTGGCTTGACGCCTCAAGCGGCCGCAGCCGCCGTCCAGTTCACCCAGCCAAACACCCAAGTCGCCAGAATCAACAATCCAAAACCGATCCGATACCACGCGAACGCCGCATAGCTGTGGTTGGCAATAAACTTCAGCAAGCCACGCACGGCGATCATCGCAAAGATGAATGCGGTGACGAAGCCAAGGGCGAAGACTGGCAGGTCGTTGGGCTGAAACAGGTCGCGGTATTTATAGCCGGAGTACACCGCGGCGCCGACCATGGTCGGCATGGCGAGGAAGAACGAGAACTCGGTCGCGGCTTTGCGTGAGAGGCCGAAGAGCAGACCGCCGATGATGGTCGAACCGGAGCGCGAGGTGCCGGGAATCATCGCCAAACATTGTACGAAACCGACTTTTAGCGCGTGAGACCAACGCATGTCGTCGACATGTTCGACGCTGACCACATGGCTACGCTGTTCCGCCCATAGCATGACGATGCCGCCGACAACCAGGGCAACCGCAACGGTGATCGGGTTGAAGAGATATTCATGGATCGCGTCGGCGAATAACACGCCGAGGATAACGGCGGGGAGAAACGCGATCAGCAGATTAAGGGTAAAACGTTGTGCATTGCGCTCGGTGGGCAGGCCTTTGACGATTTCGAAGATCTTCGGACGGAATTCCCACACCACCGCAAGAATAGCCCCCAGTTGAATAATGATGTTGAACGCCATCGCGCGTTCGCCGCCGAATTCGAGCAGGTCGGCGACAATAATCTGGTGACCGGTACTCGAGATCGGCAAGAACTCGGTCAAGCCTTCTACCGCGCCCAATATCAACACCTGGAAAAGGGTCCAGAAATCCATTAATCCTCCGTCAGAGCACTCAAGACGAGCGACCGGTCAATAACACTCAGGGGTTGAGTATCTGAAGTTACACAATTGGCTTTTATGAATATCAAAAGATCGCAGCCTTCGGCAGCTCCTGTAGGGGAACGCATTTCAAGCGTAGGAGCTGCCGAAGGCCGCGATCTTTTGGTGTTGAAGAATAGGTCTAACGGATTGCCACACTCAAGTCATGTTAGTAATCGTCGGTCGACGAACTTAACTGGAAAAATTTACATCTATTACAACAATTATTTCAGTTCAGATATGAAATGTGATCAACTTCACACAATCAGGACATGGCCAACCCATGGCAAAAGGACATAGACAAAGCCATCGCTATAAGCTCAAAATAGTGGCACCATTGCATATAGCCATCACCCACGCATTAGTTCACAACCCCCGAAAAATCAACTAAAAGCTTGAAAAGCTTACTTATTGTTAGAAAACTCGGGAGACACGTCTAAAATCCGCGTAAATGTTACCAATTGTCAGTCACAGATGAGAACCGGTGCTTTAACATCCCGATGTCAGCACCTAATTCGAGTCAACGCATGATGCTCTCAGGGAACTTGGCGACTAGAAGTCCGCGCCCGACAAATGATGAATCCGGTGTTCTTGCTCTGGGTCGTACCTTGGGTGTGGCCGATGATTTTACGACGCTGATCGCAAAGCACGTGCAGCCCGATATGATCCTGGAAACAGGTGCTTTCACTAGTTCATATAAACAGCAGCGTTACATCGATTCCTATCGCGCCATCTTCCTCATCATCGATAGCCCCCAGGCCCTCGAAGACAATTTGGCGCTGATACAGAATCTGCGCGATGCGAACTTGAAACCGCTTATTTGCGCAGTCATCACCGGCCGCGGGGCGGTCAACAAGATCAAGTATTATCTCGCCGGCGCCGATGCCTGTATCAAGCTCAACACACTGAGCGATGACAGCGACGACTTGCTCACGGAGTTCTTCAACAGCGAAGACTGGCAGCGGGATATCACTCTGACACTTGATCCGACGCGGATCTGCCTGCTGGACAGTCGGCGCAAACTCGATATTTCTTTCGCCGAGATGAAGATCCTCGAGGCCTTTGCGCAAACCGCCAATCACATTCTGAGCCATGATGAAATCGCCAGCATCATGGGCCTCAACGCCAATTTCTACGATCCTCGGGCACTGGAGAAATCAATCAGCCGCTTGCGTGGAAAAATCAAGGACATGTATGGTACAAACGCGATTCAGAGCATCCGCGGCTACGGCTATCGCCTGATGCGGGGCCTGATATCGACTGCCTGAGTCTCGGGCAGACTTCCCTTTTGCATACGTACGAAGGATCGTCTGATGCAGCCATATCGTTTCAGTTCTGCTTCATATTTATTAAAACTCAAGCACTTGAATGAGCGCGGCAACACGCCCCATAACAATAAAACTCCATAACATAGCAGCAGATCGAGTGGAATTTATCGACGGCCATTTTCGGCCCGAACCCTGCCTACGATTACTTCCGAGGAAGTCATTGCTCGCCTGCCGATTTATCTTTTAGCCAATTTTGGTGTGTATTTAGGAGAGAGACATGGAAACGAGTACAACCCTCCCCAGAAAATATTTTGTAGTTGTGACGCACAGCACAACGTCGCAGCGTGAACTGGAAAGCATTTTGTCCAGTGAGCGTTTCAATTCGTTTGGCACGTCGCAGGCGCAAATGTTTGTTGAAGGTGTTGCTTCGCCCTCTTCCGCCCCGATGGTCATGGAGTTCAGTTACCCAAGCCTTAGCCGAAAGAACGTTGCGCGCAGTATCGAACATGATACTCAACGCATACTGGCCACCCTTGAAAATGAATGGCGAGCCGCGCAAACAGACAATCCGTTCCAGAGCTTTCCGGCAGTTAGTGCAGAACGAGCACATATCTCGAATGTCAGCGAGAGTCCTGAGGCCTGCAGCGACACCTGGCATCTTGACGATGATCAAGGCGTACTGCTCAAGGACAACATCGCAATCAGCCTGACTGGCCTGGAAACCGCCTTGGTCCGGAAAATGCTGACCCATGAAGAACGGGTGGTCAGTCGCGATGACTTGATTATCAGTATTGGCCGGGAACCCGAGCAATACCGCGGTCTGGAGATGTGCCTGAGCCGCTTGCAGGATAAATTCAAGAGCGCGAGTAATGGCGAGCGATTGTTTCGAGCCGTAAGAAATCGCGGATATTGCTTGATCCAGGAAGTCGTCGCGTAATCACAAGCGACATTCCAACCGAGACAAACAGATATAAAGTGCGACTACAACAACAAGAAGAGCACTCTGTTTGGTTTTTCCTCCCTGATTCAATAAAAGCTTCCCTGCCTCCACCCCGCCAACAGTAACAAATACATCCCCGCCTTTTCATCCCCCTCTCTACGACCTTTTCTAACAGCCTGCTATTTAAATATTAGAAAGTTGGCATTGTGCCATCTTGTTAGAACTCGTCAGACACCATTCCCGGCAATAACTTAGTCTATTGGCTGACGACAGTTCGGCTCTCGATGTTGTTACCTCAAGACACTCGCTAAAACAAAAACAATAAGTCTGCATAACAACTCGGCTTTCAACTGTTGAAACCTGAATGGACGTCTTTTGGGGATATCGTATGGATCTTTCTCTCAGTATTAATCGAAGCACGGGCCTCAAGGGACTGACCTTTTGGGGCCAATGGGCGCTGGCACAGGCTTTCGTTGTGACGCTGTTGTTCATCCTCGCTGAACAGCACACCGGCACCGTCGCGTTCTACTACCGAATGTGCGCCACCCTCGCCGTCCTGGCCTCGGTGCCGGCTTACACATTCAGCGGCGTTTATCGCAAACGCGACAACTACCTGACTGGCCTCGGCCGTCTGTTCATGGGTTGGTCGATGACCATGGCCGCGCTGGCGTGCATCGCGTTTGTCTGCCAGGCCGATGAGCTGTTTTCCCGTCAGGTGATCCTGAGCTGGGCGGTGTACGGCTTCCTCGGTCAGGCCTTCCTCTATGCGCCGCTGCATGCGTTTTCCAAGTACTACCAGCGGTCGCGTAAAAGCGAGCACCGGACGCTGATCGTCGGCACTGGCGAACTGGCGCTCGGCCTGGCGAAGAAACTCAGCCAACTGGAAAACCTGCCGCTGATCGGTCTGGTCAGCAACGGCGACAAACCAGTCCTCGCCGCGGACGCACCACGCGTCGTCGGCGCTCAGGATGAGTTGCTCGAACTGATTGAGGCTCACGACATCCGCCGCTTGTACATCACCCTGCCGCTGTGCGAAGCCGCCAAAATCGAAGCGATGTATGTCGATCTGCTCGGGGCCAACGTCGATGTGGTGTGGGTGCCGGACCTCAACAGCCTGACCCTGCTCAACCACTCGGTGAAAGTCGTGGACGGCCTGCCAGCGATCTATCTAAACGAAAGCCCCCTGACCAGCCGCCCGACCGCTGCCCTGAGCAAAAGTCTGGTTGAGAAGACCGTGGCGTTCCTGGCGATCATTGCCCTCAGTCCGCTGCTGTTGATCATCGCGCTGGCGGTTAAACTCAACTCGCCCGGCCCGGTGTTTTTCAAGCAGGATCGTCATGGCTGGAACGGCAAGGTGATCAAGGTCTGGAAATTCCGCTCGATGCGTGTCCACGATGACCGGGAAGTGAAACAGGCCAGTCGTAATGACTCGCGTATCACCGCCGTGGGTCGCTTTATCCGCCGCACGTCGCTGGATGAGTTGCCGCAACTGTTCAACGTCTTGCAGGGGCATATGGCTCTGGTAGGTCCGCGTCCACATGCTGTTGCGCACAACAACTATTACTCGGGCAAGATCCTCGCCTACATGGCGCGTCACCGAATCAAACCGGGGATCACCGGGCTTGCACAGATCAGTGGCTGCCGCGGCGAAACCGACACCATCGACAAGATGCAGAAGCGTGTCGAGATCGACCTGCAGTACATCAACAGCTGGTCGTTGTGGCTGGACCTGAAGATCCTGGTAAAAACCCCGTTTACGTTGTTATCGAAAGACATTTACTGAGGTTCACAACTTCAGATCGCAAGGGGACGAAAGTCCCCTTTTTTGTGGGCGGGATTTGGCACACCGGTATCGAACACAGGTGCGCCCCCTGTGGGAGCGAGCCTGCTCGCGAAAGCGGTGTGTCAGGCGACGAAGATGTTGGATGTGTTGGCGCCTTCGCGAGCAGGCTCGCTCCCACAGGGATTAGGGTTAGCGTGGTTTAACACCCCCATGCGGGACACGGGTGATTGTCAGGTTGTGTGATGTGGCACCGATCTAATTGTGGGAGCGAGCCTGCTCGCGAAAGCGGTGTGTCAGGCGCTGGCGATGTTGGATGTACCGGCGCCTTCGCGAGCAGGCTCGCTCCCACAGGGATTTGGGTTATGGCCGGGATGTGTGGCGTGATGCCGATTTACGGTGGGAGTGAGCCTGCTCACGAAAGCGGTAGGTCAGGCGCTGGAGATTGTGGATGTGCCGGCGCCTTCGCGAGCAGGCTCGCTCCCACAGGGGTTTGGGTTATGGCCGGGATGTGTGGCGTGATGCCGATTTACTGTGGGAGTGAGCCTGCTCACGAAAGCGGTAGGTCAGGCGCTGGAGATTGTGGATGTACCGGCGCCTTCGCGAGCAGGCTCGCTCCCACGGGGATTAGGATGATGGCCGGGATAGGTAATTGAATGACGATCAAAGGTAGGAGTGAGCCTGCTCGCGATGGCGGTAGGTCAGTCAACAACGATGTCGGCTGATCGGACGCTATCGCGAGCAGGCTCACTCCTACAAGGGTTTTGTGTCGGGCTTGGGGGGCCAGCGCTTACTCGGTAATCTTCTCGAAGTTGCGATAGAACATGTCCCCTTCCCGGCTATCCGTCATCGAGTGCAGTTGATAGCTGCGGCTCAGTCGGGCGCCGCCATCTCGGGTCAGTGGCGCCCAGACCAGGTTGGCGCGGCGCATGGTCGACATGCTCATCATTTCGTCGAACGGGATCGACAGGTACAGGCCCTTGTCGAAACTACCTTCGCCATATTCGGCGCTGCTGGCCGTGGTAATGGTCGCCCAGGCACCGACGCGCACGCCGTTGAAGAACTCGCGGGAGATGTCCACGGTCGTGCCCCAGTCCCCGGCCAGATAACGACCGACACTGACCGCGGCCAGCGTGTCGAAAGGCAGATCGGTATAGCCAGTGATATGCCCGGTCACCACCGAGTAATCGCGCAACGCGAAGCCTTGATCGAAATCGCGCTGGCGCACCCAGTTCAAATCCGCGCCCACCGACCAGCGCTCGCCTGTCGGACGGAACAGCACTTCGGCACCGACGCCGGCAAACATCGATTCCAGATAACCGCCATAAACCATGCCGTAGAGATCCTTATCCAACTGCTCGGCATGGCTGAGCTGGAACAACGGCATGGTGGTGTTGGAGGTGGTCAGGTACTGGCGCAAATCCGTGCGCACGCGCGGCAATCCGCTCGGCGCGTCGTAGACGAATTTGTCGAAGTTGTTGACCAGATTGGCGCTGAGCAAACCGCTCCACCAGGTGTTGCGGTTGAAGCGATATTCCGCGTCCGCGTCGGCACTGAATTGATAGAGCAACCCGTCCGGGCCGCCAACGTTCTGCTTGAAGCCCAGACCGACGCCATAGCTGAAATGCTGCGGCGCTTCGGTGTAAAGGGTTTTCTCGTTGCGCGGCATCGCCGGGTTGATTTCGGTGGTGCGGTGCAGCGACTGCAACGGCTCCTCGTTGTTGATCACCTCGCGAAAGGTCTGGCGCGGCAGGCTGGTTTCTTCCAGCGGCAAGTCGTAGCGCTTGTTGACCACGGTGAACCAGTCGATGTCGTCGTTGACGCTGTTGTCGAGAATCCGGCTCGCGCGGCCGACAGCCTTGGACGAATGAAAATATCGCTGCTGCTCGCCATACACGATCAGCTCGGAATCGCGCTGGCTGATGCGCTCGACCTTGTACCCGGCATTCTGCTGCAGACGCCGCGACACATCGGCCCAGTTGACCTGCTCCATCGAGGTCGTCGGGGCCTTCGCCGGCAGGGGTTCGGGCGTCGGGTCGTAGGTCTTGGCCGGGGCCTTGCGGCTGACGAAATTGGTGTGAAAGGTCACGCCGAACATTGCCGTATTGCCCCGTTCCCACGCAGCGCTCAGATCGATTGAATCGGTGACCTTGAACACCGCGCCGAGGTTGATCGGCGAGTCCTGTTTGATTTCGTTGTCCTTCGGCTCGTTCTTGTAATCGTTGCCTTCGAACTCCAGTTTCAGGCTGAGACGATCCCAAGGCGTCTGATAGCTCACGCCACCGAACAGCGACGGTTTGCCACGAAAGTACGAGCCGGAGTTGACGTCGCCGGTGCCTTCAAGGGCCGGGCGGGTATCGAAGCGATTGCTGACGTAGCCCAACGGGTTGTCGAAGTCGCCGCGATTACCGATGTAGCCCCAGGCGATGCCCGCACTGAAATCGAAATTGTCGAAACGCTTGTTGGCGACGAAGAATTCGCTGGAGAACAAACCGGTACCACCGATATCTCGAAAGCCCAGCGCCACTTCCGGCGCCCAGTGGCTTTCCTGCCACAGGCGCACTTTGGCGTCGACCGCCTTGTCCTTGTAGCTTTGACTGCCGCTGAGGGCCTCCGAGCCGTAAGGCCGGTTGGTGATCGCGGTGTAGCGAAACGAACCTTCGAGCCAGTCCAGCGGCTGCAACGACACGCTGTAGCGGCTGTAAGGGTCGGTGCGATTGGCGTTGACGCTCAGCTCGCCGGCCGGGGCCATGCGCGCCGTCGGCGTCTGCAACAGGCCGGTGCCACCGAAGTCATTCTGGGTGATGCGCGGCTCGGCGTGGGCCAGACCGCAGGGCAATAACAACACAGCTGCAAAACGTAACTTCAACGAACCACCTCGGCCAGCTGCGTGGCAATGAATTCGGCCAACTGCTGATTCAGTTCAGGAAGAGGCGGATCCAGATCATCATTTTTTATCGGCACCAGAATCCTGCTGCCGGCCACCGGAAACTGTCCGGACTCGCGATTCCAGTGCGCGATACCGACACGCCGCGACACGCCGTTGGGCTGGATCAGCCACAGGTAATCGGCCTCGGCGTCGTCGAGAATCGAGCAACCTTCCAGGTATTCGCGAGCCTCCTGCAACGGCTGATACGGCAGGTGGCACGGCTCGGCGACTGCGCCCAATACCTGCACTTCATCGACCCGTTTCGGGTAGATCAGCCGATCGCCGTCATCCAGCCGAATGTTGCGCGCGAAGCCGACTTCCACGGCGACCGGGTCGAGGTCAGCGATCTGCCGCCCGGTCACCGGCATTTGCCGGACTTCTTCGGCAATGCGCTGCGCCAGTGCTGCGCGGCCTGGCCGGTCGAACAACGTCGCCATGCGCTGCAGCACATCGAGGTCGAACAGCACGCCGACCTTGAGCCGTGTCTGTTCCTCGAGCAGCGACTGACGCAACAAACCGCCCGCCAGCCAATAGCCTTCGGCATTGGGCACGGCTTCGCCGATCACATCGAGCAGGCGACCGCCCGGCGGCAGTGCGATCGGCCCGGGATTGGCGACATCGCCGGACACCGTGACGGCGGCCTGACTCGCCCCGGCGATCAGCAGAAAGCCCACCGCGATAAGGCTGAAGCGCTTCACGGCAGGTGCCTGCGATCAGGGGTCAGCTGCACCAGCTTGACGCGCAGTTGCGAGGTCAGCTGTTGCTCGCTCTGCAGAATGAAACCGTCACGTGGGTCGACCCAGTAACGGTTGGTCGCACTGAGGCCGATGGCTGGCGCGTCAATCTGCTCATCGACGCGCAGTACCGAGTAAGCCTTGTCGAGAATCTCCAGGGTCTCGGTGGAACGGCGCGAGAAGCGGCTGTTGACCACCACGCCGACTTCCTGGCCCTTGTACAGATCGATCCAGCGCCGCGTGGTGTAACCATCGGCAACATGATGCAGGCCTTGCTTGAACGGCGAGTCATCGGCCAGCCGCGTGCCATCCAGATCGCCCTCCAGTCCCAGGCCAATGCTGCGCACGGCAAGGCCATCGCGCAGCAGCAAAACCTGCTTGCCAGAGGCGACCCAGAACTGCAGGTCTTCACGCTCGCGCACCAGCGCCAGCACGCCGGAGCCGGAGGGCGTGGTCAGTTTCAGTTGCGGATAGTTGACCCCGGCAACTTCGGCCGCCGAAACGTCAACTTCATCGGGGCCGACGACGGCGGCCTTGAGGTTGTTCAGCGACGCGCTCATCAGCGGGTTACAGCCGCACAGCAACGACGCCGCCATCAGGCAGACGCCCACTTTCAATAGGTTCACAGTCGGGCGGCCTTATTTGCTGTTGTTGCTGTATTCGCTCCAGTTCTTCGCTGCCGAAGCCCCAGTGCCGACAATCGACGCCGACGGCACCAACTGGCTGATGAAACGGTTCCAGCGAGTAACGTTGGCCGGGCCGACGTAGACGACATCTTGTGGCCGCACCTGGAAGTGCGAAGCCAGTGCCATGGCGGTCGGGGATTCGGCTTCGAGCTGATAGATCTTCGCTGGCTCGACGTCGAGATTTTCTACCCCGCGAATGACGTAGACCGCGTTGCCGTTGGAGCTGGTCTGACTCAGGCCGCCGACCGAACCGAGCACGTCGGAAAGGTTCATGGTCGCAGTCTTGAAGCTCAGCGCGCGTGGCTGGTTGACCTCGCCCATGACGTAGATACGCTTGTTGTCGTTGTACGGCAGGTACAGCTGATCGCCGCCCTTGAGGTAGACGTTCTGCAGTTCGGAATCCTGCTGATTGAGCGAGTCGAGATTGAGCGGATAGACCCGCCCGTTGCGCGTCAACAACAGGCCCGACAAGTCGGCGTTGTTGGTGTCGATGCCGGCGGAACCGAGGGCCTCGACCACGCTCAGCGGGTTGGTCGAAATCGCCTGCGGGCCGGCCTTCGTTACGGCACCGGTGACCACGACTTTCTGGCTGGCGAAGCGCAACACCGCTACATCGACCTGGGGCTCGGCGATGAATGCCGACAAGCGTTGTTCGATGTCCGCGCGCAGTTGCTGGATGGTCCGGCCAGCCGCCTGGACTTCCTTGATGAACGGGTAATACAGCGTGCCGTCGGAGCGCACCAGGCGGCCGTTGGCATCGATCTGTTGTTGCGCGCCGGAGGGGGCGGTCAGCTCCGGGTGATCCCAGACGGTGATGTACAGAACATCATTGTTGCCGATGCGATATTCCGCCGGCGTTACCAGCAGCTCCGCCGGCAGCGACTCACGCTTTTGCGTGGCGCGGTTCATGGCGATCAGCTTCGGGGTGATCGGAATCAGCTCGACCCGACTGCTTTCGCTGGCGCCCTGGCGGGTGATATCGCTGGTGCTCAGGTATTGACCGGGGGAAAACATGCAACCTTGCAAAGCGAGACTTGCCAACATTAAAAGATAAACACTACGAGTCATAATGGCACTACGCTATTCAAGGGCGAATCCAAAAAACAAAGTCACCCGACTTGCGTCGGGCGACTCTGTACTGCACTAACAAATGTTCCTGTTAGTTATGCGTGCCGGTTGTACCGGTGGTACCTGTCGTACCGGTGGTACCGCCATTGGCACTGCCACCGCTGTTGGACGCCGCTACAGCACTGGCAACCATTGCAGTACTGGCGGCGGGCGCTTGCGAAGCCGCCACACTGCCACCTACATTGGTTACCGCTGTCAACGGCGCTTCAGCTGCGGCAGCCCAGTTGCTCAACATCGTCAACAGGGCAACTGCCATCACTTTTTTCATAACAACTCCTTTCTAACATTCGACCTGTTAAAAAACCGGTCTGTGTCAGAGCTGGTAGCGTTCGAGTCCGCAAAGAGCGCGAACACGATCCGTTGTTCTTTCACAGTCTTACCCAACTGATAAAAGTCGAACGGCAGGTTTATATCTACGGACTTGCAAAAGGCATTACCAGTGTAATTTCCCGACGTTATCTAACAACCTGACTGAAACTAACATCGAACTAAAAGGCCATCATCGCGAATAACCGTTGGGGTGATTCGATTGCCAGCGCCAAGTGTCGGCGACCATGTCCTGCAAGTTGCGCGTGGCCTTCCAGCCGAGTTCTTTTGCGGCTTTTGAAGCGTCGGCGAAACTTTCGGCAATGTCACCAGCCCGACGCGGCATCATCCGGTACGGCACCGGCCGCCCGCAGGCCTGTTCGAAGGCATGCAGCACTTGCAGCACGCTGTAGCCATCGCCGGTGCCGAGGTTCCAGGTGTGGATGCCGGTGCGTTCACTGATCGACTGCAACGCCTTCAAGTGGCCGTCCGCCAGATCGACGACATGGATGTAATCGCGCACGCCGGTGCCATCGGCTGTCGGGTAATCGTTACCGAAGATCGACAACTCACGCAGGCTGCCGACCGCGACCTGGCTGATATAAGGCACCAGATTGTTCGGAATGCCGTTCGGGTCTTCGCCCATATGCCCGCTGGCATGGGCGCCGATCGGATTGAAGTAGCGCAGCAGTGCGATGCTCCAGCGTGGCTCGGCGAGGCTCAGGTCGCGCAGCACGTTCTCGACGATCAGCTTGGACTGGCCGTAGGGATTGGTCGGATTGCCCGTCGGAAAATCCTCGCGGATCGGCATCTCCTCAGGTTCGCCGTACACCGTCGCCGAGGAACTGAACACCAGTCTGAACACCCCCGCCGCCGCCATCGCCTGACACAGGGTGATGCTGCCGCCAACATTGGTTTCGTAGTATTCGAGCGGCTTGCGCACGCTCTCGCCCACGGCTTTCAGCCCGGCGAAATGCAGCACGGCGTCGATCTGATGTTCGCGGAAAATACGATCCAGCAAGGGGCGATCGCAAACATCGCCGCGAATCATCCACGGACTTTTGCCGCAAATGGCTTCAACGGCGTGGAGTGCCGCATCGCTGCTGTTACAAAGATTATCCAGAACGACAACTTCATAACCTGCTTCAAGCAATGCAAGTGTGGTATGTGAGCCGATATAGCCGGCGCCACCCGTTACCAGAATCTTCATAGCGCGATCCGTCATTGAATAAATACCCGGTAGCGTGTCAAGCCTTGCCTGGTGGATATGCGGGGCAATTCACACAAACAAGGCGACAACAACCTCAAACAAATTTAGTTCAACCACTGGCAATAAATATTTTCGCCGGTCAAACTATCTGCGGGTACTTATTAGCACTCCCCGTGCACTTATCACTATCAACGGATACCGACTAAAAATAACTTAAAACACAGTAGTCGACATCTCATAACATTAACGCCTTTTAACGGCGCAACTAATTGCCACCCACAGCCTGACTCGGGTATTAAAGTAAGCCTTCAATAATCATTGAAACTTGCCGCCATTCTCTGGTGCGCAACCGTCGCCTGTGTTCCATGACTGTCCAGGATACTTTTATGATTCGTAAATGTTTGTTCCCCGCTGCCGGCTATGGCACGCGTTTCTTGCCGGCAACCAAAGCCATGCCGAAAGAGATGCTGCCGATCGTCAACAAGCCGTTGATCGAATACGCCGTTGAAGAAGCACGGGACGCCGGTCTGCAACACATGGCCATCGTCACCGGCCGGGGCAAACGCGCGCTGGAAGACCACTTCGACATCAGCTACGAACTCGAGCACCAGATTCGCGGCACGGAGAAAGAGAAATTCCTGGCCGGCACCCGTGAGCTGATCGACACCTGCACCTTCTCTTACACCCGTCAGGTGGAAATGAAAGGTCTGGGTCACGCGATTCTCAGCGGCCGTCCGTTGATCGGCGACGAGCCGTTTGCCGTGGTACTGGCCGACGACCTGTGCCTGAACCTCGAAGGCGACGGCGTGCTGTCGCAAATGATCCAGCTGTACAAGAAATTCCGCTGCTCGATCGTTGCCATCCAGGAAGTCCCGGCCGATCAGACTCACAAGTACGGGGTGATCGCCGGCGAGCTGATTTCCGACGGCATCTACCGGGTCAACAACATGGTGGAAAAACCGGCGCCGCAGGATGCGCCGTCGAACCTGGCGATCATTGGTCGCTACATCCTTACGCCGGATATCTTCGACCTGATCGCCGACACCGAACCGGGCAAGGGCGGCGAAATCCAGATCACCGACGCCTTGATGAAACAGGCGCAGAACGGCTGCGTGCTGGCTTACAAATTCAAAGGCCTGCGCTTCGATTGCGGCGATGCCGAGGGTTATCTGCAGGCGACCAATTTCTGCTACGACAACGTGTACCTCAAGGGCCGCTGAGACGGCTTTCCACTTACCCACAGGCAGGCAACCATGAACATTGCACAACATTCGACAGAGATTGAACGTGAGGTGGGCAACCTCGGGGTGATGAGCTGGTTGTCGCGCCATCAACCGCTGCCCAGCGCCAACGAAACCTGGCTGGGCACGATTCTGCTGGTGGAGCGGATCGGTGTGTTTCCTGCGTCCGGCGATATTCGCCGGCCGATGCGCGATCCCTACCCGCTGCTCGCGCACCTGAAGGCGCTATACGGTGGACAAGCGCTGGAGATGGACGACCGCGATGGCCTGAAAGTGATTTTCAGCGACTGGCGCTTTCGTGTGCGCATCTGCTGCAACGACCCGGCGATCATCATCAACGTCGAAACCCGTTGTGATGCACGGTTGATGCCGCAGAAGCTTGACGAACTGCTGGGGCTCATCGACGCCTTCAAGCACGACGCCTGATCACCCGGGCTTCACGCCAATCCATTGTGGGAGCGAGCCTGCTCGCGAAAGCGGTGGCACAGTCAGCACTTCGGTATCTGACACGGCGCCTTCGCGAGCAGGCTCGCTCCCACATTCAGATTTTTGCAGCGCTGCCGCACCCAGTCTCGTGCCCTATAATCCAGCCATAAAAATAATCGGCAATCACCTTCCCGCCCGTGGCCGGCAATGGATGAATCCTGTCCGGGCCGATCATCGCGCTGGCGTAGCGTTTGACGTCGGGGCCGAATGCGCATTGCAGGTTGGCGAATCCGAGATGCTGTTCACGCGCCCAAGGCTCGAGCACCTGCGCATAGGCCGACATCGGGTAAGCGCTGGAACGCGTGGTGTCCTGGCGCATGATCAGGTTGATGCTCGCCGCCGGCTGAATCTCGCGCAGCATACCCACCAGACCCTGAACGTTCTGCAGATACTGCGCAGGCTTGACGCCAAAACCCTGATCGTTGCCGCCGAGCATGATCAGGTAAACGTCGGCCGGAATCTTCGACACCACGGCTTTCCATTGCGTCTGCCACTGCGGATCGGCGTGATAGAAATCGGCCGATGCCGCACCTGACGCCGCCAGTTTCGACACCCGCACACCCTTGTGCTCGTTGCCCAGCCACAGGCCGAACAGCGTCGGCGCGCCTTTCACCACTTCCAGTTTGAATGACCAGTCTGCGGCTGATGGAGCGCCGGGTAGCGCGACTTCCTGAACGCCCGAGCCTGCGAGCTGCAACGGTTGCCAGTCTTGCGTGGGCGACCAGCGATAGCGCAGTTCGTCGGATCCGCCGTTACCCAGATACAACAGTTTCGCCTGAGTCACCGCGGTATCGATGCGCGGCGAAGGGCTGGCATCCACTTGCAACCAGGCGCCCGGTTTGCCGCTGATCGTGCGGCTGTCCGGGCTGGCCTGGCCCAGCTCGGAAACCTTCCAGTCGCCACCGAAGTATTTGTCGCTGCTGCGGGTGTATTTGAAATGCGTGCCGCCCAGCGCCGCGCCGTGATTGAACCCGACGTAACCGGGGCCGGCGAAACCCACCTCGGCGGCCACTCGCTGCACCAGTTTGTTCAGATAGAAATCCTGCCCGGCGGTGTAGCTGTCGCCGATCACCGAAACCGCCAGCACCTTGCCGGCCTTGCCTTCGCGCCATTGCGCAAAACGTTCGCGGGCATCCTCTACCGTGATGGCCGAGGTGGCGACTGGTTGAGGGGCGTCTACTGGCATCATTCAATATTTCCTTTGTCCGGATGGCCCTTTCGCGAGCAGGCTCGCTCCCACAAGGATGTGTGACTTGCACGGCTCCACTGTAGGAGCTGACGAGTGCAACGAGGCTGCGATCTTTTGATCTTCGCAAGCCACGACAAAAGATCAAAAGATCAAAAGATCGCAGCCTCGTTGCACTCGTCAGCTCCTACGGGGATGATTGCGTGTGTACCACGGGGGTGACGGGCACCAACGGTTTCTTCTTCACCGCGCGCTCGCCAAGGAACAACACCGAGGTGAAGTTGAACCGACTGAACACCATCGCCAACACCACCGGCCCGAGCACACCGCTGCTCAAACCACCGAGCACCAGCAAGCTTTCATCTTTCACACCCATGCGTCCCAGCACAAAGCGCGAGGTCGCCGCGAACAGCACATGAAACAGGAAAATCGCATAGGAATATCCGCCCAGCCAGGTCAGCGCTTTCGAGCGCATGTCACTGGACAGCAAGGCGATGCAAGACACACACCCCACCGTCAGACCGATCACACTGCGACGATCGACAATCAGCTCACGATCGATCGCCGCGACATACAGCAACGTCAGCGAAATCAGCACAAACAGCAGCGGCCCGAGCACCTTGAAACGCTGCTTCAAAACATCGACATTTTCCTGGCCAATCATCCCCGCGACGAAAAACGGCAGCAGGTAAATCGCACCGTTGATGCCGAACGCATCCAGCGGCAACGGCGGCAGCAGGAACAACACCGCGGCAAACGCAAACAATCCATACAACCGCGTCGCTGAACGCAGCAGGCCGCGCCATTCCAGCAAGCCGACGAAGATGAAAATGATGAACACCGCCTGCAGGAACCAGAAGTGGTTGATCGGCACCCAGAACGACAACAGCGCATCGATCACGCCGACATCCTTGTTCACCCCAGGCCCCACCGCTTGCAGCACCGAGAACGGCACGCCGACGCACAGCAGCGGCACGATCAACCGGCGCACCTTGCCGCTAAAGAACGCGGAAAAGTCATTGCCGCGAATCTTGTAGATCGAATAGATGTAGCCGGAGATAAAGGTGAACAGCGGCATGCGCACGTACACCATCGAGTCGGCGATGACCCGGAACGGCGAGCCGATGTCGATCTTCAAGCCGCCGCCCAGCGGGCCGATGACGTGATAGAGCACCAGCAGCAGGCACGCCAGGCCGCGCAGGGTTTCGATCTCCAGGGATTTTTTCTTGCTCGACATAGAGCACCTGCCTTAAGTGAGAATGCGTGATTCGACCTGCGCCGGTTTGTTCGCGCGCAGCATCAATCCCAGGCCGACGAACAATACCGGCACGACCATCGAGAAGTGGCGGGCGAAGGAGCCGAAGTCCGGCTCGAACAAGCCTTGCACCAACAGGAATGCCAGCGGAATCGCGATCAGCTCCTTGGGTTTGGTCTGGATTGGCGCGCCCTTGTAGTCGGTCGACGTGATGACTTTGAACAGCAGCAGCGCGGTCATGATCATCAGCGCGACGAAGATCACCTGCCCCGGCCCGGACAGCAGAATCAGCTCCACAGGGAACGACAGGCGGAAGAAAATGATCATCGAGTCCAGCGCCTGGGAGACGAAGTCGCTGCCGCTGAGCCACGAGACGATCAGCGACTTCGAACCCTCCTCGCCTGCCGTGCGCAGTTCGTTGTTGCTCGCGCGGATCGACGACACGGGAAAGCCCAGCGCCAGCTGAATGGCCATGGCCACCGCCAGATAAAACAGGAACAGCATCAGAAAGAAGGTGAAGCGCGACACGTACTTTTTCATCACACAGACGCCGACCCACGACAGCGAAAACAGAATCCAGTACGGCCGGATCAGCACGCCGTAAATCACCGCCGAGAGAAAAAACCCGCCGCGATACTTGCGCGTCAATGCGCTGAGCAGAATGCTCAACACCGCCACCGAGACGATGATTTCCTTGGTCAGGTTCTCGAGGAAAAACGAACGCACGATGCCCCACAGACACAGGGTGCCGAAGATGGTCAGCGGCATGCGCCGGAACACCACCAGCGGAATCGCCGTGAGAAAGAAATTGCAGAACATGCCGTAGGCCCAGGCATTGGTCAGGTTGATCCCGGTGGGCCGTAGCAGGAACGCCGAACACTCGTAGGACGAACGATCCGGCGAGAACGGGTTCCAGAAATTGCAGTTGTCCGCGCGCGCATAGGACGACCACAAGGTCATCGCATCCGGCCCCGGGTCGCGTGGCACCAGCAGCGGCATCGCCACTGACAGGAACAGCCCGGTGAACAGAATCAGGAAGGAAATCGACGAATCGAATTTACGCCCGCGAAATTCGATGCGCGGCAGTTTCAGGCCCATGACAGCGCAGCCTTTTTCGCGCCGGTGACGCGGGTCAATAACGCGATCACGCCAAGCTGCACGACGATGGCAAAGACGTTGCCCCACGCCGCCCCATAAATTGAGTAATGCTTGATCAGCACGTAACTGACCGGCACCGAAATCAGCAGACAGAGGACCGCGCTGGCCAGCGACACCCGACTGTTCTTCGAGGCAATCATACCGCCCCAGACGATGTCGCCGATTGCACGCAAGGCGAAAGAAAAAATCAGCACCGCGAGGAGAGCGTTATCCGGACGCGGCACGCTGCTGGCGACGTAATCGAGCACCAGGTTGAAAAACACATAGATCGCCACGGCCACAACCGCGGAGACCAGCAGCGAGCGCATGACCCATTTATTCACGAACAGTTGCCTGACCGTGAACGCCTGCTGATCCGCCTGAAAACGCTTGGCCAGCACCGGGATGCCGACCACCGCCACTACTGCATACGACAACGCCTGCAAAGTGTTGGCCGCCGACCACGCGTAGACATATTTTCCGAGGCTGGCGTAGGGTTCCAGATCGATGATCAGAAAGCGTTCGGCGTACTGACTCAGGGCGATCAGACCGGTGCCGAGATAGAACGGCAACCCGGCCTTCCACACCGTCGCGGTGTCCAGCACCGTTGCCTCGCGACCCTTGTGCACGTTCACCACGATCAGGTATCCGGCGATGATCACCAGCACGTTGGCGGCGACCCACAGCCACAAGACGCTGGCGATGCCCGCGACCCAGCCGAGCATCATGCCGCCGACCGCCAACATGGCCCAAAGGCCGGTCTTGATGAAGAACAGCAAGGCACCGGCGGTGGCTTTCTGTGCGGAGAACACAAAGGAATTGATTTCGAACGACAGGTGCTCGGTGAGCAGCACCAGGGTCACGCAGAGGATCAAGGTGGCGGTTGCTTCCACCGACTGAAACAGCGAATAGATCAGCACGGTCAGCACCGACAACAACAGCCCCACTGCCAGGTACAGCAGCAGGACTTTATCGACCACCCGCCGCGAACTGCCGCCGACGCTGATCAGCCGATTGATCTCGGAACTGAAGCCGACGCTGTAGAACTTCGAAGCGATCAGCGACGCCGCGACCACCACGCCGTAAAAACCCAGCGCCTCGTACCCGAGGTAATGGGTGATGGCCAACACCAGCAAGAACTTCGCGCCCAAGGCTCCGCCGCGAAGCAACAGCCGAAATATCATCGAACGACACCCTTGATGATCTCGTCCATGGCCACGGTTTTCGCCTCGATCTCGCGGCAGGTGTCGGTCAGACGCTTGCCGAAATCCGCCAGCGCATTCGGTGCGTAAACGGTGTTGATGATGGTATCGACGTCGATGTCGCCGCCATTGATCACCCAGTCCTCGACGCCCATGTCCTGATAGGCGCCAAAGCCTTTGCGCTCGTAGCTGATGTGGTACGCCGGCACGCCGGAAAGCAGCGATTCGATGGCACCGTGCAGACGCACCGAGATCACCAGGTCCGGCTGATATTTGGCGATGGTTGCCTTCAGCGAGAGCAGGTCTTCGTTGATGCCCAGCTCGCGGTAGAACGCGCCGTCATCGTTGCCACGCACCGCGCTTTGCACGGCGCAGACCACTTTGCTTTTGTTCTTCAGACGCTGCAGCAGCAGTTTCAGGTTGGCCACGTAGGCGACCTTCTTTTCTTTGCTCCACTCCGGCGGCTTGCGCAGCACCACGCACACTGTCGTCGGCGAGGCGGCGCAGCGGGTGAATTTCGGTTGCTGAAGAATCTTCCCTGCCAGCGATTGCACGGCCAGATCCGGTGCGCGATAGACGTTTTCGCAAGCGTCGAAAATCGCCGAGGAGCGGTTGTCGCGCACGAACACCGCATCGGCGCTGGCGTAATGCTCAACGATCTTGTTGCTCTCGCCATGGAACGGGCCAATGCTCTGCGGCAGGTACACCGACGGCACCTTGCTGAGGATCGCCGTTTCCAGTTGCTTGGCGTGGCCGAGCTTCAGCTTGATGTGCTCGAACGCGCTCTTCGAACGCATGTAACCACCGCCGACACCGACGATCAGATCGGTCTTCTTCAGCAGCTCGGCGAGCCCGGCGTAGGACTGATTGAGAAACACCGCTTGCTTGACCCGGCCCAGGCCTTTGGCCGCCATCACCGGCGCATCGAAACGCGGGTGCGGCAGGTAGCTGAACGAGTCGGGATCGGACGCCACGACATTGATCGCGGTGTCTTCACCGAAGTTACGCTGCACCAGAGCAATGGCCAGATCGACAAGCAGACCGTCACCGGAGTTGGACGCACTGTAGCCATGCAAAATCGTTACGTTCATAAGCTTGAGTTCTACTTAATAAGTGGGAGCGTGATACAGGTCGTAGGTCTGGCGGATCATCAATGCGGCGCTGAAGCGTTCGCGGACGATGCTCCGGCCTTCGTTGCCGAGGTCGAGCAGGCGCGGCTTCTGGATGATCGTCAACACGTCGGCCAGCGCCTGGTGGTCGCCGGACGGAAAGACGTAGCCGGACACTTCATTGGTGACCAGTTCCGGCAGCGAGGTGCAGTTGCTGGCAATCACCGGCAGCCCCATGGCCATGCCTTCCAGCGGCACCATGGCGAAGCCTTCCCAGCGACTGGGCACGATCAGCGCATCGGCCTTCTGATACAGCGCCTGCACTTCGCTCGGGGTCACCCAGGGCAGGTACTCGACGGAATCCATCGGCGGGCACTCCACCGAATCCTCGTTGACCGCACTGCCGACCACGGTGAGTTTCAGGTCGTTGCGATTGACCTTGGCGTAGGCCTTGAGCAGCACGTCGAAACCTTTCTGATAGTCCAGGCGTCCGACAAACAGCAGATGAATCGGGTCTGCGCCAGCACGCTTCGGCGCCTCGTCCTTGTGGTGAATGCCGTTGTAGATCAGCTTCATGCGCTTGCGCTCGATGCCGAAGCGCGCAGCTTTGTCGAGTTCGTACTGGCTGACGCAGATGATCACGTCGGTGACTTTCTGCAGCACCCGTTCGATCCACGCGTAGACCTTCTGCTTGGTCGGCGAGCTTTCCATCAGAAACGAAAACGCGTGCGGGCAATAGACGATTTTCGGCTTGCGCCAGGGCCGCAACAGCACACACACGCAGCGTCCGATCACCCCGGAAAAAGTGCTGTGCAGATGCACGATGTCGGGTTTTTCCTTGAGCAGCACCTGGCTCAGGCGCCAGGCGAAACGCAGCAGCGACGTCACGTTACGGCCACTGCGCGGGAAGGTGCGCACCTGCTGGGGCGCGATGCCGTGCAGTTCTTTGGCCTGATCCTCGGGGACCAGATAGACCAGTTGATAATTCGCCGCGTCGTCTTCGGGCGACGCCGAAATCGTGCGGATCACCGTCGCCACGCCACCTTTGATCGTCTCTGCCACGTGCAGTATTTTTTTCACAGCTCACCCACTTCAAACAGGAAAGAACAATCGGCAATCATCAGGATTTGTCGGACGCGTATTCGTAGTTGTAATAGCCAGTGCCGCCGTAATAGCTCGCGGCACGCTTCTCGACGCCGTTGAACACCGCGCCTTTCAACTCGATGCCGTTCTGGGCGAAGCGGCGAATGGTCAGTTCGATCTCTTTGGCCGGGTTCACGCCGAAGCGGGTGACGATCAGGCTGATGCCGGCCTCACGCCCGACGATGGCGGCATCGGTCACCGCCAGCAGTGGCGGCGTGTCGATGATCACCAGGTCATAGCGCTCGCTGAGTTGCGCCAGCAGCTCACGGAAGTTGGCGTGCATCAGCAACTCGGAAGGATTGGGCGGCACCTGTCCCCGGCTGATGAAATGCAGGTTGTCGATCTCGACAGTGTTGATCGCTTGCTCGAGGGTGCAGCGCTTGACCAGCAGGTCGGACAGACCGTTGCTGATCGGTGTGTTGAGGGTTTTGTGCAGGTGTCCTTTGCGCATGTCGGCGTCGATCAGCACCACGCGCTGGCCGCTCAGGGCCATGACCGCCGCGAGGTTGGACGAGACAAAAGTCTTGCCGACCTGCGGGCTCGGCCCGGAAATCATGATGCGGTTGTTGGTCGAGTCGAGCCCGGCAAAGTGCAGGCACGTGCGCAGGCTGCGGATCGATTCGATCGACAGATCGGTCGGATTGCGCAGCGCCAGCAAGTAGGCCGGTTTATCAACGCCATCGCGGGCGCGGCCCTTTTTACTGTCCTCTTCCTCCTGCAAGGCACTGTAGGGAATCGACGCATAAACCGGCAGGCCCAACTGCTCGATGCCCTCCGGGCCTTCGAGGCCTCGACTGAGGGATTTGCGCAGCAACACCAGTGCCACGCCGACGAACGCACCGAGCAACGTCGCGATCAGCACGATCAGCGGTTTCTTCGGTTTGATCGGGCTGGTCAGGTCGACGTCAGCGGTGTCGATCAAACGCACATTGCCAACGGCCCCGGCGCGGACGATGTCCAGTTCCTGGGATTTGTTCAGCAACTGCGTGTAGATCTGCGAAGCCACTTCAACGTCGCGGGTCAGGTTGAGCAATTCCTGCTGGGTGGCGGGCAGGTCCTGAACCTTGCCTTCGAGGGATCTCTGCTGTTGGGTCAGCTCGCCGATCTGCGTCATAAGGGCGCGATACGCCGGGTGCTGTTTGGTGAACTTGCGATCGAGCTCGGCCTGCTGCATTTTCAGTTCGGAGATGCGCGTTTCCAGCGCCACCGACTGGCCCAGCACCGACTGGGTTTCCAGTGAGATATTCACGGTCTTGCCATGGGTCTGGTAGGCATTCAAGGCGTCGCTGGCCTTGGCCAGATCGCGTTTGACCTGCGGCAACTGACTCTGCAGGAACGCCAGGCTTTGCGCGGCCTCCGCCGAGGTGCGGCGCACGTTTTGCTCGACGTAGAGCGAGGCGATCTTGTTGAGAATCTTCACCGCTTCGCCAGCGTCGGAGCTGGCCAGCGCCAGACGAATGATCCCCGACTCCTTGCCTTGCTCGGAAATATCCAGTGCGTCCTGATAGCCCTGAATGGTCACGATCCGTGGATTGCGCACCACTTGAAAACGCGTACCGGGGTTGGCCGCCAGTTGCGCGATCTGCCCTTCTACACCGTCGTTGGCAAACGCTTCACCGGCCACACCTTCGGCGAGCAGATTGTCGTTCTCATCGAACAGCTGGAAGCGCTGTTGCTCGCCGGCGATCAGGGTGAGTTTCTTGCCGAGCAGGTCTTTCGGCAATTCCAGTCGTGTGAACTCCAGACGCTCACCGCCCCAGGCATAACTGCTCAGACCGAAGCGCGGCGGCGCTACGCTGGTCTCGCTTTCGCCGCGATAGCGCCGCGAAAGAAAGCCGCCGATCAACGGAAACGTGTTGGGAGTGACGTCGATATCCAAGCGCAGGTCATCAACGGTTTTGCCGATCACCGCGCGGGATTTGATGATGCCGATTTCGGTCACCGATGGCGATTGCCCACCGAGCATGCTGTTGAGGTCGGAGAAACCGAGCATGTCGTTCTTTTTCGGTTCGACCTGCACCAGCGCGTTCGCCAGATACACCGGCGTCGCCAGCACCGCATAGGCGACGCCAGTGACCATGAAGGCACCGGTCAGCGCGCCGATCAGCCACTTCTGGTCGATCAGGCTGCCAAAGATGCCGAGCAGATCAATACTGTCTTGATCATTGTCGCGGGAGCCGATTACGGACGGTAACTGCATAAGTCTGTTCTTACCATTCACTGTTCTGAAGAATATTCATCAATGCCCGAGACGCTTTGCCCATGAACTAACAGCATCTTCAATCAATGCGTGGGCATGAATAAAAGCGGCTTTGCCTTGACGATACGGGTCATGTATTTCGCGCTCGCTCTGCCATTTGCCGAGCAGAAACACTTTGCCTCTGGCGTGCGAGGCAATCTTCAGCACTTGATTGACGTGGGCCTTTTCCATGACCAGGATCAGGTCCGAGTCATTGACGATGTCCGAAGTCAGTTGCCGCGCCTTGAAAGCCTCGGCGCAGTGCCCGTGTTCTTCGAGAACTTGCCGCGCCGAGGCTTCGACGCCCTCGCCCACGCGGGCGGACAGGCCGGCGGAGGACACCGTGATGGCGGACGGGCCCAGCGCGTTGCGCAGCAGCAGTTCAGCCGTCGGACTTCGGCATATATTGCCCACGCAGACAACGAGGATCTTTTTGAACAAGTCTTGCTTTCCTGTGTAATATCAAACAGCCAACATGCCGTGAAAGTTAATGAACCCCCACGACTTTCCTGCACTCAGAAATAGCTTCGCCCTGTTAGTACAGGAACATTAAGTACCACAGCGTTTTAAGCCGCCCCAACCACAATTAGCGGACTAAAAATAACTGTGATTTTCAGTTGCTGTTTTCCTGACAAAAAATAACATTCACGCACTTAGTGCCATCATCGTTATCGGAAATTGAGTAACGGGATAAATATTCGTAGTTGTCATTCTCTTCAGGAGAGCAGACATGAAATCAGCACAGCGCAATAAACTCGCCGCCCTCGTCCTGATGGCAATCGGTGCCACGAGTCAGGTTCATGCCAGTGAGCTTTTCCCCAACCTTCCCGCGAAAACCATCGGCGTTCAGGTGAAGATCCAGAGCTTTACCGCTGCCGATGCCGCTCAGATCAAAGCAGCAGGTTTCAGCTTTGTGCGCTTCGGCGTGTGGAGCGACAGCCTCACCGCCAAGGCTTATCAGAAACAGGTCAGCGACGCCTTCGCCGCCGCTGCTTCCGCCGGGCTGCCGGTGTTGCTGACCGTGCGCGCAATCAAGGCTTTGCCCGCGACTTCGCCCGCTGAACTGAACGCAGCCGGTGCTACGTTTGCCAACGCCGTGACCGGGTTGGAAAAATCCTGGAGTTCGCAATTGGTCGCGATCGAAATCTGGAACGAGCCGGATCTGGAAACCTACTGGCCAACCCGCAATTTCGACACCACGTTCGTGCCGTTCATGGCAGGTATGTGCAAGGCCTTCGAAGGCCAGCCGCAGACGACACCGCGCGTCGGTTTCGGCTTCGCCCGGCCGCCAAGCGCCGGTTCTGCCTCAACGGTGCCGCTGAAAAGCATCGTCAGCGATTACCCCAAATGCCTCAACGCGGTGTCCTATCATCCTTATGGCATGACCGCTACGCAGATCAGCAACGCGCAGACGTTTATCCAGCAGAACTTCAATCTGCCGGGGGTCATCAGTGAGTGGGGAGTTTCCGCCCTCGCCTCCAACGGCGGGCCTGAGGGGCAGGCGACCAGGATCAACGCGTTTATCGCTGACGTTAAACGTCTGAATATCCCGCTGACATCTATCTATGAATGGCGCAACAGTGATTCAGGCAGCAATGATCGCGAGAAGAACTTCGGCTTTCTCACTTCCGACGGTCAGCCAAAACCGGCACGCTTGTCCGTGGAAGGTTTGTTGAACGCTGAGTAGGGCTTGGGCAACCGGTCTGTTCACAGGTCGGTTGCTTTGAACCTGTGGGCTGTTTTGGCATCGTATTCATCGACACCGCGCCCCGCCTTTCAAACAATCGTTTTCAGGTTGTTGCCGCAGGGGCCATCGATCCACGAATGCACCCTTGAGTGCCCGTCAGCGCTCGGGTAATGTCTTCAGACCCATAGGATAGAGCACGCCCATGACTTCCAAGCTGGAACAACTCAAACAGTTCACCACCGTGGTTGCCGACACCGGCGACTTCGAAGCGATCGCTCGGGTCAAACCGGTCGACGCCACCACCAACCCTTCCCTGCTGCTCAAGGCCTCGGCGATTCACGGTTACGCCGAACTGCTCAACGATTGCGTCCGCGACTGCAAGGGCGATGTCGGCCTGGCCAGCGATCGTTTCGGCGTCGCAGTGGGCAAGGAAATCCTCAACGTGGTTCCTGGCCGCATTTCCACTGAAGTGGATGCACGCCTGTCCTTCGACCAGGACGCGATCCTCAAGCGTGCGCACCGCCTGATCGAGCTGTACGACAAGGCTGGCGTCGGCCGCGACCGCGTGCTGATCAAGATCGCCTCGACCTGGGAAGGTATCCGCGCCGCCGAGATCCTCGAGAAAGAAGGCATCCAGACCAACCTCACCCTGCTGTTCTCCTTCGCCCAGGCCGCCGCCTGCGCCGACGCCGGTGTCTTCCTGATTTCGCCGTTCGTGGGCCGCATCTACGACTGGTACAAGAAGGCCAACGGTAACGACTACACCGGTGCCGATGATCCGGGCGTGCAGTCGGTGACGCGCATCTACAACTACTACAAGGCCAATGATTACAAGACCGTGGTCATGGGCGCGAGCTTCCGCAACATCAACCAGATCGAGCAACTGGCCGGCTGCGATCGCCTGACCATCAGCCCGGAACTGCTGGAAAAACTCGCCGCCGACACCGGCAAGCTGGAACGCAAACTGGCACCGGGCAACGCCGGGGAAGCGCGTCTGAGCCTCAACGAAGCGCAATTCCGCTGGTTGTCCAACGAAGACGCGATGGCCACCGAGAAACTGGCTGAAGGCATCCGTCAGTTCGCACGCGACCAGGAGAAGCTGGAAGCGTTGCTGCAGGCCAAGCTGTGATTTGAGTTTGTAGAATGCAAAAAGGGCGAACCTGAGAAGGTTCGCCCTTTTTTGTGTACACGCAATTCGCTGTCAGCCAGTCACCTGTGGCGAGGGAGCTTGCTCCCGCTGGGTTGCGAAGCGGCCCCAAACAGGCGATTTGAGTTTTCCAGAGCCACCGGGTCGACAGGCTCTGCGACTGCTGTGCAGCCGAGCGGGAGCAAGCTCCCTCGTCACAGGCCATCAGTGTCTTTCGAGGGCATTCACCAGATCATGAAACGCCTCACGATTGGAATCGTTCAGGCCCATGAGAATCTTGTGCGCTTCCAGCACTTTGATGCGCACCACCTCTTCCGACTGATCCTGATCCGGCAGGTCGTCCAGGCACTCCGGGCACGGCACCGGGTGGTTGACGATGTTGAACACCTGCTCGAAGCCCATCGACTGCAACAGCCGGGTGATGTCTTCGTGGGTGGTGACAACCGTCGGCAACAGACCGACCTTCTGCCGCGACAGGATCGACAGTTTGGCCAGCAGGCCGAGGGTGGTGCTGTCGATGCTGCGGGTTTCGGTCAAATCGATCACGATCGCGTTGAAGTTCAGCGCGGTGAAGATTTTCTCAATAGTCGCATCCAACGCCGAACACAGGGTCAGGCGAACTTCACCGACGAACTTCAGGACGAAGGTGCCGTCCTGCTCGGCGAACTGGATTCTACCGGTACTCATTGAAGATTCCTGCTCAACACCAACAGGGCGATATCATCCGGCATCTCCCCTAGCGTGGCCAAACCAAACACTTGCCGCAGACCATCCAGGCTGCCGCCCGCTGACTTCACCCGTTCGGGCAAAGCAGCCTCTTTTTCTTTGAGCGTTGCTTCCGGCAAAAGGTCCAGAATGCCATCAGACATCAGCGTCAGGCTGAACGTCGGCGGCAGCTCAAGCACGTGGTCTTCGTAGGTGGCTTCATTGAACAGCCCCACCGGCAGACCACGACCTTCGAGATAACGAACACTGTCAGGCGTGTACAACACAGGCAACGGCAGATGGCCGCCGATGCTATAGGTCAACAAACCGGTCTCCTCGTCGATGACTCCACCGACCATTGTGACGTGTTTACCCAGCTTACAACTGATCAGCCCCCGGTTGATATGACCGAGCACTTCCGAAGGCTTGAACTCCGGCAAGGTACCGCTGCGTTTCGATTCGAAGAGCAGACGCGTGGTCATGAACTTCAACAGCACAGTGACGAAGGCTGATGACGCGCCATGCCCGGAAACATCCGCCAGGTAGAACGCGACCCGACGCTCGTCGACGCGGAAATAGTCGACAAAATCACCCGACAGGTACAACGACGGGATGATCTGGTGGGCAAAGTTGAATTCGTCGATGCTCCACGGGCTGTCCGGCAGCATGTTCATCTGCACCTGGCGACCGGCGTTCTGGTCTTCCTGGAGCAGGTTCAGGCTGGCTTCGAGCTCGCGGTTGGCCTTTTCCAGCTTCTCGCGGTAACGCTGGTTTTCCAGTAGCAGCCGCGCACGATCCAGGGCCCGGCGCACAGAGTGCTCGAGCACAGCCAGATCTTCGAGAGGCTTGATCAGGTAATCTGCCGCGCCGAGGCGCAGGGCCTCGACCGCGTCGTTCATGACCCCGGCACCCGAGACCACGATCACCGGCGTTTGCGGCGAGCGCTCGGTGACCTGACGGATCAGTTCGAGACCGCCCATCTGCGGCATGCGCAGATCGCAGATCACCAGATCGGGCTCGTCTTGCTCGAATACCTGAAGACCCTGTTGACCGTTGCCGGCCTGCAGGACGCTGAAACCACTGTCTTCCAGATAGGCCGCGAGGCTCGCGCGCACTACCTCGTCATCATCGATTATCAGCAGCGTGGCACTGGTTTTTGGCATGTGGGCAAACGGCGCCAGAATTAGGTTGGCGTAGTGAGCGGGGCAACGGCCCTGCGCAGACTACTGGATTCGCTTTCTAGCCTCTCTGCTGCAGCGCTTTCAAGCATTCGCCTGGCGCGCGGTTTTAAACAGAGGTGCCCTTCTAAGGCGCAGACGGTACTCCCATCCGCAGAGCGTTTCAAGCATGCGCCGATTGTCGCTTGACGACTTTGTTTGTCAAATCACCGGGAGTTATAAGAACCGCTCCAACCGTAACCCGATGGAAGGTAGCGGCAGTCGATGGCGATGCTCTGGCGCAGACAAAAAAGGCGACCCGAGGGTCGCCTTTTTGGCATCGGTCGAAATCAGAAATCGTCTTCGACTTGTCCGTCCTTCACCTTGAACTCGCGGTTCTGCAGGTAAGCGTTGCGGATGAAGGTGTACTTGTCGCCGCTGATCAGCTTCTCACTCGACAGCAGGCTGGCGCGGGTGTCGACGATGTTGAGGCCGAAGATCGAGTTACGCGTCGGCACGTGATCGATGTAGCGGTACATCCCGGTGTAGCTGTCGACGTATTTCGACGGTGCGTCACGCAGGGTGCTCGGACCCATCAGCGGCAGCATCACGTACGGGCCGCTGCCCACGCCCCAGTAACCGAGGGTCTGACCGAAGTCTTCGTCGCTGCGGTTCAGGCCCATCTGGGTGCCGACGTCGAAGAAGCCGAGCAGACCGAAGGTGGTGTTGAAAATCAGTCGGGCAGTATCAACGCCCGCTGCAGCCGGTTTGGCCTGGAGAATGTTGTTCGCCAGGTTGGTGACGTCACCGACGTTGCGGAACATGTTGTGAATGCCGTCTTCAACGAACTGCGGGGTGACGAACTCATAACCCTGCGCCAATGGCTTCAGCGCGTAGGTGTCAACGAAGTCGTTGAACCGGAATATCGGCCGGTTGACGCTTTCCCAAGGGTCTTCTTCCGTGGCCGCCTGAGTGGCGAACGGCGCCAGCAACAGGCTGGCACATACACTTAGCTGAGCGAGCGAAGGGCTCCAGCGCATAGAAAAACTCCTTGGATTTGATACTGGCGCGGACCTCTGGGCCCAGGCATTAAGGCCGCTAGTATAAGCGTAAACGGCGATTTGGGCAGTCTGCCAGGCAAGGATATGCAGGAAGTTTCCTACGTCGTCTTTCACAGGGCTGTCATGCAACTGTCACCCGCGCGCCATAGCCTTGAGCGTTATTTCAGGGACGTTGCCATGACTCACGCCGAAACCTTGCCCGTCGCCGCGTCCAGTCTGACTGCCGTACTGTTCGGCCTGAGCGGTTGCCTGGTGGATTTCGGTTCCCGCGCCGCGCAACAGCTCACCGCCGGGCCGGAACACGCCGAAGCCACCCCGGGCGCCCTCGATAGCCTGAGAAGCTTGCAGCGTCAGCGGATACCCTGTGCCTGGCTCGACGAATTGCCCCCCGCCCTCGCTCATTCACTGGCCGCTTCGCTGCCAACCTGGATCAAGCCGACGCAACATTCAGCAACAATGAATCCATGGCCGGCACCCAATGCGTGTTGGCAAGCATTGATGGATCTGAACATCGACCGCCTCGATGGCTGCGTGCTGGTCAGCGGTGAGCCGCGCCTTTTGCAGGCCGGCCTGAATGCCGGACTGTGGACAATTGGTCTGGCGTCCTGCGGCTCGTTGTGCGGCCTGAGCCCGAGCGAATGGCAGGCGCTCTCGCAAGCGGAACGCGAACAGTTGCGCGGCAAGGCGACCGTGCAGTTGTTCAGCCTTGGCGTGCACTCAGTGATCGATCATCTCGGCGAACTGGATGCCTGTCTTGCCGACATCTGCTCGCGCCGCGCCAAAGGCGAAAAGCCCTGACCAACGTCATGCAGGTTCACCGAGAGTGGATTAATCTAAAGGTCAGCCATAGACCTTTGGCGCGCGGCTGCGGTCAATGCCAGTGCCTATTGATAAAAGGAAACCACCATGCCCGCCCAAGAACTGCAAAAACAGCTCGATACCCTGCGCGAGCAGCTGGAACAGAATCCACCGCTGTCGGAAGTCGAGCGTGAAGATCTGCGTGCGTTAATGGCGCAGATCGAATCGGAAATCCAGCTGGAAACTGCCACCCAGGACGCGAGCATCGCCGATGGTGTGAACCTGGCAGTGGATCGCTTCGAGCTTGAACATCCAGCTATCGCCGGCACCCTGCGCAACATCGTCAACGCGCTGGGCAGCATGGGCATCTGACGCCCCGCCGCGCAAAAAAGCCCTGCCAGCGATGGCAGGGCTTTTTCATTTCCACAATTTGAAACGCAATCTCCTGTAGGAGTGAGCCTGCTCGCGATAGCGGTGGACCATTCGACATCAACGTTGAATGTCAGTCAGCTATCGCGAGCAGGCTCACTCCTGCAGTTACTGACGCACCAGACGATGGTTCGGCAGTTGCACCTCTTCAGTGCTGCGATACGGGTTGATATCCAACCCGCCGCGCCGAACATATCGCGCGAATACAGTGAGCTTCTGCGGCTTCAGCAACCGCTGCAGATCAAGAAAAATCCGCTCCACACACTGTTCATGGAAATCCGAGTGCTGGCGGAAACTGACGATGTATTCCAGCAAGCTGGCGTGATCCAGCGCCGCGCCGCGATATTCCACCACTACGCTGCCCCAGTCCGGCTGGCTGGTCACCGGGCAGTTGGATTTGAGCAGATGGCTGTGCACGCTCTCTTCTACGATTCGCGAATCGTCGCAACGCAGCAATTCCGGGCGCGGATGTTCGTAGTTGCTGACACTGATATCCAGATCGTCGATGCACACGCCCGGCAGTGCCACGACGCCTTCAGCCTCAACGTCCTTCAAACTGCGAACCCGCACGCCCACCGGCTTGCCGGCGGCGGCGGACAGATCCTTGACCAGCGTCGCCTCCAGCGTGGCGACGTCGGCGAACGGCGTCTGGTTCAGCGAGTTGAGGTACAGCTTGAACGACTTCGATTCGATGATGTTCGGCGAGTCCGCCGGGATGCTGAATTCGGCGATCGCCACCACCGGCTTGCCCGACGGCAGAAGCCACGACAGCTCGAAGCAGTTCCAGAAATCTACGCCTTTATACGGCAGGGTTTCGGCGCTCAGGCCCAGCTCTGCCCATTTCGCGGTGCGCGGAATCGGGAACAGCAGGGACGGCGTGTAGGTGGCGATGTATTCGCTGGATTTGCCCAGCGGCGAATGTTCGGCTGCGGGATGCATGGCGGAAACCTGACTGAAGAATCAGCGGATTCTACCAGCCTTTGCCCGCGCCTTTGAGTGCTTACTGACTGACTGTCAGTTTGCCGACCATGCCCGCCTGGTAGTGCCCCGGAATATTGCAGGCGAACTCAAGCGCCGTGGCCTCGCTGAAGGTCCAGGTCAACTCCGCGGATTTACCCGGCTCGACCAATACGCTGTTGGGGTCGTCGTGTTTCATTCCGTGGCCCATCGCCGCGTGATCCATGCCCGCCATGTCGTGGGACATTTCTTTTATCCCTGTCGGCGTGAGCATGCCGCTCTGCTGCATCTGTGACATTTCCTGCTGGTGACTGGCATGCATCGCCGCGTCACCCAAGTTGAATTCGTGCAGCAACTGGCCTTTATTCACCAGCACAAAGCGAACCGTCTCACCCGCCTTGACCTGTATGGTTTTCGGATCGAAGTTCATGTCGCCCATGACGATTTCGATACTGCGCGTGGCCTGGCTGACCGCTGCCGGCTGGCCGAAAGCGTAGGTGTGCGCCGGTGTCGCCCAGGCTGACGAAGTCAATGCCAGCAGACAAGCCACTACTGTAAGAGGTGTGCGAAAAAACATGGTCACGCTCCAGCAAGAGAAGGTTCAGCCTGTGGGAAACTCTAACCACCCTGGGCTGGCACCGACCTGACAGACAGATTACAACTTTGTCAGCTTGGCGCTTATCGCCGGATCTCACGGTATAACGCCCTCGCCCTTCTGAATACCACCCCGTCCGAGTCGCCCATGAAACTGTTGATCGTTGAAGACCAAGCCAAAACCGGGCAATACCTGCGCCAGGGCCTGACCGAGGCCGGGTTCAATACCGAGCTGGTGGCAGACGGCATCAGCGGCCAGCAATTGGCCTTGAGCGGCGAGTACGCGCTGCTGATCCTCGATGTGATGCTGCCTGGACGCAATGGCTGGCAGATTCTGCAAGCGGTGCGCAGCGCCGGCCTCGAAACGCCGGTACTTTTTCTGACGGCCAAGGACGCCGTGGACGACAGGGTTCACGGCCTCGAACTGGGTGCTGACGATTATCTGGTCAAGCCATTCGCCTTCTCCGAACTGCTCGCCCGGGTGCGCAGCCTGTTGCGGCGCGGCAGCGCGATCGCCCAGGAAACCAGCCTGCAACTGGCCGATCTGCGCCTGGATCTGATCCGCCGCCGGGTCGAACGCAGCGGCCAACGCATCGACCTGACCGCCAAGGAGTTCGCCCTGCTGGAAATGCTCCTGCGCCGCCAGGGTGAGGTCCTGCCGAAGTCGCTGATCGCTTCGCAGGTCTGGGACATGAATTTCGACAGCGACACCAACGTCATCGAAGTGGCGATCCGCCGCTTGCGCCTGAAGATCGACGACGACTTCCCCAACAAACTGATCCACACCGTGCGCGGCATGGGTTACGTGCTCGAAGAGCGTGCGCTGTGATGCGTCACTTGTCCCTGAGCACGCGCCTGGCCCTGTTGTTTGCCGCCTGCACCGCGGTGGTCTCGCTGTTCGCCGGGGTACTGTTCGACCGCGCCAGCGAGGCGCACTTCATCGAGCTCGATCAGCAACAACTGGAGGCTAAGCTCATCGGCCTGCGCCGCGCCTTGCAGGATCTCCAGCCTGCTCAGCGCGAAGCGCGGCTGGCCGATGAGCTGAGCCGCCAGGCCGACTTGTCGTTGCGCATCACCAGCGGCGACGGTCAGCACTGGTACGACAGCTCGGTGCAGATCCCCAAGAGTCTGCCGCCGCAAACTGGCCTGTCGACCATCAGCCATGACGGCACCGACTACCGTGTACTCCGCGCCCCGCTCTACCCGGACACAGCCGATTCGCCGCAACTGACGCTGCTGCTGGACATCACCCATCACCAGCATTTCCTTGCGCGCATGCAGCATCTGATCTGGCTGACCGTCGGCCTCTCAGCGCTAGCCACGGCGTTGCTCGGTGCCTGGGCCGCGCGCAGCGGGCTGCGCCCGTTGCGACGGATAAGCGCGGTGGCCCGTGGGATTTCTGCGCAATCGCTGAATGCCCGACTGCCTGAAGAGAAAATGCCGCCAGAGCTTGCGGAAATGGCCCACAGTTTCAACGCCATGCTCGCACGCCTCGACGACTCGTTTCAGCGCCTCTCGGCGTTCTCCGCCGACATCGCCCATGAACTGCGCACGCCACTGTCGAACCTGCTCACCCACACCCAGGTCACCCTCACCCGTCCGCGGGCTCTGGAGGATTACCGCGAAGCGCTGCACAGCAACCTCGAAGAGCTGCAATGGATGGCGCAACTGGTCAACGACATGCTCTACCTCGCGAAGGCCGATCACGGCCTGCTGATGCCCAAGCGCGAACCGCTGGAACTGGCGGACGAGGCTGACATGTTGCTGGAGTTTTTTGCGCCATTGGCCGAAGACGCTCGCGTTAACCTGAGTCGTGAGGGGGCGGCGCGTATCGAGGGTGATCGCGGCATGTTACGCCGGGCCTTGTCGAATCTGCTGGATAACGCGCTGCGCTTTACCCCGGCTGAAGGTGATGTTCGGCTGAGCATTGTCGAGCAGCCGCAGGCTGTACGCGTTTGCGTCGAGAACAGTGGTGAGGGGATTTCAGCGCAGGTGTTGCCACGTCTGTTTGATCGCTTCTATCGAGCGGATCCAGCGCGGCAGGAAGGCAGCAGTGAGCATGCGGGGTTGGGGCTGGCGATCACCCAGTCGATCGTGCGTGCGCATGGTGGGACGATTCGTTGCGAATCGGGGGCGGGGTTTACTCGGTTTGTGATTGAACTGCCTAGAACCTGAGGTCAGCAGTACCGGCCCCTTCGCGAGCAGGCTCGCTCCCACAGTTGGATTTTTTTCCCCTGTGGGAGTGAGCCTGCTCGCGAAAGCGGTCTAAAGGTTACGAATATCTCAGCGCATGCGCCGGTTCGATCTTCGCCGCCCGCCACGCCGGATACACCGTCGCCAGAAAGCTCAGAACGAAGCCCGCCGAGCAGATCAACAGCACGTCGCCGCCCTGCAGTTCCGAGGGCAGGTTGCTGACGAAATACACGTCCGAACTGAAGATGTGCTGCCCGGTCACGCGCTCGACCCAGCCGACCAGTTCGCTGACATTGAGCGCGGCGATAACGCCCAGAACGCCACCAATGATGGTGCCGACAATGCCGATCACCGTGCCCTGCACCATGAAGATCGCCATGATCTGCCGCGGTGTGGCGCCGATGGTGCGCAGGATCGCGATGTCGGCGCCCTTGTCGTTCACCACCATGATCAGCGTCGCGATGATGTTGAACGCCGCCACCGCGACGATCATCAGCAACAGCAGGCCGATCATGGTTTTTTCCATTTTCATCGCGCTGAACAGGCTGCCCTGGGTGTGGGTCCAGTCGTCAGCCTTGAAGTCGGCGCCAAGGCCACCGGCAATGTCCGCAGACACCTTCGGCGCGGCGTACAGATCCTTGACTGCAAGGCGCACGCTCTGCACCTGATTCGGCTGCCAATGCTGCATGGTCGCCGCATCGGCGACATGGATCAGGCCCATCGAACCGTCCAGCTCGGCACCGACCTTGAACACGCCAACCACATTCAGGCGCTGCATGCGCGGAGTAATGCCTCCCGGCGCGGTGCTGACTTCCGGAACGATCAGGGTGATCTTGTCGCCGACGTTCAGGCGGAAACGCCGCGCGGTGATTTCACCGATCACCACGCCAAATTCGCCCGGTTTCAGAGCATCAAGACGGCCCTGGACGATGTGCTGAGCAACGATCGACACCTTGCCTTCCTGGGCCGGGTCGACGCCGCTGACCTGAATCGGCTGCATCGAACCCTTGTACGAAAGCATGCCTTCCATTTCGGTGAATGGCACGGCGGCGGTCACTTCGGGATTTTTCATCGCGGCGGCGGCCACCGGTTGCCAGTCGTCGATCGGCTTGACGCCGACGATGGTCGCGTGGGGCACCATGCCGAGGATGCGCGAGCTCATTTCGCGCTGGAAGCCGTTCATCACCGACAGCACCACGATCATCGCCAGCACGCCGAGGGCGAGGCCGATCATCGAGGTCATCGAAATGAATGAAACAAAGCGATTGCGGCGCTTGGCGCGGGTATAGCGCGTGCCGATAAAGATCGATAACGGTCTGAACATTCGCTGGGGCACCGTGTAGAAATAAAAGACCCGGCGCCGTTACGAGCACCGGGTTTCAGCCAGTCAGATGGGGGTGAGGCAGCCTTCCTGCAGCTGCAGAACGCGATCCATCTGGCGAGCCAGGTTCATGTCGTGCGTCACCACCAGGAACGCCGTGCGCATCGACGTGCTCAGCTCGAGCATCAGATCCTGAATGCCTTCGGCGGTGTGCAGGTCGAGGTTGCCGGTTGGCTCATCGAGCATCACCAGCCCCGGGTTGTTGACCAAGGCACGGGCGATGGCCACGCGCTGACGTTCGCCGCCGGACAGTTCCGCCGGCTTGTGCTCGAGGCGATGACCCAGACCGACCCGCTCCAGCAACGCCGTGGCACGCTGGCGCGCCTCCGGGATGGCGGTCTTGCCGATCAACAGCGGCATGCAGACGTTTTCCAGCGCAGTGAATTCCGGCAGCAGGTGGTGAAACTGATAAACGAAGCCGAGCGCGCGGTTGCGCAGCAGGCCGCGCTTCTTCTCGCTCAACGCCGACAGCTCTTCGCCATCGAGCCAGACGCTGCCCTTGCTCGGCGTATCGAGACCGCCGAGCAGGTTGAGCAAGGTACTTTTGCCGGAACCGGATTTACCCACGATCGCCACGCGCTCGCCCGGATGCAACTCCAGTTGCAGGCCGGCCAGCACTTGTACCGACTCAGGGCCTTCCTCGTAGGATTTGCCCAGGTTACGGCAGCTCAGAATTGCTTGTTCACTCATGCCCGACTCACTCATAACGTAACGCCTCCGCCGGCTGGGTGCGCGCGGCACGCCAGGCGGGATACAGGGTGGCGAGGAAACTCAGGACCAACGCAGCGGCGCAGACCATGACGACGTCCTGGCTCTGTACCTGCGAAGGAAGATAATCAATGAAATACACGTCAGCATTAAGGAACTTGTGGCCGATCAGCCCTTCAAGCGCCGAAATCGCCGCACTGACATTCAGCGCCGCGAGAATCCCGACCACCGCGCCGATGGCCGTGCCGACCACGCCGATTACCGTGCCCTGAACCATGAACGTGCGCATGATCGTGCCCGGTGTGGCGCCGAGGGTGCGCAGAATGGCGATGTCGCCCTTCTTGTCGTTCACCACCATCACCAGCGTGGAAATGATGTTGAACGCGGCGACGGCGACAATCAGCAGCAACAGCAGACCGATCATGGCTTTTTCCATGCGAATTGCCTGATACAGGTTGCCGTGGGTGCGGGTCCAGTCGCGGGCGTAGTAACGGTCCTCGCCGAGCTGCTGGGCGATGTTCCACGCCTCGCGCGGGGCCTGGAACAGGTCGTCGAACTTCAGACGCAGGCCCTGCACCTGATCGGCTTTCCAGCGGTGCATTTTCGCCAGATCCTGCAGATTGGTCACGCCGAGGTAGCCATCGAGCTCACCGGCGCCAACATGGAAAATGCCGACCACGGTGAAGCGCTTCATGCGCGGGAACATCCCGGCCGGGGTCACGCTGACCTCCGGCGCGACAAAAGTAACCTTGTCGCCGATGCCGACACCGAGCTTGGTCGCGGCCTTGTCGCCGATGACGATGCCGAAGCTGCCCGGTGTCAGGTCGTCGAGTTTGCCCTGCTTCATGAAGTTGTCGATGATCGACACATTGCGCTCGAGCGCAGGATCAATGGCATTGAGCAACACTTTGGAGACCTGACCGTTATTGGTCAGCAGGCCCTGCATCTGGGTGAACGGCGCTACTGCCGTGACCTGCCGGTTCTGCTTGACCTTGTCGGCCAGACTCTGCCAGTCATTGATCGGCTCGCCGGTCTCGAGAGTAGCGTGGGGCACCATGCCCAGCACGCGGGTGCGCATCTCATGGTCGAAGCCGTTCATCACCGACAGTACGACGATCATCACGACCACGCCAAGGGCGAGCCCGATCATCGAAGTCAGGGAAATGAATGACACAAAATGATTGCGACGCTTTGCACGGGTATAACGCGTGCCGATAAATACGAAGAGAGGTCTGAACATGTCGGGGCTTGTTCGGAGGGAAAAGGAACGTCCTTGTGGCGGGGGTCGATAACCAGCTTTACACTCAGACCACCGCCGCTACCATGGGTTCGCCATGTCGACATTAGATGAAGAAGATCGCCGCGAATACTACCGTATCGAGGACACGATCGCACTGGAAATTCGGCCCCTGTCCGCTCCCGAAGCCGCAGGCCAGGAAGTGTTGCAGGATGCTTCCCCACTGTTCAACCTGCTCAGCGAATTGCACCTGAGCGAATTCGAGTCGCAGCACCTGCTGCGGCAGATCAGCGAGCGCGACCGCGCCATCGCTGCATTTCTCAAATCGCAGAACAAACGCATCGACCTGCTCAGCCAGGTGATCGCCCTGACCGCGCTCGGCCACATCGGCGAGCCGCAGCCGGTGATCATCTCCGAAGGCGGGATCGACTTTCAGTACCCGACCCCGATCGCCACCGGCGCGCACCTGTCGGTGAAACTGGTGCTGATGCCGCAGGCGCTGGGCCTGCTGCTGCGCGCCCGGGTCACCCATTGCGATCCCAAGGGCGATGGCTATGACGTCGGCACCGAGTTCGAACGCCCGACCGATGCGCAGCGCCAGTTGCTTGCGCGCTACATCTTGCAAAAGCAGGCTCAGGAACGCCGTCTGGCCCGCGAACAGAACGAATCTGGCATTTAACTTAAGGAAGCACCGTGACCCTCATCTACGGCCACCGCGGCGCCAAGGGCGAAGCACCGGAAAACACCCTGAGCAGCTTTCAGGAATGCCTCAAGCACGGCGTGCGCCGCTGCGAACTGGATCTGCACCTGTCCAAGGACGGCGAGCTGATGGTCATCCATGACCCGACGCTCAAGCGCACCACCGAACGCCGCGGCAAAGTCGTCGAGCACACCGCTGCCGAACTGGTGACCTATGACGCGCGCAAGGGTGGCCCGGGCTGGATCAAGCCGTGCCCGATTCCGACGCTGGAAGAGTTGTTCGAGAAGTGTGATTTCGAGCACTGGCAGCTGGAAGTCAAAAGCGCTTCGCGCACCCGCGCGGCGACTACCGTGCTGGCGATTCGGGAAATGGCTCAGCGCCACGGACTGCTCGACAAGGTGACGATCACCTCGAGTTCGCGGGAAGTCTTGAAGGCAGCGCTGGATCTGGTACCGGACGTGTCGCGTGGGCTGGTGGCCGAATACGCCTGGCTCGATCCGTTGAAGGTTGCCGCCAGCTATGGTTGCGAAATTCTCGCCTTGAACTGGACGCTGTGTACGCCGGAACGCCTGCAGAAGGCGCAGCGTCAGGGCCTGCATGTGTCGGTGTGGACCGTCAACGAGCCTGCACTGATGCGCAGACTCGCCGACTTCGGCGTTGACAGCCTGATTACAGACTTTCCCGGTTTGGCCACTGCCACCCTTGAGAATTGCTGAAATCGGTCTCCCCGGCCGGCTCAGGCCACCGGCCGGAGCCCGTCAAAAAAGCCGGTTGAGGCCGTCGTACGCTGCTACCCGATAGGCTTCGGCCATGGTCGGGTAGTTGAACGTAGTGTTGACGAAATACTTCAGGGTGTTCAGCTCGCCCGGCTGGTTCATGATCGCCTGACCGATGTGAACGATCTCCGACGCCTGATAACCGAAGCAGTGCACACCGAGCACTTCCAGCGTCTCGCGGTGGAAGAGGATTTTCAGCATGCCTTGCGGCTCGCCGGCAATCTGCGCCCGCGCCATGCTCTTGAAGAAGGCCTTGCCGACTTCGTAGGGCACTTTGGCCTGGGTCAGCTCCTGCTCGTTCTTGCCGATCGAGCTGATCTCCGGAATGGTGTAGATGCCGGTCGGTACGTCATTGACGAAGCGCCAGCTGCCATTGTCGACGATGCTGCCAGCGGCCGAACGACCCTGGTCGTGGGCGGCACTCGCCAGGCTTGGCCAGCCGATCACGTCACCGGCGCCGTAGATGTTCTCCACGCAGGTGCGGTAGTTCTGGTCGACTTCGATCTGGCCACGGCTGTTGACCTTGACCCCGATGTTTTCCAGACCCAGCGTGTCGGTGTTGCCGGTACGGCCGTTGCACCAGAGCAAGGCGTCGGCCTTGATCTTCTTGCCGGACTTGAGGTGCAGGATCACACCGTTGTCCACGCCTTCGACGCGGTCGTACTCTTCGTTGTGGCGCACGGTGATGTTGTTGTTGCTGAAGTGGTAGCTCAGCGCCTGGGAAATTTCCGAGTCGAGGAAGCTCAGCAACTGGCCCCGGTTGTCGACCAGTTCGACCAGCACACCCAGACCACTGAAGATCGATGCGTATTCGCAACCGATCACACCAGCGCCGTAAACGATCAGTTTGCGCGGGGTGTGGCCGAGGCTGAGGATGGTGTCGCTATCGTAGATACGCGGGTGGTGGAAATCGATGTCCGCCGGGCGATACGGACGCGAACCGGTGGCGATGATGATGTGCTTGGCGACCAGTTTTTCAACCACGCCGTTGCCGCAGACCACTTCGATGGTTTGCTCGTCGGCAAAGCTGCCGGTACCGAAGAACACGTCAACGCGGTTACGGGCGTAGTAGCCGGTGCGCGAAGCGACTTGCTTGGAAATGACTTTCTCGGCGCTTTTCAACACGTCCGGGAAGGAGAACCAGCGTGGCTCGCCGATCGCGCGGAACATCGGGTTGGTGTTGAACTGCATGATCTGCCGCACCGAGTGACGCAGTGCCTTGGACGGGATGGTGCCGAGGTGGGTGCAGTTGCCGCCGACCTGGCGACGGCTGTCGACCATCGCGACCTTGCGCCCCGCTTTGGCGGCGTTCATTGCCGCGCCTTCTCCCGCCGGGCCGGAACCCAGTACCACCACGTCGTAGTTGTAGACAGCCATGCGTACTCCTCAGAACAGGCCGCGATGCCAGCAGCACCGGCGGCTAAATCACGCCGAACGGCGGCGCGAAGGAACAATTGGGGGCCAGTGAAGAACCCGGACACAGTCTATAGAAGCGTCAACGCCGCGCACATTAACCCTTGGTCGCGTCGTAGGCTACTTTTGCCTGCACTACAACGCCAGCTTTCGTCTTGTCTTCAGTCAGTTTTTGTCGTCGACAAGCTGCGCAAATGCCTGACTGCTGCGGGTGACGAAACCTGTATCGGCACGCAGGACTAAGAATGCAGCAATGTCATGCTTTTGGGCATAGTCCTGCGCCCTTTCCGGCCCGAGAATCAGCAACAGCGTCGATAGTCCATCGGCCATCAACGCTGAAGGATGAATCACCGTGACTGACGCCAGCTCATGTAGGACCGGTCGCCCACTGCGTGCATCGATAGTGTGGGAATAACGCCGGCCGTCCTGCAGAAAATAGTTGCGGTAGTCGCCGGAGGTGGATACGCCGTAACCATCGACATCGATAATCCGCTCGGCCACTTGCTGGTCATCCCGGGGCTCTTCGACGGCGATGCGCCACGCTGAGCCATCTGGCTTGCTGCCCTTGGCTTTGAGTTCGCCCGTGGCTTCGACCAGGTAATTGGCGATGCCCATGCCCTGCAATCTGGCGGCGATGGCATCCACGGCATAACCGGCGGCGATGCTGTTGAAGTCGACTTCGACAGCGGCGTCCTTGCACAAACGGTTGCCGTCGATACGCAGATGCTGATGGCCGACCCGCTGCATGACCTCGGCCAGAGCAATCTCGTCGGGGATGATCTCTTCGCGTCCTTGCGGACCAAATCCCCAGAGATTCATCAGTGGTTCCACGGTCAGATCGTAGGAACCTTCGCTTTGCGTCGAAAGCTGTTCACCGACGCGGATCAACTCAAGCACCGCTGCCGGCATCGATTGGCAACTGTCGGCAGGCAACGAGTTGAAACGCTCGATGGCGGAGTCACTTCGGTAAGTCGACATCTGTTGATCGACTTCACCGAGGATGGTCTCCACTTCGCCGCGCACCTGTGCAGGATCGGCAACCCCGGCTTGGCGCACGTACTTGACCGACCAGGTGCTGCCCATGGTCGAGCCGCCGACCTGTTCCAGGGAATCGCCGTTGCCGCAGCCGCCGATTGCCCCCGCCAAGACCACAAGCCCCAACCAGCGTCCAGTTAACAATTCTTCATCTCCCCGCAAAACCACGGCGGCCATTATGAACTACAAGCGCCCGCTCGCTTCCCCATGGCAGCAACGCCTTTATACAAAATTGAACAGTGAGTACCTCCCATGTCCTCGACCACGGGCAAAGGCAAAGCGATCTTTCGCGTTGTCAGCGGCAACTTCCTCGAAATGTTCGACTTCATGGTCTACGGCTTCTATGCCACGGCCATCGCCAAAACCTTCTTCCCCACCGACAGCGCGTTCGCTTCGCTGATGCTGTCGCTGGCGACCTTCGGTGCCGGCTTCCTGATGCGCCCGCTCGGGGCGATTTTTCTCGGCGCCTATATCGACCGTCACGGACGGCGCAAAGGGCTGATCATCACTTTGGCGATGATGGCCGCCGGTACAGTGCTGATTGCCTGCGTGCCCGGCTACGCGACGCTCGGCGTCGCCGCGCCGCTGCTGGTGTTGTTCGGCCGTCTGTTGCAAGGCTTCTCGGCGGGGGTGGAACTGGGCGGTGTGTCGGTGTATCTGGCGGAAATCTCCACGCCGGGGCGTAAAGGCTTTTTCGTCAGTTGGCAGTCCGCCAGCCAACAAGCTGCAGTGGTGTTCGCCGGCCTGCTCGGCGTTGCTCTGAATCACTGGCTGAGTCCGGAGCAAATGGGCGAATGGGGCTGGCGCGTACCGTTTCTGATTGGCTGCATGATCGTGCCGGTGATTTTCTTCATCCGTCGCTCGCTGGAGGAAACCCCGGAATTCCAGGCGCGCACCCACCGCCCTACCCTCGGCGAAATCGTCCGCTCGATCGGCCAGAACTTCGGCATCGTCATCGCCGGCATGGCACTGGTGGTGATGACCACGGTGTCGTTCTACCTGATCACCGCGTACACGCCGACGTTCGGCAAAGCCGAACTGCACCTGTCGGACCTCGATGCCTTGCTGGTGACCGTGTGCATTGGTTTGTCGAACTTCTTCTGGCTGCCGGTGATGGGCGCTGTTTCCGACAAGATCGGGCGAAAGCCCTTACTGCTGGCGGCGACGATTCTGGCGATCCTCACGGCGTATCCGGCACTGTCGTGGCTGGTGGCCAATCCTAGCTTCAGCCATTTGCTGATTGTCGAACTGTGGCTGTCGTTCCTCTACGGCTCGTACAACGGCGCCATGGTGGTGGCGCTGACCGAAATCATGCCGGTGGAAGTGCGCACGACCGGGTTTTCACTGGCCTACAGCCTGGCAACGGCGACGTTCGGCGGGTTCACTCCGGCGGCGTGCACCTACCTGATTCATGTGCTGGACAACAAGGCAGCACCGGGCATCTGGCTCAGCGGCGCGGCGGTATTGGGCCTGGTTGCCACGCTGGTGTTGTTCCGTGGCAATCGGCATGAGTTGCGCACGGCGCAGGCTTCGGTTGCCAGCGGCGCCTGACGGAATGCTTTCGCGAGCAGGCTCGCTCCTACAGGGAATTGTGAACGCCCCCCCCTGTAGGAGTGAGCCTGCTCGCGATGAGGCCTACGCAGGCAACACAACTCTATAAAGCAGACAAACAAAAACGCCCCGACAAAATGCCGGGGCGTTTTCATTCAAGCCTGAGGCTTAGCGCGGGAACGCTGGCGGATTCACATCAGCCATGTCTTCCATCACGCGAACCACCTGGCAGCTGTAGCCGAACTCGTTGTCGTACCAGACGTACAGAACAACGCGGTTGTCCTGCACGATGGTCGCTTCAGCATCGACCACACCGGCGTGACGCGAGCCGACGAAGTCAGTCGACACAACTTCCTGCGAATTGACGAAGTCGATCTGCTTGTGCAGCTCGGAGTGCAGCGCCATGTAGCGCAGGTACTCGTTCATCTCTTCACGGGTGGCGGCTTTCTCAAGGTTGAGGTTGAGAATGGCCATCGACACGTTCGGCGTCGGCACACGAATCGCGTTGCCGGTCAGCTTGCCGGCCAGCTCTGGCAGCGCCTTGGCCGCAGCGGTGGCGGCGCCGGTTTCGGTGATCACCATGTTCAGCGCGGCGCTGCGACCACGGCGATCGCCCTTGTGGAAGTTGTCGATCAGGTTCTGGTCGTTGGTGTACGAGTGAACGGTTTCGACGTGACCGTTGATGATGCCGAACTTGTCATTCACAGCTTTCAGCACCGGCACGATGGCGTTGGTGGTGCAGGAAGCGGCGGACACGATCTTGTCGTCAGCGGTGATTTCACCGTGGTTGATGCCGTGAACGATGTTCTTCAGCTTGCCCTTGCCAGGCGCGGTCAGAACAACGCGGTCGATGCCCGGGCAGGCCAGGTGCTGACCCAGGCCGTCGGCGTCACGCCATACACCGGTGTTGTCCACCAGCAGCGCGTCTTTGATGCCGTACTGGGTGTAATCCACCTCGGTCGGGTTCTTCGCGTAGATCACCTGGATCAGGTTACCGTTGGCGGTGATGGTGTTGTTTTCTTCGTCGATGGTAATGGTGCCGTTGAACGAACCGTGTACCGAATCGCGGCGCAGCAGGCTGGCGCGTTTGGTCAGGTCGTTCTCGGCGCCTTTGCGCACGACGATGGCACGCAGACGCAGACCGTCGCCACCACCGGTTTTCTCGATCAGGATGCGCGCCAGCAGACGGCCGATACGACCGAAGCCGTAAAGAACAACGTCAGTGCCTTTGCGGGCCGAGGCGTTTTGCTGACCAACCACGTCAGCCATCTCTTCACGCACGAACTGCTCGGCGCTGCGGCCGTTGCCCTCATTGCGGAATTTGAACGCCAGCTTGCCCAGATCCACCGACGCCGCGCCGAGCTTGAGCTCGCTCATGGCCTTGAGCAGTGGGAATGTTTCGTGGACGGAGAGTTCGCTGTCGTCGGAAGAACGGTGGCGAGCAAAGCGGTGAGCTTTGAGAATCGCGATGACAGACTGGTTGATCAGGCTGCGGCCATAGATCGAGCTAACCACGTTGTTATTGCGGTAGAGCTGACCGATAAGCGGGATCATCGCTTCTGCGAGTGCTTCACGGTCGATCCATTCACCAAGACACTGGTCGGGCTTCTGAGTCACGGTAACCTTCCACATGTAGGGGCAGAAAAAAGGGGCTACATTATGCCGCTGACAAGCCCTTTCAGCAATGCGCGCTTGTCGCGCAATCGGTAACAAAATCCCGTTCAAAAAATTTACGCCTTTCTCCAGCCCAGTAAAACCGGGGCTTTCAGCGCAGTCAATTTTTCGACGACTGTTAGACGATGTCTGTAACCCTCCGTAACACCGCGCGGTTTCGGCACTACATAACCACGAAAAAAGTGCCCGTTTTTATGGTTACCACTACATTTCGTCCAAACCGTGAAGATAGACGCAGTCTGCAACTGACAGGCGGCACCGGAGGCCGCTACAATTACCGACTTTGTCGCAACGCCTGGAGCTCAACCTTCCGTGCCTGTTCTGCGTCTACCGCTACTCCCTGCCGAAGCAGGTAAACAGCATTGGGGCAATCTGCCCGGTGCCGCCCTCAGCCTGGCGATTGCCGAGGCTGCCAGCGCTGCCAAGCGCTTTACCCTGCTGCTGACCGCCGACAGCCAAAGTGCCGAACGGCTGGAACAGGAGCTGAGTTTCTTCGCCCCGGATTTGCCCGTGCTGCATTTCCCCGACTGGGAAACCCTGCCCTACGACCTGTTCTCGCCGCACCAGGACATCATTTCCCAGCGCATCGCCAGCCTCTATCGCCTGCCGGAACTGGCCCACGGTGTGCTGGTGGTACCGATCACCACCGCCCTGCACCGTTTGGCGCCGACCAAATTCCTGCTCGGCAGCAGTCTGGTGCTGGATATCGGCCAGAAGCTCGACGTCGAACAGATGCGCGCGCGGCTCGAAGCCAGCGGCTATCGCTATGTCGACACGGTGTATGAGCACGGCGAGTTCACCGTACGCGGCGCGCTGATCGACCTGTTCCCGATGGGCAGCAAGCTGCCCTATCGCATCGACCTCTTCGACGACGAAATCGAAACCCTGCGCACCTTCGATCCGGAAACCCAGCGTTCGATCGACAAGGTCGAGTCGGTCAAGCTGCTGCCGGCTCGTGAGTTCCCACTGCAGAAAGACGCAGTCACCCGCTTCAAGGCACGCTTTCGCGAGCGCTTCGACGTCGACTTCCGCCGCTGCCCGATCTTTCAGGACCTGAGCAGCGGCATCACCCCGGCCGGTATCGAGTATTACCTGCCGCTGTTCTTCGACGAAACCTCGACCTTGTTCGATTACCTGCCCCAGGACACTCAGGTGTTCTCGCTGCCGGGCATCGAGCAAGCGGCGGAAAATTTCTGGAACGACGTGCGCAACCGTTATGAAGAACGCCGCGTCGATCCGTCGCGTCCTTTATTGCCACCGGCCGAACTGTTCCTGCCGGTGGAAGACTGCTTTGCGCGCCTGAAGAACTGGCCGCGGGTCGTCGCCAGTCAGCAGGACGTTGAAAGCGGCGTGGGCCGTGAACGCTTCCCGGCGCACGCGCTGCCGGATCTGGCCATCGAAGCCAAGGCCACGCAACCGCTGGCTGCGCTGGCAGGTTTCCTCGAAGAATTCCCCGGGCGCGTGCTGTTCACCGCTGAATCGGCGGGGCGTCGCGAAGTCCTGCTGGAACTGCTGGAACGTCTGAAGCTGCGGCCGAAAACCGTCGACAGCTGGCCGGACTTCGTCGCCAGCAAGGATCGTCTGGCGATCACTATCGCCCCGCTCGACGAAGGTCTGCTGCTCGACGACCCGGCGTTGGCGCTGGTCGCGGAAAGTCCGCTGTTCGGCCAGCGCGTCATGCAACGTCGTCGCCGCGAGAAGCGCAGCGACGTCAGCAACGATGCGGTGATCAAGAACCTCACGGAGCTGCGCGAAGGCGCGCCGGTGGTGCATATCGATCACGGCGTCGGCCGCTACCTGGGCCTGACGATTCTGGAAATCGACAATCAGGCCGCCGAATTCCTCACCCTCGAATACGCCGAGAACGCCAAGCTCTACGTGCCGGTCGCCAACCTGCACCTGATCGCACGCTACACCGGCAGCGACGATTCGCTCGCGCCGCTGCATCGCCTCGGCTCGGAAACCTGGCAGAAAGCCAAGCGCAAAGCCGCCGAACAGGTGCGCGACGTCGCCGCTGAACTGCTCGACATTTATGCCCGTCGCGCCGCCCGTGAAGGTTATGCCTTCGCCGACCCGAAGGCCGATTACGCTACGTTCAGCGCCGGTTTCCCGTTCGAAGAAACTCCCGACCAGCAAGCCACCATCGAGGCCGTGCGCGAGGATATGCTCGCGCCGAAACCGATGGATCGCCTGGTCTGTGGCGACGTCGGCTTCGGCAAGACCGAAGTGGCCATGCGCGCCGCGTTCATCGCCGTGCACGGCGGGCGTCAAGTGGCGATTCTGGTGCCGACCACCCTCCTCGCCCAGCAGCACTACAACAGCTTCCGCGACCGCTTCGCCGACTGGCCGGTGACGGTGGAAGTGATGAGTCGCTTCAAGTCGGCCAAGGAAGTCAACGCGGCAATCGCCGATCTGGCGGAAGGCAAGATCGACATCGTTATCGGCACGCACAAGCTGCTGTCCGACGACGTGAAGATCAAAAACCTCGGGCTGGTGATCATCGACGAAGAACACCGTTTCGGCGTGCGCCAGAAGGAACAGCTCAAGGCCCTGCGCAGCGAAGTCGACATCCTGACCCTGACCGCCACGCCGATCCCGCGCACGCTGAACATGGCAGTGTCGGGCATGCGCGACCTGTCGATCATCGCCACTCCGCCGGCGCGACGCCTGTCGGTGCGCACTTTCGTCATGGAGCAGAACAAGAGCACGGTCAAAGAGGCGTTGCTGCGTGAACTGCTGCGTGGCGGTCAGGTTTACTACCTGCACAACGATGTGAAGACCATCGAGAAATGCGCCGCCGACCTCGCCGAACTGGTGCCGGAAGCGCGCATCGGTATCGGCCACGGGCAGATGCGCGAGCGTGAACTCGAACAGGTGATGAGCGATTTCTACCACAAGCGCTTCAACGTGCTGATCGCCTCGACCATCATCGAGACCGGCATCGATGTGCCGAGCGCCAACACCATCATCATCGAGCGCGCCGACAAGTTCGGTCTGGCGCAGCTGCACCAGTTGCGTGGTCGTGTCGGTCGCAGTCACCACCAGGCTTACGCCTACCTGCTGACGCCGCAGCGCCAGCAGATCACCTCGGATGCGGAAAAGCGTCTGGAGGCGATCGCCAACACCCAGGACCTCGGCGCCGGTTTCGTCCTGGCCACCAACGACCTGGAAATCCGTGGCGCCGGCGAACTGCTCGGCGATGGTCAGAGCGGGCAGATTCAGGCGGTCGGTTTCACCCTGTATATGGAGATGCTCGAGCGCGCGGTGAAGTCGATCCGCAAAGGCGAGCAACCCAACCTCGATCAACCGCTTGGCGGCGGCCCGGAAGTCAATCTGCGGGTGCCGGCGCTGATTCCGGAAGATTATCTGCCGGATGTGCATGCGCGGCTGATTCTGTATAAACGCATCGCCTCGGCCACCGATGAGGAAGGGCTCAAGGATCTGCAGGTCGAGATGATCGACCGCTTCGGCCTGCTGCCGGAGCCGACCAAGAACCTGGTGCGGATCACCGCGTTGAAACTGCAGGCGGAAAAGCTCGGCATCAAGAAGGTCGATGGCGGGCCGCAAGGCGGACGCATCGAGTTCGAAGCGCAGACGCCGGTTGACCCGATGACCCTGATCAAGCTGATCCAGACGCAGCCCAAACGCTACAAGTTCGAAGGCGCAACGATGTTCAAATTCCAGGTGCCGATGGAGCGCCCGGAAGAACGTTTCAATACTGTCGAGGCGCTGTTTGAGCGCCTCATCCCGAAATCCGCTTGAAGGACGCCCGATGCGCCTGTTCCGCTCTCTGACTTTGTTGCTTGCCTCGCTCTTGATGACAGTGGCAGCACCAGCGGCGTTTGCCGATGACACGTATCAGGTCGAAATGATTCTGGTGCGCCAGAATGCCGTACCCGCAATCGTCAGCCGCGCCGCCCCGGAAGACTGGGCCGCTGGCGCCCAGCGTTTGGGCAACGACAGCCAGCGCACGCCCGCGCTCAATGATGTGGTAACCAAACTCACGGCCAGCGGCGAGTACACGGTGCTGATGCACAAAGCCTGGCAGCAGAGCCTCGGCGAAGCGCCAGCGAAAGTCGCAGTCAGTGAAGGTCAGGAGCAGTTCGGCCAGTTCCCCATCGAGGGCACGCTGGAAATGAAACTCGGCCGCTTCACCGACGTGACCGCCGACTTCTGGGTCAATCAGATCGACGCCAATGGCCTGGTCACCGCCAGTGAGCGTCTGCGCCAGGACAGCCACACCAAGAACGGCCAGCTCAACTACCTCGACAACGGTCATCTGGCCTTGCTGATCAAGATCACTTCCCTCACCGCGCCAGCGCCGCGGGAAGCGCCTGAAGTCGTGCCGGACTGATCGAAGTCCTTATGCCGCCGCCCCTGAGCAAACCGCTGGCCCCGTCGTGGGTCAGCCGATTCAAAGAACAGAGTCTGGAGCGCGGCCGTCGCTACGCTTTGGAGAATCGGGTGCGCATCGCCCAGGTCGGCGATGCGACCATCACCGCCAGTTGCGAAGGTTCTGGCGGCAGTGTCTACCGGCAGACTATCCATCTGCGCGAGTCAGCCAAAGCCACCCTGCTGCTGGTCGACGCCACCTGCACCTGTCCGGTGCGCAGCAACTGCAAACACTGCGCTGCGGTGCTGCTGAAAATCCAGGAAACCCTCGACTACCCCGCCGCCGCCAAAGATGCCGAACTGCTGGAGAAACTCCAGGCGGTGCTGGAAAACCGCAGCCCGAAAGCGCCACCGCAGGTTCTGGTGGACAACGTGCAGCCGGTGCCGCGCCTGTGGCTGGCCAGTGTCGAGTTCAGCGCTTTCGAGCCGCGTAATGGCAAGATGCAGCGTTACATTCAACACCGCGCGGCGCTGTCGTTCAGCTATCTGGACGAATACGTCAGCGGGCAAAAGCACAGCGATATCCTGATCCGTCAGGAAGCCCAGACCTTGCGGATAAAACGCCACCCGGATGTTGAACAGTCCTACCGCGAGCAGTTAAGAATCCTCGGTTTCCGCATCGCCACAAGGCAGAGCAAAGCCCTGCCGGAAAGCGCCGGCGAACTCTACGAAATGGTCAACGACAGCGCCTGGCTGACCTTCACCCTCAACGATCTGCCGAAGTTGCGCAGCCAGGGCTGGGAGTTGCAGATCGATGAAGAATTCGGCTTCGACCTGACCGCCGTCGACGACTGGTACGCCACCGTCGAACAGGCGCCGGAGCGCGACTGGTTCGATCTGGAACTGGGCATCATCGTCAACGGCGAACGCTTGAGCCTGCTGCCGATCCTGCTCAATCTGATGCGCTCGCACACCGAGATCCTCAACCCGGAACGCCTCGCCCGTCGTCGCGATGACGAATTGATTCTGGTAAACATTCCGCAACGCACCAGCGAGCACGGCCCGTTGCAGGTGGCGCTGCCGCTCGGCCGCTTGAAGCCGGTATTGATGACGCTGGGCGAGTTCTATTTGCAGGAGCCGGGCGAAACCACCCTGCGCCTGAGCAAGGCTGATGCCACCCGGCTCAATTCGCTGGAAGGCCTGCCGCTGCTGTGGGAAGGCGGCGAGCAGATCCGCACCTTCGCTCAGCGCCTGCGCGACATCCGCGATTTCAGCGCCGAAGCGCCGCAAGGCTTGAACGCAACGCTGCGCCCCTACCAGCTCGAAGGCTTGAGCTGGATGCAATCGCTGCGGCAACTGGAAGTCGGCGGGATTCTTGCGGATGACATGGGTCTGGGCAAAACCCTACAGACCCTGGCGCATATTCTCACCGAGAAGAACGCCGGACGCCTCGATAGCCCGTGCATGGTGGTCATGCCGACCAGCCTGATCCCCAACTGGCTCGACGAGGCCGCGCATTTTACTCCGCAACTGAAAGTACTCGCGCTGTACGGCGCCAGCCGCAAAAAGCATTTCGACAATCTCGCCGACTTCGATTTGATCCTGACCACCTACGCCCTGCTGCCCAAGGACGTCGAGCGTCTGGCCAAACAGCCGCTGCACGTATTGGTGCTGGACGAAGCGCAGTACATCAAGAACCCCAACAGCAAAGCCGCCCAGGCCGCGCGCGAGCTGAATGCGCGCCAGCGCCTGTGCCTCAGCGGTACGCCGCTGGAAAACCACTTGGGTGAGCTGTGGTCGCTTTTTCACTTCCTGCTGCCGGGCTGGCTCGGCGACGTGAAGAGCTTCAATGCCGACTACCGCGTGCCGATCGAAAAGCGCGGCAGCGAAGTCAGACTGCAACACCTCAACGGTCGGATTAAACCGTTTCTGCTGCGCCGCACCAAAGAGCAGGTCGCCACTGAGCTGCCGCCGAAAACCGAAATCATCCATTGGGTCGAACTCAACGAAGCGCAGCGCGATGTGTACGAAACCATGCGTCTGGCGATGGATAAGAAAGTCCGCGACGAGATCACCCGCAAAGGTGTGGCGCGCAGCCAGATCATCATTCTCGAAGCACTGCTCAAGCTGCGTCAGGTCTGCTGCGACCTGCGTCTGGTCAACGACGCCACCCTGCCCGCACGCGGCAGCACCTCGGGCAAACTCGACAGCCTGATGGAAATGCTTGAGGAATTGTTCGAAGAAGGTCGGCGGATTCTGCTGTTCTCCCAGTTCACTTCGATGCTGTCGTTGATCGAGGACGAACTGAAAAAACGCAAGGTCGCCTATGCCCTGCTCACCGGCCAGACCCGTGACCGGCGCACCCCGGTAAAGGAATTCCAGAGCGGCAAGCGTCAGATCTTTCTGATCAGCCTGAAGGCTGGCGGTGTCGGTCTGAACCTGACCGAAGCCGATACGGTGATTCACTACGACCCGTGGTGGAACCCGGCAACCGAGAACCAGGCCACCGATCGGGCCTATCGCATTGGCCAGGAAAAACCGGTGTTCGTGTACAAGATGATTGCCCGGGGCACGGTGGAAGAGAAGATTCAGCACCTGCAAAAGGAGAAGTCCGACCTCGCCGCGGGCGTGCTCGATGGGCGCAAGGCAGGAGACTGGAAGTTGCAGAGCGATGATATTGAAGCGCTGTTTGCGCCGTTGCCGGACAAGATCGACAAGCGTTGAAATCGTCGTCGCCGGTTAGATAGCTTTCGCGAGCAGGCTCGCTCCCACACGATCCAGATTCACTGAAGATCAAATGTGGAAGCGAGCCTGCTCGCGAAGGGCCTCACCGCGGTTCAAACCCTTCAACCTCTGGAAACAGGCAACGGCGCAAACAACGCTTCGATATCACTCTGTTCCAATTTGAAGCCGCCCGTCGTGCCCCCCTCAAGCACCGCCCCGGCCAGCGCAGCCTTCTCCTGCTGCAACGCCTGGATCTTCTCCTCGACGGTGCCTTTGGCAATCAATTTGTAGACGAACACCGGATTGTTCTGGCCGATACGATAAGCCCGATCAGTCGCCTGATTCTCCACGGCCGGGTTCCACCACGGGTCGAAGTGAATCACCGTGTCCGCCGCCGTCAGGTTCAGACCGGTACCGCCGGCCTTGAGACTGATGAGGAACAACGGCACCTTGCCGCCCTGAAAATTCTTGACTGGCGTGCGCCGGTCGGTGGTGTCGCCGGTCAGCAACGAATAACCGAGCCCACGCTGCTGCAACTCCTCCTCGATCAGCGCCAGCATCGAGGTGAACTGGGAGAACAGCAGAATTCTGCGACCTTCACCGAGCAATTCTTCAAGCATCTCCATCAGGCTGGTCAGCTTGCCGCTGCCCGAGCGCAACGCCTTCGCCGTGAGCGGCATGTTGATCAAGCGCAGATCGCAGCAGACCTGACGCAGCTTGAGCAGCGCATCGAGAATGATGATCTGACTGCGCGCCACGCCGCTGCGGGCGATTTCGTCGCGGACCTTCTTGTCCATTGCCACGCGCACCGTTTCATAGACGTCGCGCTGACCATCGCTGAGTTCGACCCAGTGAATGATCTCGGTTTTAGGCGGCAACTCGGTAGCGACCTGATCCTTCTTGCGCCGCAGCAAAAACGGCTTGATCCGCGCCGTCAGGTGCTGCATGCGCTGGACATTGCCGTGCTTTTCGATCGGCGTGCGGTAATCACGGTTGAACGATTTGCTGTCGCCGAGCCAGCCAGGCATGAGGAAATGAAACTGCGACCACAGCTCGCCGAGGTGGTTTTCCAATGGCGTACCGCTCAGGCACAAGCGCTGACGGGCCTGCAAGTCACGTGCGGCCTGCGCGGCTTTGCTCAGCGGGTTCTTGATGTTCTGCGCTTCGTCGAGAATCAGCACGCTCCACGACTGCGGCTGCAACGTCTCCAGGTCCCTGGGCAGCAATGCGTAAGTGGTCAGCACCAGGTCGTATTCGGCAAGGTTGGCGAAGTCCTTTTGCCGCCCGGTCCCGTGCAGTGCCAGGACTTTCAACTGCGGCGTGAAGCGCTCGGCTTCATCGAGCCAGTTGGGAATCAGGCTGGTCGGCATTACCGCCAGTGCCGGGCAATCGAGACGCCCGGCGTGCTTTTCCGTGAGCAGGTGCGCCAGGGTCTGCAGGGTTTTGCCCAGGCCCATGTCATCGCCAAGAATGCCGCCGACCTCCAGCTCGCGCAGGGTTTGCATCCAGTTCAAGCCTTCGAGCTGATACGGGCGCAGTTGCGCATTGAGACCGGCCGGCGCAGCAACGTGGGCGTGACTGGAATTCTGCAGGCGCCTGGCAAAGGTCCGCAGGCGTTCGCCACCCTGCCAATCCAGCGGCACGCCATCGAGCATGCTCAGGCGCGCGGCGTCTGGAGCGGTCAAGCGCAGCGCATCGCCCTGATGTCCGCCCAGGTACAGCTCACCCAGCGTCGCCATCAGCGGTTTGACCCGACTCAGCGGCAACGCGACCTTGGCACCCGCCGGATCGCCAAAACCGTTGGGCTTGAGTTCGATCAGGAGTTTTTCGTCATCGCTGCGTTGCGCCAGATTGACCGGGTCGAGCAAGCGCGGCTGGGTGCGCAACAGATGCAGAAGGATCGGCAGCAAGCTGTAGCGCTCGCCATTGACGACGATGCCCAACTGCAAATCAAACCACTGATGCCCGGCCTCTTCTTCGACCTCGGCGTACCACTGTTCAACCGGTTGCACATTGAAATGGAAGCCGGGACTGATCTCGATTTTCCAGTCTGCGGCGCGCAGTGTGGCAAGCCCTTCGTGCATGAATCCGAGCCAGGCGGAATCATCCGGCAAGGTGAACATCTCGCCGGGACGATCCATGGCGCTCTTGCGCGTGGCTTTTTTGAAGCCGTGCTTTTGCAGGCTCTGGCGCAGCTTCTTTTCCAGCGCAGGCTGGCGTTGAATGCGCTGGGTTTCACTGCCATTGAGGATCATCACTTCCGGATTACGATCCACCGCCGGCTGACCGTTGTAGGTAAACACCAGAGCGGCGCGGTGCTCCAGAACGTATTCCCAGCGCGAACGCTCCCGGCCGCTGACCAGGGTCAGTAGCGGCTGCGGGAGCACGTCATCGATGATTCGTTCGGTGAGCTTGTGCGGCGGCGGGATTCTGCTCGTCGCGCTCATGCGATGGCTGAACTGCATGGCCTGACGCGCCGGAATGTCAGGAGCCAGGGTCAAGTGGCAGGCTAGTTTTTCTTCCAGCTCAGTGAACAGCGGACCAACCTGGCGCTGCTCGCGATCAAGGTAGTAAAGCGGCTCCAGCGCCAGCACGGTTTCCTGTGCGGCTTCGGCACTGCTCCACTGCGCGCGGAAGCCGCCGTCGGCCTGCTCGGCCCAAGAGAACTGGCCCACGCGTTTCGCGCCCGGCGTCAGGGGCTGCAAGTCTTCGAAGTCGAGGAACAGGCGCGAGGTGCGCAGGAGCATTTCCAGCAGTTCGGCGCCACTGCTGCCTTCCAGCGGATAGCCGCTGTAATAGGCGTGATGGGAATGCATGGCGACCAACAACCTGGCGACGCGCAGATCCAGTTCGGACAGGTAACCGGGCTGGCGCATGAGCATGTCCGAGAGCGAATACATCGGTTTTACTTCGCGCAACTCGCCGCTCTTGAGCTGATAGACCTTGAAAATATCGAGCAGCCACTTGCCGTTCGCAGGCGTCGGTTTGAGCTTGTAAAACAGACGCGTGCCTGCGGTTTGCGCACTCTCTTCAGCAGGCTTGGCCGGCACGGGAATTGTCGAAAGCCAATGCTCCAGGGCCCGGCCCAAGGGGACCGCTGCGTCACTTTCAGACGTATCGTCGTCAGTGCCCTGCAGGTGATAGAGCACCGCTGCACAATGCTTGCAATCGATCGCAACGGGACAGGTACACAAGCACCGCAAATTAACCGTTCCCAGGCGATCTTCGGACAGGTAGATGCTTTGCTCATACGCCTGAAGTTCCGAACCGACACAGAACCCCTCGATCTTTTTGTCATCGATTTCGATGATCTCGACCCGGTCATCGGCAGCATAAGCGCGGGCTTTGGCCAACGCCTTGCTAGTGAATGCGTGGGTCCATATCAGCCCTTTAAGCCGCTCGATGAAAATGCTCATGGACAGTCCTTAGCTGGCCAGCACCCGTGCCAACGTAGATTTCACCTTGCCCATGCCATCGTGCAGTGCCTGCTCGATTTCTGCCATGGTGATCACTTCTGTGGTCTTGCCCGCGGCTGGATTCACCACCAACGCCAGACAGGCGTAATCCAGATCCAGCTCACGGGCCAGGGCGGCTTCCGGCATGCCGGTCATGCCAACGATGTCGCAGCCGTCACGTTCCAGTCGGACGATCTCCGCGACCGTTTCCAGACGTGGGCCCTGGGTGCAGGCGTACACGCCCTGATCGCTGTATTCGCAGCCTTCAGCGGCGACCGCGGCAATCAGTTGCTGACGCAACGGCTCGCTGTAGGGAAAGCTGAAATCGATATGAGTGACGTGTTCCAGATCATCGGCGAAATAGGTGTGCTCGCGCCCGCTGGTGTAGTCGACGATCTGATGCGGCACGCAGAAATGCCCGGTGCCCATGGCCGAATGAATCCCGCCGACCGCATTCACTGCGATGATCGCTTCGGCACCGGCCTGCTTCAATGCCCAAAGGTTGGCGCGGTAGTTGACCTTGTGTGGCGGAAAGCGGTGCGGGTGACCGTGACGGGCGAGGAAAAGCACTTCCTTGCCAGCGTACTCACCAATCTGCACTTCGGCCGAAGGCGCGCCGTAAGGAGTGTCGACTGCCAGCGACTGGCGGATGCTCAAGCCTTCGAGCTGAGTCAGGCCGGTGCCACCGATGATTGCGTAAACGGTCATAACGAAAAATCCTTAATCGATCAGTTGGGCGTCTTTGAGCGCGCCGAGGGCGGTGAGCCAACGCGGGTCCTGACGATAATCGGTGCTGGCGAAAGCCTGACCGCGCATCTTCGCGATACGCGCGGACGGCTTGACCTTCATGCGCTGGGCGGCGCTGAGGGCCAGTTCGGCAGCGGCGCGGTCGTTGCACACCAGGCCCATGTCGCAGCCAGCAGTGAGCGCAGCTTCGATGCGACTGGCGGCGTCCCCGACCACATGGGCGCCGGCCATCGACAGATCATCACTGAAGATCACACCATCGAACTGCAACTCGCCGCGCAGGATCTCCTGTAGCCAGCGCCGGGAGAAGCCGGCGGGCTGTGAGTCGACTTGCGGATAGACGACGTGGGCCGGCATGACGGCGGCCAGGTGTTTGCTGAGTTTGGCAAACGGCACGAGATCGTTGGCGCGGATCTCGTCGAGGCTGCGCTCGTCGTTCGGAATCGCCACGTGGGAGTCGGCTTCGGCCCAACCGTGGCCGGGGAAATGTTTGCCGGTGGCGGCCATGCCAGCGCTGTTCATGCCGCGAATGAATGCGCCTGCGAGCAAGGCAGCACGCTCGGGATCGCCTTCGAAAGAACGGGTTCCGACCACGGCGCTGCGCTGATAGTCCAAATCCAGCACCGGGGCGAAACTCAGGTCGAGCCCGACCGCCAGCACTTCGGTGGCCATGATCCAGCCGCATTGCTCGGCGAGGTATTCGGCGTTCGGGTTGTCGGCGATGGCGCGCATGGCCGGCAGACGGACGAAACCCTGACGCAGGCGCTGCACGCGCCCGCCCTCCTGATCCACCGCCAGCAACAGATCCGGACGAATCGCACGAATAGCCGCGCTGAGTTCACGCACCTGGCGCGGATGCTCGATGTTACGGGCGAAAATGATCAGGCCGCCCACTTCGGGCTGACGCAACAATTGGCGATCTTCGGCCGTCAGCCAGGTACCGGCGACGTCCACCATCAACGAGCCTTGCAGGCCAGCAGTCATAGAGATTCCTTGAAAACGAAAAACCCGACCTGCCTGTGTTCGCTACCGTGGGCAGCGCCCGGACGGTCAGCAGAACTCATGCAGATCGGGTTCAGTACGAGAGTCGGCATGGCCGGCTAGCTTAGCGGATCCCCGCTGCCGCGCCCACCCGTGCGCAGTCAAACCTTGGCGGCGACCGGCGTGGATTTGCTGCGCGGCCGCAATTGCGCACTGGCCATGGCTGTATCGGTAACGCCGGTTTCGGCGCGCATGCCGGCGGCGAGGAACGGCACCATCAGGCGCATCACTTGCTCAATGGACGTGTTGACGCCGAAATCGGTTTCGGCAATCGCGCGCAAGGCCTTGATCCCGGACATGCTGAACGCGGCGGCGCCAAGCATGAAGTGCACGCGCCAGAACAGCTCGATCGGCGGAATGCGGGGCGCCGCTTCATTGACCAGGAGCATGTAGCGGCGGAACACCTTGCCGTACATGTCTTCCAGATAACGCCGCAAGTGACCCTGGCTCTGACTGAACGCGAGGCCGAGCAGGCGCATGAAGATGGACAGGTCGTTGCCGCTGCGAGGTTGCACGACGAGCGCTTGCTCGACGAGGATTTCCAGCAACTCTTCGAGCGTCGGCTTGTTTTCCGGCTTGGCCTGACGGCGCTCGAGCTCTTTGTCGAGACTGACGCAGAATGGTCCGAGAAAACGCGAAAACACCGCCTGGATCAGCGCCTTCTTCGAGCCGAAGTGATAATTCACCGCAGCCAGATTGACGCCAGCCTTGCTGGTGATCAAACGCAATGAGGTTTCAGCGAATCCTTTCTCCGCGAACAACTGCTCGGCAGCATCAAGAATGCGTTCAACGGTTTCCGACTGGGCCATGGCTACTCCGCCTGACAAACACTTGTTTGAAACATACGTTTCAGCCTGTGCCTTGTCAAGCCTGCCGGTTCGTTTTGGGAATGGTCGGTCAGCTATTTAACCACACAAGACCACAGCATTAATAAGTGCCCTTGGCGACCGCTCGGCGGGCGGCAAAAAAACGACCATTGCCAAGAGCGCTTCACTGTATATAATCCCAGTCACTGTATAAAAAGACAGAGCGATCAATATGCTAAAGCTGACGCCACGCCAAGCCGAGATTCTGGCCTTTATCAAACGTTGCCTAGAAGACAACGGCTATCCGCCCACCCGTGCGGAAATCGCTCAGGAACTGGGTTTCAAATCGCCCAATGCGGCGGAAGAACATCTCAAGGCCCTGGCCCGCAAGGGCGCGATCGAGATGACGCCCGGCGCTTCCCGCGGCATCCGTATTCCCGGCTTCGAAGCCAAGGCCGACGACTCCACACTGCCGATCATTGGCCGAGTGGCTGCCGGCGCGCCGATCCTCGCCCAGCAGCACATCGAAGAATCCTGCAACATCAACCCGACCTTTTTCCATCCTCGCGCCGACTACCTGTTGCGTGTGCACGGCATGAGCATGAAGGACATCGGCATTTTCGACGGTGATCTATTGGCCGTCCATACCACCCGTGAAGCACGTAACGGCCAGGTCGTGGTTGCCCGTATCGGCGACGAAGTCACGGTCAAGCGCTTCAAGCGGGAAGGCAGCAAAGTCTGGCTGATCGCCGAAAACCCCGAGTTTGCCCCTATCGAAGTCGACCTGAAAGATCAGGAACTGGTGATTGAAGGCTTGAGTGTCGGCGTCATTCGCCGCTAAAGGAGGCTCCATGCAGTTCCCACACACACCTCAGCAAACACAACTGCCTTTATTCGAAGCGTTTCTGGCCCAGCCTATGGCGCCGATTCTGAAAGACGTGGTCGAGCGTGATTGGAATGCCAAACCCGATGCCTTCAGTGAACTGTCACTGCGTGGTGCTGCCGGGAACTGCCTGAACCTGCTCGCGCCGATCCTGCGCGAGCTCAGCGAGGATCAGGATGCTCGCTGGCTGACGCTGATCGCTCCGCCCGCCAGCCTGACGCAAACCTGGCTGCGCGATGCCGGACTGAATCGCGAACGCATTCTGCTGCTGCAACCGCGGGGCACTCAAAGCGCTCAGCAACTGGCGTGCGAAGCGTTGCGCCTGGGCCGCAGCCATACCGTGGTGACCTGGCTCAACCCGTTGAACGCCAACTTGCGGCAACAACTGATCAGCGCCGCGCGTACGGGCGAAGCTCAGAGTCTGAACATTCGTTTGGGGTAATTGCCTGGTGATGCGGGCTGTGTGAAGCACAGGGCTTCTCCATGGATAGAGAAGCCGATCTGAAGTGCAAGCGATCGAGAAAAGGTCAAGGCGTGGATCAATGAAGAACCCGCGGCCCCTCTTCCTTATCAAACTCGCCTTCAACCATACGCCCCGCCATCTGCACGCCGACGCTCAGCATCGCTTTGGCAATTTCGACGTGCTGGCCTTGCAGGAACGCCTTGGCATCCTCGGAGAAATCCAGCGTCACCAGGGAACCTTCGTCCTCGGCCCTGCGCAGTTCGATTCGGCCGTCTGGTAACTCGACAATTTCTAGAAAGGACGTTGGCATATAAGTCTGTTCTCCACGAAAGGCAGCGATTATATAGACATCATTCGAGCTTCGCTCGGGATCTTGACCAGCAGCATGTTTCTGATTGCCACTGCATCAAACCCCGTCAGCACTCGTTCAAGCCTTCACGGAATCTAATGGCCAAGCCTTTGAGGCTCTGTCGCCAGCTCTCCAGCTCCTCTCGAGTCAGCTCTTCTGACGCCTCTTCTTCATCCAGGTTGATGGCCTGAATCAGCGGCTGTGTCACGTCGCCTTTCGGTTTGCGTGGCACCCTGGGAGGTTGAAACAGTGCCGCGTGCGCCGCCAGCAGTTTGGCCAGCCAGGTTTCCGGGTTCCCGGCCAGCTCGACCATTTCTGCGAGCTCCGGGATAGCGATCGATTCCAGAACTTCCTGCTTCAGCAACTCCTCCGCCCTCGGCGAATTGGCCTGTGGTAGCCGGTAAAAGCCGGCAATCTCATGGCACAGACCCAGCAGTGCGCCGTAGAGGTGGAACAGCGCCGACTCACGCCCGGCCTGAATCAGCGCTAGAGAATTCATCGCCCGCCCTTCTTCTGCACGAGCCAGAGCTTCCAGTGACAGGCCGGCGAAATAGATCTTCTGGTTGGTGCGGGTATAGAGTTCGTGGGCCATGACGGCAGCCTCCACAACGAAATAATTGCTTCACACAGGCCGGACAGTGTCGTGGATCAGCCAATGCCACCGCAAGCACAAAACAAAAAGGCCGCATGAAATCCTTAAGGTTTCATGCGGCCTTTTCGCTGTTCAGACTAACGCTTACTCAGCCTTGGCCTTCGCGCTGCGCTTGTCTTCAACTGTCCACTTGCCACCGTCGTAATACGCCTTCCATCCTGTAGGCTTGCCGTCGACTTCGGTCTGCACGTATTGCTCCTTGGTCTTGCGGCTGTAGCGGATGACCGCCGGCAGACCGTCAGGATCCTTCTGCGGAGCTTCGCACAGGAAGTGGTACTTCGGATCGATCTCGTCCTTGTGCGGCAGAATCTCGATTACCAGCGGAGCACGGGTCTCGCGGTTTTTCGGGAACTGACTGGCGGCCAGGAACAGACCGGATGCGCCGTCGCGCAGGATGTAGGTGTCGTTGACCTTTTCGCATTTCAGCTCAGGCATCTTCACCGGATCCATCTTCGGTGGCGCTGCGTCACCGCTCTTCAGCAGTTTGCGGGTGTTTTTGCACTCCGGGTTGGTGCAACCGAAGAATTTGCCGAAACGACCGGTCTTGAGCTGCATCTCGCTGCCGCACTTGTCGCATTCCAGACTAGGACCTTCATAGCCCTTGATGCGATAACTACCTTCTTCGATTTCATAACCGGCGCAATCCGGGTTGTTGCCGCAGATGTGCAACTTGCGCTTTTCGTCCAGCAGGTAGGCGTCCATCGCCGTGCTGCAGATCGGGCAACGATGCTTGCCACGCAGTACCAGCGATTCCGATTCACCCTCGTCGTCCGCTGCGATTTCATCGCCCGGCACCAGGTTGACCGTGGCCTTGCAGCGCTCTTTCGGCGGCAGGCTGTAGCCCGAGCAGCCGAGGAACACGCCAGTCGAGGCAGTACGAATCTGCATCGGGCGGCCGCAGGTGGTGCACGGAATGTCGGTCATGACCGGCTGGTTGGCGCGCATGCCGCTGTCCGGATTTTCCGCTACTTCGAGTTTCTTCTTGAAGTCGCCGTAGAACTCGTCCAGTACGTTTTTCCAGTCGCGCTCGCCTTGCGCCACGTCATCGAGGTTCTCTTCCATGCCGGCGGTGAAGCCGTAGTCCATGAGATTGGAGAAACTTTCGGAAAGACGCTCGGTGACGATGTCGCCCATCTTCTCCGAATAGAAACGGCGGTTGTGCAGCGTCACGTAACCGCGATCCTGAATGGTCGAAATGATCGCAGCGTAGGTCGAAGGACGACCTATGCCGCGCTTTTCCATTTCCTTGACCAGACTGGCTTCGGAGTAGCGCGCCGGTGGCTTGGTGAAATGCTGCGACGGATCGAGCTTGATCAGCTTCATCACATCGCCCTGCGCCATATCCGGCAGGACGTCGTCGTCACCGGGTTTGGCAATTTGCGGCATCACGCGGGTGTAACCGTCGAACTTGAGGATCCGGCCCTTGGCGCGCAGCTCGAAGTCGCCAGCGCCAACGCTGACGGTGGTCGACAGGTACTGCGCCGGCAGCATCTGGCAGGCGAGGAACTGACGCCAGATCAGCTCATACAGACGCTCGGCATCGCGTTCCATACCCGCCAGCTTGCTCGGTGTGGTGTTGGCGTCGGAGGGACGAATCGCTTCGTGAGCCTCTTGCGCACCTTCCTTGCTGCTGTAGACGTTCGGCGATTCCGGGAGGTATTTCTTGCCGAACTCGTCTTCGATGTAAGTGCGCGCCATCGCTACGGCGTCCGCCGAGAGATTGGTCGAGTCGGTACGCATGTAAGTGATGTAGCCGGCTTCGTACAGACGCTGGGCCATCATCATGGTTTTCTTCACGCCGAAACCGAGGCGGTTGCTCGCGGCCTGCTGCAAGGTCGAGGTGATGAAAGGCGCCGACGGCTTGCTGCTGGTCGGCTTGTCTTCGCGCTTGACGATGCTGTAGCTGGAGGATTTGAGCTTCTCCAGCGCAGCCATGGCCTGGGCTTCGTTGAGCGGTTTGAAGGCTTCGCCTTTTTCGCGAGCCACTTCGAAACGCACGGTCGAGCCTTTGGCAGTGCCGAGATCGGCATGCACTTCCCAGTATTCTTCCGGGATGAACGCACGAATTTCGCGCTCACGCTCGACCACCAGTTTCACCGCTACCGATTGCACACGACCGGCGGACAGACCACGGGCGATCTTGGCCCACAGCAGCGGCGACACCATGTAGCCGACAACGCGGTCGAGGAAGCGACGCGCCTGCTGGGCGTTGACACGATCGATGTCCAGCTCGCCCGGCTCGGAGAAGGCTTCCTGAATCGCCTTCTTGGTGATTTCGTTGAACACCACGCGCTTGTAGCGACTGTCATCACCACCGATGGCTTCGCGCAGGTGCCAGGCAATGGCTTCCCCCTCGCGATCCAAGTCGGTTGCGAGATAGATGGTGTCAGCATCTTTGGCGAGCCGGCGCAGCTCTTCGATGACCTTCTCTTTGCCCGGAAGGATCTCGTACTTGGCTTTCCAGCCGTGCTCGGGATCGACGCCCATACGGGAGACCAGCTGCTTGCGCGCTTTGTCTTTCGGCGAGAGCACCGGACCTTCGCCCGCAGCCGCCTTGCCACGCTTGGCGGCTGGCTCTTTGCTGGCGCTAGCCGAACCGCTGGTGGGCAGGTCTCGGATATGGCCGATACTCGACTTCACCACGTATTGGTTACCCAGATACTTGTTGATGGTCTTGGCCTTAGCCGGGGATTCCACAATGACCAGCGATTTGCCCATGGATCAGAAAATTCCTGAATTCTAGAAGTGAAAGGCGGTTGGCGCCTGACGCGGCACCGCTATATATAGTGGCTACAAGGTGAGGTCAAGCGCAGGGTTTTGCGCGCACTCGCCTTACGGCTTCGAAAAAAGGCTCGGTTCGGCTTGCACCAAAGCAAAGCGTGGGACCTGCTCCCCGTCAACCTCGACGGACTCCAGGAACATGCTCAAGGGACGCACCCAAAAGCCGTAATCGCCATACAGGGCTTGGTAAAAGACCACTTCTTCTTCGGTCTCGGAATGCCGCGCAACACTGAATACGCGGTACTGCGGACCTTTGTAATGTTGGTAGAGCCCAGGTTGTATCGGCATGCTTCGGCCCTCACTCAAATTTTTTCAAAATAAAAACAAAAATAAATCCGCAAAAACAAAAACCGGGGCACTTGGCCCCGGCTTCCATCGACGAGACGCTTAAACGCGTTCGAAGACGGTGGAGATGCCTTGGCCCAGGCCAATGCACATGGTGGCCACCCCGAAGGTGCCGCCATTCTGCTTCATCACGTTCAGCAAAGTGCCGGAAATACGGGCACCGGAGCAACCGAACGGGTGACCCAGGGCGATCGCGCCGCCGTGCAGGTTAACCTTCTCATTCATCTTGTCGAGCACTTTCAGGTCTTTCAGCACTGGCAGGGCCTGTGCGGCGAACGCTTCATTGAGCTCGAAGAAGTCGATATCGTTGATACCCAGGCCGGCACGTTTCAGTGCTTTCTGAGTAGCCGGTACCGGACCATAGCCCATGATGGCCGGGTCCACACCCGCTACCGCCATCGAGCGAATCACGGCCAGAGGCTGGATGCCCAGGTCTTGCGCACGCTGTGCCGACATCACGATCATGCACGAAGCACCATCGGTGATCTGCGACGAAGTACCGGCCGTTACGGTGCCGCCCTTTGGATTGAACGCCGGCTTCAGAGCCGCCAGACTTTCCAGGGTGGTTTCCGGACGAATGGTTTCATCGTAGTCGAAGGTTTTCAGGAAACCGTTCTCGTCGTAACCCTGCATCGGGATGATTTCGTCCTTGAACTTGCCTTCCACAGTCGCCTTGTGGGCCAACTGGTGGGAACGCACGCCAAAGGCGTCCTGCTGTTCGCGGGTGATGCCGTGCATTTTGCCCAGCATTTCAGCGGTCAGGCCCATCATGCCCGAGGCTTTCGCCGCGTACAGGGACATGTGCGGGTTCGGATCGACACCGTGCATCATGCTTACGTGGCCCATATGCTCGACGCCGCCAACCACGAACACGTCACCGTTACCGGTCATGATCGCTTGCGCAGCAGTGTGCAGCGCGCTCATCGACGAGCCGCACAGACGGCTGACGGTCTGGCCGGCCGAGGTGTGAGGGATCTGGGTCATCAGCGACGCCATGCGCGCGATGTTCCAGCCTTGTTCCAGGGTCTGGTTCACACAGCCCCAGATCACGTCCTCGACTTCGGCAGGATCGACCTTGGTGTTGCGTTCCAGCAGTTTGCTGATCAGGTGCGCCGACATGTCTTCGGCGCGGGTGTTGCGGTGCATGCCGCCCTTGGAGCGGCCCATCGGAGTACGACCGAAGTCGACAATCACGACGTCTCTAGGATTCAAGCTCATAAGTTCACTCTCACTCTAGTTGGGGGCGCTTAACCGAAGAAGCTCTGGCCGTTCTTGGCCATTTCGCGCAGCTTCGCGGTCGGGTGGTACAGCGCGCCCAAATCAGCGTACTGGTCGGCCAGGGCAACGAACTCGGCAACACCGATCGAGTCGATGTAGCGCAGCGCACCGCCACGGAATGGAGGGAAACCAATACCGTAGACCAGACCCATGTCGGCTTCGGCGGCGGTTTCGACGATGCCGTCTTCCAGGCAACGCACGGTTTCCAGGCACAGCGGGACCATCATCCAGTTGATGATGTCTTCGTCAGTGACTTCGCGCTGCTCGTAGACGATCGGCTTGAGCACTTCCAGTACCGACGGATCGGCGACTTTCTTCTGTTTGCCTTTCTTGTCGGCCTCGTAGGCGTAGAAGCCCTTGCCGTTCTTCTGACCCAGACGCTTGGCTTCGTAAAGCACGTCGATGGCCGAACGACGGTCGTCCTTCATCCGGTCCGGGAAGCCTTCAGCCATTACGTCGCGACCGTGGTGGCCGGTGTCGATGCCGACCACGTCCATCAGGTACGCCGGGCCCATCGGCCAGCCGAATTTTTCCATGATCTTGTCGATACGGACGAAGTCCACACCGGCGCTGACCAGTTTGGCGAAGCCGCCGAAGTACGGGAACAGTACGCGGTTGACCAGGAAGCCCGGGCAGTCGTTGACGACGATCGGGTTCTTGCCCATTTTCTTGGCGTAGGCAACGGTGGTGGCGATGGCCAGCTCGCTGGACTTCTCGCCACGGATCACTTCCACCAGCGGCATCATGTGCACCGGGTTGAAGAAGTGCATGCCGACAAAGTTTTCCGGACGCTTGAGGGCCTTGGCCAGCAGGCTGATGGAAATGGTCGAGGTGTTGGACGCGAGGATGGTGTCCTCTTTGACCTTGTCTTCGACTTCCGCCAGAACGGCTTGCTTGACCTTCGGGTTCTCGACCACGGCTTCAACGACCAGGTCGACGTGACCGAAATCGCCGTAGGACAGCGTAGGACGAATGCCGTTGAGCACTTCAGCCATTTTCGCGGCGGTCATGCGGCCTTTATCAACGCGACCGACCAGCAGCTTGGCGGCTTCAGCCAGACCTTGCTCGATGCCGTGCTCGTTGATGTCCTTCATCAGGATCGGCGTACCTTTGGAAGCCGACTGATAGGCGATACCGCCACCCATGATGCCGGCGCCCAGTACGGCAGCCTGCTTCACGTCTTTGGCGATTTCGTCATAGGCCTTGGCCTTTTTCTTCAGTTCCTGATCGTTCAGGAACAGACCGATCAAGCTCTGCGCGGCAGAGGTCTTGGCCAGTTTCACGAAACCTGCGGCTTCGACTTCCAGCGCCTTGTCACGACCGAAGTTCGCGGCTTTCTGGATGGTCTTGATCGCTTCAACCGGGGCCGGGTAGTTCGGGCCGGCCTGGCCAGCCACGAAACCTTTGGCGGTTTCGAAAGCCATCATTTGTTCAATGGCGTTCAGCTTGAGCTTTTCCAGCTTAGGCTGGCGCTTGGCCTTGTAGTCGAACTCGCCGGAGACGGCGCGCTTGATCAGCTCAAGGGCGGCATCCTGCAGTTTTTCAGGGGCAACCACGGCATCGACGGCGCCGACTTTCAGCGCGTCTTCAGGACGGTTTTCCTTGCCGGCGGCGATCCACTCGATGGCGTTGTCGGCACCGATCAGGCGCGGCAGACGCACGGTACCGCCGAAGCCCGGGTAGATGCCCAGTTTGACTTCCGGCAGACCGATCTTGGCCTTGGTCGACATGACGCGGTAGTCCGCTGCCAGGCACATTTCCAGACCGCCGCCCAGGGCGATGCCGTTGATCGCGGCGACGGTCGGAACGTTGAGGTCTTCGAAATCGCTGAAGATCTTGTTGGCTTCGAGATTGCCAGCAACCAGCTCGGCATCCGGCAGCTTGAAGTTGTCGACAAATTCGGTGATGTCGGCGCCGACGATGAATACGTCCTTGCCACTGCTGACGATCACGCCCTTGATCGAAGCATCTGCCTTGATGGTGTCTACGGCCTGACGCAGTTCGTTCAGGGTAAGACGGTTGAACTTGTTGACGGACTCACCCTTGAGGTCGAATTTCAATTCGACGATGCCACTTTCAAGAGCTTTAACCGTGATGGCTTTACCTTCGTAAATCATCAACTGATCTCCACGATATGGAAGCTGAACAGTACACGTCGGACGCAGGCATATGGCTCAGAAGGACGCTTTGTTCGTCAATGCTGATACCTGTCCGCCTGGCACACCCGCCAACGCGATAGTCGGGATTCTGTAGGAGCAGTCTGTAAGACAAACGCTCAATTCATACGCCCGTTTGATTCGGGTACGTCACATTCACGGAATTTCTGACAATTGTCAATCGCCCTAAATTCGGGCTGAAACGCGACTTTGCAGTCATTTCTGCACCATGATGAGCAGCAACACGCGCCCGCATGGTCAGCTATTCATAGAATCAATAGTTAGAAAAGTCGCCCTAATTCCCGACGTGCCCTGTTCAGAAGGCTACGCTAGGTGGACTTCAGAGAATTTATCGAGGCGAACCAAGCGTCTGCCGCGAAAAAGTTTACCGGCCTGCCTGGCCAACCCGCCCGACGAATCATGTCGGGCTTTTTAATGCGCGTCTGCCGGACGCATCACACCGTTGCAGTGAGAAAAATCGCCACGTCACGCGAGCGCTTTCAGCGTCGCGTCAATATCCTGCAAAACCGTCGCTTCGCCCTTCTCGCCCCAGTACAAGGCGATCATCTGCCTGTCCGCTTCGATCTTGAAAACATTGCCCGGCAATTTTTCGAAATAATCCAGCAGCGTCCGGTCCTCGCAGACTTCCTGCCACTGATTGACCCAGACTCCGGGAGTCTTCTGCCAGTAGGTCCAGCACGCCGGCTGACTGCCACGCCGCGGCCGGTGGTACTGGGCGCAGGGATTCGGCGGCTCAGGCAACAGCCAGTGCGGCCACTCCTGCGGCGCCAGCTGCATGGCCAGGCCGATGCGCCGCGCTTCCATGCGCAGGGCCATGCGCCCGCTCTGTGTACGCGATGGGCGCAACCATGCCAGCGGACTTAAAACTACCAGCAGGATTGACACCACCAGCCAGACCGTCATATCTGTACTCCCGATTTTTGATGAGCCCATTGTGTCACTAGCGAACCAATGCGCTTGAAACCAGCCATACTTACCAATATCGAACCCTCAGGAGGAGCACCTCATGCCCTACCACCACATACTGGTCGCTGTAGATCTGACCGAAGAGTGCGACCCTGTGATCCACCGCGCCCGCGAGCTGTCGGTGAGCAACGGTGCCAAGTTGTCGCTGGTGCACATCGTTGAACCGATGGCCATGGCCTTCGGTGGCGACGTGCCGATGGACCTGTCACAACTGCAACAACAGCAGTTCGATCAGGCCAAGGAGCGCCTGGAAAAACTGAAATCAAAATATCCCGAACTCGAAGGCGCCAATTGCCACCTGACCTACGGCCAGCCACGCCAGGAAATCCACCACTTCGCCAAAGATCAGGCGTGCGATCTGATTGTGGTTGGCAGCCACGGCCGTCATGGTTTGGCGCTATTGCTCGGCTCGACTGCGAATGACGTGCTGCACGGTGCGCCTTGCGATGTACTGGCGGTGCACCTGGTCAAACGCTGACTTGTCTTGCTCATTGTGGGAGCGAGCCTGCTCGCCAATACGTCGGCGCATTCAAAATGAGTGCTGCCTGACACACCGCTTTCGCGAGCAGGCTCGCTCCCACAGGTAATTTGATTCATCCTTTATCGCATTACATATGAAAAGCCCGGCGTTCATTACTAAGCGCCGGGCTTTTTCATATCAGGATCAATCAGGCATCCAGCTCGGCCCAACGCTCCACCAACGCATCCAGCTCGGCCTGCAGTTGCTCCAGCGAAGCTATCACCTTGGCCGTTTCCGCCGGCGGACGCTGATAGAAACCGGCTTCAGCCATTTCGGCCTCAACCGCAGCAATCTGCTGTTCCTTGGCGTCGATGTCGCCCGGCAAGGCTTCCAGCTCACGCTGGAGCTTGTAGCTCAGCTTCTTCTTGGCAGCCGGTGCAGCAACGGCTGGCGCAGCAACCACAGCAGGTTCCGCGGTCACCACTGCCGAGTTGAGATCCGCCTTGCCCGACTTGCTTTCAGTCACGCCCAGCAGGCGCGGCGAACCGCCTTGACGGATCCAGTCCTGGTAGCCGCCGACATATTCTCGAACCTTGCCTTCACCTTCGAAAACCAGAGTGCTGGTCACCACGTTGTCGAGGAATGCCCGGTCGTGGCTGACCATCAGCACGGTGCCGTTGAAGGTCAGCAGCACTTCTTCGAGCAGTTCAAGGGTTTCCACATCGAGGTCGTTGGTTGGTTCGTCGAGTACCAGCAGGTTGGCCGGTTTGCTGAACAGCTTCGCCAGCAACAGACGCGCGCGTTCACCACCCGACAACGCCTTGACCGGCGTGCGCGCACGCTGCGGGCTGAACAGGAAGTCGCCGAGGTAACTCAGCACGTGGCGGCTCTGCCCGTCAATGTCGATGAAGTCGCGACCTTCGGCGACGTTGTCGATCACGGTTTTTTCCAGATCCAGCTGATGGCGCAACTGGTCGAAGTAGGCCACGTCGATGCGCGTGCCCTCTTCGACTTTGCCGCTGGTGGGTTGCAGACCGCTGAGCATCAGCTTCAGCAGTGTGGTCTTGCCGGTACCGTTGGCGCCGAGCAGACCGATACGGTCGCCGCGCTGCAGGACCATGGAGAAATCCTTGATCAGGAACGGCCCGCCCGGATGCGCGAAGCTCACGTTCTCGAGCACCATCACCTGCTTGCCGGACTTGTCGGCGGTTTCCAGCTGGATGTTGGCTTTGCCGGTACGCTCGCGACGCTCACTGCGCTCGACGCGCAGGGCTTTAAGCGCACGCACGCGGCCTTCGTTACGGGTACGCCGGGCCTTGATGCCCTGACGGATCCACACTTCTTCCTGAGCCAGACGCTTGTCGAACAGCGCGTTGGCGGTTTCTTCAGCGGCCAGCGCCGCCTCTTTGTGCACGAGGAAACTGGCGTAGTCGCCGTTCCAGTCGATCAGGCCGCCGCGATCCAGTTCGAGAATGCGCGTGGCCAGGTTTTGCAGGAAGGACCGGTCGTGCGTGATGAACAGCACGGCGCCCTGAAAATCCTTCAGTGCCTCTTCGAGCCAGGCGATCGCGCCGATGTCCAGGTGGTTGGTCGGTTCGTCGAGCAGCAGCAGGTCCGGCTCGGACACCAGGGCCTGCGCAAGCAGCACCCGACGACGCCAGCCGCCGGACAACTCGGCGAGGGTCTTGTCGGCCGGCAGTTGCAGGCGGCTCAGGGTGCTGTCGACCAGGGTCTGCAAGCGCCAGCCGTCACGGGCTTCGAGGTCGTGCTGGACGTGCATCAGCTTGTCCAGATCGGCGTCGGTGACGATGTTCTGACTCAGGTGATGATATTCGGCGAGCAACGCGCCGACGCCGTCGAGGCCTTCAGCCACCACATCGAATACCGTCCGGTCGTCGGCCACCGGCAATTCTTGCGGCAATTCGCCGATTTTCAGACCGGGGGCGCGCCAAACCGAGCCGTCATCGGGCTTCTGATCGCCCTTGACCAGTTTCATCATGCTGGATTTGCCAGTGCCGTTGCGGCCGATGATGCACACCCGCTCTCCACGGGCGATCTGCCAGGATACCTTGTCCAACAACGGCATAGCGCCGAACGCAAGGGACACATCGCTGAATTTGAGCAGGGTCATGAGCTTCTCCAAAAACCGGGGGCGCATTCTACCCGACTTGGGGCTTCAGCAGGCCGGCAATTTGTCGGTCGAAGCACTCTGCACAACATTTGTTGCGAACTTGTGCAGCGAGGCTCGCAAAGCTTTCGCCGCTTGCTGGCAAAAGGCTAAGCTACAGGCAATTCAGTGCGGATTTCGGTCAGCACTTGTCATGATTTCTCTGCCCGGATGTCTCATGCGCAGTCGCCTTTTCAGTGTTTTGTCCTGCTTGTTACTCACCGCCGCTGCCGCTCAATCCGTCCAGGCGGTGGACCTTTCCACCCAACGCCAGTATTACGATGAAGCCAAACGCGCCCTTGCCAAGGGTGATACCGGCCCGTATTTCCGCTACAGCCAGGCGCTAGCCGATTATCCGTTGGAACCGTACCTGGCCTACGACGAACTGACAGCGCGCCTGAAGACGGCGAGCAATGCGGAGATCGAGAAATTCCTCGCCGAACACGGCGACCTGCCGCAAGCCAACTGGATGAAACTGCGCTGGTTGCGCTGGCTCGCGGACCGCGGCGACTGGGCGACCTTCGTCAAGTACTACGATCCGAAGCTGAATTTCACCGAGCTCGACTGCCTCAACGCGCAGTACCAGATCAGCCACGACAAGAAAGCCGAAGGCTATGCCAGCGCGGAAAAGCTCTGGCTGACCGGCAAATCGCAACCGGCCGCCTGTGATGCCTTGTTCGGCATCTGGGCTGCCGACGGCCAGCTCACCGAGCAGAAACGCTGGGAGCGCACCAAGCTCGCCGCGCAAGCACGCAATTATCCGCTGGCCAACAGTCTGATCAACGGCCTGACCACCCTCGCCCCGCGCGGTCGTTTGCTGGTCGACGTGGCGCAGAAACCCGAACTGCTCAATCAGCCGTCGCGCTTTACACCGGCCGACGAGCCGATGTCCGACGTGGTCAGCCTCGGCCTGCGTCGCCTCGCCAGGCAGGACCCGGACAAGGCCATGGCCTTACTCGACGGTTACGCCAGCAGCATGCATTTTTCTCGTGATGAAAAAGTCGCGATCGCCCGTGAGATCGGTCTGACCCTGGCCCGCCGTTTCGACAGCCGCGCATTGGACGTAATGACCAAATACGATCCAGAGCTGCGCGACAACACCGTCTCGGAATGGCGCCTGCGCCTGCTGCTGCGTCTGGCACGCTGGAACGATGCCTACGAACTGACCAAACGCCTGCCGCAAGATCTGGCTACCACCAACCGTTGGCGCTACTGGCAGGCGCGCAGCCTGGAACTGGCCCAGCCGCAGAACCCGCAAGCGCTGACCCTGTACAAGAATCTGGCGCGGGAACGGGACTTCTATGGCTTCCTCGCCGCAGACCGCTCGCAGTCGCCTTACTCGCTGAACAACAAGCCACTGGTGCTCAGCCAGGCGCTGATCAATAAAGTGCGTAACACCCCGGGCGTACGCCGCGCGCTGGAGTTTCATGCACGCGGCCAGATCGTCGACGGGCGTCGCGAGTGGTATCACGTCAGCCGTCATTTCAACCGCGATGAAATGGTCGCTCAGGCCAAACTGGCCTACGACCTGAAGTGGTACTTCCCGGCGATTCGCACCATCAGTCAGGCGCAGTACTGGGACGATCTGGATATCCGCTTCCCGATGGCTCACCGCGATACCCTCGTGCGCGAAGCCAAGGTGCGTGGGCTGCATTCGAGCTGGGTGTTCGCTATCACCCGGCAGGAAAGCGCCTTCATGGACGATGCACGCTCCGGCGTCGGCGCCAGCGGTCTGATGCAATTGATGCCCGGCACCGCCAAGGAGACCGCGCGCAAGTTCAGCATTCCACTGGCCTCGCCCCAGCAAGTGCTCGATCCAGACAAGAACATCCAGCTCGGCGCGGCCTACCTCAGCCAGGTACACAGCCAGTTCAACGGCAACCGCGTGCTCGCCTCCGCCGCTTACAACGCCGGCCCCGGCCGCGTGCGTCAGTGGCTGCGCGGCGCCGATCACCTGAGCTTCGACGTCTGGGTGGAAAGCATCCCGTTCGACGAAACCCGGCAATACGTGCAGAACGTGCTGTCGTACTCGGTGATCTACGGTCAAAAGCTCAACTCGCCGCAACCGCTGGTGGATTGGCATGAGCGGTATTTTGATGATCAATAACCGGTAATCCCGGTCAGGCGGGAGCTGCCGAAGGCTGCGATCTTTGATGTAAAAATGCCCGCATTCAATGCGGGGATTTTTTGTAAAGCAAGATCAAAAGATCGCAGCCTTCGGCAGCTCCTACAAGTCCACTGCGTGGCCATCATTGAATTGCAACGCCGCCAGGCGCGCGTACAGCGGGTTGCTGGCGATCAATTCCTGGTGCGTTCCCACCGCGACCAGCTTGCCTTGATCCATCACTGCAATTCGATCAGCGTTCTTCACGGTGGCCAGCCGGTGGGCGATGACCAGGGTCGTGCGGTTTTCCATCAGCGTTGGCAAGGCTTGCTGGATCAGATGCTCGCTCTGTGCGTCGAGGGCGCTGGTGGCTTCGTCCAGCAGCAGGAGCGGCGCGTCCACCAGCAAGGCACGAGCAATGGCCAGGCGCTGGCGCTGACCGCCTGACAGCCCGAGCCCGCCATCGCCCAGATGAGTCTGATAACCATCAGGCATTTGCTCGATGAAATCGTGGGCGTGGGCGATTCGCGCAGCTTCCTTGACCTGCTCCAGCGTGGCGGTTGGGCAGCCGTAGCGAATGTTCTCCTCCACACTGCCGAAGAACAGCGCAGGAGTTTGCGAGACCAGTGCGAAACAGCGGCGCAGATCCAGCGGATCGAGGCTGGTGAGCGGCACGCCATCCAGCAGAATCTGGCCCTCGCGCGGATCGTAGAAGCGCAGCAACAGGTCGTAGACCGTGGACTTGCCCGCGCCGGACGGTCCCACCAATGCCAGGGTTTCGCCCGCCCTGACCGTCAGATTCAAGCCATCGACTGCGTAGCTTTGCGGACGCGACGGGTAGGAAAAGCGCACATCGCGCAGTTCAAGCTCACCTTTGACTCGCGCTGGCAAAGTGACCAGTCCGGTCACCGGTGGCTGAATGATGTTTTCCGAGCGCAGCAATTCTGCGATGCGTTCGGCGGCGCCCGCAGCGCGTTGCAGCTCACCGATCACTTCGCTCAAGGTGCCGAACGCACTGCCGACGATCAGGCTGTAAAAAACGAATGCCGCCAGTTCTCCGGCGGAAATCCGCCCGGCCATGACGTCCATGCCGCCGACCCACAACATCACTGCCACCGCGCCCAACACCAGCACGATCACCAAGGTGATCAACCACGCCCGCTGAAAAATCCGTTTGCGCGCGGTGTCGAACGCCTGCTCGACGGTCGAGGCGAAGCGCTGTTGATCCTGCACCTGGTGGTTGTAGGCCTGCACGGTTTTGATCTGGCCCAGGGTTTCCGACACGTAGCTGCCAATATCGGCGATGCGGTCCTGGCTCTGGCGCGACAGATTGCGCACGCGGCGGCCGAAAATCAGGATCGGCGCGATCACCAGCGGCAGCGCAATCACGACGATGCTGGTGAGTTTGGGATTGGTAATGAACAGCAACACCACGCCGCCGATCACCATCAGCAAATTGCGCAGGAACAGCGAGAGCGACGAGCCGATTACTGATTGCAGCAGCGTGGTGTCGGCAGTCAGGCGCGACTGGATTTCCGAGCTGCGGTTGTCCTCATAAAAGCCCGGATGCAGATACACCAGATGGTTGAAAACCTGGCGACGAATGTCGGCGACCACCCGCTCGCCGATCCACGACACCAGATAGAAACGGGCGAAAGTGCCCAGCGCCAGCCCGAGCACCAGCAGCATGAAAATGCCGATGGACTGATTGAGCAGCTGCGGCGATCGGGTCATGAAGCCCTGGTCCACCAACAACTTGATGCCCTGCCCCATCGACAAGGTGATGCCGGCCGTGACGATCAGCGCGAGTAACGCGCCGAAGGCATGCCAGCGATACGGAAGGAGAAAATGACTGGTCAGGCGCAGGGCGCGCCGGTGTCGGGAAGAAAGCATGGAGATCATGGAGTTCACGTCTGCGCAATTGGATCGGGCCAGCCTACAGACTCAGATGGGGTGGAACTCTGTAAATCACAATGAGTCAGGTTAAATATGCCCGGGATGTCCGGATGCTAGAAACCATTGGTCTAAGGTTGCGGTTGAGACGAGCGGTCATTTCTGTTTGAGTAGAGATGCCGCCCGCCGACAGACCGCAGGGAGTTGTCACAGCCTGGTCACGTGGCGGTTTTAACTTAGGCACACAACCTGATGAGGAGACAGGCCATGTCCTTGCAACACAGCAGCGAAGACAAGATTGAAGTGATCCGCACCCAACCCGACCAGTCTCTGGGTTGCTCGATTATCGATGAACAGGGCCGCGAAGTACCGATCACTGAAAACATGATCCAGGACGCTTGCCGCGAACTGGAGAAGCGATTGGTCAAGCCTGCCGAACAAGAGTGATATAGCCACCGTCTTCCTGACCCGGCCCTGATTGGCCGGGTTTTTTCTGTCTGCAATTCAGGATCGGGGGTGCCGCTTTCGCGAGCAGGCTCGCTCCCACACAAATCGTATGTTCAGTGAAGATCCGCTATGGGAGCGAGCCTGCTCGCGAATGAGCCGCTTCGGTTTCTAGACAGCCACAGCCCCCAGCGCCTCGACAATCTGCCGCAACGCCGGCGCATCCCCTTCAATCCGCACCTTCAGCCCTTCGATCTCGCGTCGCACCGGGTATTGCTTGCGCAACACATCAAACGCCGCACGCTGTTCAGCGACATTTCCCACCAGACTACGGCGGAAATCCGCGTCGTCGCGGCGCGGGTCGTACACGCCCCGGCACAACATCGCCAGCGCCCACGCCGAATCACTGTCGCCGTGCAGGGAAACTTCAGACAGCCACGCTGCCGGCAAAAGATCACTGAGCTGGATATCTGCGGGCTGCCCGATGAACGCGCAGTAAGCCTGATAGATTTGCGCAGTCCCGCGTTGCTTGCCATCGAGGCTGTAACCGGCAATATGTGGCGTGGCCAATACACAGAGTTCGGCCAGCGCAACATCGACTTCAGGCTCCTTTTCCCAGACATCGAGCACTGCCTGCAGGTCTTCGCGCTCGAGCAGCACCTCACGCAGCGCTGCGTTGTCCACCACAGGGCCGCGCGCCGCGTTGATCAGCCACGCACCCTGCTTGAGTTGCCGCAGACGCTGTTGATCGAACAGATGCCACGTTGCATCGTCGCCGCTACGGGTCAGTGGCGTATGCAGACTGATCACGTCGCACTGCTGGATGATCTGCTCAAGGCTGACATATTCGCCGCCATCGGCAGCCTGACGCGGCGGATCGCACACGATGACGTTCCAGCCCAAGCCCTTCAGCACCTTGATCAAGCGACCACCGACTTCACCGGCGCCAACGACGCCGTAGGTACGCTGGGTCAGATCCACCCCTTCGATTTCGGCCAGTGTCATCAGACTGCCCAGTACGTAATCGACCACACCCCGAGCGTTGCATCCCGGCGCGCTCGACCAGGTAATCCCGGCCTCGTTGAAGTAATCGAGATCCAAGTGGTCGGTGCCGATGGTGCAGGTGCCGACAAAGCGCACCTTGCTGCCCTCAAGCAGCGCGCGGTTGACGTTGGTCACCGAACGCACCAGCAACACATCGGCCTGCTCGACCGTCGCACGGTCAATGGAGCGGCCCGGGACCCGGCGGATTTCACCGAAACCGGCAAAAAAGGCGTCGAGCAGCGGGATATTTTCATCGGCAACAATCAGCATGGCGGGCTCCTTGGGCGGATCGGCAGTTTAGGTGCAGACGCGTCGATCAGCCAGCAGGCTTTGCGTTTACAAATACGCAACAGAGGATTTTTCCTGACCGGGGCGTCAGCGGCGTAGAATGCCCCGCCTCGCGCATCACTACTTTCTGGACGCTTTGCCTGTGAACCCTGTAACTGACCAACCTGTCGCCGTCTCCCTGACCCGCCCTGCGCGGATTCGCCTGGAGTTGAAAAACCTGCTCGCCCTGGCCCTGCCGATCATCATCGCGCAACTGGCGACCACGGCCATGGGCTTCGTCGATGCGGTGATGGCCGGGCGCGTCGGGCCTAAGGATCTGGCGGCGGTGGCATTGGGCAACTCGATCTGGGTGCCGGTGTTTCTGTTGATGACCGGCACTCTGCTCGCCACCACGCCGAAAGTGGCGCAACGTTTCGGCGCCGGCAAGCACAGCGAGATCGGCCCGATCGTGCGTCAGGCGCTGTGGCTGGCATTGGTGGTGGGACTGATCGCCACCTCGATGCTGGTCGCCGCTGAACCGGTGTTGCACCTGATGAAGGTCGACCCAGAGCTGATCGGCCCGTGCATGCAATACCTGCACGGCATCGCCAGCGGCTTGCCGGCGGTGGCCTTCTATCACGTGTTGCGTTGCACCAGTGACGGCATTGGCCTCACCCGCCCGGCCATGGTGTTGGGCCTGTGCGGTCTGGCGCTGAACATTCCGCTGAACTACATCTTCATCTATGGCCACTTCGGCGTGCCGGCCATGGGCGGCGTCGGCTGCGGCTGGGCCACGGCAATCGTGATGTGGATGATGGCGCTGGGTCTGGCCGGTTACGAACGCTGGGCGCCGGCCTATCGTTCGAGCGAGCTGTTCAGCCGCTTCGACTGGCCGCAGTGGGCGGTGATCAAGCGTCTGCTGTCGATTGGTTTGCCGATCGGCATCGCGGTGTTTGCCGAATCGAGCATCTTCGCTGTGATTGCCCTGCTCATCGGCAGCCTCGGCGCGACGGTGGTGGCCGGGCATCAGATTGCATTGAACGTCAGCTCGCTGGTGTTCATGATTCCGTATTCGCTGGGCATGGCGGTCACCGTGCGTGTCGGACAGGCATTGGGCCGCGAAGAACCGCGGGAGGCACGTTTTGCCGCCGGAGTCGGCATGGGCACCGCCCTGGCCTACGCCTGCCTGTCGGCGAGTCTGATGCTGTTGCTGCGCGAGCCAATTGCAGCGATCTATACCGCCGATCCGACGGTAATTCACATCGCGGCGATGCTGATCGTGTATTCGGCGCTGTTCCAGTTTTCCGATGCGATCCAGGTGACTGCTGCCGGCGCGTTGCGTGGTTATCAGGACACTCGCGTGACGATGATCCTGACCCTGTTCGCTTACTGGGGGATTGGTTTGCCGGTCGGTTACGCGTTGGGCCTGACCGACTGGCTCGGCGCGCCACGTGGCCCGAGCGGCCTGTGGCAGGGGTTGATCGTCGGTCTGAGCTGCGCGGCGCTGATGCTCTCGATCCGTCTGACGCGCAGTGCGCGCAAGCGGATTCGGATCAGTCGTTCGGCGGGTTGATCACCCACAAAAAAGACCTGCATTTGCAGGTCTTTTTTTGCCCAGAGTCAGGACTTCTTGCGAATCCAGTACAGATAAGTACCGGCCTCTTCATGCTGGCTCACCAGTTCATGGTCGAGGAACACGCAGAACTTGGGGATATCGCGTTTGGTCGAGGGGTCGGTGGCGATCACCTTGAGCAGGCCGCCGGGCAGCAGATCGCGGATGTACTGGTGCAACATCATCACCGGTTCCGGGCAATTGAGGCCGGTGGCGTCGAGGGTGCGGTCGACCGGGGTATCGATCATTTCACTCATGGTTCACTCCAGAAACTGGCCGGCATTGTCGCGCATTGCCGGATATCGTCCAACCCATGTGGGAGCGAGCCTGCTCGCGAATACGCTGTTTCATCCAACATTGGTGTCGGCTGATAAAACGCTTTCGCGAGCAAGCTCGCTCCCACAAGGGTTTGCGCTGCTTCAGCGGGACTTGGTTTTTTTGCTGTCGTGCCGACGCAGGTGGCAGGTCACTTCTTCGCGGTCGTGATACAGCTGCTTGCAGCCGATATCAACCTTGATCCCGCGCGCCTTGAAACCATCGGCAATACGCTCAAGCAGACGCTTCACTTCGGCATAACGCTGTTTCATCGGCAGCTTCAGGTTGACCACCGCCTCGCGGCAATGTCCCTCGCCGATCCATTCTTCCAGCATCGCGGCATTGCGCGCCGGTTTCTCGACGATGTCGCAAACCATCCAGTCCACCGGCTGCTTTGGCTTGAAGGTAAAACCGTCCGCCATCAGATGCTGGACCAATCCGGTTTCCATCAGGCTTTCAGCCATCGGGCCGTTGTCGATAGCCGTCACCAGCATGCCACGGTTGACCAGTTGCCAGGTCCAGCCGCCCGGTGCGGCGCCGAGGTCAACGCCGGTCATGTCGCTGTGCAGGCGATCTTCCCACTGGTCGCGCGGAATGAAGTGGTGCCACGCCTCCTCCAGCTTCAAGGTCGAACGGCTGGGCGCCTCGCGGGGAAACTTCAGGCGCGGAATGCCCATCGGCCACATTGCCGAGTTACCGGCGTCGGCCATGCCAAGAAACACCTCGCGACCGCTTTTGAAGGTCAGCAACAGACGCGGCTTGCTGGCGTCTTCCACCAGTTTTCCGGCGGCGGTCAGTGCCTTGCGCAGCGGGCCTTCGAACTTCTTGCAGAAGTTCGACAGCTCCTTGCCGTCGTTGGTATCGACCACTTCCAGCCACAGACTGCCAAACACCGGGAAATCGGCCATGTGCGCGAGGATCACGCTGATCCGGTCGTTTTCCGGCAGATCGATGAAAAAGCCGCGCGCCCACTGCCGCGGGAAGATCAGTTCGGCGAAACGCTGACCGCGCATCAGGCGTTCGGCGCCGTCGGCTTCGGTGCAGACAAACTCGGCGCAGGCCGCGGCCGTTTTGGCTTTGGCGTAGCCGGCGACGTTGAGACGGGCGGCGAGGTCGGAAATTTCCGAACAGACTTCGCCTTCGAAGCCGGGCCGGCAATGCATGAATAGGGTGTTCATTCTTACTCCTGGGCAGCGCTCGATGATTCGGCCGCTGCGCGATGCTCAAGCCTTGCGTTGCCGCAATGCCTGTCACGAAAACCGGCGCATGATAGCCGAAGTCGGAACCTTGGTTCCGCCCATAGAGTCCAGTTATTAGCCAGCTACTCAAAACAGAGCTAGGTTTAATGCTCTGCCCGTCCCCTCAGTCCGTAGCCGTGCGGACTCAAAGGAGTGATCGTAATGCCGTCCCTCGATAGTCTGAAATCACTGAAAACCCTGCAAATCGACGCCACGACCTACCATTATTTCAGCCTGCCGGAAGCCGCCAAAAGCCTGGGCGACCTCGACAAGCTGCCGATGTCGTTAAAGGTACTGCTGGAAAACCTGCTGCGCTGGGAAGACGAAAAAACCGTCACCGGTGCCGACCTCAAGGCCCTTGCTGCCTGGCTCAAGGAGCGCCGCTCCGATCGGGAAATCCAGTACCGCCCGGCGCGCGTATTGATGCAGGATTTTACCGGTGTCCCCGCCGTGGTCGACCTCGCCGCCATGCGTGCGGCGATGGCCAAGGCTGGCGGTGATCCTCAACGGATCAATCCGTTATCACCGGTTGATCTGGTGATTGACCATTCGGTGATGGTCGACAAGTTTGGCAGCGCCAGTGCGTTTGAACAGAACGTCGACATCGAAATGCAACGCAACGGCGAGCGCTATGCGTTTCTGCGCTGGGGCCAGAGTGCGTTCGATAACTTCAGCGTGGTACCGCCGGGCACCGGCATCTGCCACCAGGTCAACCTCGAGTACCTCGGTCGCACCGTGTGGACCAAAGAAGAGGACGGCCGCACCTACGCTTTCCCCGACACGCTGGTCGGGACCGACTCCCACACCACCATGATCAACGGCCTCGGCGTACTCGGCTGGGGCGTCGGCGGGATCGAAGCGGAAGCGGCGATGCTTGGGCAACCGGTGTCAATGCTGATTCCGGAAGTGATCGGCTTCAAACTCACCGGCAAGCTCAAGGAAGGCATCACCGCGACCGACCTGGTGCTGACCGTGACGCAGATGCTGCGCAAGAAAGGCGTGGTCGGCAAATTCGTCGAGTTCTATGGCGACGGCCTCGCCGACCTGCCACTGGCCGACCGCGCGACCATCGCCAACATGGCTCCCGAGTACGGGGCGACATGCGGCTTCTTCCCGGTCGACGATGTCACCCTGGAATACCTGCGCCTGTCCGGCCGGCCACCGGAAGTGGTGAAACTGGTCGAGGCGTACACCAAGGCTCAAGGTCTGTGGCGTCTTCCGGGTCAGGAACCGGTGTTCACTGACAGTCTGGCGCTGGACATGGGCAGCGTCGAAGCCAGTCTGGCCGGACCTAAGCGCCCGCAGGATCGCGTCTCGCTGCCGAACGTTGCGCAGGCCTTCAGTGACTTTGTCGACCTGCAATTCAAACCCACCAGCAAAGAAGAAGGACGCCTGGAAAGCGAGGGCGGTGGCGGCGTCGCCGTGGGCAATGCCGATCTGGTGGGCGAAGCGGATTACGAATACGAGGGCAAAACCTATCGCCTGAAAAACGGCGCCGTGGTCATCGCCGCGATCACCTCCTGCACCAACACTTCCAACCCGAGCGTGATGATGGCGGCCGGGTTGCTGGCGAAAAAAGCAGTGGAAAAAGGCCTGACGCGCAAGCCGTGGGTCAAAAGCTCACTGGCCCCCGGGTCGAAAGTCGTCACCGACTACTACAAGGCTGCCGGGCTGACCCAATACCTTGATCAACTAGGGTTTTCTCTGGTCGGCTATGGCTGCACCACCTGCATCGGCAACTCCGGGCCACTGCCGGAGCCGATCGAAAAAGCCATTCAGAAAGCCGATCTTACGGTCGCGTCGGTCCTGTCCGGCAACCGCAACTTCGAAGGTCGCGTGCATCCGCTGGTGAAAACCAATTGGCTGGCCTCGCCACCGCTGGTCGTCGCCTATGCATTGGCGGGTAGCGTGCGCACCGATATCAGCAGCGAACCACTGGGTGAGGATCAGCAGGGTAATCCGGTGTATCTGCGCGATATCTGGCCGAGCAGCCGAGAGATCGCCGAGGCGGTGAATCAGGTCAATACGGCGATGTTCCACAAGGAATACGCCGAAGTGTTTGCCGGTGATGAGCAATGGCAAGCCATCGAGGTGCCGCAAGCGGCCACTTACGTGTGGCAGGACGATTCGACCTACATTCAGCATCCGCCTTTCTTCGACGACATTTCCGGCCCCCTGCCGGAGGTCAAAGATGTCGAAGGCGCACGGGTATTGGCCCTGCTCGGTGATTCGGTAACCACAGACCACATCTCCCCCGCCGGCAATATCAAGATCGACAGCCCGGCCGGGCGTTATCTGCAGGAAAAAGGCGTCGAGCCTCGCGATTTCAACTCCTACGGTTCACGTCGCGGCAATCATGAAGTGATGATGCGCGGCACGTTTGCCAACATCCGTATTCGCAACGAGATGCTCGGGGGCGAGGAAGGTGGCAACACCCTCTACATTCCCACCGGGGAAAAAATGGCCATCTATGATGCAGCCATGAAGTATCAGGCTTCGGGCACTCCGCTGGTGGTGATTGCCGGACAGGAATATGGCACAGGGTCAAGCCGTGACTGGGCGGCAAAAGGTACCAATCTGCTGGGGGTCAAAGCGGTCATTGCGGAAAGCTTCGAGCGCATTCACCGCTCCAATCTGGTGGGCATGGGTGTGCTGCCGTTGCAGTTCAAGCTTGACCAGAATCGCAAGAGTCTCAATCTGACTGGCAAGGAAACATTCGAGATTCAGGGGCTGAGCGGTGTCGAGTTGACGCCGCGGATGAATCTGCCTCTGGTGATTACTCGCGAGGACGGGCGTCAGGAGAAGGTCGAGGTCTTGTGCCGGATTGATACGTTGAACGAGGTTGAGTACTTCAAATCCGGGGGGATTCTGCATTATGTGTTGCGGCAGTTGATTGCTTCGTAACGGGTGACATTTGCGTGAGCAGAAGGCTGCGACTTTTGAGATTAGGCTTTTAAAAGCAAGATCAAAAGATCGCAGCCTTCGGCAGCTCCTACGTGCAGACGAAAAAAAACCCGCCGAAGCGGGTTTTTCCCAAGACCATTATCGACTCCCTGTCGGTAGCGATCCTTGCAAATGGTCGATCATCCATGATCCTGAAACACTCCCTGTGTCTCAGTTGATGTGTGTAGATTACCCAGTGGATCCAATCAGCAATAGTCGTAAAAGCTACCAACGCGTGTAAGACATTCGCTATACAAACACTTCCGAAAACCCTTAGACCTGTCAGGCACTACCGCTTTCACGGGCCTTGGCGCTTTCGGCGAGGAACTGTTCAAGCCGGCTCAATTGTTCCTCCCAGCCGCGACTGTCCATGTAATACGCTTCTTTCTGGCGAACATCGGGGATGTGGGCGAAGCCGGATTCCGAAACCTTGAGCAATGTGCCGTCCTCGAAATCCTGCAGCTCGAATTTGACCAGGGTGGTGGGCTCTTGCGAGTAGTCGATCTTCGGGTTGACCGCATACGGATGCCAGCGGAAAGAAAACAACTGCTGCGGCTCGACCCGCTCGATCAGCACATTCCACAATACGTGTTCATAACCGGGGTACGTGACCTGGCCCTGCGTCCATTCGCCAGCGATGAATCGCCGGCCCTCAAGCGCCACGCCAAACCATTGTCCAAACGCCTCGGCATCGACTAATGCACGCCAGACGTGGGAACGCGACGCCTTGAGCTTGATTTTGCGTTCGAAACTGTTAGGTACTGGTTTCATACGTCACCTCCTGTTCTGAACAGTAGGCTTGTATGACCACATGTCCAATGGGAAGTTGTATCGAAGCGCTGCAGCTTTGACTCGTGCAGACACATTCTGCCGTAGTTTGCGCTCTGTAATCAGCGCCGATTGACCTGCTATCTTGCCAGCGAATTCGCAGAAACAAGGACGAACCATGCAGCCCTCTCTAGCCGATCGTTATCGCGGTGCCCTTCTAGGCCTGGCTTGCGGCGACGCGGTTGGCACCACGGTCGAGTTCCAACCGCGAGGATCATTCCGGCCGCTGAGTGATATGGTCGGCGGTGGCCCGTTTCAACTAAAACCGGGGCAATGGACCGATGACACCTCAATGGCGCTGTGTCTGGCCGAGAGCCTGCTGAGCAAAAACGGCTTCGATGCGGCTGATCAGATGGGCCGCTATCTCAATTGGTGGAAATGGGGATACCTGAGTTCTACCGGTGAATGTTTCGACATCGGTATGACCGTGAGCCAGGCGCTGCAACAGTACCAGCGCACCGGGGAGCCTTTTGCCGGCTCGACTGACCCGTTGACTGCTGGCAACGGGTCGCTGATGCGACTGGCCCCCGTCGTGCTGTTTTATTTTCCCGATGTACGACAGGTACAGACCTTCGCTGCCGACAGCTCACGCACAACCCATGCCGCGCCGGAGGCAATCGAGTGCTGCCAATTGCTGGCTGATCTGATCGCAAGAGCCCTTGAGGGTGCGGAGAAAACCCAGCTTCGCCGGGCGCCACTGCTAGCGCTTTCCCAGCCGGGGGTGGCTGCGATCGCACGGGGTGAATACCTCGACAAAGGGGAAACTGAAATCAAGGGCAGCGGCTATAGCGTCCAATCGCTGGAAGCCGCGTTGTGGTGCTTCCACCACACGCAGACCTACGCCGACGCGGTGTTGCAAGCAGCCAATCTCGGTGATGATGCGGATACAACCGCTGCTATCGTGGGTCAGTTGGCAGGTGCTTATTACGGCATTCGGGCGATTCCCGAGCACTGGCTGGAGCGGCTGCATGAACGCGAGGAAATCGCCGCCACTGCGGATCGCCTGCTGGAAGCTTCCAGGTTACGCACTCAACCCTAGCTACACTGTTTGCACTTTTCCATTCGGTACAGCGAGAACCTTATGTCAGTACGACTGCTTCTGGCCTTTGCGCCCTTTGTTTTTTCCCCATTCGTCCACGCCGCCGTTGACTGCGCCAATGCCAGTGATCAAGCGACAATGAATCAGTGTGCGGGGCAAGCCTTTAAAGCGGCAGACAAGGAATTGAATGCGGTTTACCAGCAGATCACCGGCCGCTTGAAAGACAACCCGGACGGCAAGAAGCTACTGGTGGGCGCGCAGCGGGCATGGATTGGATTCCGCGACTCTGAATGCAAGTTTTCGGCATCAGGAGTGGCGGGCGGGAGTGTTTATCCATTGATTTACAGCGATTGCCTGACGGGCATGACCAAGACGCGTGTCGAGGCGCTCAAGCAATATTTGAAATGTGAGGAAGGCGACATGAGTTGCCCGGTACCCGGTGCGTAATCACAGGCTCCGCTGGAGCCTGTGCCATGAAGCTACTACGCTTTAGACGTGGGGGTCGCCCGGGGCTTTGCTCGGCGCGGCGTATTGCGGCTTGAGATGACCATCCTGATCGAGTAACCAGGCATCCATGATCTGCCGGACTACCGGCCCTGCGACCCGCCCCCCGGCCTCGCCGTTCTCTATCATTACCGAGATGGCGATTTTCGGATGCTCTGCCGGCGCGAATCCTACGAACAGGGCGTTGTCACGGTGGCGCTCAAGGGTTTTCTCACGGTTGTAGCGCTCCCCCTGCTTGATCGCCACGACTTGCGCCGTACCACTTTTGCCGGCAATGCGGTATTGCGCGCCCGCAGCGGCCGCTCGGGCAATGCCTCGAGCATCGTGCATGACCATCTGCATGCCGTGGTTGACCTGCTCCCAATCACGCGGATCCTTGAGCAGGATGTTCGGCATCGGGTGCTCGTCAACCGGCGCTACGCCGTCGACCGATTTGGCCAGATGCGGCCGATTCCATATCCCTTTATTGGCGATCAGTGCGGTAGCTTGGGCCAATTGCAGGGGTGTGACCTGCATGTAGCCCTGGCCGATGCCCAGGATAACGGTTTCACCTGGATACCATGCCTGCCGCCGAGTCGCGCGTTTCCAAGCCTGCGACGGCATCAGACCGGGGGACTCTTCAAACATGTCGAGCGAGACCTTTTCACCGAGGCCGAACATCGCCATGTAGTCGTGCAGGCGATCGATGCCAAGCTTGTGCGCCAAATCGTAAAAGTAGGTGTCGTTGGATCGCATGATCGCCGCGTCCATATCCACCCAGCCGTCACCGCTGTGGTTCCAGTTGCGGTACTTGTGATCGAAGTCCGGTAGTTGGTAATAGCCGGGATCGAATACGCGGGTTTGCGGGGTCACGACGCCTGCGTCCAGACCAGCGATGGCGACTTCCGGCTTGATCGTCGAACCGGGGGCGTACAGGCCGCGCAATACGCGGTTGAACAGCGGCCGGTCGATGGAATCGCGCAGGGCCGAATATTCCTTTGAGCTGATGCCAGTGACGAACAGATTCGGATCGAAGCTGGGGTTGCTGACCATCGCCAACACTTCTCCCGTGGACGGATCAAGAGCAACCACGGATCCACGACGATCGCCCAAAGCGGCTTCGGCGGCTTCCTGCAGTTTCACATCGAGGCTGAGGACGATGTTTTTGCCTGGCACCGGGTCGGTGTGCTTGAGCACCCGCAGCACTCTTCCTTGAGCGTTGGTTTCGACTTCTTCATAGCCGACATGGCCATGCAGCTGCGCTTCATAGAAGCGCTCGATACCGGTTTTACCGATGGATTGCGTACCACGGTATTCAACGGAGTCGAGAGCCTTCGATTCTTTCTCGTTGATCCGACCGACATAACCGATCGAATGGGCGAAATGCGCGCCAAGGGGATAGTGCCGGACAAACTGCGGTTCGACATCGAGGCCCGGCAGGCGGAACTCATTGACCGCCAGGACGGCAATCTGCTCTTCCGTCAGCTCATAAAACAGGGTAACCGGGGTGAACGGATGCCGGGATTGCTTCATCGCCTTGTCGAATACCGTGCGGTCCTCAGCAGGCAAGTGCAGCAAGTTGATGACTTCGTCCAATTCCTGATTGACGTCAGTTGCACGCTCACGGGTGATGGTCAGGTTGTAGCTGGGACGGTTGTCGGCGAGAAGTACACCGTTGCGGTCATAGATCAATCCGCGCGTCGGCGGAATCGGCAGGACATGCACACGGTTATTTTCGGAGATGGTCGAGTGGTAGTCGAATTCCACCACCTGAAGGATATACAGACGCACCACCAGAGCACAGCTGATGGCAAAGACGAACAGAGCACAGGCAATCAAGCGTTTGTTGACCAGCCGCGTCTCTTTTTCATGGTCCTTGATCGGGATTGGTTCAGGCATTTCTACAGCAACTCTTCGACATAAATGAGTGCCGATCCATGGGCAGGACATCAGTCCGTTAAAAAACGAGCTGCACCATACCAAAACTGGCCGTCCACTTCAGGATGTATTTCCCCGGTGGCGCTGTGAAAAACTTTCTCGCAGGCAAAACAAAACCCCAACTGCTTACGCAATTGGGGTTTCGGAATTTAATCTTGACGATGACCTACTCTCACATGGGGAAACCCCACACTACCATCGGCGATGCATCGTTTCACTGCTGAGTTCGGGATGGGATCAGGTGGTTCCAACGCTC
>Ga0209676_1000168_pt1 | contig 156042 bp, 113 predicted proteins | sample AraplaCvi_mLB_r2_FD_184282 | JGI IMG/M metagenome (GOLD analysis project Ga0209676, IMG submission 184282) | Arabidopsis root microbial communities from North Carolina, USA - plate scrape MF_Cvi_mLB_r2 (SPAdes) (version 2) | ecosystem: Host-associated > Plants > Roots > Endosphere | place...
ATCTTGGCCAGAAAGCTGGCCCGGATCGCCTGGGGCGTCTTTAAGAGTGGCCAGAACTTCGACCCGACCATGCTGAAAGTCGGTCAAGCCCGCTTCCAGCAGGCTTGACCACGAACATAGGATCTCGACTCTACAAGAACGTAGTCGAGCAAGCTCGACGCTACCGCTCCTGGGCCAGGTAGCCGGTCAGCGCCACGCGTGCGCGGGCGAACTCGGCCACCAGCAGCGCCACCGCCACCGCGGGGCGCTGCAGGCTGCCCGCACGGGCTTCGTGCTCGATGCGCCGGGCCACGGCCGACAGTGACAGTGCGCCGACATTGGCGCTGGATGATTTGAGGGTGTGCGACAGCGCCTGCAGGCGCTCGATGTCGTTGGCCTGTGCTGCCTGCTGCAGGGCCTGCACGAGTGCTGGGGCATCCTCGAGGAACACGGCGACGATCTGCAGTGCGGCCGGGCCGATCACCTCCTGCAGTTCCTCGAGCACGCTGCGGTCGAGCACCGGCTGCGGCGGCATGTCCGCGTCGGGCGCGGGAGGCGGCGTCGAGCCAGCTTCCAGTCGAGCATGGCTCGACTCCACAAGCGCAGGCGCTTGGCCCCAGCGCTGCAGCAGCGCATGCAGGGTTTCGCGGCTGATCGGCTTGGACAGGTAATCATCCATGCCGGCCTGCAGGCAGCGCTCGCGGTCGCCGGCCATGGCGTTGGCGGTCATGGCGATGATCGGCAGCCGCGCGCGGCCCTGAGCCGCTTCCTCGCTGCGCCACTGGCGGGTGGCGGCATAGCCATCCAGTACCGGCATCTGGCAATCCATCAGCACCACGTCGATGCCGCTCTGGCGCAGCGCCAGCAGGGCCTGCTCGCCGTCTGCGGCATTGCGCACGTCGCACTGGAAGACCCGCAGCAGCTGTTCGGCCACCATGCGGTTGACCGCGTTGTCCTCCACCAGCAGCACGCGCAGATCCAATGGCGGCAGCGTGGCCGGTGCCTGGTCGCACTCGGCGGTGGCCAGCAGGGCCGCCGGTCGCACGCGGGCGGTGGGCGCGGCCAGCACGGCATGCAGGTGCGCGTCGTTGAAACTGGCCGACAGCTGCTGCTGGCGGGCCTGTGCGGGGGCGGGCTCGTCCTGCAGCCACAGCACCTGCAGCGTGTCGTCCGCACCGCGCTCGGCCAGCGTACGCAGCAGCGTCGCTTCGCCGCCACGGCGCTGGCGGGCGTCCACCAGCAGCCACGCCGGGCTCGGCTGGCCCGGGCGTGCGGCAGCGCGCAGGCGCTCCAGCAGAACATCGCGCTCGGCCAGCACCTGCACCGGCAGGCCGTGGTGGGCGGCGATGCGCTCCACGCGCGCCTGCAGCGCCACATCGGCACTGTGCAGCAGCAGCGGCGACGGCGCGCGTGCCAGCGCCGGCAGGTCGCCGGGGATCTTCAGCAGTGGAATCTCGAACCAGAACGTGGCGCCCTGGCCGGGCCTGGACTGCACGCCGATCTGGCCGTGCATCAGGTCGATGATGCGCTTGCAGATGGCCAAGCCCAGGCCGGTGCCGCCGTAAAGGCGGGTGGTCGATGCATCGGCCTGGCTGAAGGACTGGAACAGCCGTGACTGCAGGGTGGCGTCAATGCCGATGCCGGTGTCGACCACTTCAAACCGCAGCTGGTGCTGGGCCGGGCCTTCGCCCAGGCGCTGCACGCGCAGCTGCACCTGGCCGCGCGCAGTGAACTTGATCGCATTGGCCAGCAGGTTGGTCAGTACCTGGCGCAGGCGCACCGGGTCGCCACGCACCGGCAGGCGCACGGCCGGGTCCAGCTGCAGGCCGAGCACCAGGCCCTTCGATTCGGCGGCACGCTGCAGCAGCTGCACCACGCCGTCCAGCAGCTCGCGCAGGTTGAAGCTGGTGATCTCCAGTTCCAGGGCCTGCGCTTCCAGGCGCGAGTAATCGAGGATGTCATCGACGATGCGCAGCAGCTGCTGCGAGCTGACCGATGCGGTGGCCAGCATCTGCCGCTGGTCCTCGCCAAGCGGCCCGCGTGCGACCAGCTCCAGCATCGGCAAGATGCCGTTGAGCGGCGTGCGGATCTCGTGGCTCATGGTGGCCAGGAACTCGCCCTTGGCCAGCGCGGCCGCCTCGGCGGCCTGCTTGGCCTGCAGCAGCTGCTGTTCCAGCTGGCCCTGGCGCTCGGTGGTACGGCGCAGCTGGTCGCGCTCGCTGGTCAGCACGGTGCGTTCCCGCTGCAGGGCCGCCAGCGCCTGGCCGCGTTGGCGCAGGCGCAGGCCAAGCGCCAGCGCCACGCCGGTGGCCAGCACCAGAGCTGCCAGCAGCGCGACCGTCAGCGGCACTCAGAGCACCGCGTTGTGGAAGTCGAAGTTCAGGTCGCTGCCCGCCGACTGCACCATGTTGCCCTGGATGTAGTCCACGCCGCCGACCCACATCGCCGCCGCTGCCTGCGGATCCTCGATCTGCTGGCCGATGATCTGCAGGCCTGCGGCATGCGCGCGATCGATCGCCCGACGCAGTTCCTCGCGGGTGCCCGGATTGGAGTGGCTGCTGGAGAAGCGCGCGGCCATGCGCACGAACGACAGCGGCAGCTGGGTGAGCAGGGCATCGGCTTCGCTGCCCGGCTCGAACTGGCTCAGGCAGAAGCGCACGCCGGCACTGGTCATGCGCTGGCAGAACTGCTGCAGCGGCACGGTGTGGATGAGCGCGTCGGGCAGGCGCACGTCGATCACCAGTGCAGTGCCGGGCAGGTCGCGCTGCTGCAGCGATTCCAGCAGCCAGTCGGCGAACGCATCGCGCTGCAGCGTGCGCAGCGACTGCGACACGAACAGGTTCAGCGGCTGGGTCGCGTGGCGGTACAGATCGAGCAGGCCCATCGCGTGTTCCAGCACCTGCTGGTCCAGATCGGCGATGCGGCCCGCGGCTTCGGCGGCCGGAATGACCTGGCCGGCGGTGAGCACGGTGCCATCGGCCTGACGCAGGCGCAGCAGCAGCTGGTACTGTGCGGTATCGCCACCTGCCACGGCCACGATCGGCTGGTAGGCCAGTTCCAGCTGGCCTTCCAGCAGGGCCAGGTGTTCCTGCTCGGTCACCGCCTGGCGATGCACGTGGCCGGCTACGCCGGCGGTCAGCAGGCGGGCCTGCAGGGTGGTGCGTTCGATGGCTTCCAGCGCGCTGTTGGCATCCTCGAAGCCCGGCGACAGCGGTGCATAGCCGACCACGCCGCGCAGGTGCACCGATTCATCGTCGCGGATGACGAAGGCACGCGCGGACAGCTGCTCGCGCAGTGCGGCGGCGATGCCCTCCAGGCTTTCCTCGTCGGCACCGCGGGCCAGCAGCAGGAAGCTGTTGTCGTTCAGGCGTGCCAGCAGGTGCGGGTGGCCGGCTTCGGCCAGGCGCTGGCCGGCCTGCACCATCAGCCGCTCGAAGGCGGCATAGCCATAGCGCTCGCGCAGGCCCAGCGCACTGGAGATCTCCACGAAGAACACGCCGCCACGGTCGCGCTGCTCCAGCGCCGTACTGAGCTGCTGCAGCACGTGGTGGCGGGTCGGCAGGCCGGTTTCCGGGTTGCTGGTGGCCGGTGCGCCGCTGGCGCCGGGCAGGGTGGCGGCCTGCGCGCGGGCGCGGCGGATGCGGTTGGCCACGGCCGCGATCAGGTGGCGCGGGCGGATCGGCTTGCTCAGGTAATCATCGGCGCCGCTGTCGAGCACTTCGAACTGGCGCTCCGGGTCCGGGTCGCCGCTGAGGAAGACGATCGGCAGCAGCTGCATGCCCGGCTGCTGGCGGATCATCGCGGTCAGGCGCATGCCATCCAGGCCCGGCAGGTGCAGGTCCATCAGGATCAGGTCGGGGCGCAGTTCGCGGATCGCCTGCTGCACGCCATCGGCATCGGACAGCACTTCGGCCTGCATGCCGGCACCGTGCAGCACGCTCTGCGCGAACAGGGCCTGGGCACGGTCGTCTTCGACGATCAGCACGCGGTAAGGCGAGTCGGAGGCGGCGGGTGCATCGTTGCCGTTGCGTGCGTCCATCGGTGCGGAGGGCAGCGGCGGCGGCGTGCCCAGGCTGCCGCCCGCATCGGCCGGTGCGGAGGAGACCGCGACAAGCGTGGGCGCAGCGGCGGGCGAGGTGTCTGCCCAGCGCTGCCAATGATCGGCCGGTGGGGTTTCAGCGCGTCCGGGGCGTGCGCTCGCGGGGGATTCATTTGCGGACATCACAGCTCCTCGTGTTCGCCGCCATTATGCGCCAAGCCCGGCATTCAACCGGTGCGCGGCTGGCCTGGCGCGGCCGTACCGCCAGCGCGTGCAAGCCATCGCACGCCCTTCCACAAGGTGCGCCAGACGAGCCACACCATCAGGGCGCCGGCCAGGCTGCAGGCCAGCACCACGACCAGGGCGATCCAGGGATGGGCCAGTGCCAGCGCCAGGCCGCCAACCACCACGGTGTCCTCGGCGACCGAGGCGACCCAGTTGCTGGCCGGTTCCGGCGAGGTATTGAGCAGGGCGCGGGTGCCGGCCTTCAGGCCGTGGCTGGCCAGGGCGACGCCGGCGCCGGCCAGCAGGGTGCCGGTGCCCAGCTGGCCATCAGGCGAGAGCGTGGCGGCGGCCAGGAAGGCGCCGGCCGGTACCCGTGCCAGGGTATGGATGAGATCCCAGATGGAATCGACGCCGGGGATCTTGTCGGCGAAGAATTCGGCAATGGCCAGCGCGGCCGAGGTGCCCAGCACCCACCACGATTCGGTGGCCTGCAGGGCCGGGGGCAGGTCGACCCAGCCGAGCAGGCCGGCCAGGCCAACGCCGAACACGGTGAGGTAGACGCGGATGCCGGCCAGCCAGGCCAGCAGGATGCCGATCACGAACAGGTGGGCTTCGGTCATAGCGGGGGCTCCGGCGACGGAACTGTGCGGGGTGCCACACTATCGACGATGACGTGGCTGAACACCACCGGCCGCTGGCGGCCGGCACCGGGGAAAGCCCCCGTTCCTGTCATACACTAACCCGTCGTTTGCTACACGGGCCGTGCTGGTGTCGCCATTGCGAGTCCACGGAGACTACCCATGAACAACCGCCCCCCCATGCGCGTACAGGTCCGGCTGCCCGGTGCGAAGCCGCCGCCGCGCGACCGTCGCCGCCTGCTGGTCATCGGCGGCATCTGGCTGCTCAGCCTGGTGCTGGCGGTGCTGGGCGGCTGCTGGCTGGGCGCGCCGCGCGATGCCCAGGGGCAGCGCCTGCAGGCCGCTGAGAAGCGCGCCGATTTCCTGCAGACGCAGTTGACCGAGCTGCGCCAGAAGCAGGCCACGCTGGAAGCCTCCGACCGCATCAGCCGCGCCGCCAACACCGAGGTGCAGTCCTCCCTGGCCGAGCGCGATGAAGAGATTGCCGGCCTGCGCGCCGACGTGGCCTTCTATGAGCGCTTGGTCGGCTCGACCAGCCAGCGCAAGGGCCTGAACACCCATTCGATCGAGTTCAGCGCCGAATCGGCCGGCACCTGGCAGTACGCCGTGGTGCTGACCCAGAACCTCAACCGCGGGGCCATCAGCCAAGGGCAGATGCGCTTCACCGTGGAAGGCGTGAAGAACGGCAAGCTGGCCACGATCAGCTGGGATGAGCTGCACCAGCGCAGCAAGGTGCCGGGACAGGATTACTCGTTCCGGTACTTCCAGCAGCTCACCGGCAGTGTGATGCTGCCGACGGACTTCACTCCGCAACGGGTGAGGGTGACACTGGGGAGTGGTGCAGGGGGCACCACGCAGGTATTCGACTGGAAACAGGCCGGCGCACCGGCCAGCAAAGGGGAGTAGGCAGATGTTCGGAAACAGCAAATCCAGCCGTGATAGCCAGTTGGTGGTGGATGCCCTGATCGGCAACCAGGTGGTGATCCGCGGTGATGTGGAATTCAGTGGTGGCCTGTATGTGGAAGGCCGCATCCATGGCAAGGTGATCGCCCAGGAAGGCGCCAGCGGCGCAACCCTGACCCTGGCCGAGCATGGCGTCATCGAGGGCGAGATCCGCGCCCATGTGGTGGTCATCAGCGGCCGTCTGGACGGTGACGTTCACGCCACCGAAAAGGTGGAGCTGTCCCCGAGCGCGCGGGTGAACGGCAACGTCCATTACCAGGTGGTGGAAATGAATGCGGGCGCCCAGCTGAATGGACGCCTGATCCACGCCAGCAGCCCGGTTGCGGCCCTGCCGGCGCCGGAAGGCAAGGGCGAAGCGGCTGAGGGCAAGGGCGGCACCGCCGCGCGCCGCAAGCTGGCCGAGGCGATGGCTTGAAAGCCGTCCCCGGCGCCCCCATGCTGAGGCCATGAGCACCCTAGTTTCCCTGCCCGGCGCCACGCCGGCCGCCGCTCCCGACTACCAGTCGCTGGAGCGGCCGCTGAATTTCACCGAATCGGCCGCAGCCAAGGTGAAGGAACTGATCCAGGACGAGGGCAACCCCGACCTGTCTTTGCGCGTGTACATCGAGGGCGGTGGCTGTTCCGGGTTCCAGTACGGGTTCGAGTTCGACGAGAACCGCGCCGAGGACGACCTGGCGGTGCAGACCAGCGGGGTCACCCTGCTGGTCGACCCGCTCAGCCTGCATTACCTGATGGGCGCCGAGGTGGATTACACCGAGAGCCTGACCGGTGCGCAGTTCGTGATCCGCAACCCGAACGCGAAGACCACCTGCGGCTGCGGCAGCAGCTTCAGCATGTAATGCCGGGCGCGGGGCCGATGCCCTGCGCCACCGTTGTGCGCAACGCCGACTGATTGCGCACACCCCGACCTTGCCACCTGCGGCAATTGGCGGCAGGCTTGTCGGATGCCCAATACTCCTTCGCCGCTTTCCGGTTTCGCCTTTGTGGCGGAGCCGCTCGAGCGCGCCGATGCCCTGCGCGATGATGCCGATGCCCTGGCACGCCTGTGGCCGGATGCGCGCATTCTTGTCCTGGACCAGGACGGCACCGCCTTCACCGGTGAGGACGACCAGCCGGTCGCGCTGACCGGCGCCGACATCGGCGGTGGCCCCGGTTCGGCCATCTTCCTCGGCCTGCGCGCAGGCCAGGCCTGGTTCTCGATCGAAGCCGCCAACGTCACCCAGAACGCACCGCGCCGGCTCGACCTGCGCCAGGCGGCACTGCTGTGGAGCGTGGCCGACGCCACCGCCTTCAGCTATGCCCGCGGCATGTCCTACTGGCATTCGCGCACGCGCTTCTGCGGCGTGTGCGGTGGTGCGGTGGCCTTCGCGCGCGGCGGCTTCGTCGGCCGCTGCGCGCAGTGCGCCACCGAGCACTACCCGCGCGTCGACCCGGCGGTGATCGTGGCCGTGGAAAACCAGGGCCGCCTGTTGCTGGGCCGGCAGTCCAACTGGGCGCCGCGCCGCTATTCGGTGCTGGCCGGCTTCGTCGAACCCGGCGAGACCTTCGAGCAGACCGTCGCGCGCGAGGTGCATGAGGAGAGCAAGGTGCGGGTGACGTCCTGCCAGTACCTGGGCTCGCAGCCGTGGCCGTTCCCCGGCGCGTTGATGGTGGGTTTCCGCGCGCAGGCGCAGGACGACGTGCCGACCGTCGATGGCGAGCTGGAAGATGCACGCTGGTTCACCGCCGAGGAGGTGGGGGCGGCGCTGGCGCGTGATGTCGAAGACGATGGTGAAGGCATCCGCCTGTCGCCGCCGATCTCGATCTCGCGCGGCCTGATCGAACACTGGTACCGGCAGCAGCAGGGCTGATTCCTGCGGCTGTACCGGCGTGCGCGGGCGGCAGCATTGCCGCCACCTGAACACGCGTCGGGTTAGAGTCCGGTTCACCGCTGAGCGCACCGCTGCGACAGGTAAGGTAGCGGCGCAGAACGCTTGTTCGTAGGGAGACCTGCCATGTTCACCACCCTGGTCGCCGTGCTGGTTGCGCTGGCCCTGGGCCACGTTGCCCCGGCCGCTGCCGCCTCGCTGCGCCGTTTCGACGGCTTCCGGCGCTGGCTGGGCTGGTTGGACGGGCATGGCGGACGGGCATGGCAGGGAGCGGCCGGGGTGGCGCTGGCGATCGTGCCGCCGCTGCTGCTGATGGCCCTGCTGGCCTGGCTGCTGCGCGGGGTGCTGTTTGGCCTGCCCGGCCTGCTGCTGGGCGTGGCGGTGCTGGCCTGGTGCTGGGGCCCGCGCGACCTGGACCGCGATATCGAAGCGATCATCGACGCCGACGACGCGGCGAGCCGGCAGGCGGCGGCGCGGCACCTGCAGGCCGCCGGTGGCAGCCTGCGCGAGGACGTGCCCTCGCTGGTCGAGGCGACCGTCCTCAACGCACTGCGGCGCTGGTTCGCGGTGCTGTTCTGGTTCCTGCTGCTGGGCCCGGTCGGTGCCCTCGGCTATCGCCTGCTGGCACTTATGGCGGAGAGCCCGATGCGCGCGCGGGTACCGGTGGAGCCGCTGGCGCTGGCGCAGCGCCTGCTGGCCTGGATCGAATGGCCAGTGGCCCAGCTGATGGCGTTCTCGATGGCGCTGGTCGGCAACTTCGACACGGCGTGGAAGGCGTGGCGGCAGGCCCATGGCGAGCGCCTGGCCGGTGACATCAGCTTCCTTGGTGCAGTGGCGCGGGCCAGCGTGAATGCCGAGCTGCGCGAGGAAGCGCATGACTACACCGATGCGGGCCTGTTGCCGGTGTGGCAGCGGCTGCCGGACCTGCGCGATGCGATGAGCCTGGTGTGGCGGATGCTGCTGTTGTGGTTGGCGGTGCTTGCGCTGCTGGTGATTGCCGGCTGGGTGACGTAGATCCACGCCATGCGTGGATGCGTTTCGTGCATGACGTCAGTAGATCCACGCCATGCGTGGATGCCTTCTGCGTGGATGGGGTCAGAGCCCTTTGCTGCGCAGAGGGATCCGACCCCGGGTCTTCCGGCCGGTTCAACCGGCCAAGCGCAGGGCAGGCGACTGACAGTCGACTCCACCTACACCGGTGCCAGCGCGTTGAACGGCGCCCACGGCAGGTTGCGCAGCAACGCATACCCCGGCAGCAGCCACAGCCAGAATATTGGATTGGCCAGCACGCGCATGAGCGGGTCGAGCACCTTGGGGCGCACGCCGGCGATGTGCAGCAGCATCATGAACAGAAGGGGGAGTGCGATGACCAGCAGTGGGTTCATCGCCATCGCGCCGGGCAGGTCAAAGTGGACCAGCGAATACAGGCAGCGCGTGCTGCCGCAGCCGGGGCAGTAAAAGCCGGTCAGCGCGTACAGCGGACAGCTCGGCAACGGGTTGCCGGCGACGTACGGGTTGACGTGGCGCAGGACCACGGCAGCACCGGCAGCCAGTGCGGACGCGGCCAGCAGCGGCGCCCAGCGGGCCAGGCGTGATTGAACGGGGGCGATCGACATGCGGGGGCGGGATCCGGCATTGCGCCGGATCCCATGCGCTGCATCAGTAGCCGCTGTTGCTCATGGCGCCAATGCCGCCCATGACAACGAAGAACAGCACATACAGAACGACCATGATCAGCCAGGCAATGGCCGACCAGATCGCCCACTTCTTGGCCTTGTCCGACGATTCCTGGGCACCGGCGACGTCACCGGCAGCCAGCTTGCCGTTGACCTGTGCGGCGTAGACGATCGACACGATGCCGACCGGCAGGCAGCAGAGCAGGGTGGACAGGATGGCCCAGACCAGATTGTTCGGGATGTAGGGGGTGGTGGTATTCATGGTGCGAATGCCTCGTTGGGTGGTGGTGGTAGGGGTGAATCAATGTTCGGAAAGGGAGCCCAGCACGGCGAGACCGCCGAACAGCCCAAGCCACAACAGGAACAGGACCGGCAGGGCGACAGCCGAAGCCACCGCCCACCAGCCCGCCTTGCGCGATGCCGCGTAGGCCCCCGGCAGATCATCGGCGGCGCGCAGACCGTCGACCTGGGAGGCATACACGATCGACACCACGCCCAGCGGCAGGCAGCAGAACAGCGTCGTCAGAATCGCCCAGACCAGATGGTTGGGGATGTAGACCGGGCGGCTGAGTGATGGTGGTTGATTCAAAGCAAGACTCCATTCCTTGGCGGTTGGGCTGCAGTGTGCAGACCTGACCTCACCCCTTTGGCTGCGTAATCTACCGCAAGCGACGCCGTGTGTATGCGTTTACATGCCGGCCGCGCCTCGGTTGGCGGCGTATGCCAGCCCGCCCGGTCGCCGTGCAGTTCAGCGCCGCCAGGCTCACGCGTGGTCGCCACGCAGGGCGCGCACCTGGCCTTCCAGGGTCGCGGCGTCGGTGCTGTGGCCGTCCACGGGCGAGGCGGCCACCACCTGCACCGTGGCGCGGAAACGCCGCGGCACACGCATGCGACCCAGGCGCGTGTCGCGCCGGCTCCACATGCTCGACCACATGCCACGCAGCGCCATCGGCACCACCGGCACCGGGCGCCGTTCCAGGATCTTCTCAACGCCGGATTTGAACGGCGCCATCGTGCCGTCCTTGGTCAGCGCACCTTCGGGGAAGATGCAGACCAGTTCGCCTTCGGCCAGCGCTGCATCGATCTCATCGAACGCGCGCTGCATCAGCGCGGGATCTTCGCGCGCCCCGGCAATGGGAATGGCCTTGGCGGTGCGGAAGATCCAGCTCAGTACCGGGATGTTGAAGATCCTGTAGTACATGACGAAACGCACCGGGCGCGGGATCGTCGCCGACAGGATCAGTGCATCCATGTAGCTGACGTGGTTGCAGACCAGCAGCGCGGCGCCTTCGTCGGGCACGTTGGCTTCGATGCCGTGCGGGCGCAGGCGGTACAGCGTGCGCACCATCACCCAGCTGAGGAAGCGCATCAGGAATTCGGGGACGATGGTGAAGATGTAGATCGCCACGATGGCATTGGCGATGGCCAAGGCCAGGAACTGCTGCGGGATGGACCAGTGCAGCAACTGGTGCGCGGCCAGCGACAGCAGTGCTGCAGCGACGATGAAGCCGGAGTTCTGGATGTTTAGCGCGGCGAACACACGCGACATCTGTGCCTTCGGCGTGCGGCTCTGGATCAGCGCGAACAGCGGCACCACGAACACGCCGGTGAACAGGCCGATGCCGATCAGGTCAATGACGATGCGCACGCTGCCCGGCTGCTGCAGGAAGGCCAGCACGCCCAGGTTCTGCACGGTTGCCTCGCCGGTGCGGGCGAAGTACAGGTCCAGCAGGAAGGCGGTCATGCCGAAAGCGCCCAGCGGCACCAGGCCGATTTCCACCGTGCGTGCCGACAGCTTCTCGCACAGCAGCGAGCCGACGCCGGTGCCGACCGAGAACAGCGCGAGCGCGAACAGGTACAGCTTGGGCTCGCCGCCGAGGTTGACCAGCGCGTAGTTGGGCAGCTGCGAGGTCAGCACGGTGCCGACGAACCAGAACCAGGACACGCCGAGGATGGCGTTGCGCACCGCCTTCTGCTGCCGCGCCATGCGCAGCACCACCAGCGACTCGGGCAGAGGGTTCCAGTTGATCTTCAGGTCCGGATCGCCGGCATCGACGCGCGGGATCATCCGCGCGGCGAGGTTGCCGCAGATCGCCAGCGCGATGACCGTCGTTGCCGCCACGACCGGGCCGTGGCTGCCAGCCAGCAGGAACACCGAACCGCCAATGATCATGCCGGACAGGATCGAGATCGAGGTGCCCATTTCGACCAGGCCGTTGCCGCCGGTCAGTTCCTCCGGCTTCAGCACCGAGGGCAGCACCGAGTACTTGACCGGCCCGAACAGGGTCGACTGCATGCCGGTGCAGAACAGCGCCACCAGCAGGAAGGGCAGGTTCTCGGTGATGAAGCCGATGGCCGCCAGCGACATGATCACGATCTCCATGGTGGTGGTGATCACGATCAGCCGCGATTTTTCCAGTTTGTCGGCGATCTGCCCGGCCAGGGCCGAGAACAGGAAATACGGCAGGATGAAGATGGCCGGCGCCAGCGTGGTGTACAGCGAGCGCTGCTCGTCCGATACGCCCAGGTAGAACAACAGGCCGATGATGGCCTGCCGGTACACGTTGTCGTTGAAGGCGCCCAGCGCCTGCACGATGAAAAACGGCAGGAAGCGGCGCTGGCGGAGCAGGGCGAACTGGCTGTGACCGGACATGGAATCTCCTTGACCGGCGCAGCCTAGCATTCCTGCCTGTCAGGCAGGGATGCGGCCGGTGCGGACCGTTGCTCCGCACGCCCCATCAGGTCAACGTCGCCACCGCCTGGTTCGCCGCCGCACGCACCTTCGGCAGCAGCCGCAGCACCAGCGCCATCTGCGTGCGGATCAACTGCAGCTTCGGCGGCATCGCTTCTTCAATGTGTTCCAGCTCGGAGGCCACCGCGCGGTCGGCATCGTTGTCTTCCTCGCTCACCGGCTGCCGCGCGGTCAGGGCGGTGGCCAACTGCTGCAGGGCCTTGCGCACGCGTTCACCGGCGGCCAGGGCCAGCGGGTCGCCCGCGTAGCTGTCCACCTGGTCGCGGTGCGCGCCCAGCGCCGACAGATGGCCAAGCAACGTGTTGGACAGGGCCAGGAAGTGGAAGCCGGCATCGAGGTTGCGGCGTACGTGGCCGGGCTCGCGCAGCATGTTCGACAGCGCCGTGGACAGCGCCGCGTCGGCGTTGTGCATGTCGCGGCGGGCGATGCGGTAAGCGAGGTCGTCGCGCATGCCGCTGCGGTACTGGCCCAGCACCGAATCGAGGTAGCGCGAGGCGGTATCCAGCACGCGGGCCAGCACCAGGTGCAGCTGCCGGCCCTGCCAGTCGGGCAGGATCAGGAACGCGGCGGCCGCGGCGATGGCACAGCCCAGTACCGTGTCGACCATGCGCGGCACGATCAGCACGAAGCCATCGCCGATCAGGTTGAAGCAGGTCAGCGCCATCACCGTGATCGCCGCCGAGGCCACCAGGTAGCGGTCGGTGCGGTTGTAGAAGAACAGCAGCGCCGACAGCAGGGCGATCAGCAGCTGCACGTGCAGCTGCGGGAACAGCTGCAGCAGCGCCCAGGTCAGCACCAGGCCGGCGAGGGTGCCGACCACGCGCTGGGCCAGGCGCTGGCGGGTGGCACCGAAGTTGGGCCGGCACACGAAGACGATGGTCAGCAGCACCCACGAGCCGTGCTGCGCGTCGAACAGGCGGACGGCGAGGAAGCCGGCGACCAGCGCCACCGCCATGCGCAGGCCGTGGCGGAACAGCACCGAGCCCGGCGTGAGCTGCTGGCGGATGCGCACGCCCATTTCGCGCAGGGTATGCGGGTTGCTGTCACGCAGGCGGGTATCGACGTTGTCCAGGCTGGCCTCGGAACGCTCGGCATCGAGCAGGCGGCGCTCGATGCTGCGCAGGTTGTGCACCAGCAGGTCGAGCGAGCCGAGCAGGCGCTGCCACTGCGGGCGCTGCTGGTCACGCAGGTAGGCCAGCGCATCGGCCAGGTCACGGCCGGCCTGCTGGTTGCTTTCGCCATACACGAACGGACGGCGCAGGCGGATCGCCTCGCCCAGGCGCGCGCATGCCTGGCCCTGCAGGTCGAGCAGGCGCTGGCAGCGGTACAGCACGTCGCTGTGGAAGAACGCATCGACCAGCGCGCCGTAGGGATAGTGCGAAGAGCTGGCGCGTTCGTGGAAATCCTGCGCCATGTAGTACAGGCGCAGGTACAGGCCGGAATTGACGCCCGGCCGGCCGGAGCGGCCGAAGCGGGCGAGGATCGCGGCCTTGGCTTCGTTCAACGCGCCGACCACGCGCCGGTTCTGTTCGGCCAGGTCCAGCTGGCGGCGCTGCAGGTCGGCTTCGCGCACCGGCTCGAACAGGGTGGCCTTCAGCTGCAGGTAGCGGCCCAGTTCCATATACAGGCGGGCCACCCGTTCGCGCACCGGGCGGTTGGCGAACAGTGCCGTCCACAGGATCGACAGCAGGCCGTACCAGACCGCGCCGATCAGCAGGTGGCTGGCCGCTTCCACGGCGCGGCTCAGGTCGCCGGCGCCGCCGTGCTGCTCCAGGCCGATCATGGTGTAGATGGCCAGGGTCACCGTGGCCTGGGCGATGGACGCGTAGCGCTCGCCCAGCGCACCCAGCAGGGTCAGGCAGAACGTGGACAGTGCCAGCGCGCCGATGAACACCCACGGCAGCGGGAACAGCCAGATGACCGAGGCGGCGGCGATGCAGAAGCACAGCAGCGACAGCAGCACCGCCTTGGTCCGGCCCCACCAGTTGTCATCGGTCTCGGCGATGGCGCTGGCGATGATGCCGAGGAACACGCCGGGCAGCGCCGGCAGCGCGTCCAGGTGCCAGCACGCGCCCAGCGCGGTGGTCAGGGCGATGAAGACACGCAGGCCATAGCTGGCCTTTTCGTGGGCCCACAGGCGGCTGAAGCGGGATTCGCGGGTGGACATGCAGGCTCGGGGGGCGGGATGCCCCCCATTATTGCGGTGTGGGCGTGAAATGGGGGGCCGATGTGCGGACCCACGCAATCGGGTAGCGCCGCGCCATGCGCGGCGGAGAAGCAGAACCGCCGGGCATGGCCCGGCGCTACCGAAGCCGCCTCCGCATCACGCGCGCTGCGCGCGCTTCAGCAGTTTCGCTTCGCGCCTGCGTGCGCGGCGAGCCCGCCAGCGTTCGGCCAGGCACGAGAAGATCACGTACAGCGCCGGGGTGCTAAGCAGGGTCAGGCTCTGCGAGAACAGCAGGCCGCCGATCATCGCGATGCCCAGCGGACGGCGCAGCTCCGAGCCCTCGCCGAGGCCGATCGCCAGCGGCACCGCCGCCAGGATCGCCACCATCGTGGTCATCATGATCGGGCGGAAGCGCACGATGCTGGCCTCGCGCGCGGCCTCGCGCGGCGCCATGCCGTGCTCGCGCTGCGCCACCAGAGCGAAGTCGATCATCATGATCGCGTTCTTCTTGACGATGCCGATCAGCAGCACCAGCGCGATCATCGAGATGACCGACAGTTCGGTGTTGGTACCGAACAGCGCCAGCAGCGCGCCCACGCCGGCCGCCGGCAGGGTCGACAGGATCGTCACCGGGTGGATCAGGCTTTCGTACAGCATGCCCAGCACCAGGTACACGGTCAGGATCGCCGCCATCACCAGGATCAGCATGTCACTGGGGTCGGAATTGAAGCCGAAGCCCGCATCGTCGGCCAGGCGGATGTCGCCCGGCATGCGCATGCCTGCCACCGTCGAATCGATGATCGCCTTGGCCTCGCCGGCGCTGACGCCGGGAGCGAGGTTGTAGCTCAGGTCCATCGTCGTGTACTGGTTTTCATGGGTGATCTGCGACGGCGCCAGCCCCGGGGCCTGGCGGGCCACCGCGGTGATCGGCACCATTTCGCCGCTGCGTGCCTTCACGTACACCTCGTCCAGTGCCGCCGGCGTGGCGGTCTGCGACGGCAGCGCGTTGACCACCACGCTGTACTGGTTGATGTCCGAGTAGATCGTGGAGATCTGGCGCTGGCCGAAGGCCCCGTACAGCGCGCCATCGATGGCACCCACGCTGATGCCCAGGCGCGCGGCCTTGGCGCGGTCGATCTCGATGTTCTGGCGCAGGCCGGCGTTGTCGACATCGGTGCCGACGTCACGCAGCTTCGGGTTCTTCTTCAGCGCGGCCTGCAGCTTGGGCAGCCATTCCTGCAGCGCGGCCAGGTCGTTGCCCTGCAGCGAGATGCGGTACTGCGCGCCCTGGCTGTTGCCGCCACCGTCGTTGCTGGGCAGGTCCTGGATGGCGCGCAGGCGCAGCTGCAGGTCGGGGTAGCGGTCGGCCTTGGCACTCAGGCGGGCCAGCGCATGCGCGGTGGTCTCGCGGCGGCCATCCTTGCGCGATTTCAGCTCTACGTTGAACTGCGCGCTGGAGCCCTGGCGGCCGCTGCCCAGGCGCACGCCAACGGTCTTCACCGCCGGGTCGGCCATCAGCATGTCGGTGATGCGGCGCTGGCGGGCCACCATGTCCTCGAAGGATACCGTGGCGCTGGAGTTGGCGCGGCCCCAGATCAGGCCGGTATCCTGCGGCGGGAACGCGCCCTTCTTCACCGCACCGAACAGGAAGACGGTGACGCCGATCAGGATCAGCGGGGTGAGCGAGAGCAGCAGCGCATGGCGCAGCGAGAAATCCAGGAGCGCCGTGTAGATGCGCAGCATGCGGTCATGCCCGGCATCGAGCCAGCGGCCGAAGCGCGACGGTGCGGCGGTGTGGTCATGCGCGCTGAGGAAGCGGCTGCACAGCGCCGGGGTCAGGGTCAGCGAGACGATCATCGAGACCACGATGGCCGCCACCAGGGTGACGGTGAACTCGCGGAAGAACGCGCCCATCATGCCGCTGGCGAACAACAGCGGAATGAACACCGCCACCAGCGAGGCGGTGATCGAGACGATGGTGAAGCCGATCTCGCGCGCACCGGTGAAGGCCGCCTGCATGCGCGGCATGCCTTCGTCGAGGTGGCGCATGATGTTCTCGATCACCACGATGGCATCGTCCACCACGAAACCAATCGCGATCACCAGCGCCAGCAGGCTCAGGTTGTTGAGGGTGAAGCCCAGCGCGTACATCACCAGCGCGGCGCCGGCCAGCGACAGCGGCACGGTCACCGCGGCGATCAGCGTAGGCGCCAGCCGGCGCAGGAACAGCGCCATCGTCAGCACCACCATCGCCAGGCTGATCAGCAGGGTGATCTGCACCTCATGCAGCGACGAACGGATGGTCGGCGTACGGTCGAAGTACGGCGTCATCGTGGTGCCGGGCTGCAGGTAGTCGCGCAGCCCGGGAATCTGCGCCTTCACCCGATCCACGGTCTCGACGATGTTGGCGCCGGCGCGGGTGAACACGTACATCACCACGGCCGGTTTGTGGTTGAACCACGCGGCCTGGTAGGCATCCTGCTGGCCGTCGTAGACGTTGGCGATGTCCTTCAGGCGGATCACCCGGCCGTCGCCCTGGGTCTTGACCACCAGCTCGGCGAAATCGGCGGCGCGAGCCACCGAATCGTTGGCGATGATCGCCGTGGTGGTGTTGCCATCGCTGAGGAAGCCGGTGGGCGAGGTCACGTTGGCCGCGCGCACGGCATTGCGCAGGTCATCGGCAGTGAGGCCGAGGGCGTTCATCTGGCGCAGGTTGACGTCCACGCGCACGGCCGGCGTCGAGGCACCGGCGATGTCCACCGAGGCCACGCCGCTGATCTGGCGGATGCGCTGGGCAAGCAGCGAGTCGGCGACGTTGTACAGCTCGTCGGCGGACTGCGTCTGCGAGGTCAGGGCGATGGCGATGACCGGGTCGTCGTTCGGGTTCGCCTTCTGGTACATCGGCGAACCCAGCCCCGAGGGCAGGTCGGCCTGTGCCGAATTGATCGCGGTCTGCACGTCCAGCGCGGCCGAATCGATGTTGCGGTCGGACTGGAAGATCATGAACACCAGCGAGCTGCCTTCCGAGCTCGACGAGCGCATGCGGTCGATGCCCGGCAGCTGGCCGAGGTGGCGTTCCAGCGGTGCGGTCACCGTGGACGCCATGGTCGCCGCATCCGCGCCGGCCTGGTTGGCATGCACGAAGATCACCGGGATCTCGATGTTCGGCAGTGCCGACACGCCCAGCCGCAGATAGCAGATCACGCCGATCATGAACAGGCCGACGGCCAGCAGCGCGGTGCCGATCGGGCGGCGGATGAAGGGGCCGGACAGGTTCATCGTGCGGCCCCCCGCAGCAGCGGGGCGTGGATCATGCCTGCGGCTCCTGCAGCGTGCCGTCGCGCAGGGCGCGCTGCTCGCGGCGGCGGGCCATCCACTCCGAGAAGCGTTCCATGTACAGGTAGATCACCGGCGTGGTGTACAGCGTGACCAGCTGCGAGAGCAGCAGGCCGCCGACGATGGCGATGCCCAGCGGACGGCGCAGCTCGGAACCGATGCCGGTGCCCAGCGCCAGCGGCAGCGCGCCGAGCATGGCCGCGGCGGTGGTCATCATGATCGGGCGGAAGCGCAGCAGGCAGGCGCGGCGGATCGCTTCATGCGCGTTGGCACCGGCACGGCGCGCCTCGATGGCGAAGTCCACCATCATGATGCCGTTCTTCTTGACGATGCCGATGAGCAGCACGATGCCGACGATGCCGTCCACCGACAGGCTCAGGCCGCACACCATCAGCGCCAGCAGCGCACCGACACCGGCCGGCGGCAGGGTCGAGATGATGGTGATCGGGTGGATGTAGCTCTCGTACAGCACGCCCAGCACGATGTAGATAACCACCAGCGAGGCCAGCAGCAGCCACACCACGTCGGTCTGGCTGCCGGTGAATTCGGCCGCCTTGCCGATGAACTCGGCATGCAGGTGGGCCGGCATGTCCAGGCTGTCCTTGGTCTCTTCGATGGCCTTGACCGCATCGGACAGCGAATAGCCCGGGGCGATGTTGAAGGAAACCGTCACCGCCGGCAGCTGCTGCTGGTGGCTGACCACCAGCGGCGCGCTGGTGACCTTGCTGTTGGCCAGCGCCGACAGCGGGATGATGTTGCCCGCACCGACGGTGATGCCGGTGTTCTGCGCGCCGATGCCGGTGGCGGTGGACGAGTTGGACGAGGTGACCTGGCCGAAGCTGGTGGCGTTGGTGCCGGTCAGTGCGCCGGCACCGTTGGAGGCCACGGCCAGCTGTTCCATCAGCGCGGTGCTGGTGCGGAACTCCGGTGCCACTTCCAGCACCACGCGGTACTGGTTGAGCTCGGTGAAGATGGTCGAGATCTGGCGCTGGCCGAACGCATCGTAGAGCGTGTCATCGATGGTCTGCATCGGCACGCCCAGCACGCTGGCCTTGTCGCGGTCGATGTTCAGCTCCAGGGCGCGGCCCTGGTTGGACAGGTTGTTGTCGACGTCTGCCAGTTCCGGACGTTTGCGCAGCGCCTCGGTCAGGCGCGTGGCCTGGGTGGCCACGGTGGCCGAATCCACGTCGGACAGCGAGTACTGGTACTCGGTGGCGGCCACGCGGGTATCCAGCGTCACGTCCTGCACCGGCTTCAGGTACAGCGCCACGCCGGGGATGCCGGCCACGGCCTTCTGCAGGCGCGGCAGGATCTCATCCAGGCCGTCACGCTCGCCGCGTTCCTTCAGCACGATCGACAGCTGGCCCTGGTTGAGCGTGGGGTTCATGCTGCCGGCGCCGATGAAGGCCGACACGCCGGTCACGTCCGGGTCCTGGCGCAGCGCTTCGGCCACCTGCCTGGTGCGCTGCTCCATCTGCGGGAAGGCGATGTTCTGGTCGGCCTGGACGACGCCGGTGATCAGGCCGGTGTCCTGTTCGGGCAGCAGGCCCTTGGGAATCAGCACGTACAGCAGCACGGTCAGCACCAAGGCGCCGCCGGCCACGGCCAGGGTCAGGCGCTGGTGGTCCAGCACCCAGTCCAGGCTGCGCTCGTACAGGCCCACGGTGCGCGTCCACAGGTTCTGCCTGCCGGCCGCCGCTGCGCGCTCATGCGCGTCCTCGCCCTCGGGCAGGGCGTCGGGCTTGAGCAGGTAGGCGCACATCATCGGGGTCAGCGTCAGCGAGATCAGCATCGACAGCACGACCGCGATGCTCAGCACCCAGGCGAACTCATGGAACAGGCGGCCGGTGACGCCCGGCATCAGCAGCAGCGGCAGGAACACCGCCACCAGCGACACGGTCAGCGACAGCACGGTGAAGCCGATCTGGCGCGCACCGATCTCGGCCGCCTCCTTGCCACTCTTGCCCTGCTCGATGTAGCGGACGATGTTCTCGATCATCACGATCGCATCGTCGACCACGAAGCCGGTGGCCACCACCAGCGCCATCAGCGAGAGGTTGTCCAGCGACATGCCGGCGAAGGCCATCACCGCGAAGGTGCCAGCCAGTGACAGCGGCACAGCCACCGACGGAATGATGGTGGCCCAGAACCGCCGCAGGAACACGAAGATGACCGCCACCACCAGGCCGATGGTGAGGATCAGGGTGAACTGCACTTCATGCACCGAGGCGCGGATGGTCTCGGTGCGGTCGTTGAAGACTTCCAGGTGCACGTCGGCCGGCAGCACGCCCTGCAGCTGCGGCAGGATCGCGCGGATGCGCTCGACGGTCTGCACGATGTTGGCGCCCGGCTGGCGGCGCACTTCCAGCAGCACGGCCGGCTTGCCGTTGGCCCAGGCGGCCAGCTGGTCGTTCTCCACGCCATCGACCACGTCGGCCACGTCGGACAACCGCACCGGTCGGCCGTTCTTGTAGCTGATGATGGTGTCGCGATATTCGGCGGCGCTGGCCAGCTGGTCGTTGGTACCGATGCTGTAGGACTGGGTCTTGCCGTTCAACGAACCCTTGGGCGCATTGACGTTGGCCTGCGTGAGCGCGCTGCGCAGCTCCTCCATGGTCAGGCCCATGTTCGACAGCTGCGCCGGGTTGACCTGGATGCGCACGGCCGGGCGCACGTTGCCGGCGATCGACACCAGGCCCACGCCCTGCACCTGCGACAGGCGCTGGGCGAGGATCGAGTCGGCGTAGTTATTGACGTCACGCAGCGGACGCGTGTCCGAGGTCAGCTTCAGTGTGACGATGGCCGCGTCGGCCGGGTTCACCCGGTTGTAGACCGGCTGGTACGGCAGCGAGGAGGGCAGGGTGGCCTGGCGGATCGCCGCCTGCACGTCCTGCGCGGCGATGTCGATGTCGCGGTCCATCGAGAACTGCAGGATGATCGTCGACAACCCGGCCGAGGAATCGGAGGTCATCAGTTCCAGCCCGGAGATCTGCCCGAACTGGCGCTCCAGCGGCGTGGTCACCAGCGAAGCCATGGTGGTCGCGTTTGCACCCGGGTACTGGGTGGTGACCACCAGGCTGGGTGCATCGATTTCCGGCAGCGCCGACACCGGCAGCTTGCGGTAACCGAGGATGCCCAGCAGCAACAGACCCGCCATCAACAGCGAGGTAGCGATGGGACGGCGGATGAAGATCGTCGAAAAGCCCACGGACTGATCCTTGCTGGCGCTTCAATGGCAGCGCCGGCTGCGAGGCCGGCGCGAAAGGAAAGGGTGGCCTGCGCTCAGCGCGGGCCACCGCCACGACGGCCACCGCCGCCACTCTTCTGTTCGGCGGCCTTCAGTTCGGCCTCGGTCGGCGCGGCCGGGGTCTCGCCCGGCTTCAGCGCGGTCACCTTGCTGCCCGGCTTCAGGCGGAACTGGCCTTCGCTGACCACGCGCTCGCCGCCCTTCAGGCCTTCGGCGATCTGCACCTGGCTGTCGCCCACTTCCACGCCGCTACGCACGGTCTGCATCTTCACCGTGTTGTCGCCCTGCACGACATAGACGTACTCGCCGTCCGGGCCACGCAGCACCGCCTGGGTGGGGATGACCACGCCGCCGCCGATCGTGCGCAGCTGCATGCGCACGTTGACGAACTGGCCCGGCCACAGGCCGTTGTCGGTGTTGTCGAAGATCGCGCGGGCCTTGAAGGTGCCGCTGTCGGCGCTGATCAGGTTGTCGACCACGTCCAGCTTGCCGTCACCGGACAGCACGTGCGAGTCGGCGCGGTCCAGCGCTGCCACCGGCACGGCACCGGCGTTCTGCGCCTGGCGCACGTCGCCGAGCTGGCGCTCGGGCAGGTTGAACAGCACGTGGATCGGATGGATCTGGGTAAGGGTGACCAGCGCGGTACCGGCGCTGACCACGTTGCCGGCGTCGACCGCGCGGATGCCGGCGATGCCCGAGATCGGCGCGGTGATGCGGGTGTACTGCAGCTGTACCTGCGCGGCACGCGCGCTGGCTTCGTTGGCGGCCACCGCGCTTTCGTACTGTGCCACTTGATTTCGCTGTGTATCCAGATCGGTCTTGGCGACGAACTGGCGGTACTCCGGCGCGTTGGAGCGCTGGTAGTTGGAACGGGCGGTGGCCAGCAGCGCTTCGTTCTGGCGCTTGGCGGCCACGGCCTGGTCGTAGCTGGCCTGGGCGCTGCGCGGGTCGATCTGTGCCAGCAGGTCACCCTGCTTCACTTCCTGGCCCTCGCGAAAATTGATGCTCATCAGCTGGCCGCCGACCTGCGGGCTGACCGTGACGGTGTTCATCGCAGTGACCGTGCCCAGCGCGCTGGCATACACCGGCACGTCCTGGCGCGTCGCATCGACCACGGTCACCGGCACCGGGCCGGCATCGGGATCCTCACCGCCCTGGCGCGCGCCTGCGGCCTGGCCACCGGCCTTGTCCTTGCCGCCACCGAGGACGCGTACGCCCACCACCGCCAGCACCAGCACTGCCACGACCAGCAGCACGATCTTCCAAACACGTGACATTCAAGGACTCCAAGAGGGCTGGACGGGGCGGACCCCGGGTGGCAATGCGCAAAGCATACCTGCGGCCCGCTACGTTTCCTGCATGACGTATGGGACGGGCGCTAAGACCGGGCGCGGCGGAGGAGGTTCCCGTGGGGGCGGTGTTGGCCTACATTCAGCTGCAGACCCCTTCCGTGGAGACCCCCCGATGCGCCGTTCCCTGCTGCTGTCCGCCCTGCTGCTGGCCCTGCCGGCCCTTGCCCACGCCCAGCAGGGCGAGCGCCCGGAGGTGACCGCCGCCGCGCAGCGCCTGCAGGCCCAGGTCGTGGAGTGGCGGCGTGACTTCCACGCGCATCCGGAACTGTCCAACCGGGAGGAGCGTACCTCGGCCGAGGTCGCCAAGCGCCTGCGCGCGATGGGCCTGAAGCCGAAGACCGGCATTGCCCACCACGGCGTGGTGGCGATCATCGAAGGCGGCAAGCCGGGCCCGAAGATCGCCCTGCGCGCGGACATGGATGCGTTGCCGGTGACCGAGCAGACCGGCCTGCCGTTTGCGTCCAAGGCCACCGCGCAGTACCGCGGGCAGACCGTGGGCGTGATGCATGCCTGCGGCCACGATGCGCACACCGCCACCCTGCTCGGCGTGGCGCAGGCGCTGGTGGCGATGAAGAAGGACCTGCCGGGCCAGGTGATGCTGATCTTCCAGCCCTCCGAAGAGGGCGCACCGCCGCCGGAAGAGGGCGGTGCCGCGCTGATGCTGAAGGAAGGGCTGTTTGCCGACTTCAAGCCGGAGGCGGTGTTCGGCCTGCATGTGTTCTCCAGCGTTCAGGCGGGCCAGATCGCGGTGCGTGGCGGCCCGCTGATGGCGGCGTCGGATCGTTTCGGCATCAAGGTGACCGGCCGCCAGACCCATGGCTCGGCGCCGTGGAACGGCGTGGACCCGATCGTGGCCACCGCCGACCTGATCGGTACCGCACAGACCATCGTCAGTCGCCGCACCAACCTGTCCAAGCAGCCGGCGGTGCTGACTTTCGGCGCGATCAACGGTGGCATCCGCTACAACATCATCCCCGACGAAGTGGAGATGGTCGGCACCATCCGCACCTTCGACGAGGGCATGCGTCAGCAGATCTTCGCCGACCTGCGCAACGTAGCCGAGCACACCGCGGCCGCGCACGGGGCCAAGGCGGTGACCGACATCTACGAGTCGGAAGGCAACCCGGCGACGGTGAACGACCCGGCGCTGACCGCGAAGATGCTGCCGAGCCTGCAGGCGGTGGTGGGCAAGGACAACGTGTACGAGCCGCCGCTGCAGATGGGCGCGGAGGATTTCTCGCTGTACGCGAAGGAAGTGCCGGGCATGTTCTTCTTCGTCGGTTCGACCAGCGTGGGCATCGACCCGGCGACGGCGCCGGCGAATCATTCGCCGAAGTTCCTGCTGGATGAGAAGGCGCTGGATGTCGGGTTCCGGGCGTTGATGCAGGTGAGCCTGGATTACTTGAACGGCGCCGGCTGAGGTATTCCGGCAGGGCTTGCAGCCCTGCACCCGCAGAATCAACGGCAACGGCCGAAGCAACAGCAACAGCGGGCTATCCGTGGGATGGCGGGGTGGGTCCGGTTGAGGGGGACGCCGTAAACCCGTCCATGGGGGCTTGGTCGCGGCATCCATGCCGCTCACACCCCCTCAACCGGACCCACCCCGCCTTCGACAGACTTCCGCGATCTGTGGGAACGGCCTTCTGCTTTGGTGGGTGCCGACCGTTGGTCGGCACGGCAGGCGTCATGAACGTCTGAAGGATCGGCTTTTGATTTTGATTTTCCTGATCTTTCCCGGGGTGGCGCGGGAAACTGTCCGGGGCCGGGAGGGTGGGTTGGCTGGGGGCGTGAGCCGCATGGATGCGGCGACCGAGCCTCCATGGACGGATTCACGGCGTCCCCCAGCCAACCCACCCTCCCGGCCAACCCCAAGATCCTGCTCTTAATCACCACGGAGGGGCTCCGCCGTTGGCCGACCCGGCCGAAGGCCCGCCCATCGCGCGATACAATAAGCAGCATGAACACCCCCCAGGACTCCAGCCTCGGTCGCGAGGTCAGTTACCCGTCGCAGTACGATCCCGGCCTGCTGTTTCCCATCCCCCGCATCGGCGCCCGCGCCGGGATCGGCCTCGATGACGCCGCGCTGCCGTTCGTCGGCCACGACCGCTGGCACGCGTTCGAACTGAGCTGGCTCGACTCGCGCGGCAAGCCGCAGGTGGCCGTGGCCACCGTGCAGGTGCCGTGCACCTCGCCGCGGCTGATCGAATCGAAGTCGTTCAAGCTGTACCTGAACTCCCTCAACAGTACCCGCATCGACAGCGCCGAGGCGCTGCGCGAGCGCCTGGTGGCCGATCTGTCGGCCTGCGCGGGTGCGCCGGTGCAGGTGCAGTTCGGCTTGCCGCCGCTGGTCGAGGCGCCGCTGGGCGAATCGATCGATGGCCTGGACGTGGGGATCGACTGCTACGGCCCGCCGCAGGCGGATTACCTCGCTGCCGATGCCGGCGAGGTGGTGGAGGAGACCCTGGTCTCGTCCCTGCTGAAATCCAACTGTCCGGTTACCGGCCAGCCGGACTGGGCCACCGTCAGCGTCCGCTACCGTGGCCCGAAGATCGACCGCGCCGGCCTGCTGCGCTATCTGGTCAGCTACCGCGAGCATGCCGAGTTCCACGAGCAGTGCGTGGAGCGCATCTTCAGCGAGGTGTCCGCGCGCTGCCAGCCGCTGTGGCTGGAAGTGGAGGCGCGCTACACCCGCCGCGGCGGCCTGGACATCAATCCCTGGCGCGCCAGCCACGGCATCGCCGGCCCGGCCGCGACCTTCCGCGAGCTGCGCCAGTGACCGCCGCAGGCGGTTAAGGGGAATGCCGGCCGCTGGCCGGCAAGCGCAGCGGGCACCCGCCACCCCGATTGTTCAGCCGCCCACCCGGGCGGCTTCACATCTGCACCATCCCCATTTAACAACCTCCATGTCACCGTGCCATCCACGTAGTCATGCAGACGGGAGTGTGTGGATGAGCACCGAGAAGAAAGCCGATTTTTCCGGCGTCACTTCCAGCGTCGACAGCACCGCCGAGCTGGTACCCAAGGCGGACTTCTCCGGCGTCACGTCATCGGTGGACAGCACCGCCGACGTGGTCAGCGTCGGCACGTACACCGTGCAGAAGGGCGATTCGCTGTCGAAGATCGCCAAACATCACCTGGGCGATGCCAACGCCTGGAAGAAGATCTTCGAGGCCAACCGCGACGTCCTCGACGACCCGGACAAGATTTTCCCGGGCCAGACCCTGAAGCTGCCGCCGAAATAAGCCGGCCCGCGCCCACGGGCGCACCAAGGCCGTCCGTTAATCCCTGGGAGGAACACCCGAATGATCAAGACCAGCCCGCTCCAGACCGCCCTCATCGCCGCCCTGCTGGGCAGCGTTGCCCTGGTCGGTTGCAAGAAGAAAGAAGAGTCCGCCGACAACAACGCCGCCCCGGCCGCGACCACCCCGGCTGAGCCGGCACCGGCGCCGATGACCGGCGCGCCGCCGCCGATGGCGGAAGCGGCTCCGGTCGCCGTATCGACCGTCACCGTGGGCAAGACCGCTGCCGCTGACAAGTCGGTGGCTCAGGCCGCGCTGTTCGCGCCGAAGGACGATGTGATTGTGTCGGTGCGCACCGATGCTGCTGCAAACAATGTCACCGTAGGTGCCAAGCTGACCTTCCAGGACGGCCAGGTGGCCGGCGAGCAGAACGCTACGCTGAATGCCTCGGGTGCCGAGACGACCAACATCACGTTCAAGAACGCCAATGGCTGGCCGGCGGGCAAGTACCGCGCAGAAGTCATGGTTGATGGCAAGGCGGCGGGAATGCCGCAGGAGTTCGAGGTCAAGTAAGTCCCGCCGACTCTCTCCCGGTTGGACTCACGATGGACGCAGCCGCGAGGCTGCGTCTTTTTTGTTTGTGGCTCCAGGAGAAGCTCCATCCACGCATGGCGTGGATCTACTGGCGCGCGTGGCCGACATGGTTGCATCCGATACCACGCGGCTCGATCACAGCGTTGCCGTGGTGCAGTACCGCAGCGTATGGCATGGCTTTGCCCCGCGCGGCTGAAAACGCGACAATGCAGGGGTTTCCCCATCGCGCGCCCACCCTGACGGCGGCGGGGAAAGTGACACGGTTGCACGTGGCACGGCGCCTGCGCCGGCCTTCCCCTGAGAACTGCTACAGAGTCCAAGTCCCCCATGTCCAAGATCCTCTACACGCTGACCGACGAAGCACCGTTCCTGGCTACCCAGTCGCTGCTGCCGATCGTCGACGCCTACACCGCCACCGCTGGCATCGTGGTGGAAACCCGTGACATCTCGCTGTCCGGCCGCATCCTGTCGCAGTTCCCGGAACTGCTCAGCGACGCGCAGAAGGTCAGCGACGACCTGGCCGAGCTGGGCCAGCTGGCGACGACCCCTGACGCCAACATCATCAAGCTGCCGAACATCTCCGCTTCGGTGCCGCAGCTGAAGGCCGCCATCAAGGAACTGCAGGACCAGGGCTACCCGCTGCCGGCTTACCCGGAAACCCCGGCCGACGACCAGCAGCGCGACTACAAGGCGCGCTATGACAAGGTCAAGGGCAGCGCAGTGAACCCGGTGCTGCGCGAAGGCAACTCCGACCGCCGTGCACCGCTGTCGGTGAAGAACTACGCGCGCAAGCATCCGCACCGCATGGGCGCCTGGGCGTCGGATTCGAAGTCGCACGTCGCGCACATGGCCGCCGGCGATTTCTACGGCAGCGAAAAGTCGGCCACCCTGGCCAATGCCGGTTCGCTGAAGATCACCTTCCATGGCAAGGACGGCAGCGCTGTCGTGCTGAAGGAAAAGACCGCGGTCAAGGCCGGCGAGATCGTCGATGCCGCGGTGATGAGCCGCAAGGCACTGGCGGCCTTCATCGGTGAGCAGATCGCCGATGCCAAGGCCCAGGGCGTGCTGTTCTCGCTGCACCTGAAGGCGACCATGATGAAGGTCTCCGACCCGATCATGTTCGGCGTGGCCGTCAACGAGTTCTACAAGGACGTGCTGGCCAAGCACGCCGACGTGCTGAAGCAGGCCGGTTTCGATGCCAACAACGGCATCGGTGACCTGGCCGCACGCCTGCCGTCGCTGCCGGAAGCCACCCGCGCCGCGATCGAAGCCGACCTGGCCGCCGAGTACGCACAGCGTCCGGGCGTGGCGATGGTCAACTCGGACAAGGGCATCACCAACCTGCACGTGCCGAGCGACGTCATCGTCGACGCCTCGATGCCGGCGATGATCCGCGACTCCGGCAAGATGTGGAATGCCGAAGGCAAGCTACAGGACACCAAGGCCGTCATTCCCGACCGCTGCTACGCCGGCGTGTACCAGGCCGTCATCGACGACTGCAAGGCCAACGGTGCCTTCAACCCGGCCACCATGGGCTCGGTGCCGAACGTCGGCCTGATGGCGCAGAAGGCTGAAGAGTACGGCTCGCACGACAAGACCTTCCAGATCGCCGCCGACGGCGTGGTCAAGGTCACCGACGAGGCCGGCACCGTGGTGTTCGAGCACGCCGTGGAAGCCGGGGACATCTGGCGCATGTGCCAGACCAAGGACGCGCCGATCCAGGACTGGGTCAAGCTGGCCGTCGAACGCGCCCGCCTGAGCAGCACCCCGGCCGTGTTCTGGCTGGATGCCGGCCGCGCCCACGACGCGCAGGTCATCGCCAAGGTCGAGCAGTACCTGAAGGACCACGACACCAACGGCCTGGACATCCGCATCCTGCCGCCGGTGGAGGCGACTGCCTTCTCGCTGGACCGCATCCGCAAGGGTGAGGACACCATCTCGGTGACCGGCAACGTGCTGCGCGACTACCTCACCGACCTGTTCCCGATCATGGAACTGGGCACCAGCGCCAAGATGCTGTCGATCGTGCCGCTGATGGCCGGTGGCGGCCTGTTCGAGACCGGCGCCGGTGGTTCGGCCCCGAAGCACGTGCAGCAGTTCGTCGAAGAGGACTACCTGCGCTGGGATTCGCTGGGTGAATTCCTGGCCCTGGCCGCGTCGCTGGAACACCTGGGCAACCGCTACGACAACGCCGCCGCCCGCGTGCTGGCCAAGGGGCTGGACGAAGCCAACGGCCAGTTCCTGGACAACGACAAGTCGCCCTCGCGCAAGCTGGGCGGTATCGACAACCGCGGCAGCCACTTCTACATCGCGCTGTACTGGGCCCAGGCCCTGGCCGCGCAGGATGAAGACGCCGCACTGAAGGCCCGCTTCGCTCCGCTGGCCAAGGCACTGACCGACAACGAGCAGACCATCGTTGACGAGCTGGCCGCAGTGCAGGGCAAGGCCGTGGACATCGGTGGCTACTATCGTCCGGACGTGGCCAAGGCCAGCAAGGCCATGCGCCCGAGCGCGACCTTCAACACCGCGCTGGAGCAGCTGCGCGGCTGATCGATCGCCCGCAGGAAGTGAAATCGAAACCCGCGCTACGGCGCGGGTTTCTTTTTGCCTGTGCGGGCTTGTGTAGAGCCGAGCCATGTTCGGCTGCCTCGACGCTGGGAAAGGGCGCAAGCAGAAGCAGCCGAGCATGGGCTCGGCTCTACACAAGCTCCCCCACGCCGGCGTATGGTGGATGCCCGTCTCCCTGCCGAGCCGTGCATGTCCCAGCCTGACATCGCCGTCGACCTGGCACCGCGCATCGCCGTGGCCATCCGCGATGGCTTCGAGGACTACCACGCGCGCTTCGCGGCGATCACCGGGCGGGCGCGGCGGCGCTTCGAGCAGCGCGACTGGGCCGCTGCACGGCAGGATGCGGTCGAGCGCATCGCCCTGTACGACCTGTGCATCGCCGAGCGGATGGATGCGCTGCGGCGCATGGCCGGCGATGCCATCGGCGTGCGCGCGCTGTGGCTGCAGGTGCACGCGCACTACAACGCGCTGCTGCAGGGTTCGATCGACGCCGAACTGTACAAGACCTTCTACAACACCCTGGCGCGGCGCCTGTTCGTCACCCGCGGGGTCGACCCGGCGCTGGAATTCATCGCCTTCGACATCGAACCCTCCGATGCGATCACCCACCCGGTGGCTCGCCACACCTACGCGGTATCGCCCACGCGCCCGGTGGAGGCCCTGCAGCGGGTGCTGGCCGACTGCCGCTTCGACGTGCCTTACGTGCACCAGCTGCGCTGCGCGGCGGCGATCGCCATCCGCCTGCAGGATGACCTCGCCCATTGGGGCGAGACGCCGGTGCGCAGCATCGAGCTGCTCGATACCGTCTTCTACCGCGAGCGCCGCGCCTACCTGGTCGGCCGCGTGTTCGGCGAACACCGCTTCTCGCCCTGCATCATCGCCCTGGTCAACGACGAGCATGGCCTGCGCGCCGATGCGGTGCTGACCCGGCGCCGCGATGTCGCCCACCTGTTCGGTGTCTCGCGCAGCTATTTCCAGGCCAACCTGGCCACCGTCGGCGATGCCGTGGTGTTCCTGCGCAGCCTGCTGCCGGGCAAGCCGATCGACGAGATCTACACCGTGCTCGGCCGCGCCAAGCAGGGCAAGACAGAGCGCTACCGCACCTTCTTCCGCCACTTCAACGAACACCCGCACGAACAGCTGGTGCATGCCGAGGGCACGCCGGGCATGGTCATGGCGGTGTTCACCCTGCCCAGCTATCCGCTGGTGTTCAAGCTGATCCGCGACCGCTTCGCCTGGCCCAAGGCGATGTCGCGCCAGCAGGTGGAAGAGAAGTACGCGCTGGTGTTCAGCCTGGACCGCGTCGGCCGCCTGCTCGATGCCCAGCCCTACCGCCACCTGCGCTTCCCGCGCGCGCGCTTCGCCCCGGCGCTGCTGGACGAGCTGCTGCAGCAGTGTGCGCAGAGCGTGCGCGTGCAGGGCGACGAGATCGAGATCGCTCTGTGCTACGTGCAGCGTCGCTTCCGCCCATTGAACCTGTACCTGCGCGAGCAGGGCGCGCCGGCCGTGCGCGCGGCCGTGCTGGACTACGCGCAGGCGATCACCGACATGGCCCGCAACAACATCTTTCCCGGCGACATGCTGCCGAAGAACTTCGGTGTGTCGCGCCATGGTCGCGCCGTGTTCTACGACTACGACGAGCTGTGCCTGGTCAGTGATTGCGTGTTCCGCGAGTGGCCGCAGCCGCGTACGCCGGAAGAGGCACTTGCCGACGAACCCTGGTTCCATGTGGGGCCGCGTGACGTTTTTCCCGAGCGCTTCGGTCCGTTCATGGGCCTGCCAGCGCAGGAGCTGGCGGCGGTGCGTGAACACTACCGACACCTGTTCGATCCCGCCTGGTGGCAGGGCCTGCAGGCCCGCTTTGCCAGCGCCGACTACCCTGACACGCCGCCGTATGCGGCCGGCCATCGGCTGGCGTGATCAGCCCTGCCGTAACGCATCGCGCGGCGACCTGCGGTAGGCTTCGTACCTCGAACACAAGGAGTGAGTGTGATGCGATCTTCCCTTTTCCTGGCCCTGACCCTGGCCCTCGGTGGCGGCGCGGCCTGCATCGGCACCGCCGATGCGCAGAGCATGCGCGAGGTGCGCAAGCAGATGGAGGCCAGCATGACACTGAACGGTGTCATCAACATTGGCCGCGAAGGCCAGGTCGAAGACTTCCAGCTGGACCGCCGTGACAAGGTGTCTGCCGACGTGGCGGGCATGGTCGAGGGTTCGGTAAAGGGGTGGCGCTTCGAACCGGTGCTGGTCGATGGCCAGCCGGTGCGGGCTCGCACCGAAGTCCGCCTGCGCCTGCTGGCTGACAGTCTCACCGACGCCACGATGCAGATCCGCATCGCCGATGCGAACTTCGGTCCGGTCCAGGATGAGAACAAGCTGTCCAGCGACGATGTCACGGCACTGAAAATGCGCCCGCCGGCCTACCCCGAAAGGGCGTACGCGATCGGCGGCCAGGGTGAGGTGACGCTGCTGGTGAAGGTCGGGCGTGATGGCAAGGTGGCCGATGTGATCGCCGAGCGCACCAACCTGAGGGTGGTTGCACCCGAACGCCAGATGCAGATGCTCCGCGATGTGCTGGCCAAGGCCAGCGTCAGTACCGCTCGCAGCTGGACGTTCAATCCGCCGACCACTGGCGAGGACAAGGACAACCCGTTCTGGACGGTGCGGATACCCGTCAACTTTGCCCTCAGCCGCGGGGAAGAGCGCTACGGCCGCTGGTCGGCCTACATTCCGGGCCCGCGCCAGCAGGCCCCTTGGAAGACCGGCGAAGACGAGAAGGCCACCGGTACCGACCTGCTGCCCGAAGGCGGCGTTTACATGGTCGGCCGCAACGACGGTCCGCGCCTGCTGACGCCGCTGGGCTGACCGGCGCGGCCACAGCGGCAGGCATCGCCTGGCGCGCCCGCGCACGGATCAATCCGCGTGCGGGTAGACCACCACGCGGTTGCGGCCCTGTTCCTTGGCCAGGTACAGGGCCTTGTCGGCCAGCCGCAGCGCCTGTTCCACGTCGGCATGGAACGTGGGGAAGTGGGCCACGCCCAGCGACACGGTGATGCTGCCGACCGGTGCGAACGGCTGCCCGGCAATCGCCTGGCGCAGGCGCTCGGCGGTCTGCTGGGCCGCCACCACGCTGACGCCCGGCAGCAGCACCAGGAATTCCTCGCCACCGGCACGGCACAGCACGTCGGTCTCGCGCGAATAGCGGCGCATCTGCTCGGCGATGTGGGCGATGGCGGCATCGCCGACGTCATGGCCGTGCCCGTCGTTGATTGCCTTGAAGCGGTCGATGTCCAGTGCCACGATTGCGAACGGCACGCCCTGCGCCTGCAGCATCTCCAGCGCGTTCTGCAGACCGCGGCGGTTCAGCAGCCCGGTCATCGGGTCGGTCCGGCTGGCGCGGTTGAGCGTGCCGATGCGGTCCTGCAGCGCGTTGAAGCTGTACAGCACCGCCTGCTTCAGCTGCGCCACTTCGAAGTACCACGCGCGGATGCCGGTGACATGGTCGATCGCGTTGCCGGTGTCTTCGCCTTCCTGCACGTTGCGCGCCAGCTGCCACAGCGGCATCGAGATGCGCCTGGCAAACCACCAGGTGATCAGCAGCGAGAGCACGCCCAGCGGGATCGCGTTCCAGATGACCGAGGTCATCAACCGCGACAGCGGCTGCAGGGTCGCTTCGGTCGGGCGCTGGGCGATGATGCCCCAGCCCGTGGCCGGCACCGGCGCATAGCCGGACAGCTGTGCGACGCCATGGTTGTTGACCAGCTGCTGGCTGCCGGAGTGCCCGCGCATCACCGCCTTCACCGCCGGGTTGTCCAGCGCGTAGGTGCCCACTTCCTTCGGATTGTTGTGGTAGATGATGCGGCCGTTGTGGTCGACCACGTACAGGTAGGAACCATCGCGGTAATAGTGCTTGCCCAGCAACGTATGCAGCGCGCTGCGCTGGCGCAGGTACAGGGTGCCGCTGACGTAGCCCAGGTAGGCGCCCTGGCGGTCGAAGATCGGGTGCGACAGCGAGATCAGCAGCTTGCCCGTCGCCGACTGGTAGGGATCGCTGACCAGCGGCTGGCGACGCGCCAGCGCCTGGTTGTTGCCGAAGCTCTTCAGCACTTCGCCCTGCAGCTGCAGGGTCTGCGGCGAGGTGGCGATGACCAGGCCGCTGGCATTGACCACCAGCGAAGAGTTGAAGCTGCTGGACTGCAGCTGCAGGCGGCTGGCTTCGCCCTGGGCGTGGCCGGCATCCAGACCGCTTTCACCGAGCCGGGTGGCGGCGTAGGCCAGCTGCTGCTGCGCGGAGAGCAGGAAGGTCTGCGTCGTATCGGCCAGCTTGCTGGTGTAGACGCGGTTGGCTTCCAATGTGTTGCTCACCAGCTGGTCGCGCTGCACGCGGTAGCTGGCCAGCAGCGTGTTGCCGAGGGCGATGAGCGTACTCAGCAGGGCCAGACCAAGAATCAGCTTGCCCAGGTTGAGGCGGTTGGAGATCGGTGGCATGCGGCGACTGCGCCCACTGCTGCGGCAGCGCAGCCGGGCACGAACGGTGGGAGAACCGCCATTATGGACACATTCGCCTGCCCCGGGGAAAGTACGGTGACCCGGTGTCAGCGTTGCAGGCGTCGCCGCAGCGTATCGCGCACGCGCTCGGCGCCGGCTGCATCGAGCGGCGCCAGCACGCCCTGCGCATCCGGCGGCACGTGCGCGGCAGTGTGCGCACCGGCGTCGAAGACATAGTGGTCAAGCATCGTGCGCCAGTGCGCGCGCTGTTCCGGCGGCAGGTCGCGCAGGGCGAGGATGGCCAGCATCAGCGCGTTCATCGGTGAATCCATCCAGGCCGGCACCGGTCGCCACCAGCTGTTGACCAGCACGTTGAACGCTTCCAGGCCCTCCATGTGGTGCCACCACAGCGAGGGAATGAACACCGCGTCGCCGGGCTCCAGCTCCGCCACCTGGGCCTGTGCCCACGCCTGCGCGAAGCGCGGGAAGCGCTGGAGGTCCGGTGCATGGAAATCGACCAGGCTGATCGCCTGGCCAGCCGGGGTGAAGTCCAGCGGCCCGACGTACAGGTTGTCGATCTGTTCCGGGGCGAACAGGGTGACGCGGCGGCGGCCGGCCGCCACGCAGGCCAGGTTGTCCGGCACGTCCTGGTGTGCGGCGATGCGCGAGCGGTTGCCGATCCAGATGCTGGCCAGCGGATCAGCCACGCCGAGGCGCAGCGGATTGGCCTGGCTGAAACCCGGCAGGAAGCTGTCCAGCGTGGTCGAAGCCACATAGATGGATGGCGGCGCGGGATCGCTGGCGTACTTCAGCAGCGTGGCCAGCACCACCTTCAGCGGAATCTGCTCGCGGCGGAAATTGAAGCCGCTCATGTCTTCGTTGTAGAACAGCCGGCCCCGCGTGTCGGGTGCGGCGGTGGTCGCCGTCACCGGCATCTGCCCATGGTCGAAGCTGGCCAGGTGGGCCACCGCCTCGGCGGCGGATCGGCGCGCGGCCATCACCAGCGGCCAGTGCGCCACCAGCCCACGGATCACCTTCGGCGTGGTCCAGGTGGGCAGCTGCACAGGCAGCTGCGCCGGGTCCAGGCCGTGGATCTCTTCGATGGGGCAGGGCGGAGGCATGCACGGGTGTCCAGGGCAGAGTGGAGCCGAGCGTGGGCTCGGCTCTACAGAATTGCACGGGCCGATGACTGCCCCGTAGAGCCGAGCCCATGCCCGGCCCCACGGTACTGCAGCCGGTCAGAACTTGTAACGCACGCCGAACATGTAGCGCGGGCCGGTCTGGGTGGCGTAGCGCAGCATGTTGGTGTGGCGAGCGTAGGTGCGCATGGTCTCGTCGGTCAGGTTGATCGCTTCCAGGCTCAGCGTCAGCTGCTCGCTCACCGCGTAGCTGATGTTCAGATCGAGCTGGCCGTAGGCGGCGGTGTAGTTCGGGTTCGGGCCCTGGCCACCGATGCCGTTGAGGAACTTGTCGCGCCAGTTGTAGGCCGCACGGATCTGCCACGAATTCCTGTCATAGAACGCGACCAGGTTGGCCGAATCGCTCAGGCCGATCATCGGGTACTGGTCACCCAGGCTGAGGTTGTTGAAGGTCAGCCCCGACTTCACCTTGGTGTAGTTGGCGGCCAGGCCGAAACCGGATTGGCCGAACAGGTGCTGCACCGCCACTTCCCAGCCATCGAGGTGGTCCGAGCGCTGGTTGGCGGGCAGAGTGATGTCGAACCCGGCAATCGGGTCGCCCGGCTGACCGACGATACTGCCGGTCTGCTGGCCGGCCGAGTTGACGCCCGTGGAGGTCACGCCCGGATCGCCAGCGTGGTTGGTGAAGATGTAATTGCGGATACACACCGTGTCGGTGGTCACGCAGCCTGATGCAAGCGCCTCGTTCCAGTAGGCGCCACCGACCGGGGTATGCAGGCTGCCGGCGTCTTCGCGTGCGATGGTGTTGCTGATGAAGTTCTTGATGTTCTTGCGGAAGAAGCCGACCGAAGCGTAGCTGGCCTCGCCGTAGTACCACTCCAGCGAGAGGTCGAAGTTGTCCGACAGCAACGGCTCCAGTGCCGGATTGCCGCGCGAGCCGGTGCCGCCCTGGGTGCGCACGATGTTATCCAGGCGCTGGCCACTTTCGATCTGCGTCCAGCCAGGCCGACCGAGGCTGCGGCTGTAGCTGCCGCGCAGGGCGAGCGACTCGCTGAAGTCGAGCTTCAGGTCGACGTTGGGCAGCAGATAGTCGTACTTGCCTTTGCCGCCGACGAATGCACCTTCGTCGGCATAGGTGATGTTGAATTCGTTGAGCGAGTTCCAGCTGATCGAGGTCGGCACCCTGACCAGCGCCAGCGATTCAACTTCAGTCTGCTCGTAGCGCACGCCGGCCGCCACGTGCAGCGGCATCGACCAGTCGAACGTGGTGCGGTACTGCAGATAGGCGCTCTTGGAGGTCTCTTTCGTGCGGATATCCTCGGAGTACTCGGTAGGCGCCAGATAGCAGGTGGGGCAGGCTGGCTCCGCTCCGTTGGCGACCTGCGCGGCGCGGTCGCGCAGGCGGTCGAAGTCAAACACCAGGAATTGCCCGGTCAGGCGGGGATCGTTGTGGCCGGAGAACGCCTTGAAGTACTTGCCCATGTCATCGGCGTACCAGATGCTGTCATCGTAGTCTGCTGGTGTACCCACGCCGCCCCAGCTGTCGCGCTGCTCGATGGCGGCCGCCGAGCGGTTGTCGACCTGGGTGTGGCCCACACCGAAATCCAGTGCCGAGTAGTCGGCAAAACGGAACACGCCCTTGGCCTGGAACTGCTCCACCTCCGACTTGTTGTAGCTGTTCTGGAACACCGAGCCGGTCACCAGGGCGTCCGATGCCTGCACGCCACCGGGTGGAAGGGCGATGTTGAGGATGGGCAGCTCGCCGCTGTAATCCACGGTGGTCTTGCCGCGCACGTAGGCAGCTACACCCAGCACACCAGCGGAGCCGTAAGGGCCATCCGGCTGGGATTCAGCACTGGCGCGGTGGTAGTCGAATGACAGATCCAGTGCGTCGTTGACCTCCCACTCCACATTGAAACCCACCGATTCCATGCTGTTCTTCGTGGCCAGCTTCATGCCGCCCATGGCGACATCGCCGTTGACCACGTCTTCGCTATAGACGATCGGCGCAGCCACGGGGCCGTTGGTCCAGGTGCTGTCACCCGGGCCGTAGTTGAACCACACCGAAAGCTCGCTGCGCTGTTGCTGCACCTTGTTTTCCACGTAGGTGTAATCGAGCGTGGTGGTCACGTTGTCCACCGGCTTCCATTGCAGGGTCGCCTGCCCGTTGGTGCGCTGGCGCTGCACAGCGTTGACGTTGTAGGCGGTGTTCTGCGGCCGGCCGTAGATATCGTTCGGACCGGGACGGTTGCTGATGCGGTCCGAGTAGCCCTCGCCCGGCTGCGGCAAGGCCCGCCAGTCGGAAGTGTCATTGCCGCGCAGGGTGGCCCAGCCTTCGGCCACAGTGGCCTGGTTGAACCCCGAGTCACGCTCCTGGTGGCTGCCACTGAGCGCTACACCGAAGCGCCCATCGGCATAGGTCTGGCTGAAGATGCCTGACAGCTCACCGGTGATGTTGGACCCCTGCATCGTGCGTGGCACATTGTCGTTGGAGGTATCGTGCACCGCCTTCATGCCCAGGCTGATGACCGGTGCCGCTTCCAGGGGACGCATTGTCTTGATGTTGATCGTTGCGCCAATGCCGCCGGTCGGGTTGTCTGCGCGGGTGGTCTTGTACACCTCCACCGCCGAGATCGATTCGGAGGCGATGTTGGCGAAGTCGAACGAGCGCGATCCGTTCAGGCCGCCACCGCCGTTGCCCAGGTTGGACGCCGGCATCTGCCGACCATTCAACAGCACCAGGTTGTAGTCGGGGCCGATGCCGCGCACGGTCACCTTCGAGCCTTCGCCGCTGGAGGTGCGGTCGATCGACACGCCGCTGATGCGCTGCAGCGACTCTGCCAGATTGGTATCGGGGAACTTGCCGATGTCCTCGGCGACGATGCCATCGACCACGCCCTGGCTGTCACGCTTGAGGTTCATCGACGACTGCAGGCTGCCGCGGATACCGGTGACCTGCACCGTATCGAGCGTGGCCGGGTCGGGTGTTTCGCCGGCAGGTGCGTCCTGCGCCCAGGCCGGTGCAGCAAGCGCTGCGAGCAGCGCGGAAGTGAGCATCGTCTTGCGAGGTACTGCCTTGTACGTCTTCATGGAAGCTCCCTCCCCAGGGAATTCGGTGGTGTCGTTGCGGCGTTGTCCCGATCGCGGGTTACTGCATGTGGCCGGATTGGAACGACGGTTGACAGCGTTGTCAACAAACTGCCATCAAGTGCACCTGATCGGCGCTGGGGTGGGTCGCCATGTAAACGTTGCCATGAATGCGCTCAGGCTGATGAATTCCCTTTGTCGGCGGTATTTGCAGCGGTTTTCCAGCAATGACAGCGCTGCCAATGGAGCGGTGGAATTGTGTTGTGCGGTGCAGAACAAAACTGCGCGGATGCTGTTGTGCACAGGCGGAACGCAGCAGCTGTTGTGTACTGACAGCGCTGGACAAATGGAACACGCACCGGATGTCGTGCATGTCCGCTTGATGGCTTGAATCAATGACCGGGAGGACAGGTTCTGGACATGGCAACGAGCGCCCGCGGACAACGCGTGTACGGTGCTGGGCACGCACGGACATTTCATCGCGCACGGCGAAGCGGCGGCCGCCCGCGTGTGCCTGGATGCGAGGAAAACCGCAACGGACGCGTCGGTCCGCTGCGGCAGGGAGCGTCAGCGCCGGCGCGGTGCCGCGGTCGATTCGCGATCCAGCACCGCGTGCTCGACGGTGATCATGCGTCCGGCCGTCTCGGCGCGGATGTGCTCGATCAGCTGCTCGGTCGCCAGCCGGCCCATGTGCGCGGTCGGCTGGCGCACCGTGGTCAGCGCGGGATAGATGTGGCCGGCGATCGGCGTGTCGTCGAAGCCGCACACCGACAGGTCGCGCGGCACGCGCAGGCCACGTTCGCCCGCCACGCGGTACACCGCAGCGGCCATGTCGTCGTTGGCGGCGAAGATCGCCGTCGGCGGGTCATCCAGCTCGAGCAGGGTGTTGGCGGCGTCCACCCCGGACTCGAACGAGAACTGGCCGCTGACCACCAGTTCCGGGTCGTAGGCGATGCCCGCCTCGCGCAGCGCCTGGCGGTAACCGGCGTGGCGCCACTGGCAGGCACCGTGCGCGCGCGGGCCCTTGATGTGGCCGATGCGGCGATGGCCCTGCGCGACGAGGTGGCCGATCAGTTCGACCACGGCGGTGGTTTCATCCATGCGCACGCCGATGCGGCCTTCCGGGTGGCGTGGCGCGATGCAGGCGAAGGGGATGTCCTGTTCTTCCAGGTACGACAGCACCACCTCGTCGTCGGTCAGCGGCGGGATCAGCACCACGCCATCCGGGCGCGAATTCTCGAACAGCGCGGCCAGGTCGGGCAGGGTGCGGCGGCCGGTGCCGACCGGGCCCAGGATCAGGTTGTAGTGCTGCGCATGGCAGGCTTCCAGCATGCCGCTCTGGATTTCCATCAGGTAGTTGCGCGACGGATTGTTGTAGACCAGCGCCAGTGCATACGAGCGCTGCCCGGCCAGGCTGCGCGCCGACAGGTTGGGCTTGTAGCCCAGCCGCGCCACCGCCGCCAGCACGCGTTCGCGGGTCTGCTCGCGCACGTTCGGCTCATGGTTGAGCACGCGCGACACGGTCTTGATCGAAACCCCTGCAACGGCGGCGACATCCTCGATTCGACTGCGCATGATGCGATGGTTCCTCCTGGAAGGCGGCGGGCACGCGGCGATGGTAGTGCGTGCTGGCCCGGTCGGTGTTGCCGAAGCAGGCGGATGTTGCCACGACATGAGGGGCGCTGGCACGTCCCGATTTCGTGTCGCGATGCAGCACCCACGCATTGCGCTGGCGTGTCGATGATGCGCCAGGCCCCGTGGTTGCGGGACGGCCGGCACGTTGCCCGCGAACAACGATTGACAGCAGCGGGATCGCCTTATATGACAGCGCTGTCAGGAGCGGTGCGCAAGCGGCCATGCCGGCGTGCGGTCGCAGACACGCGTGCCAGGAACTTCATCCACGGAGGTAGAGCCCAGTGAATCGCCCCACCCAGACCCTTCTTGCCAGCTGCCTGCTGGCCGCCCTTGCCGCGCCCGTCGGTGCCGCACCGGCCAGCGGTGAACGCCTGCAGGACTGGCCGCGCGTGCACAGCGCGATCACCACCGACGCGCAGATCGAAAGCCGCGTGCAGCAGATCCTTTCGCAGATGACGTTGGCGCAGAAGATCGGGCAGATGACCCAGGCCGAGATCAAGACGATCACGCCCGAGCAGGTGCGCCGCTACTACATCGGTTCGGTGCTCAACGGCGGTGGCTCGTGGCCGGGCATGGACAAGCACGCCAGCGTGCAGGACTGGCTGAAGCTGGCGGACGCCTACCACGCCGCCTCGCTGGCCACCGATGCGAAGACGCCGGTTCCGGTGATCTGGGGCACCGATGCGGTGCATGGCCACAACAACGTGCTGGGCGCGACCCTGTTCCCGCACAACATCGGCCTGGGCGCGGCCGATGATCCGGAGTTGATCGAACGCATCGGCGAAGCCACCGCGCGATCGGTGCGCGCCACCGGCATCGGCTGGGTATTCGCGCCCACCCTGGCCGTCGCGCACGATCCGCGCTGGGGCCGCACCTACGAAAGTTATTCGTCTGATCCGGCGGTGATCCGCCGCTTCGCCCAGGCCTACGTCAAGGGCGCGCAAGGCGCGTTCAAGGATGACGGCAACGTGGTCACCACCGCCAAGCACTACCTTGGCGACGGCGCCACCGACAGCGGCCGCGACCAGGGCGAGGCGCTGGTCGACAAGGCGACGATGGTCAACGTGCATGCGCAGGGCTACTACGGCGCGCTGGCCGAAGGCGCGCAGACGGTGATGGCCTCGTTCAACAGCTGGAACGATCGTGCCGCCGGCGTCGACTACGGCAAGATGCACGGCAGCAAGGCGCTGCTGACCGACGCGCTGAAGGACAAGATGGGCTTCGACGGCTTCGTCGTCTCCGACTGGAACGGCATCGCCCAGGTACCCGGCTGCCGCAACGACAGCTGTGCACAGGCAATCAACGCCGGCATCGACATGGTGATGGTGCCCGACGACTGGAAGGCCTTCATCGACAACACCACCGCGCAGGTGCAGAAGGGCGAGATCCCGATGGCGCGCATCGACGATGCGGTGACGCGCATCCTGCGGGTGAAGCTGCGCGCCGGCCTGTTCGAGCACAAGCCGTCGGACAGCCGCTACGCCGGCGATGCCACGGCCGTGCAGCACCGCGAACTGGCGCGCCGTGCGGTGCGCGAATCGCTGGTGCTGCTGAAGAACGACAACAAGATCCTGCCGCTGCGCCGCGACGCGCGCGTGCTGGTGGTCGGCAAGGGCGCCGACAACATCGGTGACCAGTCCGGTGGCTGGTCGCTGACCTGGCAGGGCACCGAGAACAAGAATGCCGATTTCCCCAACGCCGATTCGGTGCTGGGCGCGCTGCGTGCTGAACTCGGCGCGGACAAGGTCAGCTTCAGTGCCGATGGCCAGGGCGTTGACCCGAAGGCGTTCGACGTGGTGCTGGCGGTGATCGGCGAGACGCCGTATGCGGAAACCAACGGTGACATCCTCGCCTCGGACACCGTGAGCCACAGCCGTGCCTACCCGCAGGACCTGGCCGCGCTGAAGACCGCGGCTGCGACCGGCAAGCCGGTGGTGACGGTCTACATGTCCGGCCGCCCGATGTACACCAACGACCTGCTCAACCTGTCCAGCGCGTTCGTGGCCGCCTGGCTGCCGGGCACTGAAGGCAAGGGCGTGACCGACGTGCTGGTGGCCGGCAAGGGTGGCAAGCCCGCGCACGACTTCCGCGGCCGCCTCAGCTTCCCGTGGCCGGGCGCACCGTGCCCGGCACCGATCGACCAGCCCGATGCGAAGAAGCCGTCGCTGTTCGCGCTGGGTTATGGCCTGAGCTACGCCAAGGGCGGCAAGGTCGCCAGGCTCGACGAGGCCGATCCGGACAGCTGCGGCGAAGTGACCGTGCTGCCGATCTTCAACCGCGCCGACACGCCGCCGTTCGCTTTGCACGTGGCGGCCGCGGGTGCGACCCAGCCGCTGGGCAGCGACCTCAACGCCACCCTGCGCTGGCCGACCGCCAAGCCGGTGGTGCAGGTGCGCACCGTGCAGGTGAATACCCAGCAGGACGCCAGGGAAGTGACCTGGCTGGCCCCGGCGCAGCTGATCGCGCGCAGCACCTCGCGCCGCAACCTGGGCGCCCTGGCGCGCAGCAATGGTGCGCTGCAGTTCGACGTGCAGCTGGTGAAGCGCCCGGCCTCGCCGGTGAAGGTGACCATGCAGTGCGGCAGTGGCTGCGAGGGCGGGGTGGACATCGCTCCGCTGCTGGGCAGGCTGTCGCCCGGGCAGAAGCAGACGGTGACCGTGCCGCTGGCATGCTTCGCCAGGCAGGGTGTTGCCCTGGGCGCGGTGGAAGCGCCGTTCGTAGTGACCGCCGACACGCCGTTCGCGGCGGCCTTCACCCAGGTCAAGCTGACCGCCAACACGGCTGATGCCAAAGGCGCTGTGACCTGCCCATAAGCCCCACGGTAGCGCCGGGCCATGCCCGGCGTTGCCCGTGATCGCGCGCGGGAATGCATTCCGCCGGGCATGGCCCGGCGCTACCGGTGGGTCGATGCTGCCGAGCCATGCCCGGCGGACGCAGTAGATCCACGCCATGCGTGGATGAGCCATCCCGAAGGCAAAAAAAGCCCCGCAGTGCGGGGCTTTTTTCTTATCGCTTCATGGAACCGAAGAACTCGTCGTTGGACTTGGTGTTCTTCATCTTGTCCAGCAGGAATTCCATCGCGGCCATTTCATCCATCGGATGCAGCAGCTTGCGCAGGATCCAGATCTTCTGCAGCAGTTCCGGTTCGATCAGCAGGTCTTCGCGGCGGGTGCCCGAACGGTTGATGTCGATGGCCGGGAACACGCGCTTTTCAGCGATGCGACGGCTCAGGTGCACTTCGCTGTTGCCGGTGCCCTTGAACTCTTCGTAGATCACCTCGTCCATCTTCGAGCCGGTGTCGACCAGCGCGGTGGCGATGATGGTCAGGCTGCCGCCTTCTTCCACATTGCGCGCGGCACCGAAGAAGCGCTTCGGGCGGTGCAGGGCATTGGCGTCCACACCACCGGTCAGCACCTTGCCCGAGCTCGGCACTACGTTGTTGTAGGCGCGGGCCAGGCGGGTGATGGAGTCCAGCAGGATCACCACGTCCTTCTTGTGCTCGACCAGCCGCTTGGCGCGCTCGATGACCATTTCGGCCACCTGCACGTGGCGCGCGGCCGGCTCGTCGAAGGTCGAGCTGATGACCTCGCCGCGCACGGTGCGCTGCATTTCGGTCACTTCTTCCGGGCGCTCGTCGATCAGCAGCACGATCAGGTGCACGTCCGGGTGGTTGGTGGTGATGGCCGTGGCCACCTGCTGCATCATCATCGTCTTGCCGGCCTTCGGCTGGGAAACGATGAGCGAGCGCTGGCCCTTGCCCTGCGGCGCCATCAGGTCGAGGATGCGGCCGGTGATGTCTTCCGACGAACCGTTGCCGCGCTCCAGGGTGAAGCGGCGACGCGGGAACAGCGGGGTCAGGTTCTCGAACAGCACCTTGTTCTTCGACGCTTCGATCGGCTCACCGTTGATGGTGTCGACGATGTTCAGCGCGAAGTAGCGCTCGCCGTCCTTCGGGAAGCGGATGCGGCCGGAGATGTGGTCGCCGGTGCGCAGGTTGAAGCGGCGGATCTGGCTGGGCGAGATGTAGGTGTCGTCCGGGCCGGCGAGGTAGCTGGCCTCGGCCGCGCGCAGGAAGCCGAAGCCGTCGGGCAGGATTTCCAGCACGCCGTCGGCGGCGACGCCGTCACCGTGGCGGGTCAGCACCTTCAGCAGGGCGAAGATGACGTCCTGCTTGCGGGCGCGGGCGACGCCTTCGGAGATCTGCAGCTGCTCGGCGATTTCCAGCAGCTTCTGCGCCGGCATGCGCTTGAGGTCGCTCAGCGAGTAGACCGGGAAGCCTTCCGGCACGTTGGCGTGCGGGCGCGGCACGAATACCTGCTGCTCGCCGCCGTCCTGCGGCATGCCGTCATCGCGGCCACGGCCACCACGGTCGCGGTCGCGACGGTTGCGGAAGCGGTCGCGGCGGTTGCCCTGGCCCTGCTGGCCGTTCTGGCCACCCTGGTTGTAGGGGTTGTTGTTCTGGCCCTGGCCCTGGTTCTGGCCACCGCCCTGGTGGTTCTGCTGGCGCTGGCCGGATTCGCGACCTTCGCCACCTTCACCGCCGCCGGGGGCAGGGGCTTCAGCGGCAGGCGCGCTCGGCGCGGGGGCGGCTGCGGCCGGTGCCGGCGCTTCGGGCGCGGCTGCCAGCGGCAGCGTCGGCTGCGCGGGGGCAGCGCTGGTTTCGGCGGCGGCCGGAGCGGCTGCCTTGCTCACGCGGGGCTTGCGCACGCGCTTTTCGGCGGGCGCATCGGCGCTGCCGGTTTCGGGAGTGTTATCGGACAAGAGCGTTATTCCTCGCTTGAAGGTGCGAGCGCCCGGCTGGGGCGGCGAACGTTGGGAATGGGTCTGGAAGAAACTGCGTCCAGAGGGTGCGGCACGCGAACGCGGCCGGATATGCCGACACTATCATCGGCCAGCGGCGCCGTGCAAGGGTCACCGGGAACGGCATTCATGTGGGCGCGGGGCGCCCAGCGGCAGCCGCGGTCAGCGGCTGCCGTGGAACAGCGGGATCAGGCCAGGGCCTTGTCCAGCAGGCCGGCCAGCTGGGCCTTGCCCACCGCACCGATCTGCTCGCCGACCTTTTCGCCGTCCTTGAAGACGACCAGGTACGGGATCGAACGCACGTGGTACTTGGCGGCCAGCGCACGGTTGTTGTCGACGTTGACCTTGGCGATCTTGGCGCGGCCCTGGTAGGCGTCGGCCAGTTCGTCCAGCGCGGGGGCGATCATCTTGCAGGGGCCACACCACTCGGCCCAGAAATCGACCAGCACCGGTTCCTTGGAATTCAGCACGGCGCTATCAAAGTCGGCATCGCCGACGTGTACAACCTTGTCGCTCATCTTGGTTTCTCGTCTTGGATTGCACCCGGCCAGGCCGGAGGTGGGTGAACTGGGCCATGCCCGGTGGCGCGACCCTCGTCGTTGCCTCGCGGCGGTCTGCCGCGGTGCGTTCGGCGGGATGCCTGGACGCTCACGGCCGGCAGTGTACCCCTATCGCGCGGCGGGGACAGTTGCTGGCTGGAACCCAGCGTATCGTGATCGGGTGCCAGCCCGGTATGTGTCGGATTTCACTGCCTTCGAGAACATGGGGGTGGCACAGGGGCAGGGCCAGTGGCCCTGGCGGGGCCGTTCAAGTGGCGTGTGGCTGGGTGAAGGGCGGGTAGGGGCCCGGCGTCTCCTGATTCGGTGAGACAGGTGGTTCCGGTTTGCCGGCCCGAGTGCGTTAAACTGGGGCATTGTGCGGCGCGCGGACCGGGTGGTCCCAGCCTGCCAACCCGCCGCAGGGGACGCAGTTTGCGACGGTTCCCCTAGACGCTGAAGTGCCAGCCGCCCCGTGGGCCGGCGGCCATACCAAGACGGACACATGAGCGACAAACCGCTGACCGATTTGACCTTTTCCTCCTTCGATCTGCATCCGGCCCTGCAGGCTGGTCTTGAAGGAGCCGGATTCACCCGCTGCACCCCGATCCAGGCGCTGACCCTGCCGGTCGCGCTGCCCGGCGGTGACGTGGCCGGCCAGGCGCAGACCGGCACCGGCAAGACGCTGGCCTTCCTGGTCGCTGTCGTGAACCGCCTGCTGACGCGTCCGGCGCTGGCCGACCGCAAGCCGGAAGATCCACGCGCGCTGATCCTGGCCCCGACCCGCGAACTGGCCATCCAGATCCACAAGGATGCGGTCAAGTTCGGTTCCGACCTGGGCCTGCGTTTCGCCCTGGTCTACGGCGGCGTTGATTACGACAAGCAGCGCGAACTGCTGCAGCAGGGCGTGGACGTCATCATCGCCACCCCGGGCCGCCTGATCGACTACGTGAAGCAGCACAAGGTGGTCTCGCTGCACGCCTGCGAGATCTGCGTGCTGGACGAAGCCGACCGCATGTTCGACCTCGGCTTCATCAAGGACATCCGCTTCCTGCTGCGCCGCATGCCGGAGCGCACCACCCGCCAGACCCTGCTGTTCAGCGCCACGCTCAGCCACCGCGTGCTGGAGCTGGCCTACGAGCACATGAACGAGCCGCAGAAGCTGGTGGTCGAGGCCGAGACCATCACCGCCGCGCGCGTGCGCCAGCGCATCTACTTCCCGGCCGATGACGAGAAGATCCCGCTGCTGCTGGGCCTGCTGTCGCGCAGCGAAGGCGCGCGCACCATGGTCTTCGTCAACACCAAGGTGTTCGTCGAGCGCGTGGCGCGTTCGCTGGAAAAGGCCGGCTACCGCGTCGGCGTGCTCTCCGGCGACGTGCCGCAGAAGAAGCGCGAGAGCCTGCTCAACCGCTTCCAGAAGGGCCAGCTGGAAATCCTGGTGGCCACCGACGTGGCCGCCCGCGGCCTGCACATCGACGGCATCAAGTACGTCTACAACTACGACCTGCCGTTCGACGCCGAAGATTACGTGCACCGCATCGGCCGTACCGCGCGCCTGGGCGAAGAGGGTGATGCGATCAGCTTCGCCTGCGAGCGCTACGCGATGGGCCTGCCGGACATCGAGGCGTACATCGAGCAGAAGATTCCGTCCGAGCCGGTCACCAAGGAACTGATGACCCCGCTGCCGCGCCCGGAGCGCCCGGCCCCGGCCGAAGGCGAGGAAGGCGACGACAATGAAAGCGTCGGCCAGATCTTCCGCGAAGCGCGCGAGGCCCGCGCCGCCGAGGAAGAGCGTCGTGGCGGTGGCCGCAGTGGCGGCCGTTCCGGCAGCGGCAGTGGTGGCCGTGGGGGGCGCGACGGTGAGCGCAGCGGCGAACGCCGTCCGCGTGGCCCGCGCAAGCCGCGCGTGGAAGGCGAGCAGGCTGCTCCCGCGCCGGTCGCCGGTGCCGAAGGCGCCGCTGCCCAGGCCCCGCGTCCGCCGCGCCCGCCGCGTGCCGAAGGCGCGCCGGAAGGTGCCGCCGATGGCGAGCACAAGACGCGCAAGCGTCGTCGTCGTCGCCACGGCCGTCCGGTCGAAGGTGCCGAGGGCGCGCAGAACACCGCCGGCAATGGCGCCGGCCCGGTCACCCCGGTGCAGGTGGTGGCCAAGCCGGTGCGTACGGCCGCCGACACCGGTGATTCGTTCCTGACCCGCATCGGCCGCAAGATCCGCCGGATGCTGTCGGGCAGCTGATCGGCGCTGCCGATCAGCGGGTAGCACCCGACCGTTGGTCGGGTGACCTTGACCGGTGTGCCGACCAACGGTCGGCACCCACCAAAGCGACCGGTAGCGCCCGACCGTTGGTCGGGCGGCTTTGAGGGTGTGCGGAAAATCCACCGGGCATGGCCCGGCGCTACCGATCCGTCGCGCGGCTCCTGCATAATCGGGGCATGAGTGTCCTGCGCTTCGACAATGTCAGCAAACAGTACGCCGGTGGCCACGAAGCCCTGACCGATGTCAGCTTCGAAGTAGCCCCCGGCGAAATGCTGTTCGTCACCGGCCATTCCGGGGCGGGCAAAAGCACCCTGCTCAAGTTGATACACCTGGACGAGCGGCCCAGCCGCGGCGCCGTGGTGTTCGACGAGCGCAACCTGCTGAAGGTGCGCGGCGGCGACATTCCGCGCCACCGGCGCGCGGTCGGTGCGGTCTACCAGGACCACCGCCTGCTGATGGACCGCTCCATCGCCGAGAACGTGGCCCTGCCGCTGATCCTGCGCGGCACCCGCCGCGGCGACATCGCCAAGCGCGTGCGCTCGGTGCTGGAACGAATGGGCCTGGGCCACCGTGAGAAGGCGCTGCCCTCGCAGCTGTCGGCCGGTGAGCAGCAGCGCGTGGGCATCGCCCGCGCGATCGTGGGCGAACCCAAGCTGCTGGTGGCCGACGAGCCGACCGGCAACCTCGACCCGACCCTGGCGGCGGAGATCATGGCCCTGTTCGCCGAGCTGCCCTCGCGCGGCACCAGTGTGCTGGTGGTCAGCCATGACCTGCCGCTGCTGCGCCGCATGCGCAAGCGCGTGCTGATCCTCGACCATGGCCGGCTGGCGGACGACATCTCGCCGCAGGACCTGGCGGAGTAACGCATGGGCAAGAACGAAAACAGCGAAGCCGCCGCACCGTCGCGTCTGGGCGTGTGGTTCCACCACCACGCGCACAGCGTGGTGTTCAGCCTGGGCCGCGCCTGCCGCAAGCCCTGGGCGACCCTGCTGACGGTGATGGTCATGGCGCTGGCGCTGGCCCTGCCGCTGGGCCTGTCCATTGCCCTGGACAACCTCAAGCAGTTCGCCGGCAGCGTGCAGCAGTCGCGCGATATCAATGTGTTCCTGAAGGCCGACGTCGATGGCCCGGGCGCGCTGCGCCTGGCCGGCGAGCTGCGCGACCGCCAGGACGTGGCCAACGTGACCGTGCGCACGCCCGAACAGGGCCTGCAGGAACTGCGTGATGCCGGCCTCGGCGAGGCCATCGACGCACTCAACGACAACCCGCTGCCGTCGCTGCTGGTGGTCACCCCCGGCCAGGGCCAGGATGACGCGCGCCTGGCGCGCTCGCTGGAAAGCCTGCCCGGTGCCGACCTGGTGCAGCACGATGCCCTGTGGCGGCAGCGCCTGGATGCCTGGCTGGCCTTCGGTGCGCGCCTGGTGCAGGTGCTGTCCGCACTGCTCGGCGCCGGTGCCGCGCTGGTGGTGGGCAACACCGTGCGCCTGGACATCCAGGCCCGCCGCGAGGAAATCGGCGTGCTGCAGCTGCTGGGTGCCAGCGATGGCTTCATCCGCCGCCCGTTCCTGTACCTGGGCGCCTGGTACGGCCTGGGCGCCGGTGCGGTCGCGCTGGCCCTGATCGGCGTAGCCGGCACCGCCCTGCGCACGCCGCTGGCCGATCTGTCGCGCAGCTACGGCAGCCCGTTCGTGCTGCATGGCCTGGACCTGCTGCACGGCAGCCTGGTGCTGCTGGGCACGCTGCTGCTGGGCTGGCTGGGTGCCTGGCTGGTGACCGGCCACTTCCTCCGCCAGACCCGCCCCACCGACACCTGAGACCGGCATGCGACCGCAAGCGTTGAAGCACCTTGAAGGGCCCGCGACGCGGGTGATGGTGGTCGATGGTTCCAAGCTGGTGCGCAAGCTGATCGCCGACGTGCTGCAGCGTGACCTGCCGGGCGTTGAAGTCATTGGCTGCGACAGCATCGAGGAAGCACAGCAGGTGCTGGCACAGGGGCCGGTGGATCTGGTGACCACCTCGCTGACCCTGCGCGATGGCGACGGCCTGGCGCTGGCCAAGAGCGTGCGCGAAGCCGCCGGCCAGGCCTATGTGCCGGTCATCGTGGTCTCCGGCGATGCGCAGCAGCACCTGGAACAGCGCCGCTTCACCGAGTACGTCACCGATTATTTCGACAAGGCGCTGGGCCACGAGGCGCTGGCGACCTTCATCCGCGGCTACGTGCAGCCGCAGACCATTCCCGGCGCCACCATCCTGTATGTCGAGGACAGCCGGGTGGTGGCCGAAGCAACCAAGCGCATGCTCGAGCGTCAGCAGCTGAACGTGCTGCACGTGGTCAGCGCCGAGGAAGCCTTCACCCTGCTCACCGCCGAATCGCTGGGCCGCAGCCGCCACCGCATCGATCTTGTGCTGACCGACGTCACTCTGAAGGGTGAGTTGAGCGGCCGCGACGTGGTGCAGCGCGTGCGCGTGGATTTCGGCTACGGCAAGCGCCGCCTGCCGGTGCTGGTGATGACCGGCGATGGCAACCCGCACAACCAGACCGGGCTGCTGCAGGCCGGTGCCAACGATCTGGTGCTCAAGCCGATCGAGGAGCGCCTGCTGGTGACCAAGGTACTGTTCCAGCTGAGGCTGGCACGTTTGAACGATGGACCCCTGTTGCGATAGAAGTGGCGCGATGATGGATGACGTAGTGGAGACCCCGACGATCCAGCTGGAACCGAGCTGGAAGCAGCACGTCGGTGATTACCTGTTGCAGCCGCAGATGCGCGAGCTGTCCGCCTTCCTGCGCCAGCGCAAGGCCGCTGGTGCGGCGGTATTTCCGCCGGGCCCGCAGATCTTCGCCGCGTTCGATGCCACGCCGTTCGAGCAGGTGAAGGTGGTGATCCTCGGCCAGGATCCGTACCACGGCCGCGGCCAGGCCCATGGCCTGAGCTTCTCGGTGGCCCCGGGCGTGCCAGTACCGCCGTCGCTGCTGAACATCTACAAGGAAATCGAAGCCGACCTCGATATCGCCCGGCCCGACCACGGTTGCCTGGTGCCCTGGGCGCAGCGCGGCGTGCTGCTGCTCAACGCCGTGCTGACGGTGGAGGAAGGCCAGGCCGGCGCCCACCAGGGACGCGGATGGGAAGGATTCACCGATCACGTGGTGGACGTGCTCAACCGCGAGCGCGACGGCCTGGTGTTCATGCTCTGGGGCGCGTACGCGCAGAAGAAGGGCAAGGTGATCGACACCCGTCGCCATCGCGTGCTGAAGTCGCCGCACCCCTCGCCGTTGTCGGCGCACCGGGGCTTTCTCGGCTGCCGCCACTTTTCGATGGCCAACGAGTACCTGCAGCGCCAGGGCAAGGCGCCGATCGACTGGTCACTGCCGCCGCGCGCCGCACTCTGACGACGCGCGGGCGAGGCCTTACTCGGTCAGCATTTCGATGATGGCGTGGGCGACCTGGCGCTTGCGCGGTGGCAACCGCCGCAGCAGGGTCAGGATCGCGTTTTCCTGCGGGCTGCGCGCCGCATCCACCACTGCGGTCTCCGGTGGCGCCAGTTCGCCATCGTCGGGACGCCCGGGGCCACGACCGGTGGCCACCCACTCGAAGTGGACCTGCGTCACAACCGCGAGTTTCGAGAGATGTTGGACGCTGGGAACGGTGCCGCCCTCACGTTCCCACTGTGCCACGGCGCTGCGGCGGACCCCGCAATGCAACGCCAACTGCGTCTGAGAAAGGCCAGCCGTTAGTCGGGCCCGCCGGATTCTGTCGCACATCGACTGCATTTTTCACCCCCTCTCCATGTTCGGTAAGCGCTGCTTCCTTGACAGCAATACTTTTTCTGCGTGTACAGAATTGCTGTCCCTGTCTGCATTTCAAGAGGCCTGCGCGTCGTTCCTGCGCGCCAGCAAGCGCCTCTTCCCCCCGATTTCACGCCGTCTTGTTTGACGGCCTTTCGTTGCCTCGCGTTAATCGCACCGAACCGGAAATGAACGCAGTCCCACGCAGGGAGCGACACCGGCGGAGCGATTACTCCAGGACGACGCGTTGATCACGTCGTCACGGCGTGCCTCTGCCAAAAATCGGCGGAGAACGATGCATGGTTAATGTGAAGGGCGTGAAAGCATCGTCATTGCGCTGGCAGGCGCTGGTGATGCTGGTGGTCCTGGCACTGCTTTCCTGCCTGGGCCGCGCACAGGCCCAGTCCGCCTGCACCGCCGGGGCCTGCGTCAGCGCCGGGCCGCGCCTGGTCTCGGTCGATTCCACCCAGAGCCCGCTTCTCAACCTGCTGTTCAGCGCGCTGCTGCCGGGCACCAGCCTCAGTCTCAGCGTCGCCGACTGGAACAGCCTGGCGGGCGCCAACGTCAATCTGAATGCACTGCTGACCCAGCTCAATGGCGGTGTCACCGTCAGCGACCCCAGCCAGGTGCTCAACACCAACATCAGCCTGGGCCAGCTGCGTGCGGCGATGGTGCAGGTGCTACAGGCCGACGGCCAGACCGCTGCGGCCAACGTGCTGAACGCGCTGCCGCTGGGCGTGGCCGGAACCTCTGGCAGCATCCGCTTGGCCGACATCCTGCAGGTCGCGCTGCCGACCGGTTCGCTGGCTACGGTGCGCCTGAACGTGCTCGACCTGCTGACGGGCGGCGTGCAGCTCTACAACTTCCGCAACGTGCTGACCACGCCGACGCCGATCACGGTGAACACCGCGGCACTCGGTCTGAACGGCGTGGCCAACGTGCGCCTGTGGGCGCAGGTGATCGAGCCGCCGAGCTACAACTGCGGCACGGTGGGCGCGGCATTCCACAGCGCGGCCATCCGCATCAAGCTCGACCTGGACCTGGTGCAGGGCCTGAACACCGGCACCCTCACCGCCGCGTTGAACGGGCTCAACCTGCTGGGAGTCTCGCTGTCCAACACCAGCATCAGCGCCGACGTGCTGCACCTGCAGGTCTACGCCGATGTCGCACGCGCCGAAGGTTCGATCTCGGCGGTGAACCTGGTCGGCAACGCGGTGACCCTGCAGGCGCGCCCGGGCCTGGTGAACCTGTATGTCGGCCAGATCAGCGACGCCACCTTCTTCAACCGCAGCACGGTACTGACCGACACCGCCCTCACCGCCGCTACGCTGACCAATCTGAGCGTGAAGGTCCGGGTGAGCGCCACCGTGCTGGGTGCGCTCGTCCCGGTGGCCGACATCACCATTCCCATCGCGGTAAGCATCCGCGGTTACGCCACCGCGACACCGGGGCTGCAGAGCGCCAGTTTCACCGGGCCCTATCCACAGACACGCACGCTCACCGCTGGCACGGTCAGCGCGGCCACGCTGGTGTCCACGCTGGTCAATTCGCTCAACATCCAGCTCACCAGCGGCAATCCGCAGGTGACCCTGCTGGGCTCGTTGCCGCTGCCGTTGCCGGTGGCCGACCTGGTCAACGGCATCGTCAACGCGCTGCTGACGCCGGTACGCACGCAGGTCAATGCAGTGGTGACACCCGTGCTGACCGCGGTGCTGGGCGGCGTGGTCGACAATCTTCTGGGCCTGCTCGGCATCCGTATCGGCCAGGCGGTATTCACCGTGGAAGGTGTAACCCAGGCCTGCGCCGCCACCCTGCAGCTGGTGAAGGACCTGCAGCCGACCAGCGATACCGGCCGCTTCAACCTGTCCATCACCTACAACGGCAACACGGTGGGCTCGGCCAGCAACGTCGGCAACAACGGTGCCACGGCGGTGATCATCACCGTACCCGGCGGCAGCTATGCACTGGCCGAAGCGGCGGCAGCCGGCACCACCCTGACCCGCTATGCCAGCACCTGGCAGTGCATCGACCAGAACAACACCGTGGTCTCGTCCGGCAGCGGCGGCAGTTTCACCCTGCAGGCGCCGGCGATGACCGCCACCGCCACCACCCTGGTGTGCCGCATCACCAACCGGACGCGGCAGGCCGACCTGTCGATCACCAAGAGCGATGGCAGCGGCACCTATACGCCGGGTGGCACGGCGACCTACACGCTGCAGGTGGTCAACAACGGGCCCGATGCGGTGACCAATGCGACGGTCACCGACACCCTGCCCAACGGCACCACCCTGCGTGGCGCCTGGACCTGCAGCGCGACCAGCGGCAGCACCTGCGCGGCGGCCAGTGGCGGCGCGGTGGGCGGCGATGCAGTGAACGTGGGCGTGAACCTGGTCAACGGTGGCCAGGCAACGATCAGCGTGCCAGTGAGCTTCAGCAACAACCCGGGCGCCTACTAGCGCGCGGTGCAGTGCAGTGCGCGCGGGGAATGCCCTGCGCGGGGGAAGGACAGGACCACCGATGCCGGATGCCTGCAGCAGGCGACGGCGTGCATTCGAGGACGGACGCATGGCAGCAGTGGGCAGGCAGGGCAGGGCAGGCAGGGCATCGGCCGGCATCGCGCATGCCATGGCCGTGCTGGTGTTGCTGCTGCCGCCGCCGCTGCTGGCGCAGAGCTACCCGAACCCGCTGAACAACACCGCCACGGTGACCGCACCGACCGACGTGGCCGACCCGACGCCGGGCAACAACAGCGCCACCGATACCAATGCACTGGCGTTGCAGGCGCAGCTGAGCGTGAGCAAGAGCCTGGTCAGCGCCAGCCCCGTGGCCGCAGGTGGCCCGGTGCAGTACCGCATCCAGGTGAACAACGCAGGGCCGTCGGCGGCCAGTGGCGTCAGCGTGGTCGATACGGTGTCCTCGCTGCTGACCAACGTGACCTGGACCTGCCAGGCGACCACGACCGCGTCGTCCTGTGCGCAGCCCAGTGGCAGCGGCAATGCGGTGAACGTGCTGGTCAACGTGGGCGTGGGTGACGGCGTGGTGCTGCTGGTGAACGGCACGGCGCCGGCCGCGACCCCGGCGACGGTGCCGGCCAACAGCGTGTCGCTGGTGCTGCCGTCGGGCACCACCGACCCGACCCCGGGCGACAACACCGCTACCACCCCGGCCGTGACGGTGCAGGCCAATGCGCTGGTCGCGGCCAACGACAGCTTTGCCACGCCCATTTCCTCCACCATCGGCGGCAGCACGTCGACGGTGCTGGGCAACGACACCCTGAACGGCCAGCCGGTGGTCGGCGGCAACCTGATCATCTCGCTGCAGAACGCGCCGGCGGGCTTTACCATCAACAGCGCCGGCGTCATCGCGGTGCCGGCCGGTGCGGCGTCGGGGGCGACGTCGATCGGCTACCAGATCTGCGAGAACGCCTCGCCGACCAACTGCGCCGCTGCCACGGCCAGCCTGGTCATCGCACCCACAGCCGTGGCCGACAGCTTCAACGTGCAGGCGGGCACCCCATCGCTGACCGGCAACCTGGCCGCCAACGACAACGCGCCGGCTGGCGCCACCTACAGCCAGACCGGTACGCCGGTTGCGGGCGCCACCATCAGCAGCACCGGCACGCTGACCTACGCACCGGCCGGCAACATCACCCAGCCCGTGCAGATCAACTACCAGGTGTGCCTGCCTGCGCCGAATGCCAGCGTCTGCTCGACGTCGATCGCATCGGTGGTGGTGGGTGCCAACGTGCTGGTCGCCAACGACGACACCTTCGCCACGCCGCTGCCGCCGGGTGCAGGCGGTACCACGCTTACGGTGCTCGGCAACGACACCTTCGACAACGTCCCGGTCAGCCAGGCGCAGGTGACGCTGAGCCTGGTCGGCGCGCCCAGCGGCTTCTCGATCAACCCCAACGGCACCATCGTCGTGCCGGCCACGGCGGCGGCTGGCCCGCTGTCGCTGCTGTACCGGATGTGCGACAACGCCGCGCCGACCAACTGCGCCACGGCCACCGCCAACCTGGTGGTCAGCCCCGATGCGGTGGACGATGCGGTGAGCACCCCGGGCGGTGGTCGACCGGTGACCGGCACCCTGGCCGGCAACGACAACTTTGCCAGCGGCTCGGTCTTCACGCTGGGCGCCCAGGCCACCCGCGGCACGGCCGTGGTCAACGCCGATGGCACCTTCACCTACACCCCGGCCAACGCCAATACCGGGCCGGACACCTTCACCTACCAGCTGTGCCTGCCGGCACCGAACGGCACCGTCTGCGATACCGCAACGGTGACCGTGACCGTGGCCGCCAACCAGCTGGCGGCGGCCGACGATCTGTTCGCCACGCCGCTGCAGCCGGGGACCACCACTGCCATCAGCCTGCTCGGCAACGACACCCTCAACGGCACGGCGGTGATACCGGCGGGCGTCAGCCTGGCACTGAACGGCGCACCTGCCAGCATCACCGCCAACGCCGCTGGCCAGCTGCAGGTGGCGGCCGGCGCAGCGTCGGGCGCTTTCAACTTCACCTACCAGATCTGCGAACTGCCGGGCGCGACCAACTGCGCCACCGCCAACGTGCAGCTGATCATCGCCCCCGATGCGGTGGACGACAGTTTTGCCGCGACCGCGGGCGTCGCGCTGGGCAGCAGCGTGGCCGGCAACGACAACGTGCCGGCGGGCTCGCAGTTCAGCCTGCTGGCCGGTGCCGCCCACGGTACGGTCAGCGTCAATGCCGACGGCAGCTTCAGCTACACCGCGCAGGGCACGTACGCGGGCGCGGACAGCTTCCGCTACCAGGTCTGCCTGCCGGCGCCCAATGGCGGCGTCTGCGATGCCGCTACGGTGACGGTGAACGTGGCCGTCGCCGCCGTCGTGGCCGGTAATGACGACTTCACCGCTGCGCCGGTGCCCGGCACCGGTGGCACCACGGCCAGCGTGCTGGCCAACGACACCCTCAACGGTGTGGCGATCGACCCGGCGCAGGGCACTCTGTCGCTGATCAATGCCCCGCCGGCCGGCTTTACGCTGGCGCCCACCGGCGAACTGCAGGTGCCGGGCGGTGCTCCCGCCGGCCCGCTGAGCCTGACCTACCAGCTGTGCCAGGCCGGCACCAGCAACTGCGCCACCGCCACCATCGCCGTGGTGATCGCGCCGCAGGCCGTGGCGGACAGCTTCACCACCCAGGTCGGGCGTGCGGTCAGCGGCAACGTGTCGGTGAACGACCGCGTCGCCGCCGGCAGCACCTACGCGGTCACGGGTACTGCGCCGCAGGGGCTGGTGTTCAACGCCGATGGCAGCTTCACCTACACCCCGCCGGCGCAGTTCACCGGCACCACGACCTTCACCTACCAGGCCTGCCTGGCGGCGCCGTATACCACCGTCTGCAGCGCCGCCACGGCAACCCTCAACGTCAATGCCGGCACCCTGGTCGCCAACGACGACGATTTCCGCGGCAGCCTGCTGAATCCCGCCACCGGTGGCACCACCATCAGCGTGCTGGCCAACGACACCATCAACGGTGCGATTCCGCCGGCGCCGGCCGAAGTGATCCTGAGCCTGCTGGGCGCGCCCAGCGGCTACGTGCTCAACCCCAACGGCACCATCTCGGTGCCCGGCGGCGCGGCCGCGGGTGCGGTCAACTTCGCTTACCGCATGTGCGAGGCCGCGCTGCCGACCAACTGCGATGACGGTGCGGTGCAGCTGCTGCTGGCGCCGGTGGCGGTGAACGACAACGTCAGCACCACGGTGGGCGTGCCGGTCAGCGGCAATGTCGCCAGCAATGACAACGCCCCGGCCGGTGCCACCTTCAGCGTCACCGGCACCGCACCGGCGGGCCTGGTGCTGGCCGCTGGCGGTACATTCACCTACACGCCGCCGGCCGGCACCCAGGGCGTGGTCACTTTCGCCTACCAGGCGTGCCTGCCAGCACCCAACGGCACGGTGTGCGCGGGCGCGACGGTCACCGTCAACGTCAACGCCGGCACCCTGGTGGCCGCTGATGATGACTTCCGTGCAACCCCGATTGGTGCCGGTGGTGGCAGCACGTTGTCGGTGCTGCTCAATGACAGCCTCAACGGTACCCAGCCGCCGGCATCGGCCGATGTTCTGCTGAGCCTGGTCGGCGCGCCGTCGGGCTTCACCCTGGATGCCAGCGGGGTGTTGAACGTCGATGCGGGCGTGCCGTCGGGCGCGCTGACGCTGACCTACCAGCTGTGCGAAACGGCGCTGCCGAGCAACTGCGATTCGGCGCAGATCCGCCTGGTGGTCGCGCCCACGGCCGTGGCCGACGTGTTCTCCACGCCGGCCGCGCAGCTGCTGTCGGGCAGCGTGGCCAGCAATGACAATGCGCCGGTGGGCGCAGTGTTCACGGTGTCGGGCACCACGCCGGACGGCCTGCAGCTGGGCCGCGACGGCACCTTCCAGTACACGCCGCCGGCCGGTTTCACCGGGCCGGTGAGCTTCAGCTACCAGGCCTGCCTGCCGGCACCGGATGGCGCGCTGTGCAGCACGGCCGGGGCGACCATCAACGTCAACGCCGGCACCCTGATGGCGATGGACGACGACTTCAGCGCGACGCCGCTGGCGCCGGGCGCGAGCAGCAGCACCAGCGTGCTGGTCAACGACAGCCTCAATGGCAGCGTGCCGCCGCCGGCCGGCAGCGTCACCCTGACCCTGGTGGGTGCCCCGTCGGGCTATGCGCTTACCAACGCAGGCCTGCTGCAGGTGCCCGCCAGCGCCGCCGCCGGTGCCACGGTGCTGAACTACCAGATCTGCGAAACCGCCGCGCCCAGCAACTGCGCCAGTGCGAGCATCCGCCTGGTGGTGACGCCGTCGGCGCAGAACGACAGCTATTCCACCGCCGCCGGCCAGCCGTTGAACGGCAGCGTCGGTGACAACGACAACGTGCCGGCCGGTGCCGTGTTCACCGTCGTCGGCGCCACGCCGGCCGGCCTCAGCTTCGGCGGTGGCGGCAGCTTCACCTACCTGCCGCCGGTCAACGTGGTCAGCCCGGTCACCTTCACCTACCAGGCCTGCCTGCCGGCGCCGAACACCACGCTGTGCGACACCGCCACGGCCAGCATCAACATCACCGTCGGCAGCTTGGCCGCCAATGACGACAACTTCAGCGCTGCCCCGATCAATCCGGTCACCGGTGGCAGCACGCCGTCGGTACTGCTCAATGATGCGCTGAACGGCAGCACCCCGCCGGCCGCGGCCGATGTGCTGCTGAGCCTGACCGGTGCACCGGCCGGCATCAGCCTCAACCCGGATGGCACGGTGACGGTTGCCGCGGGCGTGCCGGCGGGTGGCCGAACGCTGACCTACCAGCTGTGCGAAGCGGCGGCGCCGGGCAACTGCGCCAACGCCACGCTGCGCCTGGTGGTGGCACCGTCGGCCATCGACGATGCGCTGTCCACGCCGGCGGGGCAGGCACTGACCAGTTCGGTGGCCAGCAACGACAACGTCGGCAGCAGTGCGCAGTTCACCGTGGTCGGTACCGCGCCGGCCGGGTTGTCGTTCAATGCCGATGGCAGCTTCGTCTACACCCCGGCGGCCGGCTTCAGTGGCGCGGTCACCTTCAGCTACCAGGTGTGCCTGGCAGCGCCCGACAACGGCATCTGCGCCCAGGCCACGGCCACCCTCAACGTCAACAGCGGCACTCTGGTCGCGGTGGATGACACCATCACCGCACCGGTCGCCGCTGGCACTGCCACGTCCAGCGTGCTGGGCAACGACACGCTGAACGGTACGACGCCGGCCGCGACCGACGTGGTGCTCAGCCTGGTCGGTGCGCCGTCCGGTTTCTCGATCGCCGCCGATGGCACGATCGCCGTGGCCACCGGCACGGCCGCGGGCGCGGTCTCGCTGACCTACCAGGTCTGCGAAGCAGCTGCCACGACCAACTGCGCCACCGCCAACGTGGCCCTGGTGGTCGCACCGGCACCGGCCAATGATGCGTTTGCCGTGCAGGCGGGCCTGTCGGTCACTGCCAACGTGGCGACCAACGACGGCATGCCGGTGGGCTCGATCTTCACCCTGCAGGGCACGCCGCCGGCCGGCGTGACCTTCAACGCCGATGGCAGCTTCGCCTATGCGCCGCCGGCCGGTACTACCAGCCCCACCAGCTTCGTCTACCAGGCCTGCCTGCCTGCGCCGAACACCACCGTGTGCGGGACCGCGACGGTGACGTTGAACATCAACAACGGCGCACTGCTGGCCAACAACGACAGCTTCGGTGCGATCGCGCCGGGCGGCACCACGGCCAGCGTGCTGGCCAACGACACCCTCAATGGCGTCAGTCCGCCGGCGTCGGCCAACGTGGCGCTGTCACTGGTGGGCGCACCGGCTGGCTTCAGCATCAACCCCACCGGCACCGTGTCGGTTCCGACCGATGCGGCCAGTGGCGCCACCACGCTCACCTACCAGGTGTGCGAGACGGCGGCGGCCAACAACTGCGCCACCGCCAGCATCGCCCTGGTGGTGCGGCCGACGCCGGTGAACGACACCATCAGCGTGCAGGCCGGCCAGGCCAACACCGGCAATGTCGCCGGCAATGACGCGATGCCCGCCGGTTCCACCTGGAACGTGCCGTCGCCGCCGCAGGGCCTGGTGTTCAACGGCAATGGCAGCTTCACCTACACGCCGCCGGCCGGCACCCTCGGCCCGGTCACCTTCAGCTACCAGGCGTGCCTGCCCGCGCCGGATGCCGCGGTGTGCGGCACCGCCACCGCCACGCTCACCATCGCGGTCAGTGCCATCGTCGCCAACGACGATGCCTTCGCCGCGCCGCTGACCGCTGGTTCGGTGACGCCCAGCGTACTCGCCAATGACGTGCTCAACGGCGTGACCCCGCCGCCGTCGGCCGCCGTGCAGCTGCTGCTGGTGGCGCCGCCGGCCGGCTTCGTCATCAACAACGATGGCAGCGTGCAGATTCCGGCCAGTGCCGTGGCCGGTGCCACCACGTTGACCTACCAGCTGTGCGAGACCGCGTCGCCGACCAACTGCGCCACTGCGGCCATCACCTTCGTGGTGACCCCGGCGCCGCAGGCCGATGCCTTCGCCGTGCAGGCCGGTGCCAGCCTGACCGGTGCAAGCGTGGCTACCAACGACAACCTGCCGGCCGGCTCCAGCTGGGCAGTGCAGGGCACCCCGCCGGCCGGGCTGGCGTTCAACGCCGATGGCAGCTTCAGCTATACGCCGCCGGTGGGCACCACCGGTGCGGTCACCTTCACCTACCAGGCCTGCCTGCCAGCACCCAACAACACGGTGTGCGGTACCGCCACGGCCACCCTCAACGTCAACACGGGCACCCTGGTTGCAGCGGACGACAGCTTCAGCGGCATCGCGGCCGGTGGCACCACCGCCAGCGTGCTGGCCAATGACAGCCTCAACGGCACCACGCCGCCGGCACCGGCCAGCGTGCAGCTCAGCCTGGTCGGCGCCCCGGCCGGCTTTGCCATCAACCCCGACGGCACCCTCGTGGTGCCGGGCGGCGTGCTCTCCGGCGCGACCACGTTGACCTACCAGATCTGCGAAACCGCCGTGCCCGGCAACTGCGATACCGCCACCGTGGCCCTGGTCATCGCGCCGTCGCCACAGGCCGATGCGTATTCGCTGCAGGCCGCAGGCACGATCAGCAACGGCAACGTGGCCGCCAACGACAACCTGCCGACCGGTTCGCAGTTCTCGGTGCAGGGCACCGTGCCCAACGGCCTGGACTTCAACACCGATGGCAGCTTCACCTACACCGCGCCGGCCAATACCCCCAGCCCGGTGACCTTCACCTACCAGGCCTGCCTGCCCGCGCCGAATGCAGCGCTGTGCGGTACCGCCACGGTGACGCTCAACATCAACAACGGCAACCTGATTGCGGTCGATGACAGCTTCACCCTCGCGCCGGGTGGCAGCGCTGCGACCAGCGTGCTGGGCAACGATTCGCTCAACGGCGTCTCGCCGCCTGCCGCCGGCACGGTGCTGGTCAGCCTGGTCGGCGCTCCGGCCGGCTTCGTGCTCGCTGCCGATGGCGTGCTGACCGTGCCTGCCGGCATCGTGTCCGGCCCGCTGACCCTGACCTACCAGGCCTGCGAAGCCGCGGTGAGCGGCAACTGCGACACCGCCAGCATCGCGCTGGTGGTCCTGCCGGCACCGCAGGCCGATGTGTTCAGCGTGCAGGCCGGGCAGGTGCTGTCGGCCAGCGTGGCCGGCAACGACAACATGCCGGCTGGTTCCAGCTGGACCGTGCAGGGCGCCACGCCAGCCGGCCTGGTGTTCAACACCGATGGCAGCTTCAGCTACACGCCGCCGACCGGCGTCACCGGCGCGGTCACCTTCCTCTACCAGGTCTGCCTGGCGGCACCGAATGCCACGGACTGCGCCACCGCGCAGGCCACGCTGAACGTCAGCAACGGCACCCTGCTGGCCGGTGACGACACGCTGGCCGGCATTGCCCCGGGCGGTACCTCTGCTGCCAGCGTGCTGGCCAACGATTCGCTCAACGGCGTCAGCCCGCCGCCGCCGGGCGACGTGGTGCTGAGCCTGGTCGGTGCACCGGCCGCGTTCACCCTCAACCCGAACGGCACCATCACCGCCGGCAGCGGTGCGATGTCCGGCCCGACCTCGCTGACCTACCAGATCTGCGAAGCGGTGGCGCCGGGCAACTGCGCCACTGCCAGCGTAACCGTGGTGGTCAACCCGGCGCCGCAGGACGATGCCGCCGCCGTGCAGGTGGGGCAGAGCCTCAGCGCCAGCGTGGCCGGCAACGACAACATGCCGGCCGGTTCCAGCTGGAGCCTGCCGGGCACGCCGCCGGCCGGTTTCAGCTTCAACTCCGATGGCAGCTACACCTATGCGCCGCCGGCCGGAACCAGCGGTCCGGTGGTGGTGGCCTACCAGGTCTGCCTGCCGGCGCCCAATGCCAACCTGTGTGGCACCGCCACGCTCACCCTCAACATCAATAACGGCGCGCTGGTTGCCACCGATGACACCCTGACCGGTGTCGCCGCCGGCACCACCTCCAGCGCCAGCGTGCTGGCCAACGACTCGCTCAATGGCAACTCGCCGCCGGCCGGTTCCTCGGTGGTGCTGAGCCTGGTCGGCGCGCCGGCCGGCTACGCGATCACCGCGCAGGGCACGATCAGCGTGCCGTCCACTGCGGTCTCCGGTCCGGTCACCCTGACCTACCAGATCTGCGAAGCCGCAGCGGCCAACAACTGCGATACCGCCAACGCCACCGTGGTGGTCAGCCCATCGCCGCAGCCGGATGCCTTCGCCGTGCAGGTTGGGCAGACGCTCTCGGCCGGCGTGGCCGGCAACGACAACGTGCCGCCGGGCGCGCTGTACAGCGTGCAGGGCACCGCGCCGGATGGCCTGGTGATGACCGCCACCGGTGCCTTCACCTACACGCCGCCGCCGGGCCGGCTGGGCGTGGTCACCTTTGACTACCAGGTCTGCCTGCCTGCGCCGAATGCGGCGGTCTGTGGCGTCACCACCGCCACGATCACCATCAACAACGGCACCCTGGTCGCCGGCGACGACAGCTTCAGCAACATCGCGCCGGGTAGCACCGTGGGCACCAGCGTGCTGGCCAACGATTCGCTCAACGGCGTGTCGCCGCCGGCGGCCGGTACGGTGACGCTGGCCCTGGTCGGTGCACCGGCCGGCTTCTCGATCAGCGCCGATGGCCTGATCACCGTGGCTACCGGCGTCCAGTCCGGTGCGACCACGCTGACCTACCGCATCTGCGAGGTGGCCTCGCCGGCCAACTGCGACACCGCCAGCGTGCTGGTGGTGGTCAGCCCGGCGCCGCAGCCGGATGCCTTTGCCGTGCAGGCCGGGCAGACGCTGGCCGGCAGCGTGGCCGGCAACGACAACATGCCGGTGGGTTCGAGCTGGAGCGTGCAGGGCACGGCACCGGCCGGGCTGACCTTCAACACTGATGGCAGCTTCACCTATGCACCGCCGGCCGGCATCACCGGTCCGATCACGGTGACCTACCAGGCCTGCCTGCCGGCACCGAATGCGGCGTTGTGCGGCTCCACCACCTTCAGCCTCAACATCAACAACGGCGACCTGGTGGCTGGCGATGACGTCATCACCGGCGTGGTTGCCGGTGGCGCGTCGGCGGCCAGCGTGCTGGCCAATGACCGCCTCAACGGCGCCAGCCCGGCCCCGGCGGCCGGGGTGCGGCTGTCGCTGGTGGGCGCGCCGGCCGGCTTCACCCTGAACCCGGATGGCACGATCACCGTCGGCAGCGGCGTGCTGGCCGGTTCCACCACGCTGACCTACCAGCTGTGTGAAGCGGCGGCGGCCAACAACTGCGACACCGCCAGCGTGACCATCGTGGTGACCCCGACGCCGCAGGCCGATGCCTTCTCGGTGCAGGCCGGGCAGCAGCTGGCCAACAGCGTGGCCGGCAACGACAGCATGCCGGCCGGTTCGAGCTGGAGCGTGCAGGGCACCACGCCCACCGGCCTGGTGTTCAACGCCGATGGCAGCTTCACCTATACGCCGCCGGTCGGCACCCTCGGTTCGGTCAGCTTCACCTACCAGGCCTGCCTGCCGGCGCCGAACGGCAGCGTCTGCGGCACCGCCACGGTCACCCTCAACGTCAACACCGGCACCCTGGTGGCCGGCGATGACAGCTTCAGCAACATCGCCCCGGGCACGGCCACGCCCAGCGTGCTGGCCAACGATTCGCTCAACGGCGTGACGCCGCCGCCGGCCGCCTCGGTGTCGCTGAGCCTGGTGGGTGCGCCCACCGGCTTCACCATCAACCCGGATGGCACGATCAGCGTCGGCAGCGGCGTGGTGTCGGGCAGCACCACGCTGACCTACCAGATCTGCGAAGTGGCGGCCTCCAGCAACTGCGCCACCGCCAGCGTCAACGTGGTGGTGAGCCCGGCGCCGCAGGCCGATGCCTTCAGCGTGCAGGCGGGGCAGTCGGTGAACAACAACGTGGCCGGCAACGACAACATGCCGGCTGGTTCGACCTGGAGCGTGCAGGGCGCGACGCCGGCGGGCCTGGTGTTCAACGGCGATGGCAGCTTCAGCTACACGCCGCCGGCGGGCACCACCGGCCCGGTGACCTTCACCTACCAGACCTGCCTGCCGGCACCGAATGCAGCGCTGTGTGGCACCGCCACGGTCACCCTCAACGTCAACAGCGGCACCCTGGTGGCCGGCAACGACAGCTTCACCGGCATCGCGCCCGGCGGTACCACGCCCAGCGTGCTGGCCAATGATTCGCTCAATAGCGTGTCGCCACCGGCTGCTGGCAGCGTCACCGTCAGCCTGGTCGGTGCGCCGGCCGGCTTCACCATCGCTGCCGACGGTACGATCAGCATCGGCACCGGCGTCACCTCCGGCACCACCACGCTGACCTACCAGGTCTGCGAAGCGGCGGCCTCGAGCAACTGCGCCACCGCCACGGTGAACCTGGTGGTCAGCCCGGCACCGCAGGCCGATGCCTTCAGCGTGCAGGCCGGCCAGGTGCTGTCCAACACAGTGGCGGGCAACGACAACCTGCCGACCGGCGCCAGCTTCAGCGTGCAGGGCGCGACCCCGCCGGGCCTGGTGTTCAACACCGATGGCAGCTTCACCTATACGCCGCCGGCCGGTACCACTGGCGTGGTCGACTTCACCTACCAGGCCTGCCTGCCCGCACCGAATGCGGCGCTGTGCAACACCGCCACGGTCAGCTTCAACATCGGCACCGGCACCCTGCTGGCGGGCAACGACAGCTTCAGCGGCATCGCCCCGGGCGGTACCACGCCCAGCGTGCTGGCGAACGATTCGCTCAATGGCGTGTCGCCGCCGGCGGCCGGGACGGTCACCCTGGGCCTGGTCGGCGCCCCGGCCGGTTTCGCGATCAATGCCGACGGCACGATCAGCATCGGCGGTGGTGTCACCTCGGGTGCCACCACGCTGACCTACCGCATCTGCGAGGCGGCCTCGCCCAGCAACTGCGCCACCGCCACGGTGGCCGTGGTGGTCAGCCCCGTGCCGCAGGCCGATGCCTTCAGTGTGGCGGCCGGGCAGACGCTGTCGAACTCGGTGGCCGGCAACGACAACCTGCCGGCCGGCTCCAGCTGGAGCGTGCAGGGCGCCACGCCGGCGGGCCTGGTGTTCAACACTGATGGCAGCTTCACCTACACGCCGCCGGTCGGCACCACCGGAGCGGTCACCTTCATCTACCAGGCCTGCCTGCCGGCACCGGATGCGGCGCTGTGCGGCACCGCCACGGTCACCCTCAACGTCAACACCGGCACCCTGGTGGCGGGCGATGACAGCTTCACCGGCATCGCTCCGGGCGGCACCACGCCCAGCGTGCTCGGCAACGACTCGCTCAATGGCGTCACCCCGCCGCCGGCGAACACGGTGACCCTGGGCCTGGTCGGCGCACCGGCCGGCATCAGCATCAACCCCGATGGCACGATCAGCATCGGCAGCGGCGTGCCGTCCGGCCCGACCAGCATCACCTACCAGGTGTGTGAAGTGGCCGCGCCCAGCAACTGCGCCAACGCGACGGTGAGCGTGGTGGTCAGCCCGGCGCCGCAGCCAGATGCCTTCAGCGTGCGTGCGGGCCAGGTGCTGTCGAACACAGTGGCCGGCAACGACAACATGCCGGCCGGTTCGACCTGGAGCGTGCAGGGCGCAACGCCGCCGGGCCTGGTGTTCAACGCCGATGGCAGCTTCACCTACACCCCGCCGGCCGGCACCCTCGGCGCGGTCACCTTCACCTATCAGGTGTGCCTGCCGGCGCCCAATGCCGCGCAGTGCGGCACCGCGTCGGTCACCCTCAACGTCAACACCGGCACCCTGGTGGCGGGCGATGACAGCTTCAGCGGCATCGCCCCTGGCGGTACCACGCCCAGCGTGCTGGCCAATGATTCGCTCAACGGCGCCTCGCCGCCGGCGGCCGCTACCGTCACCCTGACCCTGGTCGGCGCACCGGCCGGTTTCGGCATCAACCCGGATGGCACGATCAGCATCGGTACCGGCGTCACGTCCGGGCCGACCACGGTCACCTACCAGGTCTGCGAAGTGGCCGCGCCCGGCAACTGCGCCACCGCCAGTGTGACCGTGGTGGTCAGCCCCGCGCCGCAGCCGGATACCTTCAGCGTGCAGGCCGGGCAGACCCTGGCCAACAGCGTGGCTGGCAACGACAACATGCCGGCGGGTTCGGTGTGGAGCGTGCAGGGCGCGACCCCGGCCGGCCTGCTGTTCAACGCCGATGGCAGCTTCACCTACACCCCGCCGGTGGGCACCAGCGGGCCGGTCAGCTTCACCTACCAGGTCTGCCTGCCGGCGCCGAACGCGGCCCTGTGCAGCACGGCCACCGTCACCTTCAACGTGGGCGGCGCGGCCAACGTGGTGCTGGCGGTGAACGATGACTTCAGCAGCACCCCGGTCGATCCGTCGGTGGGCGGCACCATCGCCCGCTCGGTGCTGGACAATGACAGCTTCAACAACGTCTCGCCGCCGCCGGTGGGCAGCGTGGTGGCCAGCCTGACCGGCAGCACGCCGGGCTACACCATGAACAACCAGGGCCAGATCATGGTGGCCCCGGGCGTGCAGGCCGGGCAGGTGCAGCTGGCCTACCAGCTGTGCGAGAACGGCGTGCCGGCCAACTGCACCACCGCCATCGCCACCGTGCTGGTGCAGGGCCCGGTGGGCGCGCTGCTGGCGGTGGACGACACGGGTGGCCCGGTCGGGCCGGAAGGCCGCACCCGCCTGCTCAACGTGTTCGCCAACGACACCTTCAACAGTGCCGCGCTGGATCCGGCCCAGGTCAACTTCGTGCCGGTGGGCACCAACGCACTGACCTTCAGCACCGATGGCTGGGTGGATGTGGCCGCCGGCCTGGCACCGGGCAGCTACGGCACCACCTACACGCTGTGCCTGGTCAGCCAGCCCACCGTCTGCGACGTCGGCACCGTCACCGTGACCGTCATCGCTGCCGAGCCGGGCGTGGTGGCCGAGGATGACCGGATCGACATGCCGCAGAACGGCGTGGTCGAGATCGACGTGCTCGGCAACGACCGCGTGGATGGTACGCCGGTGGATCCGGCCACCGTCACCGTCACCATCACCGCACCGCCGCCGTACGGCGATGCGACGGTGCTGCCGAACAAGCGCATCCGCTTCGCGGTGCTGGCCAACTTTGCCGGTATCCAGAGCCTGGATTACCAGGTCTGCGATGTCGCCGATCCATCGATGTGTGCCAGCGCATCGGTGACCATCACCGTCGAGCCCAACGTGCTGACCCTGGCCGACGATGCGGTGACTGCCGAGACCAGCGGCCCGCTGCTGATCAACGTGCTGGCCAACGACAGCACCCGCACGGCACCGCTGGACCCGGCCTCGCTGCAGGTGGCTGCCGCGCCAGCCCACGGCACCGTGCAGTGCGCCAACGGGGTGTGCACCTACACGCCGGCCGCGGGCTTCAGCGGCACCGACAGCTTCCGCTACCGCGTCTGCGACCTGAGCGTGCCGACCCCGCTGTGCGCCGAAGCCAACGTGGCGGTGACGGTGGCCGGCCAGCAGGCCGTGCTGCGCCTGACCAAGGTGGCGGCCAAGCGCACGGCGCAGATCGGCGACCTGGTGCGCTACACGGTCACCATCGACAACGTGGGCGAGGTCGATGCCAACGGCGCCACGCTGCTGGATACGCTGCCGCCGGGCTTCACCTTCGTCAGCGGTGGCTTCGCGGTGCAGGATGCCGACAACGACGCACGCACCAGCGGCGTGCAGCCGCTGCGCATCGACGGCATCGACGTGCCGGTGGGCGAGCGCGCCACGGTGGTCTACTACCTGCGCGTAGGCGCGGGTACCGGCACCGGCGTGCACACCAACCGCATCACCGCCATCGACGGGCAGAACCGCAGCATCGCCAACGTGGCCACGGCCGACGTCGATGTCAGCGTCGATCCGCTGCTGGATGAAAGCCTGATCGTCGGCAGCGTGTTCGACGACCGCAACGGCAACGGCATCCAGGACGATGGCGAGCGTGGTATCCCCGGCGTACGCGTGGCGGCTGTGGAAGGCCTGGTGATGGAAACCGATGCCTTCGGTCGCTACCACCTGGTTGGCATTCCGGGCGGCGAAGCACGCGGCCGCAACTTCATCCTCAAGGTCGATCCGTCGACGCTGCCGGCCGGCGCGCGCTTCACCACGCCCAACCCGCTGGTACGGCGCATCACTCCCGGCCTGCCAGTCCGCTTCGACTTCGGTGTGCGCATGCCGGACGGTGCCCTGAGCAGCGAAAGCGCGCCCGCCGCCGCCGTGCCGCGTCCGGCGCGGGTGGAACTCGGCCAGGCACTGTTCGCCAGCGGCAGCGCTACGCTGGCAGCCGACCGCGCGGGCGTGCTGGACAAGGCCGCCCAGGCACTGGTGGCGCGTGGCGGGGGCCGCGTGCTGCTGGTCGCTGCGGCGGGCGAGGAAGCCCTGGCCGGGCAGCGCGCGCAGACGGTGCGCGATGCACTGGCCAGCCGCCTGCCGGCCGACATCGCCGCCGCCACACGCATCGAAGTGCACGGCAGCGATGGCCGCGTGCTGCAGCGGCTGGCGATCGAGCCGCCCGGCGGGCTGTCACCGTCGGCCGGTACCCGCAGCGGGGAGGGGCGCTGAGATGAAGACCAACCACCGGAGTCCTGCCCTGATCGTGCGCGCCCTGCTTCCCCATGCGATGTACTGGAGCGTGTTCGCCCTGCTGCTGGCCACTCCCCCGGTGCTGGCCCAGCAGAGCGTGCCGGTACCGGTCAACGATGTGCGCTGCGAGGGTAACACCTGCCGCAGCAATGTCGGTGAGCTGCTGCGGATCGGTGATGACGCCGACGCGCCGCTGCTGCCCCTGCCAGGCCACAGTGGTCCGTCGGCCACCGGCAGCGTGCCGCTGGCACCGGCGGTCACCCCCGACGTGTCCGCGCGTGGCGGCCAGTTCATGGCCGAGCTGCCCAACGGTGGCGTGGTCTGGGCCACCGAAGATCCGAGCATGGTGCCGCCCAGCCTGAGCGTGCAGGCCGCGGCCACCGTGCCGTTCGAGAACGGGCGGGTGATCCGCCCGCTGCGCTTCCACAGCTACAACAACTACGCCTCCTTCATCGACAAGCTGGAAGTCACCCTGTACCGCGGCACCGACACCGACCTGGTGACGCCGCTGGCGCGCATCGAGCTGCCGTCCGACTACGTGGGCGATGCCGAATGGGATGGCAGCGTGCCGGAGCAGTTCAAGCTGCGTACCGGTGATGAACTGATCTACGTGGCGCGCGCGTACGGCGCCGGCGGTGCGTTCGATGAAACGCAGATCCAGCGCATCCAGCTGGTCACGCCGGCCGACTTCGACCGGGGCCTGCAGGTGACCCGAGACAACGTGCAGAAGACCCTGGGCCAGGCGCTGGATGGGGCCAACGCGCAGGACCTGCAGGTCAGCAACAGCATCTACGGGCAGAGCATGCTGCGCCTGCAGAACATTCCCATCCACGGCTCGCGCGTGCGCCTGTACGGCCGCAACCTGGAGCCGAACAGCCGCGTGCGCATCAACGGCCAGGATTTCCCGGTCGACCTGGAGCAGAAGTTCGCCGCCGAGTTCCTCGAGCCGGTCGGCCAGCACCGCTATGACGTGCGGGTGGAATCGCGCGATGCGCCGTTGGCGCAGCGCCAGCTGGACGTGGACGTGACCGGCCGCTACCTGTTCCTGGTCGCCATCGCCGATGTCACGCTGTCGAAGAACAGTGCCAGCGGCAACGTGCAGCCGCTGGCCGCCGATGACCGCGACACCGACGGCTTCCTCAGCGAAGGCCGGCTGGCGTTCTACCTGAAGGGCAAGATGCGCGGCAAATATCTGGTGACCGCGCAGGCGGACACCCAGGACCGCGAGCTGAAGTACCTGTTCCGCGATTTCAGCCGTGCCGATGCGCAGGACGTGTTCCGCCGCCTCGACCCGGACCTGTATTACCCGGTGTACGGCGACGATTCCACCACCTACCGCGACGTTGATACGCAGGGCCGCCTGTACCTGCGCGTGGACTGGGACCAGAGCCAGGCCCTGTGGGGCAATTTCGCCACCGGCATCACCGGCACCGAGTACGGCCAGTACGTGCGTTCGCTGTACGGCGGCGCGTTGAACTGGCGCTCGCTGTCGGCCACGCCTCTGGGTGAAGCGCGTTCGCAGCTGAAGGTATTCGGTTCGGAGGCGCAGTCGGCGCCGGGCCACAGCGAATTCCTCGGCACCGGCGGCAGCCTGTACTACCTGCGCCATACCGACCTGCTGCCGGGCTCGGAACAGGTGGTGCTGGAAGTGCGCGACCGCACCACCGGCCGCACCGAAACCCGCGCCACCCTGCAGGAAGGCGTGGACTACGAGATCGACGACCTGCAGGGCCGGCTGATCCTGACCCGGCCGCTGGCACAGCTGACCCGCGAGAACGTGCGCAGCATCACCCGCGACATGCCGCTGGACGGCTATGACCAGCTGCTGCTGGTGGACTACGAATACGTGCCGCTGGGCTTCGGCAGCAATGACGTGACCTACGGTGCGCGCGGCCGCCAGTGGATCGGCGACCACGTGGCGGTGGGCGGCACCTGGGTGGAAGAAAACCGCAGCGGCGAGAACTACAGCCTGAAGGGTGCCGACCTGACCCTGCAGGCCGGCCGCGGTACCTACCTGAAGATGGAACAGACCCGCACCGATGCCACCGCAGCGCCGGTGTTCTATTCGGACAACGGCGGCCTCAGCTTCATCCGCCGCAACCCGTATGAAGGCCGCCGTTCGGGCAAGGCGTCGGCAGTGGAAGCGCGCGCGAACCTGCGCGAGCTCGGCTGGACCACGCAGGACTGGAGCCTGGGCGCGTGGTGGCGCGACGTCGACGCCGGCTTCTCGGTGGCACGCCAGGATACCGGCCTGCCGATCCAGGAATACGGCGCGGAGTTCCTTGGCTACCTTACCGATGATTTCAGCCTGTACGGCCGCCACACCCGCACCGAGCAGGGCGAACTGGCGCTGGAGCAGAGCCAGCTGACCGCCGAATGGCGGCTGGGCAACGACGGCCAGCTGACCGGCGAACTGCGCCGGGTGCGCGAGGAGCAGGCGCTGCAGGATGTCTCCGCGCTGCTGGCGGCGATCGGTTACCGCCAGCGCTTCGGGTCCTCGTGGGAGCTGTACGGCACCGGCCAGGTGACTTTGGACGATGACGGCGGTGCCTACGAGAGGAACGACCTGCTGACGCTGGGTGCGCGCTACCTGTTCGGCGACCGCAGCAGCGTGGGTGCCGAGCTGAGTGGCGGCAGCCGCGGCCACGGCGGCAAGGTCGATGCCGAATACCGCATGGCGCCCGACCACAGCCTGTACGGCAGCTACAGCTACAGCACCGACCGCACCGGCACCGATCCGCTGTTCGACAGCGGCCTGCAGAGCGGCTGGACGGTCGGCCAGCGATGGCGCCTGAGCAACCAGGTGAACGTCTACAACGAGAGCCAGTACCTGAAGGACCGCCGCCAGGACAGCGCGGGCCTGGTGCACACCTTCGGCATGGATTTCTACCCGGCGCAGGGCTGGAACCTTGGCTTCACCCTGATGGACGGCGAGCTGGAATCCACGGTGGGCCGCATCAACCGCCGTGCGTACAGCGTCAGCGGTGGCCGCACCGATGCGGTGGCGCAGTGGAGCAGCAAACTGGAGTACCGCCGCGACAGCGGTGCCGAGCAGCGCGAGCAGTGGGTGACCACCAACCGGCTGCTTTACAAGCTCAACGAAGACTGGCGCTTCGCCCTGCGCGCGAACTACGCCGACACCCAGGACAGTATCAACCCCGTGGCCGATGCCAAGCTGGTGGAAACCAATGTCGGCTTCGCCTGGCGCCCGCACGACAACACGCGCTGGGCCGGCTTCGGCAAGTTCACCTACCTTTATGACGTGGCCTCTCTGGGCCAGGAAGGCGGCAACCTGTACGACCAACGTTCACAGGTGCTGTCGCTGGAGGGCATCCGCCAGATCGGCGAGCGCTGGGAAATGGCTGCCAAGCTGGCCTCGCGCTGGGGCGACTACCGCACCGGTCGCGGTGAGGGCGCCTGGCTGGACAGCCGTGCCGACTTCGCCGCCCTGCAACTGCGCTACCGCCTGTTCGCGGAGTGGGAAGGGCTGGCCGAGCACCGCTGGCTGAAGGTGCGCGAGGGCGGCGTGCGCAAGGGCTGGTTGCTGGGCGTGGACCGGCGGGTGGGCGAGAACTTCAAGGTCGGCGTGGGCTACAACTTCACCGAGTTCAGCGACGACATGACCGAGCTGAAGTACGACCAGAAGGGCTTCTTCCTGAACATGGCCGGGTATTATTGAGGCCGCCCGAGGGCGGCCATGCGGCCCTGGGCTGAACGACCGGCAACATTGCCGGGCTGAATGGGGTGGCGCCGTGGGATTTTGCGGCCCAAAACGACCATTCATGCACCTTATTCTCTTCAAGTGATTGATTTTGAAGGTGTTTTTCCATGGTCGAGCCTGCTCGCCATTGTCATCAATTCGCGATAGGGTAGGGATGTTGAATCGCCCAGTGTTCTGTTCGCGGAACACTGGAACTTCCTCCCGCTTTAGCAGTCCAAAAGCCGGACTGCTAAGATGAGCCCTATGAGCCAGAACACCTCTACTGCCCTTGTGGCAAACAATCTCCCGATTCCCAGTGCGCTCGGTTCGCTGGACGCCTACATCGGTGCCGTGCACCAGATTCCGGTGCTGTCGGTCGATGACGAACAGGACCTGGCCCGTCGTTTCCGCGACGGTGACGATCTGGACGCCGCACGTGAGCTGGTGCATTCGCACCTGCGCTTCGTGGTGCACGTGGCCCGCGGTTACAACGGCTACGGTCTTGCGCTGGGCGACCTGATCCAGGAAGGCAACATCGGCCTGATGAAGGCGGTCAAGCGCTTCGACCCCGACATGGGCGTGCGCCTGGTGTCCTTCGCCGTGCATTGGATCCGTGCCGAAATGCACGAGTTCATCCTCAAGAACTGGCGCATCGTCAAGGTCGCCACGACCAAGGCGCAGCGCAAGCTGTTCTTCAACCTGCGCAGGTCGAAGACGCGCCTGGGCTGGATGAACGCGGCCGAAGTCAGCGCCGTCGCCAAGGATCTGAACGTGTCCGAGCGCGAGGTCATGGAAATGGAATCGCGCCTGTCCGGTCGCGATATCGGTTTCGATGCGCCGACCGACGAGGACAACGATCATGCGCCGCCGTCGCCGGCTGCGTTCCTGGTGTCCGACGATGAAGATCCGTCGATGGCTTACGAGCGCGAGGACAGCGAAGACAACCAGATGCAGCTGCTGCGCGAAGGCCTGGCCGAGCTGGATGCCCGCTCGCGCGACATCATCCGCCGCCGCTGGCTGGATGCCGACAGCAAGGTGACGCTGCAGGAACTGGCTGATGAGTACGGCGTGTCTGCCGAGCGCATCCGCCAGGTTGAAGCGAACGCGCTGAAGAAGATGAAGGCGCTGTTCACTGCGTAAGCGGGAGGCGTTGGAATGAGGAAAGGCCCGGCAATGCCGGGCCTTTCTGTTTGTGGGGCTCATCCACGCATGGCGTGGATCTACTGACGCCGGGCGAGCCTCAGCCCTCGCGTGCGATCGCGCGCCAGCCGATGTCGGTGCGGTGGAACTCGTTGGCCCAGGTCACCTTGGCCACGCCGGCATAGGCACTGACCTGCGCGTCGCGCACGCTGTCGCCCAGCGCGGCCACGCACAGCACGCGGCCGCCGGCGCTGAGCACCTGGCCCTCTGCATCCAGCGTGGTGCCAGCATGGAACACCTTGGCATTGGCGGGCACGTCGTCCAGGCCGGAGATCACCTCACCGGTGATCGGCGCTTCCGGATAAGGCTTGGCGGCCAGCACGACGCCCAGCGATGGGCGCGGATCCCACTGCGCGTCCAGCTGGTCCAGCCGGCCATCGATGGCCGCTTCCACCAGGTCCACCAGGTCTGACTGCAGGCGCAGCATCACCGGCTGGGTTTCCGGGTCGCCGAAGCGCACGTTGAACTCGATTACCTTCGGCGCGCCGCTGGCATCGATCATCAGGCCGGCATAGAGGAAGCCGGTGAACGGGATGCCGTCGGCGATCATGCCCTGCACGGTCGGGTTCACCACCTCGCGCATCACCCGCGCGTGCACCTCCGGCGTCACCACCGGCGCGGGCGAGTAGGCGCCCATGCCACCGGTGTTCGGGCCGGTGTCGCCGTCGCCGACGCGCTTGTGGTCCTGCGAGGTGGCCATCGGCAGCGCGTGCACGCCGTCGACCATCGAAATGAAGCTGGCTTCCTCACCATCGAGGAATTCCTCGATGACCACGCGCGCGCCGGCATCGCCGAAGGCGTTGCCCGAGAGCATGTCACGTACCGCGTCCTCGGCCTCGGCCTGGGTCATCGCCACGATCACGCCCTTGCCGGCGGCCAGGCCATCTGCCTTGACCACGATCGGTGCGCCCTTCTCGCGGATGTAGGCCAGCGCAGCGTCCACCTCGGTGTGCACGGCGTAGAAGGCGGTGGGGATGTTGTGGCGGGCCAGGAAATCCTTGGCGTAGGCCTTGCTGCCTTCCAGCTGCGCGGCGGCGGCGGTCGGCCCGAAGATGCGCAGGCCGGCGGCGCGGAAGCGGTCGACCACGCCGGCCACCAGCGGCACTTCCGGGCCGACCACGGTCAGCGCCACGCCTTCGGCCTGGGCCAGCGCCAGCAGGCCGTCGATGTCGGTCACCTTCACCGCTACGTTGCGGCACTTGTCTTCGTTGGCCGTGCCGGCATTGCCGGGCGCCACGATCACTTCGGTGACACGGGAGGACTGGGCCAGCTTCCATGCCAGGGCGTGTTCGCGGCCGCCAGAGCCGATGACAAGTACGTTCATCAAGAGATTCCAGATTGCGTGGGAAGGGAGGGGCGATGTCCCCGGCGGCGCGCGTGGTTCACTCGCAGCCCTCGCGTTGCAGCGCGTCGGGGAAGGAATAGGTCCAGGACTTCGGGTCCAGGGTGAAGCGGTGCGTGCGGCGCACGTTGCTGCCGCCACAGCTGCTGCCGGTTTCCTCGATCAGCAGCGGCCAGACGCGCGCGCTGCGGTTGCTGTCGTCCATGCGCAGCTGGAAGTCGATATCGAACATGCGGGTGCGGCAGTCTTCGGCCTGCTCGGCGTCGTCGCAGTCGTAGGCCGCCGCGTTGTCGATGTGGCTGCGAAGGCTGCCTGCATCCACCAGCCCGTTCGGGCCGGGCAGGATGAAACCCTGCGACTGCAGCGAATAGCCCTGGCCGTACCAGCCGCTGACGCTGCGGAAGCCGTAGAAGTCGCTGCCGAAGCGCAGGATCTCGACGCTGCCCGGACGGCCGCTGCTTCCATAGGTGCCGCCGGTCAGCTCGGCCGCTACTTCGAAGCCGTCGCCGCTGGGACGCAGCACGTAGTAATCGATGGTGCCCGGGTCGGCATGGCCGGCGTCGACCACTTCGCCGCACACCGCCAGCAGCTGCTGCCAGCTGTCACCACTGACCACCGGCTGTTCGGCGCAGACCGCCCAGTCGACCGGGCGGGTGTCGCCGTCCTGCGTCCAGTTGCCGCGCCAGCCGTCGGACAGCCGCGCGTCCTTGCCGTAACGCGCGGTCAGGAAGGCCTGCAGGCGCGCGGTGCGGCTGACATGCCCGGCCGCTGCGGTGCTGGCTGCGGCCGGTGCCTCTGCCTGCGGGGCCGGGGCGGGTGCCGGCTCGGTGGCCGGCTTGCAGCCGGCCAGCAGGGCCGCGCCCATCAAGGCGGGCAGAACCAGGGGCTTGATCGAGACTGCGGACATCCGTGTCGCTCCAGGATCAGTGGCGGAAGTGGCGAACGCCGGTGAACACCATGGCCAGGCCATGTTCGTCGGCGGCGGCGATCACTTCGGCATCGCGCATCGAACCGCCCGGCTGGATGACGGCCTTGATGCCGGCGGCCGCTGCCGCGTCGATGCCATCGCGGAACGGGAAGAACGCATCGGAGGCCATCACCGACCCTTCCACCACCAGATTCGCGTCGGCCGCCTTGATGCCGGCGATGCGCGCGGAGTAGACGCGGCTCATCTGGCCGGCGCCGACGCCGATCGTGCGGTTGTCCTTGGCGTAGACGATCGCGTTGGACTTCACGAACTTGGCCACGTTCCAGGCGAACAGCAGGTCGGTGAACTGCTTGTCGGTCGGCGCGACCTTGCTGACCACCTTCAGTTCGTCGCGGGTCATGCCGCGGTTGTCCGACGACTGCAGCAGCAGGCCCGAGCCCACACGCTTGCTGTCGAAGTTGTTCAGGCCATCACCGTGCGGGATGCGCAGCACGCGCACGTTGGCCTTCTTCTGCGCGTATTCCAGCGCGGCCGGCTCGTAATCCGGGGCGATCAGCACTTCGACGAACTGGCGGTCGAGGATGACCTTCGCAGTGGCCGCGTCCAGCGGCTTGTTGAAGGCGATGATACCGCCGAAGGCGCTGGTCGGGTCGGTAGCGTAGGCCAGCTCGTAGGCATCGCCGTTGCCGGCACCGACGGCCACGCCGCACGGGTTGGCGTGCTTGACGATGACGCAGGCCGGTGCATCGAACTGACGCACGCATTCCCAGGCCGCATCGGCATCGGCCAGGTTGTTGTAGCTCAGTTCCTTGCCCTGCAGCTGCTGGAACGTGGCCAGCGTGCCCGGCACCGGGTACAGGTCGCGGTAGAACGCGCCGCTCTGGTGCGGGTTCTCGCCGTAGCGCAGGTCCATCACCTTCACGAAGGTGGAGTTCATCTGCGCCGGGTACTCGGCACGCGCCGGCACGGCGGCATCGGTGGCGGTGACCGCCGACAGGTAGTTGCTGATGGCCGCATCGTACTGGGCGACGCGGTTGAACGCGGCCACCGCGAAGGCGAAGCGGGTGCCTGCGCTCAGCTGGCCATCGTTGACGTCCAGCGAGGCCAGCAGTTCGGCGTACTGCGTCGGGTCGGTGGCCACCGCCACGCGGGCGAAGTTCTTGGCCGCCGAGCGCAGCATGGCCGGGCCGCCGATGTCGATGTTCTCCACCGCGTCGGCCAGGGTGCAGTCGGCCTTGGCGGTGACCGATTCGAACGGGTACAGGTTCAGTACCAGCAGGTCGATGGCGCCGATGCCGTGCTCAGCCATCACCGCGTCATCCAGGCCCGAACGGCCGAGCAGGCCGCCGTGCACCATCGGGTGCAGGGTCTTGACCCGGCCGTCCATCATTTCCGGGAAGCCGGTGACGTCGGCCACGTCCTTCACGGCCAGGCCCGCATCGCGGATCGCCTTGGCGGTGCCGCCGGTGGACAGCAGCTCGACGCCGCGGGCGGCCAGCGCGGTGGCCAGCTCGACCAGGCCGGTCTTGTCGGAAACGGAGAGGAGGGCCCGACGGACGGGCAACAGATCAGCAGTCATGGGGACAGGGCAATCGGCAGCGGAGCGGGGCCGATATTGTAGTTCGTGGGCGGCGGTGGCGGGCGCTGCCGGCGCGCTTTGCTGGCCCCGGCAGGGGAAAACGGCCTGCATCGGCATGCCGGGCTGAACACGCCATGGGGTAGGCTATGCCGGAACTGCCAAGGATCAGCGGGTTCAGATCGTGTCGATCTATGCTTTGAAAGGACGTTTCCAGGACCTCTTGCGTCCGGCCGTGCGCGGGCTCTACCGCCTCGGCATCACCGCCAACACGGTGACCGTGGCTGCCGCCGTGGTCTCGCTGCTGGTGGCCGCCGCCGTTTGGTGCTGTGCGCCTGCGCAGCCGCTGCTGTACCTGCTGCTGCCGTTGTGGATGCTGCTGCGCATGGCCCTCAACGCCGTGGACGGCATGCTGGCCCGCGAGTTCGGCCAGCAGTCGAAGCTGGGCGCCTACCTGAACGAGTTGTGCGATGTGATCGCCGACGCCGCGTTGTACCTGGCCCTGCTCAGCGTGCCGGGCGTGCGGCCGGAAGCGCTGTGGCTGCTGGCCTGGACCGCGGCGCTGAGCGAATACGCCGGCGTACTGGGGCTGATGGTCGGTGCCAGCCGCCGCTATGACGGCCCGATGGGCAAGAGCGACCGCGCGTTCGTGATCGGGGCGCTGGGCCTGCTCCTGGCCTTCGGGTGGGTGGGCGCGATGACGGTCACTGGCGTGGCTGCGGCCATGGCCGCACTGTGCGTGCTGACGATGATCAACCGCATCCGCCGCGGGCTGCAGGAAGCGGCGATTCCGCCGCAGTAATCAACGACAAACAACAAGACTACACGCCTTATCAATCTGGAGATTGCATGCGTCAGGCGCAGGAACGGGAATTCCACAGCTTCGACCAGGTACCGCTGTTCTACCGGTACTGGGCGAGCATCACGACCACCACGCCGGCCAAGGCCATCGTGCTGCTGCATCGCGGCCACGAGCATTCCGGCCGGGTCACCCACCTGGTCGATGAACTGGACCTGCCCGATACCGCGTTCTTCGCCTGGGATGCGCGCGGCAACGGCCGTTCGCCGGGTGCCCGCGGCGATGCGCCGGGCTTCCCGGCGCTGGTGCGCGACCTGGACAGCTTCATCGCCCACATCGGTGCCGAGCACGGCATCGCGGTGGAGGACATCGTGGTGATCGCGCAGAGCGTGGGCGCCGTGGTGGCCGCCACCTGGGTGCACGATTACGCGCCGCGACTGCGCGCGCTGGTCATGGCTTCGCCGGCGTTCAAGGTGAAGCTGTACGTGCCATTCGCGCGCGCTGGCCTGACCCTGATGCAGAAGCTGCGCGGCAACTTCTTCGTCAACAGCTACGTCAAGCCGCAGTGGCTGACCCACGATCCGGCGCGGGTGGAAAGCTACCGCACCGACCCGCTGATCACCCGGCCGATCTCGGTGCGCGTGCTGCTGGGCCTGTACGAGGCTGCCGACCGCATCGTCGCCGATGCGCAGGCGATCAGCGTGCCGGTGCAGCTGCTGGTGTCCGGTTCGGATTTCGTCGTGCACCGTGGCCCGCAGGACCGCTTCTACGAGCACCTGTCCAGCCCGATCAAGGAACGCGTGCACCTGCCGGGCTTCTTCCACGACACCCTCGGCGAGCGTGACCGCACGTCAGCGTTGGCTCGCATCCGCAGCTTCATCCAGGCGCGCTTCGCCGAGCCGCTGCACGAACTGTCGCGGCGCGATGCGCATCGCCATGGGCCGACCTTCGAAGAATCGGAAATCCTGGCCTGGCCGCCGGAGCGAAACAGCCTGGCCGACCTGCGCTGGCGCGTGGTGCGTGGCGGCCTGCGCGTCGGCGGCACGCTTTCGGAAGGCATCGCGCTGGGCCTGCAGACCGGTTTCGATTCGGGCAGCACGCTGGACTACATCTACCGCGACGAAGCGCGCGGCAAGGGCCCGCTGGGCCGCATGGTCGACCGCAACTATCTCGATGCGATCGGCTGGCGCGGCATCCGCATCCGCGGGCAGCACCTGCAGGAACTGCTGCGCGACGCCGCCCAGCGCCTGCGCGGGCAGGGCACGCCGGTGCGCGTGCTGGACGTTGCGGCCGGCCACGGCCGCTATGTGCTGGAAGCGCTGGGACAGGGCGAACAGCGTGCCGAGCGCATCGTGCTGCGTGATTTCAGCGATCTGAACGTGACCCAGGGCCAGGCCTTGATCGACCGCCTCGGTGCGTCCGACATCGCCCACTTCGAGCAGGGCGATGCGTTCGACCCGGTACAGCTGGCGCAGGTCGACCCGGCGCCGACGCTGGCGGTGGTGTCGGGGCTGTACGAACTGTTCCCCGACAACGATGCGGTGCTGCGTTCGCTGCAGGGCATTGCCGCAACCGTGCCGGTCGGCGGCTACCTGGCCTATACCGGCCAGCCATGGCACCCGCAGCTGGAATTCATCGCCCGCGCGCTGACCAGCCACCGCGGTGGTGCGGCGTGGGTGATGCGCCGTCGTACCCAGCAGGAAATGGATGAGCTGGTGCGCCTGGCCGGGTTTGAGAAGGTGGCGCAGCGCATCGACGCGTTCGGCATCTTCACCGTGTCGCTGGCACGCCGGACCGCGTGATGGCAACGCTGGCTGCCACCCCGCTGGCCGCGGCGGGGCGTCCCTGGCGGCGCGCCCTGCTGTGGCTGGTACTGCTGGGCCCATTCTTCTTCGCCAGCTATGGCTTCGCCAACTGGATGGCCGGGCGCCACGCCGTGCTGCCGGTGATGGCATTCGCCTGGGAATCGCATATCCCGTTCGTGCCATGGACGATCGTGCCGTACTGGTCGATCGACCTGTTCTACGCGATCTCGTTCTTCCTGTGCCAGCAGCGCCTCGAGCTGGACCGGCATGCGCTGCGCCTGTTCAGCGCGCAACTGATCGCGGTGGCCTGCTTCCTGCTGTGGCCGCTGCGCTTCAGTTTTGAACGACCAGAAATCGGCGGCGTGTTCGGCTGGCTGTTCGATGTGCTGCTGGGTTTCGACAAGCCGTTCAACCAGGCGCCGTCGCTGCACATCGTGCTGCTGATCGTGCTGTGGGTGAAGTACGCGCAGTACCTGCAGGGCGCGTGGCGCTGGCTGCTGCATGCGTGGGCGCTGTTGATCGGCGTCTCGGTGCTGACCACCTTCCAGCACCACTTCATCGATGTGCCCACCGGACTGCTGGCTGGTTGGCTGTGCGTGTGGCTGTGGCCAGAGCAGGGCACGCCGCCGCTGCGGGCGTGGCGCACGGCGCGCGATCCAAAGCGCTGGCGCCTGGCCTCGTTCTATCTGCTGGGCGCCGCGGTTCTGCTGGTGCCGGTGGTGGTGCTGGGGGGCGCGATGCTGTGGCTGCTGTGGCCGGTGGTGTCGCTGCTGCTGGTGGCGCTGGCCTATGCCGGGTTGGGCGCGGCGGTGTTCCAGAAGCGCGCCGATGGGCGACTGACCATGGCCGCGCGCTGGCTGCTGGCACCGTACCTGGCCGCGGCCTGGATCAATTCGCGGCTGTGGACGCGCACTGCGCCGCAGCCGGTGGAAGTGGCCGGTGGCGTGTGGCTGGGCCGCATTCCCTGCGCCGCGCTGCAAGCGCCGTTGCGCGGTGTGGTCGATGCCTGCGCCGAGCTGTCCTGCACGGCGCCGGGTGCGGCCTATGCCAGCGTGCCGATGCTGGATTTGGTGGTGCCCACGCCGGCGCAGCTGGCCGAGGCCGCCGATGCCATCGAAGCCCTGCGTGCGCAGGGGCCGCTGCTGGTGTGCTGCGCACTGGGCTATTCGCGCAGTGCGGCCGGCGTCGCGACCTGGCTGCTGCGTACCGGTCGGGTATGCACCGCCGCCGAAGCGGTAGCGCGGGTGCGTGCCGCACGGCCGTCCATCCTCCTGCATGACGTTCATCTACAGGCCATCGCGGCCGCCACCACACGGGAGAGCAACGCATGAGTACCGCTGCCGATCTGCCGATGATGCACCTGCTGCTGCGCCAGGGCCGGCTGCCCGCCGCGCTGTCAGCGGGCCTGCTGCTGGTAGCGCTGCTGCTGCTGGGCATCGAGCCCGGCCTGGCGATGTTCGCCGCCGGCCTGCTGCTGCTGAGCGTGGCCGTGGGCGTGGTGCAGGCGTATTACGCGGTGCGCGTGCAGCTGGATGCCAGCCTGCTGCAGCTGCTGCTGCGGGAAGGCCTGCAGGGCGATGCCGCCGCCGAGCGCGTGGACGCGGCGCTGCACACCGCCGGCCTGCGCCGCCGCGATGCGCAGGCGCCGGTGCGCGGCTGGGACGTACGCTGGATCGGCATGCGCCGCCTGCTGGTGCGCCAGTATGTGGCCACGCTGCTGCAGTTTGCGGTGATGCTGCTGGCCGTGCTGTGGCCGCAGACCTGAGCGGAGATAACGATGTTTGCTGAGCTGATCGCCCGCGCCTGCAGTGGCGCGATCCATGTGGTGACCGGTGCGCGCGCGCTGTGGATCGGCTGTGCGCCATCCAGCGAGCACCGCGTGTACTACGGCAACCATGCCAGCCATGGTGACTTCGTGCTGATCTGGTCGTCGATGCCGGCGGCGCTGCGTCGCCAGGTGCGGCCCGTCGCCGCCGCCGAGTACTGGCAGGGCGATGCGCTGCGCAGTTACCTGATCGATGCGGTGTTCAACGGCGTGCTGGTCGAGCGCGACGCCGCGCGGCGCCAGCAGGATCCGCTGCAGGGGTTGCGCGATGCGGTGGACGAGGGATGTTCGTTGATCCTGTTCCCGGAAGGCACGCGCAACATCGGCGAGGAACCACTGCTGCCGTTCAAGAGTGGCATCTATCATCTGGCGCGGCAGCGCCCGGAACTGGAGTTCGTACCGGTGTGGATCGACAACCTGAAGCGGGTGATGCCCAAGGGGCGTTTCCTGCCACTGCCGCTGCTGTGCACGGCGACTTTCGGCACGCCGCTGCGCCTGCAGGCCGATGAGGACAAGGCCGCGTTCCTCGCGCGCAGTCGCCAGGCGCTGCTGGACCTGGCACCGAACGGAGGCCGCGCATGAGTTTCCTGCTGGATGTATCCGGCGACCTGGCCACGCAGAGCGTGGGCCAGCAGACCGGCCTGCTGTTTGCCGGTGTCGGCGCGGTGCTGGTGCTGGCCACGCTGGTATCGGAGACGCTGCGCTGGCGCCAGCGCGAGAACCCCAGCGCGGTCATCGCCAACCTGGTTTCGCGCATCCGCGCGTGGTGGGTGATGGCCATCGTGGTGGGCGCTGCGCTGCTGTTCGGCCGCGCCGGGGTTATCGTGCTGTTCGCGATCATCTCGCTGTTCGCGCTGCGCGAGTTCATCACCCTGGCGCCCACGCGCTCGGGCGATTACTACGCGCTGCTGGCTGCGTTCTACATCGTGCTGCCATGGCAGTACTACCTGGTGTGGATCGACTGGTACGGCATGTACACGCTGCTGATTCCGGTCTATGCGTTCCTGTTCCTGCCGATCCTGTCGACCATCGGTGGCGACACCACCCACTACCTGGAACGCACGGCCAAGGTGCAGTGGGGGCTGATGATCTGCGTGTTCTGCATCTCGCACGTGCCGCTGCTGCTGAACCTGCACGTGCCCGGCCACGATCCCTCGCGCAACGTGCTGCTGTTCGCCTTCCTGGTGATCGTGGTGCAGTCCTCGGACGTGCTGCAGTACATCTGGGGCAAGCTGCTGGGCAAGCGCCTGATCGCCCCGAAGCTGTCGCCGTCGAAGACGGTGGAAGGCTTCGTCGGCGGCGTACTCAGTGCCAGCGCGCTGGGTGCGGCGCTGTGGTGGATCACCCCGTTCACGCCGCTGCAGGCGTTCGGCCTGTCGCTGCTGATCAACCTGATGGGATTCTGGGGTGGCCTGGTCATGTCGGCGATCAAGCGCGACCGCGGCATCAAGGACTGGGGCCACATGATCGAGGGCCATGGCGGCATGCTCGACCGGCTGGATTCGGTGTGCTTCGCCGCGCCAGTGTTCTTCCATGTGGTGCGGTATTACTGGAAGGCCGGCGGGGTGGGGTGATTTCGCCGGGTTTTCATCCACGCATGGCGTGGATCTACGGGCATACATCGGTAGCGCCGGGCCATGCCCGGCGGGCCGCGCTTATGCGCTGATGCCGTATTCCTTCAGCTTCTTGCGCAGCGTGGCGCGGTGGATGCCCAGCATCGCCGCGGCGCGGCTCTGGTTGCCTTCGCAGTGGTTGAGCACTTCCACGAACAGCGGAATCTCCATCTCGCGCAGCACGATCTCGTAGACATCGTCCGCGTCGCAGCCATCGAGGTCACGCAGGTAGCGGCGCACGGACTGGGCGACGTGTTCACGCAGCGGTGGCCGGGCAGCGCCACGACTGTTGTCAGGACGAGAAAGGACAGCGTTCAAGAGGGTTCCCGATTCGGTGGCCCGTGCGCGCGGAGCGCGCGGCCGGACGAGGTGGTGGCGGCCAGTCTAGCGCGAGCGTGCCCGACCTGCCACGGCTGGACGCCTTCGTCCCGCTCAGAGGAACTCGAAGGTGAATGCGACCGTGGAGGCCGCAGGCTCCTGTACGCGGAAGGCGATGCGCGCGCTCTGCCCCGGTTCCAGCAGGGCCGCGCCGGGGTTCTCGCCCAGGTACTGCGCGGGCGGGAACACGCCGGTGCCGATCACCCGGCCATCAGCATCGGCCAGTGACAGGCGCAGGTCGGGCCATGCCTGTGCCCAGCGCGCATCGTTGCGGATGCTGGCCTGGACCTGCAGCACACCGGCCTGCCCGGGCAGCGGACGGATCTCGCGACTGGTCATGGTCAATGCGGTCGGTTCGCGCCATGCCGGCAGGCTGCAGCGCAGGACACCGCACAGCGCACTGACCCACGGGCGGTGCGCGGCATCAGCAGCCAGTCGCGCACGATCGGCCAGCACGCTCTGCAGCACCAGCAGCAATGCCAGCACGGCCACCAGGGCCCAGTGCCAGCGCGGCGTCGGCAGGGCACGCGGGCGGGCGCCGAGGAAACTGGGCGCATCGCTGGCCGGTGCGACCGATGCCGGCGTGTCGATGCGCGAGGACGTTTCAATGACAGTGTCATCGGACCGTCGCGTCTGCGGCGGTGGCGGTGTGTCCACCACCGGTTCGGCCGGCAGTTCCAACGGTGCCGTCTGATCGACGGTGGCATCCGTCGTGTTGCCAGCGGGTTCCTGCGCCTGCCCGGTGTCGGGCGGCGCATCGGTTCCCGGCGCGGAACGCAGGAAGGTGGCAAGCGGACGACGCGGCGGGTTCGGCTCGGACATGCTCAGGGCGCGGGCTCGGATCCAGCGGTCATTCAACCACGATCAGGCGCGGCGTACGCCGGTGATGCGCATCCAGTCGCCGTCCTGGGTGGCCTGCAGCTCGTCGAACCATGCTGCGTAACGCTGCAGCAGTTCGTCTTCCTGGCCATGCAGGATGCCCGACAGGGCGATGCGGCCACCGGCAGCGACGCGCGCGGCCAGCAGTTCGGCCAGTGCATCAAGTGCCGAGGCGAGGATGTTGGCGACCACGATCGGGTAGGTGGCCACCGGTTCGTCCTGCGGCAGGTACACGTGCATGCGGGCCTGCTCGCCATTGCGCTCGGCGTTGTCGGCGGTGGCGATCAGCGCCTGCGGATCGTTGTCCACGCCGATCGCTTCGCCTGCACCCAGCTTCAGCGCGGCCAGGGCGAGGATGCCCGAGCCGCAGCCGAAGTCGAGCACGCGCTGGCCCTGCAGCAGGCCATCCACGGCCAGCTGGTCCAGCCAGCGCAGGCACAGCGCGGTGGTCGGGTGGGTGCCCGAACCGAAGGCCAAGCCCGGGTCCAGGCGCACCACGGCGGCGTCGGCGGCCTGCGCCGCCTCGGGCAGTTCATGGTTCCACGGCACGATCCAGGTGCGGCTGCCGAAATCCATCGGCTGGAACTGGTCGAGCCAGGCGCGTTCCCAGTCTTCGTCCTCGACCGCGCGGAAGCTGCCGCCGGTCCAGTCCAGCTCCGGGTCGAACGCTTCCAGCGCGGCCAGCAGCAACAGCGCGTTGCTGTCGGCCGGGAACAGCGCGCTCAGCACCAGGGTGTCCCACAGCGGGGTCTCGCCCACGCCCGGCTCGAGGATGGCCTGCTCGTTGCTGGTGTCGGCCTCGGCATCGAGCAGGGTCACCGCCAGCGCGCCCACGTCCTCCAGCGCGTTTTCATAGCGGGGCTGGGTGGCTTCGGTGCAGCGCAGGGTCAGTTCCAGGAACGGCATGGCGTGGGGGCAATCGCGGGAAAGGGGGCCATGCTAGACCATCCGGCCGTCTCCGTATCCCCTGAGATGCGGGCCCGGGCTGAACGAGGCCGATTCAAACAGGCCTCACGGGCCTTGCTAAACTTGGCGCTTTCCTGCCCGACGTGCCGTAACCGACCGCCGATGGCTCTCGCCCCGACCCTGAAAACCTGGTTGCTCGTGCTGCCGGCCGTGGCCGTGCTGGGCGTGGCCGGTTATCGGGCCAGTGGCCATGGGCGCGCGGAGCAGGTGGACGTGGGCGCGCCCATGGCGGTGTCCGCCGCCAGCGTGCAGGACGCGCTGGAACCGGTGATGCCTGAAGCGCTGGCCCGCCGCCTGGCCGGCTTCGAGCGCAGCAGCGCGCTGCCTTCGGGCCTGCCGCTGGACATCCGCGCCGACATCGAAGGCGAGACCGATCTGTTCGCCTACGCACAGCGCCTGAAGGCGCAGGCCGAGCAGGGCAATCATGAAGCGCGCTGGATGCTCAGCCGGGTCTACGACTACTGCGCGCAGTATGCGGTCGATCCCGGTGGCTACCGCCTGGACAACAACGTGCTGGCCGGCCTCGGCCTGAGCGCGGCGCCGGCGATGGTGCAGGCGCGCGAGCGCGTGGCGCAGCGCTGCGGTGGTTTCGTGCCGGGCGACAAGCTGGGCCCTTCGCTGGTGTTCAACGAACGCCGGCGTGCGGCCCTGCAGGGCAACCTGGCCGCCGAAGCCGCGCTGTTCGCCGAGGGTGAGCCGCTGCACAGCAATGACCAGTACCGCCGCGACCTGGTGGAGCGCGTGCGTACCTCGCGCGACCCGGAGGCCTACATGGCGCTGGCGCCGGGCATGGGCGTGCGCGCTGCCGGCGACAAGGCGCTGGCCAACATGGTGGCCGGCGAACAGCTCAGTGAGATGGCGTGGCGGGTGGCTGCCTGCCAGCTCGGTCTACCGTGTGGGGCCGACAGTGTGCTGATGAACAGTTACTGCGCGAACGGAGGGATCTGTTCGCAGGATGGTACGCAGGATTTCCAGGATTTCGTGTATGACGCTGCTGTATCGCGGCAAGGTGCGGGGAAGATGAACGAATGGATCAAGCAATTGATTGGAAAGAGGAACGGGCAATGAACTACCGTCGATTCCTGCACGGGGCCAAGTTCTGGTTCTGGGTGGCGTTGTTTGTCGCGTATTCGGCCGGCGCGGTTGGCCTGCTGATGATCGACACCTACGAGGATCGCTACCGGCATCTTTCCAAGGTTGAGCTGACCTCGGTGAAGGCGCAGGAAGACGTGCGCCGCGCCGGTGCCAGCCAGGTGGCTGCGGTGTACCGCGCGCAGAGTGGCGCGCCGTTCGCTGCGTTGCCGGCGGGCAGTACCTTCCAGGTGGTCTGGCCCGATGGCTCGACCGAAACCATGGTGATCGTCGACCCGACCTCGCCCAACGGCGTGCGCCCGCTGGCCGAGACGCAGATTCCGGCCGAAGTCGCTGACAAGCGCTGACCCGCGTGGGGTAGCGCCGGGCCACGCCCGGCGGTGATGCCCGGCGGCACCGGAAGACGCAAAAAAGGGCGGGGAAATCCCCGCCCTTTTCGTGTCCAGCATCTGCCGCCGATCAGGTCAACGCGATCGGCTTGTTCTTGCGTTCGGCCAGGCGCTTTTCCAGGTAGTGGATGTTCTGCCCACCGGCCTGGAAGCCCTTGTCGCGCATGATGCGCTGCTGCAGGGCCACGTTGGTCTTGATGCCGTCCACCACCATCTCGCTCAGCGCCACGCGCATGCGGGCGATGGCGGTCTCGCGGTCCGGGCCGTGCACGATCAGTTTGCCGATCATCGAGTCGTAGTTCGACGGCACGCGGTAGCCACTGTAGATGTGGGTGTCCACGCGCACGCCGGGGCCGCCCGGCGGATGGAAGCCGGTGATGGTGCCCGGGCTCGGCACGAAGGTTTCAGCATCTTCGGCGTTGATGCGGCACTCGATGGCATGGCCGCTGAGCACCACGTCGCTCTGCTTGATCGACAACTTCTGGCCTGCAGCGATCTTCAGCTGCTCGGCCACCAGGTCGATGCCGGTGACCATTTCGGTGACCGGATGCTCCACCTGGATGCGGGTGTTCATTTCGATGAAGTAGAAGCGGCCGTCTTCGTACAGGAACTCGAAGGTGCCGGCGCCGCGGTAGCCGATGCGCACGCAGGCTTCGGTGCAGACCTTGCCGATCTCTTCGCGCTGTTCGGCGCTGATGCCCGGTGCCGGTGCTTCTTCCACTACCTTCTGGTGGCGGCGCTGCATCGAGCAATCGCGCTCACCCAGGTGGATGGCGTTGCCCTGGCCGTCGGCCAGCACCTGGATCTCCACGTGGCGCGGGTTCTCCAGGAACTTCTCCATGTAGACCTCGCCATTGCCGAACGCGGCCTTGGCCTCGCTCTTGGTGGTTTCGATCGAGGTCTTCAGCGAGGCTTCGGCGTGCACCACGCGCATGCCGCGGCCACCGCCGCCACCGGCCGCCTTGATGATGACCGGGTAGCCGATCTCACGGGCGATCTTGGTGTTGGCAACGATGTCCTCGCCCAGCGGGCCGCCCGAGCCGGGCACGCACGGCACGCCGGCGGACTTCATGGCGCGGATGGCTTCGACCTTGTCACCCATCATGCGGATGGTGTCGGCCTTGGGGCCGATGAAGATGAAGCCGGACTCCTCCACGCGCTCGGCGAAGTCGGCGTTCTCCGACAGGAAGCCGTAGCCCGGGTGGATGGCCTGGGCGTCGGTGACTTCCGCCGCGGCGATCAGCGCCGGGATGTTGAGGTAGCTCTGCGGCGACGGTGCCGGGCCGATGCAGACCGACTCGTCGGCCATGGCCACGTGCTTGAGGTTGCGGTCGACCGTGGAGTGCACGGCCACCGTGCGGATGCCCAGGGTGTGGCACGCGCGCAGGATGCGCAGCGCGATCTCCCCTCGGTTGGCAATGACGACTTTGTCGAGCATGGCGTGCCCCTCAGCCGATCACGAACAGCGGCTGGTCGAACTCCACCGGCTGGCCGTTCTCGCCCAGGATGGCGACGATGGTGCCGGACTTGTCGGCTTCGATCGGGTTGAACATCTTCATCGCTTCGATGATCGCCAGGGTCTCGCCTTCCTTGACCTGCTGGCCAACGGTGACGAAGGCCGGCTTGTCCGGAGCGGCCGACGCGTAGAAGGTGCCGACCATCGGCGAGCGCAGCACGTGGCCTTCCGGCAGGGCCGGGCCCGGCTTGGCGGTGCCGCCGGTGGAGGCTTCGGTCGGCGACTGCATCGGCATGGCCTGCGCAGCCGGGGCAGCCGGAGCGGCGTACACCGGGGCCGGCATCGGTGCGGCATAGCCGGCCACCGGGGCGCGCGACAGGCGCACGGACTCTTCGCCTTCCTTGATTTCGATTTCAGCCAGGTTCGACTCTTCCAGCAGGTCGATCAGCTTCTTGATTTTGCGCAGATCCATGAGGGCCTCTTTGGTTTCTATCTAGGTGAGGTAGAGCGCCGGCTGGCGCCCGGGTCGACAATCAGGTGGCGGACACCCGCAGCAGCGCCGCGTCCATCGCGTAGCGGTAGCTGTCGGCGCCGAAGCCACACACCACGCCCACCGCCTTGTCGCTGAAATAGCTGTGCTGGCGGAACGGTTCGCGGGTGTGCGGGTTGGACAGGTGGATCTCGATGAACGGCACGGCCACCGCCGCCAGCGCATCGCGCAGGGCAACCGAGGTGTGGGTGAAGGCGGCCGGGTTGATCAGGATGAACGTGGTACCGTCGGTGCGCGCGGCCTGCACGCGGTCCACCAGCACGTGTTCGGCGTTGGACTGCAGGCTTTCCAGCGCATGCCCGGCCACAGCGGCCTGGGCGGCCAGCGCCTGGTCGATGTCGGCCAGCGTGGTGTGCCCATAGACCTCCGGCTCGCGGGTGCCGAGCAGGTTGAGGTTGGGGCCATGCAGGACCAGCAGCTTCGCCATGGAGTCCGATCAACGGGAAAGGGCGGCAGTCTGGCGGAACCTGCGGATGCTGTCCAGTTCGGCGAAATTGCAGGTGTTTAAAGCAATCGTTTGAAAATCGTGGAAGCGCTTGCGGCCGTATGGGTGGCGCCTGATCAAGGCCCGCTGAACGCCGTGGCAGCGGGGATGCCCGCACGAAGGCCGACGATGGCGTAGATCCACGTCCCGCGTGGATGACCACGTCCAGTTGATCCACGCCATGCGTGGATGACCGCCGCCGGACTCAGGTCTCCAGCCGTCGGCACCACGTTCGGGAACACCTCTTCCAGCGCCTCGGTCTCGCCGGGTTTCGGCGCCGGCCAGTTGTAGGCGTCCACCGGCTGCGCGCGGTTCACCCACAGCGCGTAATGCAGATGGTCGGCACGGCCATCGCCGGTATTGGGTGGATGAGGATGGTCAGGCCCAGGCTGCTGAGCGGCAGCCACGGCACCCGCACCGGCAGCAGTTCGTTGCTGAAGCCGAAGTAGAACGACGGCGTGACATGCGGGCCGCGCAGTTCCAGGCTCCAGTTGCCCAGTTCCACCGCGAAGCGTTCGTCCGCCCAGCGCCGCAGCAGGGCCGCCTTCTGGTAGCTGTTTTCGTCGAGAGATGTGGGCGTGGTAGCTCTTGATATCGGTATAGGCACGCGGCCGGCTGGGCACCGGTGATTCGCCCGGGCGCACGCTTGCCGGGCGCGGCGTCGCTTCGGCTGCCGTATCCTGGCCCCAGGGGCTGCGGCCCTGCGCCGGCGGCGGCACGATCGCACGGAAGCCGGGTCGGCCGGGTTCGATGGTGTTGGACGCGCTGGCAGCGGCAAGGCCGCGCCAGCGTCCTGGTGACGGAGCCGACACGCTCGGCGATGGTGGCCGCGCCGTCCAATAAGCACAGGGCATCAGGTGATGCCGCGCCGCTGCCACCACGTTGAGTCGTGCCCGCGGTCGGGCTAGGGTGGCCGGGCCATGCACCGGACCTTCGCCATGACCGCTGTTGACCCCGGGACCGCGCGCCGGCGCGCCGCCTTCCGCCAACTGCACGCCCAGGGCTGCTTCGTGCTGCCCAACCCGTGGGACGTGGGCAGTGCGCGCTATCTGCAGCGGCAGGGGTTCCAGGCGCTGGCCACCACCAGTGCCGGCTGCGCGTGGAGCGAGGGCCGGCCCGATGGTGCCGTTTCGCTGGAAGCCACGCTGGAACACCTGCGGCTGATGGCGGACGCGACGTCGCTGCCGTTGAACGCGGATTTCGGCGATGGTTTCAGCGCGACGGCGGACGAGGTCGGCGCAGCGGTCACCGCCGCCTTGGATACCGGCATCGCCGCGCTGTCCATTGAAGATGCCAGCGGCGTGGCGGGGGCGCCGCTGCGGCCGCTGGAGCAAGCTGTGCAGCGCCTGGCCGCCGCGCGTGCGGCCATTGATCGTGCCGGTGCCGACGTCCTGCTGGTGGCGCGTGCCGAGAACTTCTTCGTCGGCGTGCCCGATCTGGACGACACCCTGCAACGACTGCGCGCCTACGCCGCGGCCGGCGCCGACGTGCTGTACGCACCGGGCATCACCACCCGTGAGCAGATCACGGCGGTGGTTGCGGCGGCAGGACCGAAGCCGGTGAACCTGCTGGTCGGTGGGCCCACGCCGCTCACCTTGCAGGACATCGCCGCGCTGGGCGTGCGCCGGGTCAGCCTGGGTGGGGCCCTGGCGCGCGCGGCATGGGGTGGGCTGATGCAGGCCACCGATCCGATCCTGCGCGACGGCCGTTTCGATGGCCTGCAGCGGGCCGCCGCGGGCGCGGCATTGAACGACCTGTTCCGCTGATACGACGACATCACGCAGTAGATCCACGCCATGCGCGGATGGACACGGGCCAATAGGCTGCATCAGTAGATCCACGCCATGCGTGGATGCTTACCCGCGATCGGGGTCGCAGCCCTTCGTTGAACGAAGGGATCCGATCCCGGCTGCCCAGCAATTCCTCAGAACCGCGCGGTCAGGCCGACGAAGAACGTACGCGCGCCGCCGTCGTAGTTGTTGCCTTCGTCGATCGTGGACACATCGCCCAGGTTCTGCACGCCCGCGCGCAGGGTCAGGTTTTCGCTCACGTCATAGCCGGTCACCAGATCCACCGTCGTGTAGGCCTTGGCGAACGTCGCGCTGGTGGAGGACACCAGCTGCTTGCCGATGTGCTGTGCGCTCAGGTTCAGCGACCAGGCATCGGTCACGTCCCAGTTCAACGAGGTGTTGCCGGTGATCTTCGGCACCACCAGCAGGCTCGCGCCAGTGGTGCGGTTGTTCGATTCCAGCATGCGCGTGACGTTGGTGGTCCAGCTGACACGCTCGTGCAGCGGCACGGTCACGCTGGCTTCGATGCCACGCGTGCGGGCCTTCTGCACGTTCTGCGCCACGGTCCACCAGAAACCGTTGACGAAGCTGGTGGTCTGGCCGGAGATCTCGCGCAGCGGAACCTGCTGGATCTTGTCGTCGAAGTCGGTCAGGAAGTAGGTCGCCGATGCGGACCAGCCGTTCTTGTCGTAGCCCAGCCCCAGCTCGTAGTTGGTGCTGGTTTCCGGTTCCAGGTTCGGGTTGCCGGCCATGTAGCAGCCGGTGGTGCCATCGGCGCTCACCGAGCGGTTGGTCCAGCCTTCGGCGGTCAATGCCGTGCAGCCGTTGCCGCCGGACTGGGTCGCCGCGCCGGCCGTACCCTGCTTCAGGTTCGGCGCCTTGAAGCCCTGCGACACGCCACCGCGCACGGTCCATGCATCGCCCGGATGCCACACGCCGTAGATGCGCGGGCTCAGGTTGTCATCGTAGTTGTCGGTATTGTCCCAGCGCAGGCCCACGGTCAGCACGAAACGTTCGTGCAGGGTGATGTGGTCCTCGGCGAACAACGCCCACGAATCGGCTTCGCTCACTGGGCTGATGCGGCCGCTGCCGGTCCAGGTCACCGGCACGGTGCCGATCGTGTCCGGGTTCTCCAGTTCCTCGCGCCTCCACTGCGCGCCCACGTTCAGGCTCTGCTCGAAGCCCCAGTGGAAGCCGTGGTTGAAAGCGGTGTCGAACACCGTCTCCTTGGAGCGGGTGCCCAGCACGCTGCCCTGGTCGTTGTAGTCGTTCTGCACGAGCGTGCTCTTGGACGTGGTGGTGTCGCCGTAGCGGCCGTCATGGCTGACGACGTAGCCGGTATGCACCAGCTTGGACAGGCCCCAGGCATGCACATCACCGGCACCGGTGTTGCGCTGCTCGCCGCGCGAACCTTCCAGGGTCAGCGCGTGGTCGTCGTTGAGGCGCCACTGGAACTGCAGGTTGGCGTTCTGCGCCTTGTTGCCGGGCGTCTGCCGCGCACCGGTGTCGGACGTGTGGTCGGTGACGTTGGTACCGATGCGCACGCCCAGGTTCTCGGTCAGCGGGCCACTGAACAGCGCGCCCATCTGCGTGGTGTCGCCGCGCGTGTCCGAGTCGGGCATGCTGTGGTTGAGGGTGACCGAGCCACCCCAGTGGTCGCGGATCTTTTGGGTGATGATGTTGATCACGCCGCCCATCGCATCCGAGCCGTACAGCGAGGACATCGGGCCGCGCACTACTTCGATGCGCTCGATCATGTCCGGCGACAGCCAGTTCAGATCCTGCGGACCGAGGTCGTCGCGGTAGTTCACGCCGGAGGAATTGCCCTGGCGGCGGCCGTCGATGAGGAGCAGCGTGTACTGCTCGGGCAGGCCGCGCAGGCGGATCTTCGACTGCGCACCGGACAGCGCATAGCCGCCGGTCACGCCCGGCACGGTGCTCAGCAGCTGGCCGATGCTGGTGACCGGCTTGCGCTCGATCTCCTCGCGGGTGATGACGCTGATGCTGGCCGGCGCATCCTTGATCCATTGCTGGGCGCCGGTGGCGGTGACTACCACGGTGTCCATCTGCTTGGTCGACGAAGCGTCGGCGGCGGCATCAGCGTGGGCGGTGCTGGCCAGCGCAAAACCAATCGCGGCGGTCAGCGCGGCAACGGAACGACGGGATTTCAGAACGGCATGCGACATCGCGCAGTACTCCTGTTGAGGGTCCACTGGCGATGGCTGGGACGTCCGTGTGTGGAGGTTTCAGAATTCTTTAACAATCGTATCACGAATCATTCGCATTTGAAGTCTGGTGACATATACATGTCCGCGTGGGCCGCAGCCCAGGGAGGACCAGCGCGCCGAAATCAGCGTCCTGCGGAGCGTACTGGTGGAATTCCTGCTGATAGTTACCATTGGTAACTAATGAATCTGCAGGTCTTTCCCATGCACAGCCTGATCGTCGTCGCCCATCCCGATTCCGCTTCGCTTACCCATGCCGTTGCCGCGCGCATCGGCCAGTCCATCACCGATGCCGATGCGCGCAACAGCGTGACCCTGGCCGATCTCGCCGCCGAGGGTTTTGATCCCCGCTTCAATGCCGCCGACATCGGCCTGTTCAAGCAGGGCGCGGCGGTGCCGGCCGACGTGGCCGCCGAGCATGCGCGGCTGGATGCCGCCGATACGCTGGTGCTGGTCTATCCGCTGTACTGGTGGTCGCTCCCCGCGCTGCTGAAGGGCTGGATCGACCGGGTGTTCACCCAGGGCTGGGCCTACGCAGACGGTGCCGACGGCAAGGTGGAAAAGAAGCTGCAGCGGCTGCAGGTGCATCTGGTCGGCATCGGCGGCGCGGGCGCGGAGATGATCGAACGCCGCGGTTACGGTGCGGCAATGAAGACACAGATCGACATGGGCATCTTCGATTACTGCGGTGCCACCGTGCACTCGTCCACGCTGCTGCTCGATGCCGACAGTGGCCAGGCCGCGGTGCATCTGCAGACCGCCACCGACATCGGCCGTACCATAGGCACACCTGCCTGATATGTAGAGCCGCTGCATGTCCACCGCCGCTACGCCCACCCGTCGCCGGATGTCACGCGAACAGCGTGGCCGCCAGCTGCTGGACGTGGCCTGGACGCTGGTGGGCGGCGAGGGCACCGATGCGCTCAGCCTGGGGCGCCTGGCCGAGGCGGCCGGCGTGACCAAGCCGGTGGCCTACGATCACTTCATCACCCGCAATGGCCTGCTGGCCGCGTTGTATGCGGACTACGACCAGCGCCAGACCGCCGTGTTCGATGCGCGCATCGGCGCGGCACCTGCGCGGCTGCACGAGCGTGCTCAGGCCATCGCGTCGGGCTACATCGACTGCGTGCTCTCGCAGGGCAGCGACATCCAGGCGATCCTCGCTGCGTTGGCAGGTTCGCCCGAGCTGCGCGACGTACGCCACCGCTACCAGCAGGGTTTCGTCGAGCAGTGTGCGCAGTGGCTTGGTCCGTTCGCGGCCGACGGCGCCGTGCCCGTGGCCGGGCGCTGGGCAATTCTCGGTGCCGCCGAGGCGCTGTCCGAAGCGGTGGCTGCCGGCGCGCTGCAGCAGCCGGATGCGGAAGCAGAACTGCAACGACTGATCGTCGAGACCGTCAGCCGCGCGCGCTGATCGCCGCGTCGCCCTGCAGCTGCGCGAAACCGTCCTGCAGACATTGCTGCACCCATGCGTTCCGCGATTCCCGCGTGGGCGCGCCGAGGGTGATGTTGATCAGCCGGTGCGTCGCCTCTTCGCTGTCCCGGCACGCAGTCGCCGCCAGGCAGAAGCCCGCCGCTCGGGTATAGCCGGTCTTCAGCCCATCGATGCCATCCGAGCCCAGCAGCGTGTTCTGGTTGTCCTTGCAGAACGTACCGTGGCTGAAGTGGCGCTGCGCGGTGATGGCCAGCACCTGCGGATGATCGGCCAGCAGCCGCGCGGCAAGCATCGCCATGTCATGCGCGGTCGACACATGGCCCGGCGTGGTGATGCCCGAGACGGAAACAAAGTGCGTATCGCGCAGGCCCATGCGTGCAGCGGTCTCATTCATGCGCTGTACGAAGGCAGCCTCCGAACCCGCCAGGTGGCGGGCCAGCACCAACGCGGCATCGTTGCCGGACACCACCATCAGGCCTTCCAGCAGGTGGCCAAGGGTGACGGTCTCGCCCGGCATCAGGCCCATCCGCGTTTCATCGGCGGCCACCGCGTGCACGTCGCGCGCATCGGTCACGGTGCTGTCCGTCCACGCGTGCCCCCCGCGCGCGATGGCCTCATAGGCCACATGCGCGGTCATCAGCTTGGTCAGCGAGGCGGGCGCACGCGGCAGCCTGGCATCGTGCTGCTGCAGGATGTGCAGCGTGGCCGCATCCACGGTGATCGAAGAAAGCGCCGATATCGGCGAAGCAGGCAATGACATCACCAACAAGATATCGCGGAGCGAGCAGGGCGAAAAGCCGCACGAATCTGCAACATTGCAATGATATAACGTGCCGCTGTTGGCGGTGTCGCCGCCTTTCGTACTGCAGGAATCTCCATGACCCGACCCCTCGCGCGACGCTTGCTGTGCCCGTTGATCCTGGCTGCGCTTGCCGCGCTCACCGCCTGCCAGCCCAATGCGCGTCCCGATGCGCATGCGGCCACCGCGACCACCGCCGAAGCGCGTCCGCACAACGTCATCGTGATGATCAACGACGGCGCCGGTTGGGGTACCTGGGATGCGGCGGCCTACTGGCAGTACGGCAGCCGCGAAGGCGCACCGTATGCGGGTTTCCCGCAGCGCCTGGCGGTCACCACGTTCCCGCTCAACGCCAGTGGCCAGCCCACCCGCGATGATTCGCAGCGCATCGGCTATGACCCCGTGCAGGCCTGGGACATCACCGGGGTGCCGGCGCCCGACCTGCCGTTCGTCGCCTACCAGTACCTGGCCGCGGTCGCCACCGACAGCGCTGCCGCCGGTACCGCGTTGTCGTCCGGCGTGAAGACCTACAACAACGCCATCAACTACAACAACGATGGCCAGCCGGTGGAGTTCAATACCCTGCGCGCCAAGGCGCTGGGCATGGCCACCGGCGTGGTCACCTCGGTGCCGTTCCCGCACGCCACGCCAGCGGCGTTCGCGGCGCAGAGCGAATCGCGCAACAGCTACCATCAGATCGCCCACCAGATGCTGGCCCAGGGCCACATGGATCTGGTGATGGGCACCGGCGGCCCCGGCTATAGCGTCGACGGCACGCCCTGCGTGGACGGCATGGACAAGGTCGCCGCCGAAGGCTGCCAGAACCCATGGGAATGGGTGTCGCAGCAGGATTGGCAGCAGCTGGAAGCGGGCACGCCGATTGCCGGCAATCCGTCCGGTGCGTGGCGCCTGATCCGCAGCAAGGACGACTTCGCCGCGCTGGCGGACGGCCGCCTGTCGGCCGACCGCCCGCTGATCGGTGTACCGCGCGTGGCCAACACCCTGCAGCAGGCGCGCCAGCTGCCGGTGGTCGGGCGCGATGCCGCCACGCCGTCGGGGGTGAAGAAGATCGACAGCGTGCCGGACCTGGCGACGATGACCCGTGGCGCGCTGCGCTTCCTGCAGCAGCGTTCGCCCAAGGGCCTGTTCCTGATGGTTGAAGGTGGCGCCACCGACTGGGCCGCGCACACCAGCGCCTGCGGCACCGAGTGGCACTACGGTGCCTGCACCGACCAGCCGCAGTACGGCCGCCTGATCGAGGAAACCGCCGAGTTCAACGATGCGGTGTCGGCAGTGGTGGCGTGGATCGAGCAGAACGGCGGCTGGGAACGCAACCTGCTGATCGTCACCACCGACCACGACAACAGCATGCCGATGGGCCCGGACGCGCAGAAGGTGGCCTTCGAGCCGGTGCGCAACAACGGCCGCGGGAAGTTGCCGGGCATGAGCTTCCGCCCCACCGGCAACCACTCCAACGGCCTGGTGCCGCTGTGGGCCAAGGGCAACGGTGCCGAACTGCTGGGTCAGCGCGTGCGCGGCGTCGATGCCGGCTACCGCAAGCACGTGCGCTGGAACGACGGCAGCTACATCGACAACACCGACGTGGCCAAGGCCGTGCAGGACGCCCTGCAGCGCTGACCGCCCCGTGTAGAGCCGAGCCCATGCTCGGCTGCTCTCCGCTTTCGGTAGAGCCGAGCCCATGCTCGGCTGCTCTCCGCTATCGGTAGAGCCGAGCCCATGCTCGGCTGCCTTGTGCCCTTTGTAGAGTCTAGCTTGCTCGACTGCTTCTCGGGCCTCAGTCGAGCAAGCTCGACTCTACCCGGCTGTCGCCTGCCACCGCTGCAGCCACCCGACTATGGCCGGGTCCAGCCGCGCATCGTCCGGCAGCCGCACGCCGAAGCTTTTCTGCAGCACCTGCCGGACATCCGCCACATCGCGCAGCGCACGCTTCTCCGGCGCCTGGCCCGGCCGGTACTCGGTGTAGTTGCCGTTGCCCATCGTGCGCCGCCCCTCCGGCCACGTCAGCGAAGCACGCAATTCCCCGGGGAAACTCGAGTGCGGGTGCGTGCACACATACCAGTTGCCCACCTCGTTGTCGGCCGCCGCCGGCGACGTCAGGTCGAACCGGTACAGCGACCGCCAGTCGTCACCGCTGCTGGCCGCCAGCAGGTAATCGCTGTCATCCAGGCGCTGCAGCCGGTAGTGTCCATGCGGCGTGTCCTGCCTGGCTGTTTGCTGCAGGCGCAGCGGCACGGTCGGGGTCAGGCTGCCGAAGCCGGCATCCACCAGCCAGTCCTCGCCGCCCAGTCGCACCCGGATCAACAGGTGGGTACGTGGTGTCAGTTCGCCTTCGGCGGCCGACAGCAGCACGCGCGCGCTCAGTGCATGGGCATCGAAGCCCAGCGCCTGCAGCAGCACGAGGAAGGCGCCATTGAGCTCGAAGCAGTAGCCCCCGCGCTGCGCGTCGAGCAGCTTGCGCTGCACGCTGTCCAGGTCGATCGGCACCGCATCGCGCAGCAGGCAGGTGAGGGTCTCGAACGGCACATGGGCGTTGTGGCGCTGCTGCAGCAGGGTCAGCCCGGCCAGGGTGGCCGGCGGCGCGGCCGGCAGCCGCAGGCGCTGCAGGTAACGGGGGATATCGAGCGTGGTCATGACGGCACCAGGCGGGGCAGGGAAACCTACTGTGCAACCGCAACCGGGGTTGAGGTCAAGGGCAGTGGCCGATGTCATCGCCCCGTCGCCTGCGGACGGTACAAAGACCGCAAGCGCCCCCGGTGGCAGTTCTCGAAAATAGTTCCAAAGTTCCGCAGATCCGGGCCGATAAAGGTGTGTCCTTTTGCCTGGAGTCTGTCATGTCGACCGCGGTTGTTCGCCTCCGGTCCCTGCGCACCCACTTCGATGGGCTGCGCTCGGCGTTTCCTGGCCTGTTGCGCTGGCTGCAGCCGCACCGGCTCAGCGTGGCCGACAAGCTGAAGGCCACCTTGTGGGTCTGCGGCCTTGGCCTGGTGGCCATTGCCGGCGTATACGCCTGGACCGGCCACGCCAGCGCACAGGCTGCCCGCACCCAGGCCAGCTACCAGCACGGCAGCGATCTGGCGGCGGCGCTGGCCACCCGCGTGGCGGAAGCACGGCGCGTGCAGACACAGTATGCGCGCAGCTTCGATGATGCCGACCGCAGCCAGCTGCTGGCCACCCAGCAGGAGCTGAAGCAGGATCTGCAGGCGTTGCGCGCGATGCCGATGGATGCCGGCCGGCGCAAGGCGCTGCAGTCGCTGGCCGAAGCGGTCGACGGCTTTTCGCAGGGCATCGCCGCGCTGTTCGAGCGCGTGGATGAGATGGGCCGCGGCGACGCGGGCCTGGCCGCGCAGCTGCAGCAGGCTGCCGACACGCTGCAGGCGAACGTGACCGCGCTGCAGCGTCCGGTGCTGGAACTGCATGTGCAGAAGATGCGCCGGCAGGAGGCGTTGCTGCTGCTCGATGGCGACTCCACCCATGCCGACCGCGCCAGCGAAGAGAAGCTGCCCTTCGATCTGGCCCTGGCAGGGGTGCCGACCGAGGCGCAGGAAAGCCTGCGCACCGACATGGATGCCTACCAGGCCGCGCTGCTGGGCTACACCGCCGCTCGCGTCGGCCTGGATGTCGAAGCCCAGTCGCTGCTGGATACCGCTGCCAGCGTGGCGCCGGCATTGGCCGCCTTCCAGAAGGCCCAGGTGCATGCGCTGGCCCAGGCACAGGCGAGCCAGCAGACCGGTGCACGCACCATGAGCGTGCTGTTCGCCGCTACGCTCGTGCTGGTGGCTGGTGTGCTGATCACCAGCCTGGTGCTGGTGCTGCGCGCGGTACGCCGTCCGATCCAGGACACCCTGCGCTTCGCCAGTGACATTGCCGATGATCGCCTCGACACCACCTTGCGCGTGCACAACGCCAACGATGAGATCGGCCAGTTGGCGCAGCGCCTGATCAACATGCAGCAGCGCCTGCGCGCGCGCATCGAGGAGGAACGCGCGGTGGCCCGTGGCAACACCCGCGTGCGCCAGGCGCTGGACAGCGCACAGACCGGGCTGATGGTGATCGATGCGGAAGGGCAGGTGGTCTATGCCAATCCTGCCCTGCGGCAGCTGCTGGGCATGCCGGCCGACGCACTCGTTGGCAGCGATGCCGTGCGCCTGCACCCGGCGATGACCAGCCTGGCCGGCGTGCGTCGCCGCGAGGAACGCGAGATCAATCATCTCGGCGTCCGCTACCAGCTGATCGCCAACGCGATCGTCGATGAGAGCCATTTCCTCGGCGTAGCGGTGGAATGGCGCAGCCGCGCGCTGGAAACCCTGCTGGAAACCGAAGTGGCCGCGCTGGTCGATGCGGCCGCGCACGGTGAACTGCAGGGCCGCATTTCGCTGGAAGGCAAGCAGGGCTTCGTGCGTACGCTCTCCACCAGCATCAACCATCTGTTGGCCACCTTCGAAACCAACCTGGGCGACCTGCAGGCGCTGCTGGCGGCACTGGCCCGCGGCGACCTGAGCGTGCGCATGGAGGGCGACCTGCAGGGCGTATTCGCGCGCATGCGCGACGATGCCAACGCCACCGTCGGCCAGCTCGGTCGCATCGTCACCCGCATCCAGCAGGCCACGTCGCGGCTGGATGTGGGCGTGGGTGAGATCGTCGCCGGCCACCATGACCTCTCGCAGCGTACCGAGCAGCAGGCAGCCAACCTGGAAGAGACCGCCGCGTCGATGCACGAATTGACCGACACCGTTGGCCGCAACGCCGATGCCGCCGGCCGTGCCGATGCGCTGGTGCAGGGTGCGGCGGCGGTGGCCGCGCGTGGCGGCCAGGCCGTGGGCCAGGTGGTTGCGACCATGCATGGCATCAGCGAAGCCTCGCGCCGCATCGGCGACATCACCCAGCTGATCGACGGCATCGCCTTCCAGACCAATATCCTGGCGCTGAACGCTGCCGTGGAAGCCGCGCGTGCCGGCGAGCAGGGCCGCAGCTTCGCCGTGGTGGCGTCCGAAGTGCGCTTGCTGGCCCAGCGGAGCGCCGAGGCGGCCAAGCAGATCAAGGAGCTGATCGAGGATTCAGTCACCCGCGTCGGCCAGGGCAATGTGCAGGCCGAACAGGCCGGCACCACCATGGGCGAGATCGTCGGCAGCGTGCAGCAGCTGGCCGAACTGCTCACCGGCATCCGCAGTGCATCGCAGGACCAGCACGCCGGCATCGCGCAGGTGAACCAGACCATCGTGCAGATGGAATCGAGCACGCAGCGCAATGCCAGCCTGGTGGAGGAAGCCGGCGCATCGACCGCGCACATGCAGGCCCAGGTGCAGGCCCTGGCCGAAGCGGTGTCGGCGTTCCGCCTGCAGCCGGAGCGGCGCCCGCGCGTGGCCGCGTGATGGCCTGATCGCCTTCGCCGGGCATGGCCCGGCGCTACCGTTGAACGCAATGACGGGTAGCGCCGGACCATGCCCGGCGACCGAACTCAATACACGTCGCGGCGGTAGCGCCCGTTCTCCAGCAGCGTCTCCACTTCGTCATCGCCCAGTGCGGCACGCAGGACCTGGTCAACACCCTCGGCCATGCCCTGCAGCGAACCGCACACGTGGATGACCGCGCCGCGCTCCAACCACGCCTGCAGTTCCGCCGCAGCAGCCTGCAGGCGGTGCTGCACGTAGCCGCCGCCGTCGGCATCGCGCGAGAACGCCAGGTCCACGCGGGCCAGATGGCCCTCGGCCTGCCACTGCGCGATCTCCTCGGCGAACAACTGGTCGTGCGCGCGCTGGCGTTCGCCAAACAGCAGCCAATGGCCACGCTGCTCGTGCTGCGCGGCTTCGCGCAGCAGGCTGCGCAGGCCGGCGATGCCGGTGCCGTTGCCGACCAGCACCATCGGCGCACCCTCCTGGCGATGGAAGCCCGGGTTGCGGTGTACGCGCGCGGCGATGCGGCTGCCCAGCGGTGCATGCAGCGACAGCCAGCCCGAACCCACGCCCGCGCGTCCCGCGGCGTCGTGCACCAGGCGCACCACCAGTTCCACCGTGCCATCGGTGGCGCACGAGGCGATCGAATACTCCCGACCTGGCAGCTCCGGCAGTCCGGCCAGCCACAGCGCGGCGTCCTGTACCGGCAGCGCGGCCTGTTCATCGGGCAGCACGCGTTCCCGTGCCAGTTCCAGCAGCGTGCGGGTCGTGCCGTCCAGCAGCAGCGGCTGCAGCGGGTCCAGCCCGTACGCCTGCAGCACCGCCGCGGTGTGCTCCGCGCTGCTGCGCGGTGCGATGTGCAGAATGTCGCCGGCCTGCCAGGTCGTGCCGGCCGGCGGCACCAGGCGGATCTTCCAGATCGCGCCACCCAGGCTGCCCCGGTTCAGTTCTTCGCGTGCGAGCAGCTGCCAGTCATGCATCTGCGTGGCCGGCGGCAGCACGCTGTCATCGGTGACGATGCCGGTCAGCGCGCCCAGTTCGCGTTGCCACTGGCGCAGTGCCACTACCGAGGCGGCGTCCACGTCGATGCGCGGGAACAGGGTCTGCGCACCGTTGCCGGCCAGCCACGTGTCGACCGCGGCGCCGAACGCGCAGTAATGCCGATACTGCCGATCGCCCAGCGCCAGCACGCCGTGACGCAGGCCGGAAAGATCCACGCGCTGGGCCAGCAGCTGGCGTGCGGCACGACGGGCGTTGTCCGGCGGCTCGCCATCGCCAAAGGTGCTGAGCACGAACAGGACCTGCGGGCTGTCCTGCAGCAGCGCGGCCGTTACCCGCGCCAGTGGCAGCACCTGCACCGGGTGGCCGGCGGCCTGCAGCTGCGCTGCCGCACGCCAGGCCAGCTGTTCGGCCAGGCCGCTCTGGCTGGCATGGATCACCCGCCACGGCGTGCCTTCGCCGCCGCTTTCCCGTGCGGCGGGCAGGGTCTGCCGCAGCTCACGTGCCGCGCGCTGGCTGCGCCTGCGGTCCAGGTACAGCATCCAGCCGGTGATGAAGAACAGGCACATGGCCAGGCTGCTGAGCATCACCACCACGCGGCCTGGCAGGCCGAAGTAGCTGCCCGAGTGCAGCGCGAACACGCTGGTGGCCAGCTTGCCGCCGGTGCCTTGGCGCGCGTAGGGGCGTGCATCCAGCAGCGCGCCGCTGGCCGGGTCCAGCTGCAGCAGATCCTGCGCACGATCATGGCTGCCGCCGCGCAGGGCCGGGTCACCGGACATCACCCGCACGTTCAGCACCTGGCCGGGCTTTTCCGGCAGGCGCAGGTCGATGTAGCCGCTGCGCACGCCGGGCCGTGCGTACAGCGTGTCCTCGACATGCTGGAGGTCGAGCACGGCATCGGGCGCGACCTTGTGTTTGGCCGGCGGGCGCACGCCCAGCACGGTGTTGGCCGCACTGCGGTACCAGTCGAACGACCACCACAGGCCGGTCAGCGCGCTCATCAGGTAGATCAGCAGCACCCAGGTGCCGATCACAGAGTGCAGGCTCCACAGGAAGCCGCGGCCGCTGCGCTTCCATTCCACCGCCAGCCAGCTGCGCCAGTGCCACCAGCGGCGCGGCCAGCGCAGGTACAGGCCGGACAGGGCGAAGAACAGCAGGGCGATGGCGCAGCTGCCGACGACGACCTTGCCGCGTTCACCCGCCGCGAGGTGCCGGTGCAGGTCTTCGACGAAATCGAAGAACGCCTGGCCACGCAGGTGGCTGAAGCGTTCGCCGTTGTAGGGGTTGAAGTAGACCCAATGGTCCTTGCCGCCGGCGAAGCGCGCCACCGAGGGGCGCTGGCCGGTGGCGTCCACCCGCAGGCGTTGCAGCGGGCGCTCGCTGCCGGCCTGCAGCAGCGGCACCAGTTCGCTCAGGGCGAGCGGCTGCTGGCCGTCGTCGTGGTGTTCGGCGATGGCGGCGAAGCCGGGGTTGGCGGCACGCAGCAGCTCGTCCTCGAAGGACAGCGTGGCGCCGCTGAGGCCCATGATCGCCAGGATGGTGCCGGCCGTGATGCCCAGCAGCCAGTGCAGTTGGAACAGGACGTTCTTGAACATCGGGGAGAGAGGCCGTCGAGGCTGCCGCCCGCATCCTGCGCAACAGCAAATGAGAATTAATCCGGTAATTCTCCGGGCGCGGACGGGCTACGGTCAAGGAGGGTTTTGTTGCAGGGCTTGCAGCCCTGCACCCGCCGAATCAACGGCCGAAGCCGGAGCAACGTCAAAAGCTGGGTCCCTGGGGGATGGCGGGGTGGGTCCGGTTGAGGGGGACGCTGCAAGTACGTCCATGTAAGCTCGGTCGCCGCATCCATGCGGCCCACGCCCCCTCAACCGGACCCACCCCGCCTTCGACAGTTTTCCGCGATCTGTCGGAACGGCACGGGGTCAGAGCCCGTTGCTGCGCAACGGGCTCTGACCCCCAATTCGGGATTTCGATATCTGAGAGAAAAATCGTGTCGACCAAGGTCGACACCTACCAACTGCCGCGCATCGCCGTTGCCCACAGCCGCGTGAACCTGTCGAAGGCGGGGCACTGTGGGTTTGCGGGGTGTGAGCCGCACGGATGCGGCGACCAAGGCTACATGGACGTACTTGCGCCGTCCCCGCAAACCCACAGTGCCCCGCCATCCCACGGAATGCCGCTCTTGCTTTGGCCGTTGCCGTTGCTGTGAGCAGGTGCAGGGCTGCAAGCCCTGCAAAACACCCTCACTCCACCCAGCCTGCGATCTCACCGTGCTCGAACGGCCCCAGCTTCGCCTTCACCATCCGCCCCTGCGCATCGAACAGCACGCTGTACGGCAGCAGCCCCTGCGCATTGCCCAGCTGGACGCTGGCATCGCGCGGGCCCGGAGTGTCAAGCACGATCGGGTAACCCACCGGCACCCGCTGCAGGAAATCCGCCACGCCCTCCGGCGTATCCAGCGCCAGGCCCAGCACCTGCACGCCGTGCTCGCCCTGCGCTTGGGCGAAGCGGGCCAGGTCGGGCATTTCCTCGATGCAGGGCCCGCACCAGCTGGCCCACACGTTCACCAGCAGCGGCCGGCCGCTGAAACGCTGGCGGAGATCCAGCGCTTGCCCGTCCACGCCGGGCAGCACCAGCGCCGGCAATGCATCACCGGCGCGCAGGACGGGAACCGGGGGTTTCACATCAGGAGGCGTCGAAGCCACCGGCGCAGGCACCGGGGTCAACCGATGCCCGGCCCACAGGCCGAGGCCGGCGGCCAGCACCACTGTCCACAGCAGTGCGGGCCGCCGCCAACTCATCGGGCGGTGCGCAGCAGCGCTTCTTCCACCAGGGCCTGGGTCAGCAGGGTCGGCAGCACGGTCGGCGGTGCGCCCGGGCCGTACACCACGTACAGCGGCACGCCCACGGCCTTGTGCTCATCCAGGAACGCGGTGATCTGTGGGTCGACGTTGGTGTAGTCGCCGCGCATGTACACCGCATTGGTGCGCTTGAGCAGTTCCTTGAACTCCGGGCGCGACAGCACCGCGCGTTCGTTGGCCTTGCAGCTCACGCACCAGTCGGCGGTCATGTTCACGAACACCACGCGGTTGTCCGCGCGCAACCGGTCCAGCATCTGCGGCGAGTAATCCACCACGTTGTCGCTGGCCGCCTGCGCGGCGCGTGCCGGCGGTTGCAGCTGGGTCACGCCCCACACCGGGCCCAGCGCGGCCAGGGCCAGCAGCACGCCCAGCAGGCTGGCGCCACGCTTGCTGCGCCAGCGGCTGGTCTCGAACAGCCACAGGCCGGCGGTCAGCAGCAGCAGGCCACCCAAAGCCAGCGCCATGCCGTCCACGCCACGCTGCTTGCCCAGCACCCACAGCAGCCACAGCGCGGCCGCATACATCGGGAAGGCCAGCACGTGCTTCAGGGTTTCCATCCACGGGCCCGGCTTGGGCAGGCGGCGGGCGAGGGCCGGCACGAAGCCGATCAGCAGGAACGGCAGGGCCAGGCCCAGGCCGAGGAACAGGAACACCAGCATCGCCGCGATCGGCGGGGCCACGAAGGCATAGGCCACGGCCGGGCCGAAGAACGGGCCGACGCAGGCGCTGCCGACCACGCAGGCCAGCACGCCGGTGAAGAAATCACCGGCCGGGCCGCTGCGGCGGGCCAGCGACTGGCCGAAGTTGCCGATGCCGCCGCCCATGGTGAACACACCGGACAGGCTCAGGCCGACGGCGAACATGATGTAGGCCAGTGCGGCCACCACGCCCGGGTGCTGCAGCTGGAAGCCGATGCCCACCGCGTTGCCGAGCATGCGCAGGCCAACCATCAACGCACCGATCACCGCGAACGCCACCAGGACGCCCAGCGTGTACCACAGGGCATGGCTGCGGGCGCGCTCGGCGCTCTCGCCGCTCTGCGCCAGGCTCAGCACCTTCAGCGACAGGATCGGCAGCACGCAGGGCATCAGGTTCAGGACCAGGCCACCACCCAGCGCCAGCAGCAGCACCCACAGCAGCGAGCTGTCGGTCTTGCGCACGCTGCCCGGCGGCTTGGTGCGCTTGGCGTTGTCCTGCTGCGCATCGGCGGCGAAGGCATCGCCTCCCGCGGCGCTGTCACCGGCGGCGTCCGCGGCATCGTTGGGCACGGTCGGCAGCAGGCGGCGCGGCGTGCCGTCGGTGTCCTCGCGCGGCGTGCCGCTGGCGGCGGCCGGTGCACCAGCGGCGGAGCCAGCGGCAGCAGTCAGCGTGCCGGCGGGAATGGACAGCTTCATCCGGCGGGTCATCGGCGGGTAGCAGATGCCATCGGTCTGGCAGCCCTGGAAAGTCACCACCAGGGTGCTGTCCACGGCCTCGGCGCGGGTGCGGCGCAGCGGCAGCGGCACCTCCACCTGGTTGAAGTACACCGAGACATCGCCGAAGTGCTCGTCGCGGTGCGCCTGCGCGGCCGGCCAGCGCGGCTTGTCGGCCAGCACGCCGGTGCTGCCTTCCAGCTTCAGCGAGGTGCGGTCGCGGTAAAGGTAGTAGCCCGGCGCCGGGGTGAAGCGCAGCAGCAGGGTATTGCCGTCGCTGGCGATGGCATCGAAGCCGAACGCCTGTTCCGACGGCAGCGGCAGCGCCTGGGTGTTGCTGGCGCCCGGCAGGCGCAGGCCGCCGTTGCTGCCGGCACCGGCCAGCGGGTTGTTGAAGGGGGTGACGCCGGTGACGCGCGCGGTGGGCACCGCGGCCTTGCCGCCCGCGCCGGGCAGGGTCACCTGCACCACGCGCTTCTGTGGCGGGTAGCACACGCCGGCATCGGCGCAGCCCTGGTAGCGCACTTCCAGGCTGATGGTGCCGGCCGCATCGGTCGGCGTGCCGGGCAGGGTGGCCTGCAGGCGCTCGCGGTAGGTTTCCACCTCGCCGAAGAAATCGTCGTGGTGCTTGTTGCCGGCCGGCATCTGCAGCGCACCGGCATTGAAGGCCGGGTCGGCCTTGACGCTGGTGCGGTGGCGATACAGGTAATAGCCGGGCGCGATCTTGAACTGCAGCTGGATCTGGCCACGTTCGGGCGCAGTGGCGGTCAGCGCGAACGCCTGGTCGACCGGCAGCAGGTCCTTTTCATCCAGCGCGGAGGCGGGCAGGGCCAGCCACAGCAGGGCGCACAGCGCGGCGCCACGAGCAAACAACTTCATCAATCGGTGTCCTCCCGGGTCTGCGCCCGGATCCAGTCCAGATACGCCGGCAGGCCGGCCCGGGTTTCGACCGCGATGCACTCCGGGAGTTCATACGGATGCAGTTCGACGATGCGGGCGATTGCGTCATCGACGCGGCTCGCCGTGGTCTTCACCAGCAACTGCAGTTCGGCGTCGGTGATGACGTCGCCCTGCCAGCGGTAGGTCGACTGTGCCCCCTCCAGCCGGGTGACGCACGCAGCCAGGCGCTCGCTGACCAGCGCGTGCGCGATGCGCTCGGCACTGGCCCGGTCGGGGCAGGTGGTCAACAGCAGCAGGACGGGGTCGACGGTCGACATGACCGCCGAGTATAGGGCCGCCGCCGGGTCAGGACCCGGCGGTGGCGTGGACCGCTGCGTTGCGCGGTCAGTTGGCCAGCTGGCAGGTGCCCGGCTTGGCGGAGGTGAACAGGGCCGGGGTGGCCCATTCCGGGTGGTCAATGAATGGGTTGCGGTTGCCCTGGAACGAGTAGATCACGTCATTTCGCGCACGCTCGGCATCATCCGGCGGATCGGACAGGTGCCAGTCGATCAGGGTCGACAGCAGGCCCATGTAGGCCGGCGAGCTGCTGGTCTTGACGATCTTGCTGCGGTCGTCGGTCAGTTCCAGGTCCGGTTCGGACTGGCCGGTAGCCGCATCCTTGCCGCCCTCATAACGGATGGCCATGTACATCACCGCACGCGCCATGTCGCCCTTGCGCCTGCCCCACACCTCGAAGGTGCCGGTGTTGCCGTCGGGGGTACGCACCCAGTTGGAATTGCCCGGGTAGCCGCCGCTGCCGCCGCCCTGGCCGTTGTTGGCCTCGGTGGCGCGCTCGCCGCAGTTGGCATCGCACTTGCCGAACGGCTTGTTGCCGCGGTCGGCATTCCACTGTGCATCGGTCAGGTACAGCATGTGGGTGTCGGTGTACGGGGCGTACGGCAGGCCCTTGTCACCGGTGGTGCTGGCAAAGCCCAGCGAGTTCGGCCAGGTGTGCTCGCGGTTGTAGGTCAGGCCGCTGCCCGTGCCCGCACGGCTGCTCACCTTGGTGTAGCTGTGGTTGCGGTAGGCGTCGAGGATCTTGCCGCTGTTGTTCGGATCTTCGTCGGCAATTTCCAGGATGGTCCAGGTGCTGGTGCCCGAGCCGCTGTACGGGTAAGCGGTGTGGCCCTTGATGGTCTCGTGCAGCGAGCAGCGCAGCTGGCTCGGGCTGGAGGTGTTCACCTTGGAGTAGTAGCCCGCCGGGGTGCCCGGGTTGCCGGGATTGCCGGGATTGCCGGGGTCCGGATTGCCCGGGTCCGGGTTGCCGGTGGTGCTGGCCACGGTGAAGGCGATGCGGCTGTCGGCGGCCGGGCGTGCACCCTGGCTGTCGGTGATGCGCGAGGCGCGGATGTCGAAGCGGCAGGCCTCACCGGCCACCAGGGCGGTGTTGGTGGACAGCTTCACGGTCTTCCCGCTGGCCGGCCAGGTCAGCGGCACGCTGCCGGAGGTACCGCAGCTCAGGGCGAAGGCGCCGCTGGCCAGGTTCACCGTCTCGCTGAACACTACTTCCAGATCGGCCGCGGCCGGGAAGGTGCTGCTGCCCTGTGCCGGGGTCGTGGTGGTCACCGACGGCGGTGTGTTCGGGCCGCCCGGGGTGCCGCCACCGCCGCTGAAGGTCTGGTTGTTGTTGCAGCGGCCGAAGGTCTCACCGGCCGATTCGGCCCAGGTGAAGTGGGCGTACTGGCTGCCGCTGCCGGTCAGCTGCAGCGAGGTGCCCGGGGTGGTGCTGTTGGTTTCGGCAACCGGGATGTTCTGGCTGGTCATGCCGGCGGCGGGGCCACCGGAGGCGGTGATGGCGCCCTCGTAGCTGAGGAACTGGACCACCTTGCCGCTGGCGTCGACCAGGGCGATGCCGTCGTTGGGGCCGTTCTGCAGGCCGTTGGTCGGGTAGGTGGCCACGGCGATCGTGGCGCTGCCGCAGCCGGCGGCGCTGCCAGCCGGGACGGGCTTGTTGTCGTAGACCACGGCGGCCGAGGCATTGGCGCCGTTGTACAGGTACAGGCGGTAGCCGGACAGGTCCTCGCCGGCGGTGGCGACCACTTCGATGGCTTCGCCGACGTCACCGGCCGGGGTGCTGTCGTCGTAGTGCAGTTCGTTGATGAAGACCTCGGCCTGGGCCGGCGCGGCGACCAGCGCCAGCAGGCAGGCGGCGGCGAGCGGGGACAGCAATCGCATCGACTACTCCTTGTGATTGGGAATGCCGGGCGAGCCTAAGGCCGAACGCGTGACACTTTGCCGTAACTGAACGTCAGATATCTGACACTGCGACGTAGTTCACCAAAATTGCCGAAACCCGTCGGTGCGAGAGTCTGTTCGCCGCCGCAGTGCACCGTCGAAATTTTTTCTTCCGCGGGGCTTGAAAGGTCGTCGGGCAGCTCCATCTCTGTCCTGCTCCCGACCTGTCGGGTTTTTTCGCGAGCAATGCTGGCAGTCACTTGGGGTGAGTGCTAACATCGCCGGACTTTTTTAGACCAATCAACAACTTAAGAGGTCCCTATGAACATCAAGCCGCTGCACGACCGCGTTGTGGTCAAGCCGATCGAAGCTGACGAAATCTCCGCCGGTGGCATCGTCATTCCGGATTCGGCCAAGGAAAAGTCGACCAAGGGTGAAGTCGTCGCCGTCGGCCCGGGCAAGGCTCTGGACAACGGCACCGTGCGCGCTCCGTCGCTGAAGGTTGGCGACAAGGTCATCTACGGCCAGTACGCCGGCAGCTCGTACAAGAGCGAAGGCGTCGAGTACAAGGTCCTGCGCGAAGACGACGTGCTCGCCATCATCGGCTGAGCCTCGGCGCGACCTGTTTTATCCCCTGATTCCAACACCCAGCCGCCGGGCATGGCCCGGCGCTACCAATGAGGTAACTGCACATGGCTGCCAAGGATATTCGTTTCGGTGAAGACGCCCGTTCGCGCATGGTGCGCGGCGTCAACGTTCTCGCCAATGCCGTCAAGGCCACCCTGGGCCCGAAGGGCCGCAACGTCGTGCTGGAAAAGAGCTTCGGCGCTCCGACCATCACCAAGGACGGCGTCTCCGTCGCCAAGGAAATCGAACTGGCTGACAAGTTCGAGAACATGGGCGCGCAGATGGTGAAGGAAGTTGCTTCCCGCACCAACGACGACGCTGGCGACGGCACCACCACCGCCACCGTGCTGGCCCAGGCCCTGATCCGCGAAGGCGCCAAGGCCGTGGCCGCCGGCATGAACCCGATGGACCTGAAGCGTGGTATCGACAAGGCCGTCGTGGCCGCCGTCGCCGAGCTGAAGACCATCTCCAAGCCGACCGCCGACGACAAGGCGATCGCCCAGGTCGGTACCATCTCGGCCAACTCGGACGAGTCGATCGGCCAGATCATCGCTGACGCGATGAAGGAAGTCGGCAAGGAAGGCGTGATCACCGTTGAAGAAGGCTCGGGCCTGGACAACGAGCTGGACGTGGTCAAGGGCATGCAGTTCGACCGCGGCTACCTGTCCCCGTACTTCATCAACAACCAGCAGTCGCAGACCGCTGACCTGGATGACCCGTTCATCCTGCTGCACGACAAGAAGATCTCCAACGTCCGTGACCTGCTGCCGGTGCTGGAAGGCGTCGCCAAGGCCGGCAAGCCGCTGCTGATCGTTGCCGAAGAAGTCGAAGGCGAAGCCCTGGCTACCCTGGTCGTCAACACCATCCGTGGCATCGTCAAGGTCGTGGCCGTCAAGGCTCCGGGCTTCGGCGACCGTCGCAAGGCGATGCTGGAAGACATGGCCGTGCTGACCGGCGGCACCGTGATCTCCGAAGAAGTTGGCCTGTCGCTGGAGAAGGCCACCATCAAGGACCTGGGCCGCGCCAAGAAGGTGCAGGTTTCCAAGGAAAACACCACCATCATCGATGGCGTGGGTGACAAGGCTGCCGTCGACGCACGCGTCGGCCAGATCAAGACCCAGATCCAGGACACCTCCTCGGATTACGACCGCGAGAAGCTGCAGGAACGCGTTGCCAAGCTGGCCGGCGGCGTTGCCGTGATCAAGGTCGGCGCGTCGACCGAAATCGAAATGAAGGAAAAGAAGGATCGCGTCGACGACGCCCTGCACGCTACCCGTGCAGCCGTTGAAGAAGGCGTGGTCCCGGGCGGCGGCGTTGCCCTGGTCCGTGCGGTCACCTCGCTGGCTGGCCTGAAGGGTGCCAACGAAGACCAGAACCACGGCATCCAGATCGCCCTGCGTGCGATGGAAGCCCCGCTGCGCGAAATCGTGGCCAACGCCGGTGAAGAACCGTCGGTCATCATCAACAAGGTCAAGGAAGGCACCGGCAGCTTCGGCTACAACGCCGCTACCGGCGAGTTCGGCGACATGCTGCAGTTCGGCATCCTGGACCCGACCAAGGTGACCCGTTCGGCGCTGCAGAACGCTGCCTCGATCGCTGGCCTGATGATCACCACCGAAGCCATGGTTGCCGAAGCTCCGAAGAAGGACGAGCCGGCCATGGGTGGCGCGGGTGGCATGGGCGGCATGGGTGGCATGGGCGGCATGGACTTCTAAGTCCACGCGTTGCCGACGTAATGAAAAACCCCGCCGGAAGGCGGGGTTTTTTTGTGGGTCTGGATCGCGATGACCTCGGGTAGATCCACGCCATGCGTGGATGAACCCGCGCGCGGCCTCAACCGCGCAACGCGCGCCGATCCAACCACACCTTGGCGATGCAAAATGTAGGCACGCCGCCGTACAGCACGCCCTTCACCCAGGGCAGTCCCAGCTGGTAGGCAATGAGCCCACCTGCGGCCATGCCGACCAGGCCGATGGCGGCCGCCCTGCGCTGGCGCTGCAGCTGCTGCATCTCCTCCTGCTGGCGCGCGGCGATCTCGTCACGCCGGTGGTCGGGGTGCATCACGGCGCTGGCAATGGCATCGGCTTGCGAAGGGGTCATGCGGGGTCCAGAGAGACAGGTGTCTGGTTCTTATACTGCGCCGCCCGCCAAGGTCGCGTAGATCACGCGCCTACCGCTGCAAACAGATCCGCTCGGCGCCTGCACTGATGTCCACCTGGCCACCCTGCATCACATCCGCCCCCAGGATCACCGCCGGGCGCTGGTCCAGCCCAATCGCCCGGAACACCGGCAGCTCGCTGATGCGGACTTCCACCGCCGGGTGCTGCCAGCCTGCACTGGCCAGCGCGGGCAGGGTGAACAGCCACGTCGGTGTCGGCTTGCCACCCAGTCCTTCGCTGCCCTTGCTGCGCGCCCGCACGCGCGTATCGCTGCCATCGGTGCGCAGACCCAACTCTCGCGCCGCAGCATCGTTGAGAATGGTCTGCGCCGCACCGGTATCGACCACACCGATGGCCGCCACGCCCTCGCTGCCCAGGCGCAGGCTGACGAAGCCGAAGCCCTTCAGCACGCCGGCGCGATCGGGCAGGGCATTGCCCTGACAGTACGGCGCCGTGGTTGGCAGCGTCTGCGCGGGCCACAGCATCAGGCGCCCATGGACGAAATCCCAACGGGTATCGAAACGCGCCGTGATGTCCTGGCCGATGATGCCGTGCAACGGTGCGCCCCCTGCCGACGACAGGCTGGCCAGGTCGGCCTGCAGTGCGGTTACCTGCAGCTGCAGGCCGCCCAGCGCCATCGCCACGCTGCGCGTGCTGCGCAACGCCAACCCGCCCGCGCTGGCACCCTGCGCGTCGTGGTGGCGTGCGTTCGGGTCCTGCAGCTGGAAGCGTTGCACGACCGCCGTATCCAGCAGCGTGGCGCTGGCCGCGCTGTCCACCACCAGATGCAATCGCTCATCGCCTCCCTCCAGCGTGCCCAGCACGGTGGGGTGGCTGGCCTGCATCGTCATCGGCAGGCTGTGCAGGGCAGCGGGTTCGGCTGCTGCGGGCAGCGACGTGAGCAGCAGGGGCAACAGGGCCAGGCGCATCGGTTTACTCCTCGGGAAAGAGTGGCCATTTCGCCGCAGGCGCGTATCGCCGGTTTGTCCGCGTTGATACCGGGCAGATACACAGCGCCGTCATACTGGCGGCATGAATGCTACCGCCACCCTCATCGTCGTGGATGACGATGCCAGCATCCGCGATGCCATCGCCGACCACCTGCTGCTGCATGGCTACCGCGTGCGCGTGGCCGCCGATGCCGCTGCCATGGACGTGCTGCTGCAGGTAGAACGTCCCGATGCCATCATCCTGGACTGGATGATGCCCGGTGAAGACGGTCTGTCGGTGTGCCGTCGCCTGCAGTCGCGCGCTATCCCCATCCTGATGCTGTCGGCCATGGGCAGCGCCCCGGACCGGGTGATCGGGCTGGAAATGGGCGCGGATGACTATCTGGCCAAACCCTTCGACCCGCGCGAGCTGCTGGCCCGCGTGCGCGCGCTGTTGCGCCGGCAGGACAAGCTGCGCGCACAGACACCGATGGAGCTGCGCTTCGAAGGTTGGCGCCTGTTGCCGGAACAGCGTCGCCTGCTGGCACCCGAGGGCGCCGAGGTAGCGCTCAGTCGTGGTGAGTTCGCCCTGCTGCAGGCGCTGGCCGAGCGGCCGGGCCGCGTGCTGGACCGAGAGCAGCTGGTGCAGCTCACCCGAGGCGATGACAGCGACAGCGTGGACCGCGCCGTCGATCTGGCCATCAGCCGCCTGCGCCGCAAGCTGGCCCAGGCTGCCCCCGGCGGCGATGGCCTGCTGCAGACCCTGCGCGGTGAGGGCTATCGCTTCGGCGCAGCGGTGCAGCGCCTGTGAGCGCGCGCTGGAGCACATTGCGCTGGAGCACCGCGCGTTGGATTGCGATGCTGGCGGTCAGCAGCCTTCTGCTGGCCACGACCGTCAGCATGGCGGTGGTAGGCTGGCTGCCGCGCCCGGCGGCACCGCAGATGCGGCTGGACCAGGCCATGCAGGTGCTGCGCGGCGAGCGCACGGCTGACAGCGTGGGACTGCGCCTGGATGAGCGCGCGCAGGCGCCGGAAGGCGCCGACCATGCGCGCCTGCAGCAGCTGGTGGCCGATGGCCTGCATCTTCCCGCCCAGCGGGTGCGGCTGGTCTGGGCAGGCAACAGCAAGCCGCCGGATATCCATGTCATCGCCGCGGGTGAGGAACAGGCCAGTGCCAGCGATACGGCCGCCTTGAAAGCCGCGCAGCAGGTGCTCGCCAGCCTGCCGTGGCCACCGTTCGAACTGGCCGTGCAGCAGGCCGATGGTCGCTGGCGGGTGGTCAGCAGTGCTTACAGCGATCTGGCTGCCTGGCGACGGCAGGTACTGCTGGCCTTGCTGGGCGGCATGGTGCTGCTGGCGCCGCTGGCTGCCTGGGCAGCAGTGCGTCTGGGCCGTCCGCTGCGCCGCCTGGCCGATGCCAGCGCCCATCTCGATCTGCATGCCCAGACGCCGCTGCCCGACGACGGTCCACGCGAAGTGCAAATGCTTGCCGTAGCCCTGGATGCGGGCCGTACCCGCCTGCGCGAACAGGCGCAGCAGATGACACGCATGTTGGCCGCGGTGGCGCACGATCTGCGCACGCCGCTCACCGGCCTGCGCCTGCGTGCCGACTTCGCGCCGCCCGCACAGGCCGGACGCATGGTGGCCGACATCGAACGCATGAACGCGATGATCGAGCAGGTACTGAATTACGCACGCGGCGAACTGCAGCCGCCACAGCTGCGGCCGATGGATCTGGCGCCGATGCTGGAAGACTGCGTGCAGGCGGCGCGACTGCGTGGCATCGCGGTGGCCGCTGAACTGCCCGCCGCTCTGCATTGGCAGGCCGATGCGCTGTTGCTGCGCCGCGCGCTGGATAACCTGATCGACAATGCCGGTCGTTACGCGGGTGCGGTGGAGCTGCGGACCTCGCAGGGTGACGGACTGCTGCAGCTGGACATTCTGGATCGTGGCCCCGGCATTCCCGCCGAAGACCGCGAGCGCCTGCTGCAGCCTTTCCAGCGCAGTGAAACCTCGCGCAGCCGTGCCACCGGCGGCACCGGTCTCGGCCTCGCCGTGGCCGCCAATGCCGCACGCAGCCATGGTGGCACCTTGCAACTGCTGGAGCGCGAAGGCGGCGGCCTGATCGCCCGCCTGCAGCTGCCCAAGGCCCGGTAGATCCACGCCATGCGTGGATGAGCCCCCACGCCACCCGGTAGCGCCGGGCCACGCCCGGCGGCTCTCCAGTCTTCCGCCAACGCCTGATTACCGCGGCCGCACCCGCTCTGCCGCGTGCGCACCCAGTTCCAGGCAGGCCATCATCAGGCCCTCCATCACGCGCGGGCCGACATCACGTTCTGGCCCCCCGTTCTGGCGGCTGCGCTCGGCGGCCAGCATCACCTCATGCAATACGCGCAGCCCTGCATGGGCGCAATCGGCATCGGCCAGTTGGATGCGTCGGCCGATCGGCAGGTTCGGTTCGGGCCAGGGAAGGCCATCGCTGCCGCAGCCTGCGCCGATACGCTGCAGGTTGGCGATGAAACCGTGGGGATCAGGGGCAGCGTCTTCGGTGTTGGCCGGGTCGTTGTGGCCGCTACCAGGGAAGGGGACGTGCTTTGCGTTCATGGCGTGTGCTCCGTACATAGAGGACGGCAGCGCCACCGGAATAGGTGGCGGACGGTACGTGGCGGCAAAGACCGGGAGATGCTGATACCGGCGGGCGCAAGCGCCCCCACGCACCGCCCGCCATGGAACGCGGACGGATTGCCAGCCGGCGCCGCACGAAGCGACGCCGGCCGGCAAACGCCTGCGCGCAGCACCAAGGGAATCCGCGACAGCCATGAAAACGCGGCGCAGTATTGCATACGCCAGAGGCCATGAAATCCGTTGTTTCACCCGCATTCTTCTGGCGTTGAACTTCGCGGGGAAGAAGTCCCGGATGCATCACGCAGCACACTGTCGATCGGTTCAATCGCGACAGCTTATTCGTAGATCGGGTAGCGGGCGGTCCCCGGGTGGAAACCCGGCAGGGTAGAAACGGCGGGGCGAAGAAGCTTGTAAGAAGCGCGTGCCACCGGGATCAACGTGGCACGGGCCCAGGGAGCAACGGGACCGACTGCACAGGAAGGACGGCCACACTGACGGATTTCCGTACTCAAACGAACAATCCAATCGTCAGCATTTTCCCTTCATGTACTCCTCGCGAGTTTCGCAGCGGCGCCGACAAATTTTCTGCTGTCTGCGCAGTCGTGCTCGACCATAGCGATCGACCCGTGTGCGCGCAACGTCTGCCTGGACTGAACTCGCAGGCAGGCGCGTTCTGCAGCTCAAGCCGTCCAGCAGCAGTGGCAATCGCGCCACGGCACATGCGCCTGTCACCAATACGCGGTAAACATGACGACTGCCCATGTCCACCCGCAGGGAAGTCGATCATGCAGAGCAAGCTCCAGGTCACGCTGTACGGAACCCTTGGCGACAGCCCAGCTCTGCAGTTGCCCGGGCTGGACGGGCCGTCGGTGGCCATCCTGGAATCGACCCTGCGGCAGCTGGTGTCCGATCTCTACACCGCCCGCTCACTGCTCAACCCCGAGCAGCTCGATGAGGCGCAGAAGGAACTGGACCGCGTCGTGGAGCGCTGGGTGGACATCCACGAAGGCCTGCTGCTGGATGTGGAAGTGCACGGCAAGCGCTGAGGCGCGCCTCGCCTGAACCGCTCCCGCAGTTGCCGATGAAACATTTTGCACTGCGCAAAAGCTGTGCTATCAATACACCCCATGAACGCCGTCCACGCCAACTTTTATTGGTATTACTTTCCGAAGCCCACGGCGGAGGAAGGACTGCGCTCACCCTGAAGAAACCTTCAGACGCATTCCCGAAAGCCGCCAGCGAACCTGGCGGCTTTTTTCATGTCGCCACGCTGAGGACCCCCAACGTTCCGGAGAACCCCCGCAATGCCCCCGCACACCGACGACCTGCGTATCCGCACCATTGAACCGCTGACACCGCCCGCCCAGCTGCTGGCGATGCTGCCCTGCGACGATGAAGCCTCCGACACCGTCAGTGCCTCGCGCGCGGCCCTGCATGAGATCCTGCACGGCCGTGACGACCGCTTGGCCGTGGTGGTGGGCCCGTGCTCGATCCACGATCCGCACGCGGCCATCGAATACGCCCAGCGCCTGAAGCCCCTGCGCGATGCGCTGGCCGGCGAACTGGAGATCGTCATGCGCGTGTACTTCGAAAAGCCGCGCACCACGGTGGGCTGGAAGGGCCTGATCAACGACCCGGATCTGGATGGCAGCTTCAAGATCGACAAGGGCCTGCGCATCGCCCGCGGCCTGCTGCGCGACATCAACAAGCTGGGCCTGCCGGCCGGCGTCGAGTTCCTTGATGTGATCTCGCCGCAGTACATCGCCGATCTGGTCGCTTGGGGCGCCATTGGCGCGCGCACCACCGAAAGCCAGGTGCACCGCGAACTGGCGTCGGGCCTTTCCTGCCCGGTCGGCTTCAAGAACGGCACCGACGGCAACGTCAGGATCGCAGCCGATGCAGTGGGCGCAGCGTCCAACCCGCATCACTTCCTGTCGGTGACCAAGCAGGGCGGCACCGCCATCGTGTCGACCACCGGCAATCCGGATTGCCATGTGATCCTGCGTGGCGGCAAGCAACCGAACTACGACGCAGCCAGCGTCGGCGAGGCCTGCCAGGCACTGGCCAAGGCAAAGCTGCCGACGCGCCTGATGATCGATGCCAGCCACGCCAACAGCCTCAAGAACCCCGAAAACCAGCCGAAGGTGATCGAGGACATCGCCACCCAGCTGGAAGACGGCGAACAGCGCATCGTCGGGGTGATGGTGGAAAGCCATCTGGTCGGTGGCCGGCAGGAACTCGTCGAAGGCCAGCCGCTGGTCTACGGCCAGAGCATCACCGATGGCTGCATTGATTGGGACACCACCGTGCAGGTGCTGGAGCGCCTGGCCGCTGCCGTGCGCGCCCGCCGTGACGTAAAGGTGTCCGAAGCCGCCTGAGTGCGGCACGTGTGTGGATGGCGGCCAGCGCCTGCGGGGGTGCGGCCGCGATCAGGGTCGGTCGGAGTTGGAGGCTGACCCGTCCGCACCGGCGATGCGCCTGGCGCTGCGTAAGTGCGACAGCGCCAGGTACATCGCCGGGGGGGGATACCGTTTTTTTGCAGGGTCGAGCCATACTTTACTGACGCAGTAGATCCACGCCATGCGTGTACAAGCTCGACGCTACGAACAGCGCATGGTCATCGGCAGCACCGGGCCACGCCCGGCGGACGCAGTCAATGCACTTCGTCGTGGTACACGAACTTGGGCATTTCCCAGCGGTAATGGATCGCCAGCAGGCGCAGCGCGAAGCCACCCCCCAGGCAGCACAGGATCGCCGTGGCATCGGCCACGCCCCAGCGCAGCAGCAGCAGATACACCGCGCCGGTCAGCAGCGAGATGATCGCGTACAGCTCCTTCTGGAAGATCAGCGGCACCTCGTTGCAGAGGATGTCGCGCAGCACGCCGCCGAAGGCACCGGTGAGCATGCCGGCGATCAGCACGATGGGCATCGCATGGCCGGCCTCGCGCGCGATCGAGCAGCCGATCAGGGTGAAGGCGATCAGGCCCAGGCCATCGAGCACCAGGAAGGTGCGGCGGAAATGGTGCATCCAGCGCGCCACCCACGTAGCGATCAGCGCCGCGCACACGGTGAAGCCCAGGTACTCGGGGTGCTTCACCCAGCCCAGCGGGTAATGGCCGAGCAGGATGTCGCGCAGCGAACCGCCGCCGAGGGCGGTGACGCAGGCGATCATGACCACGCCGAACAGGTCCATGCGGCGGCGGCCGGCGGACAGCGCGCCGGTCATGGCTTCGGCGGAAATGGCAACGAGATAGATGATGGACAGCAGCATGGGACAGGCTCCGGGCGCGGTGGGGCCGGCCATGCGCGTATACCGCCACTGCCTGCGCAATGATGGGATGACGATGACCGGTGCCGCTCCCGCTGTCCTTTTGCCTGAGAGTTCAGCGGGATGAACCGCGTGCCCCTTCGGCGGATCGTGCCGGGCGAGCCCGGTGACCTCTCTCCAGCTCGGCGAGTCGAATGCATGGTTGGTGGGATTCCAGCCCACCGGCCTGAGCGATCATGGGAGCCTGCGCCTTCGGCGGGCGCCAGCGCGGCGCCTCTCTCCTGCATTCGGGCGCCAGTATATCCGCTGCAGTGCAGCACGCCATAATCCCCCCATGGCCCGTCCTTCCGCCCCGTGGTTCCTGTATCTGCTCGAATGCCGGGACGGCACCTATTACGCCGGCATCAGCACCGACGTGGCGGCTCGTTTCGCTGCCCACCTGGCCGGCAAGGGCGCCCGTTACACCCGGGCCCGGCCGCCGCTGCGCATCCTTGCCGTGCGCGAATACCCGGACCGCTCGGCCGCCTCCCGCGCCGAATGGCAGCTCAAGCAGCAGCCGCGCGAACGCAAGCTCGCCTGGCTGCAGGCCCCGGTCGAGGCCGTCCTGTAACGCCGAGCCCATGCTCGGCTGCAAGCGCGTCGCACGGTCCCTGCCCCCGGAGCTGGCAACGCGCGCGGTGGTTGGCGATACGCCTGACGGGCGCCTGGGCCTTTGCCGATGAACCAGTAGATCCACGCCACGCGTGGATGCATTCCATGTGCCCCGCGCAGGCATTCATCCACGCATGGCGTGGATCTACTGTGGCGGTGTTCGAGAGGCCATCACTTCGGCCGGCGATCTTCCTGGTCATCACCAAAAATGATGCGCGCGCTGCGCTGGTAGCTCCAGTACGCCACCGCCCAGTTCAGCAGCACCACCACGCGGTTGCGGAAGCCGATCAGGAAGAACACGTGCGCGGCCAGCCAGAACCACCAGGCCAGCACGCCTGACAGCTGCAGCCGGCCCAGGTGCACGATGGCGGCCATGCGGCCGATGGTGGCCAGGTTGCCGTAGTCGGCGTATTTGAACGGCCCCGTTGTCGGCTTGCCATGCAGGCGCGCGCGGATGACATCGGCCACGTACTTGCCCATCTGCTTGGCGGCGGGCGCCACGCCGGGCACCGGCTTGCCGTTGGCCTGGTTCACCGCGGCCAGGTCACCAGCGACGAACAGTTCAGGGTGCCCGGGCAGGGTCAGGTCCGGTTGCACCTGCACGCGGCCGGCGCGGTCCAGTGGTACATCCAGCGTGCGCGCCAGCGGCGAGGCGGCCACGCCGGCGGCCCAGACCACGGTGCGTGCGGGCACGAACTGTTCGCCCAGTTTGAAGCCGAGGCTGTCGATGTCGCTCACCGGGGTGCCGGTCAGTACTTCCACGCCCAGCTTTTCCAGCTGCCGGCGTGCCTTCAGCGAAAGCACCTCGGGAAACGAGGACAGCACGCGCGGGCCCGCCTCGACCAGGCGCACCTTGGCGCTGGCCGGATCGATGTGGCGGAACTCGTTGCGCAGGGTGTGGCGGGCGATCTCGGCCAGGGTGCCGGCCAGTTCGACGCCGGTGGGGCCGCCGCCGACCACCGCGAAGCTCAGCCATGCGGCCTTCTTCGCCGGGTCCGGTTCGGCCTCGGCGCGCTCGAACGCCAGCAGCAGCTTGCGGCGCAGGGCAATGGCATCGTCCAGGGTCTTCAGGCCCGGCGCATCGGCCGCCCACTGGTCGTTGCCGAAATAGGCGTGGGTGGCGCCGGTGGCCAGCAGCAGGCTGTCGTAGCCCAGGGTGCTGCCGTCGGCCAGCTGCACCTGGCGGGCGGCCTTGTCGATGGCGACGACCTCGCCCAGGCGCACTTCCACGTTGCGCTGGTGGCCGAGGATGTGGCGCAGCGGCGCGGCGATGTCGGGGGCGGACAGGCCAGCGGTGGCGACCTGGTACAGCAGGGGTTGGAACAGGTGGTGGTTGCGGCGGTCGAGCAGAGTGATCCTGATCTTTTCGCGGGCCAGGGCCCGGGTGGCCCAGAGGCCCGCAAAACCGCCGCCGATGATGACCAGGTGGGGGACTGGTTCGCGGCTCATCGACGTACTCCAGAGGGGGATGGATGTCGCCCTGCATCATCGCACGTCACATGGCTGCCAGTGGCCATGGGTGATACTCCGCTCAGCCTGCAGCCCACCGAGGAAACCATGTCCGAACCGGAAAAGCGTATCGCCCTGCTGATCGACGCCGACAATGCGCCGGCCTCGAAGATCGACGAAGTCCTGGCCGAAGTCGCCCGTTACGGCGTGGCCAACGTGCGCCGTGCCTACGGCAACTGGAAGAGCCCGCGACTGAAGGGCTGGGAATCGGTGCTGCACGAGTACGCCATCCGCCCGATCCAGCAGTTCGCCTACAGCAAGGGCAAGAACGCCTCGGACATGGCCATGGTCATCGATGCCATGGACCTGCTGTACGCGCGCAACCTGGATGGTTTCGCCATCGTCTCCAGCGATGCCGACTTCACCCCGATGGTGATGCGCCTGCTGACCGATGGCGTGAAGGTGTATGGCTTCGGCGAGAAGAAGACGCCCGAGCCCTTCGTCAACGCCTGCTCCAAGTTCACCTACCTGGAAGCCCTCGGCCAGACCCACGCCAGCGTGCCCGATGTCGAGGCCGAGGCCGGGCAGGCGCCCAGCGGGCAGGTTGCTGGCGAACAGGTGGCCAGTGATGAAGTGCGCCCGCGCAAGAACAGCGCGGAACTGCGCAATGACACGCGCCTGGTGAAGATGCTGCGGCGTGCGGTGTCGGCGGCCGAGGGCGAGGATGGCTGGTCACACCTGGGCCCGGTCGGCAGCCAGATCGGCAACCAGGCCTCGTTCGACCCGCGCAACTATGGCTACGGCAAGCTCAGCGACCTGCTGGCGGCCATTGGCCTGTTCGAGCTGAAGAAGGACGGCAAATCGTCCTACGTGCGCGCGCTGCCAAAGAAGAACCGGTAGTGTCGGCCGCGACTCAGATCACCCGCGCATCGGAACCCGCATGGCCGTCGGCAAACCCGGCGGCGAAATCCTCGACGCCGTTGAAGGCCAGCAGCAACAGCCCGGCGCACAGCAGCTGGTTGCGGCTGGAACGGCGGTAGCCCAGCACCAGCATCACCAGCCCTGCTGCCAGCAGAACGTAGTTCAACGCATCCCATGCAGTCACGTCGTCTCTCCCTGTGGATGGGCGTATCGTAGCGTTTCCGCGCCACCGTGGCGCACCGCTGCAGGCAGGGAATTCCGCAATGTTGAAGATCTGGGGCCGCCGCAATTCCAGCAACGTCCGCAAGGTGCTGTGGTGCGCCGAAGAAATCGGGCTGCCGTACGAATCCATCGAAGTGGGCGGCAGCCATGGCGGCACGCAGTCGGCCGAATACGTAGCGATGAATCCCAACAGCCTCGTGCCGGTGATCGAAGACCACGGCCTGCCGCTGTGGGAATCGAACACCATCGTGCGCTACCTGAGCGCGCGCTATTCGCTGGGCACGCTGTACGCCGAAGACGCGATGGAACGCGCGCAGGCCGAGAAGTGGATGGACTGGAGCACCTCGCGGATGGCCGCGCTGTACTCCGAACTGATCTGGGGCATCATGCGCACCGCGCCGGCCGACCGCGATGAAGCGCGCATCAACGCCGCCATCGTGCGTGCCGGTGATTACCTGAAGATGGCCGATGAGAGCTTGGGCAGGCAGCCGTGGCTGTCGGGCGAGAAGTTCGCCATGGGCGACATTCCGCTGGGTTCGTTGATCTATGCCTGGTTCGAACTGCCGATCCAGCGTCCCGACCTGCCGAACGTGGCCGACTGGTATGCCCGCCTGCGCGAGCGCCCGGCCTACCAGCGCGGCGTGATGTCACCGCTGACCTGAGTGGTAGCGCCGGGCCATGCCCGGCGAACGTGGTGTGCGGAGGATCGCCGGGCGTGGCCCGGCGCTGCCGACCGTCTGCCTCAATACAGATCCGTCGGATCCACATCCAGCGACCAGCGCACCTTGCGCGCCTCCGGCAGCGCGTACAGCTGGGGCACCAGCTGGGCCAGCACGCCATGCAGCGGTGGCCGCTGCAGCGCGGACAGCAGCAGCTGCGTGCGCTGGTAACCGGCGCGACGCGGCATCGGCGCCGGCATCGGCCCATAGGCCTCCACCACGTTCTGCTCGCCCAGCAGCTGCCGCGCCGCCAGCAGGAAGGCGTTGGCATGTTCCAGCTGCTGCGCTTCGGCACGCATCAGCGCCAGGTGTGCGAACGGCGGGAAGCCGGCGGCCTGGCGTTGGTTCAATTCGGCCTGCGCGAATGGGTGGTAGCCACCGCTCACCAGGGTTTCCAGCAACGGGTGCCCCGGGTGGTGGGTCTGCAGCCAGACTTCGCCGGGATCGCGCGCGCGACCGGCGCGGCCGGCCACCTGGATCAGCTGCTGGGCCAGCTTTTCACTGGCGCGGAAGTCGGCCGAGAACAGGCCTTCGTCGATGCCGACCACCACCACCAGGGTCAGCTTGGGCAGGTCGTGGCCCTTGGCCAGGATCTGCGTGCCGACCAGGATGCCGGGCTGGTCGCCCAGCTTCGCCAGCTGCTGTTCCAGCGCGTCGCGGCGCGAGGTGGTGCCGCGGTCGATGCGCACCACCGGATAATCGGCGAAGGCGCTGACCAGGTGTTCTTCCAGGCGCTCGGTGCCGATGCCCTGCGGCTGCAGCGCGAGGCTGCCACAGGCAGGGCAGGCCAGGGGCGCCGGCTGCCGCGCACCGCAGTGGTGGCACTGCAGGCGACGGCCGCCGCCATGCACGGTCATCGGCGCATCGCAGCGCTGGCATGGCGCGGTCCAGCCGCAGTCGTGGCACAGCAGCACCGGCGCGTAGCCACGGCGGTTCTTGAACACCAGCACCTGCTGGCCACGCTGCAGGTGTTCGCCGATACCGGCCAGCACGTCGGCGGAGAGGCCATCGTGCAGCGGCCGCTTGCGCACATCGAGGATGCGCACGCGTGGCGACCGCGCCTCACCGGCGCGCTGCTTCAGGCGCAGGTGGGTGTAGCGGCCGGCATGGGCGTTGTGCAGGGTTTCCAGCGACGGCGTGGCGCTGCCCAGCAGCACCGGAATGCCCAGCGCCTTCGCGCGCACCAGGGCGAAATCGCGGGCGTGGTAGCGGATGCCGTCCTGCTGCTTGTAGCTGCCGTCGTGTTCCTCGTCGACGATCAGCAGGCCGGCCTGCGGCAGCGGGGTGAACACCGCCGAGCGGGTGCCGACGATCACCCGCGCTTCGCCGCGCGAGGCCGCGGCCCAGACGCGCGCGCGTTCGTTGTCGTTCAAGCCCGAATGCAGCGCATGCACCGCGATGCCGAGGCGGCCACGGAAGCGCGACAGGGTCTGCGGGGTCAGGCCGATTTCCGGCACCAGCACCAGCGCCTGTTTCCCCTGCGCCAGGCAGTGGATGATCGCCTGCAGGTAGACCTCGGTCTTGCCGCTGCCGGTCACCCCGTCCAGCAGGAAGGCATGGAAGCCGTCGGCTGCGGTGATCGCGTCTACGGCCTCGGCCTGTTCCGGGTTGAGAGTGGGGCCGGGCAGGGGCTGCGCATGCTGTGGTGCCACGCTCAGGGCCACGCGCTCGGCCAGCTCGCGCTTGGCCAGACTGCGTGCAGCGGTGCGCCAGTCCTCCATGCGCGCGCCCAGCACGTCTTCGTTGACCACGGCCTTGGCCAGCAGTTCGGCCAGTTGCCGCGGGCGGGTGCCGGCGCGCAGCTTTTCGCGCTGGGCCTGGCCGGCGGCGGTCAGCTGCCAGCCCCAGTGATGGGTGTCGGGCAGGGCCTCGCCATGCCGCAGCGGGCCGGGCAGGGCGGTGTTCACCACTTCGCCCAACGGTGAATGGGTGTAGCGGGCCAGCCACTGCAGGCTCTGCCACAGCTCGCCCTGCAGCAGCGGCTGCGGATCGCACCAGGCCAGCGCCTGGCGCAGGCCCTGGCCGTCGTCCACCTGGCCGTGGCCGGCCACCATGCCCACCAGCTCGCGATTGCCGAACGGCACTCTCAGGCGGCAGCCGACCGGCACGGCCGGAGCCGGACCTTCCGGGGGCAGGTAGTCGAACAGGCGCGGCAGCGGGACGGGCAGGGCGACCTGCAGGGTCGGGATGGGGTCGAGCATCGGGGCAGTGTAACGGGCAGGGCGGGATCCGATGGCAGAGGCGATCGCGTCGCCCGCGCCTGCCGCGCAATCGTAAATGTCACCTAAATATCGGTGGCTGTTAGAGATTCAGTCTTATCCACATCTTCTGTGGATAACGTTGTGCGTTACCGGTCGACGGGCGCGTGTGAGGCCGATGGCGACGGCTTTACACCCGGGTTGGTCAAAAAATAGCCATGCTTAAAACAGCAATAAAATCAATGACTTGATCGTGAAACATTGCTGAAACAAGGTGAATCCGCAGCTTCACATCGGTTCGACCGGGGACCGCATTGATGCTGTGCACAACCTGCAGCACGAAGTGCCCGTGGGCGCAAGTCCTGCCGGCCGCCGATGGGCTGCCGCTATCATGCCCGCAGACCTTTGGAGTAACCGATGACGGCTGTGCCCGCCCCTGTTTCCTCGACCGCGGCCGGCGCGCTGTCGGCCTTCCTGCGTGGCGTCGAACGCCGCGCGCTGGTGGTTGCCGAGCTGCAGTGCGGTGACCCCGCCCGCGCCGAGCAGACCCTGGTCGCGGTGATGCGCGCTTTCTCCGCCGTGGCCAGCGACCTGCCCATGGCGCAGTGGCCGACCCGTTTCTGGACCCTGCTGGGCCAGCGCCAGGCGCTGCGCGAGCCGGCTGCCGGGCAGTGGCCGCCGTCGCTGGCTGCCCTGGGCGACATGCCGCCGCTGCCGCGCCTGGCCCTGCTGCTGCGGGTCGGTGGCAGCCTGGATGAAGGCATTGCCACCCGGGTGCTGGATATCGATGAAGACGGCTACCAGCAGCTGCTGGCCGCCGCCTGCCCGCGCGATGCCCACGGCCAGCCAGACGCCGCGGCGTGGCGCGGCCTGGCCGAGCAGGTGCAGCTGCGCATCCGCGATCTGCCGGCCAAGCGCCTGCAGCAGCTGCAGCAGCCCTCGGCACCGGCCACGAACAACCAGCCTCCTACCGCCAGCTGGCGCACGCCGGAGCGCGACGAGCGCAGCGCGCCCAAGCGCCACCGCCCCAGCAGTGGTGCGCCACGCTGGCGTGGTCCGGTCATCCTGCTGGTGACGGTGGCGGTACTGCTCGCGGCCGCCCTGGGCTGGCGCTACTGGCAGCACCACGCGACGGCCAGCGATGCGCCGCTGCCGGAAGGCGTGGTCGCCGAGTCCGGCCCGGTCACCGTTGAATCCCTGCCGGCCAGCGAGGTGCAGCCGACCGCTGCCGCCGATGGCCACGCGGCCGAGGACGCCGCCATGCTGGGAGACCGCGACTATCCGCTGGCCGCCGACGCCGACCTGTATGCGTGGAGCGCTGCGGGCGGCCCGCTGCCGGTGGATGAATCCGAACCCAAGCCGACCCGCCCCGAGCCGGTCGGTGCCGCGCTGGAAACCGCTGCTGCCGATGAATAAATTCCTGCTTGCCAGCGTGCTGCTGGCCTTGCCGTTGTCGCTGGCCGCCGCGCCGCCCTCGCTGGAAGTACCGCTGCCGCCGCCAGCGCCCGGTGCAACGCCGGCGCCGGTGGCCGATACGGGTTCACCCGCCGCCTTCGCACAGCTCAGCCCCGAGCAGCAGCGTCAGCGTCGTGCCGACTATGCGTCGTTGAAGGCGTTGCCGGAGGGCGAGCGCGAGCGCGTCCGCCAGGCGGCCGCCCGTTTTGCCGCGCTGCCGGCCGAACAGCAGCAGCGCCTGCGCGAGCGGTTCCAGGCCCAGGACCAGTCCTTCCGCGATGGCTGGCGGCTGGGGCCGCAGCTGGGCATGCAGTTCCCCAAGCTGCACGGCCTGTTCGGGCTGGTGCCGCCGGAGCAGCGCGAGGCAGCACTGGCCGCGCTGCGCCAGCTCAGCCCCGCGCAGTTGACGCAATTGACGCTGGTGGCCCAGCGCACCCCGCCGCAGGAACGCGATGCCGTGCGCAGCGCCTTCCTCGCCGTACCCGCCGCCGAACGCGACGCCTGGCTCAAGCACCAGGCAGGCGGCTGAAAAAAGGGGACGGAGGGGATTATGTCGCTTCAATCCCCTCCGTCCCCTTTTTATCGGGAGGTCATGGGAATGGCGCGTCTGCGCGCGTAAGATGACCGGCCGCAACCCGGTGCCTGTGCCCTTCGCGCGCAACCGTAGTTGGCGTCCTGTACTTCCATGTCTACCGCAACCTCCACGCCGCGCTTCCGCAAGGAAGTGGGCGCGACCGGTCTGCTCGCCCTGCCGTTGGTGCTGGGCCATGTATCCACCGGTCTGATCTCCTTCGTCGACAACGTCATTGCCGGCCACCACGCCACCGCCACCCTGGCTGCGGTGACCATCGGTACGGCCCTGCTGTGGCTGCCGATGCTGATCCCGATCGGCACGCTCATCTCGCTTACCGCCTCGGTGTCCCAGCTGCACGGCGCCGGCCGCGAGCGCGAGATCGGCCCGCTGTTCCGCCAGGCGCTGTGGCTGGCGCTGGGCCTGGGCCTGATCATGTTCACCTTCCTCACGGTGGTGCCGCCGCTGCTGCCGGCCTTCGGCATCGCCCCGGACATCGTGCCGGGGGCGACGGCGTTCCTGCACGCTGTGCGCTGGGGTGGCCCGGCGCTGACCCTGTACTTCTGCATGCGCTACCTCAGCGAGGGCATGCACTGGACGCTGCCGACCATGCTGCTCGGCTTCGGTGGCCTGCTGGTGCTGGCGCCGATGGGCTACGTGCTGGCTAACGGCAAGCTCGGCTTTCCGGAAATGGGCGCCGAAGGCCTGGGCATCGCCTCGGCGGTGATGATGTGGCTGCAGGCCATCGCCTTCGCCACCTACCTGTGGTTCACCAGGCGCTTCGCCCACCTGCAGCTGTTCTCGCACTTCGAGGGCCCGCGCCCGGCGGCCATCTGGGACCTGCTGCGCACCGGCCTGCCGATCGGCATCACCGTGCTGATGGAGGGCGGCCTGTTCATCGTCACCGCGCTGCTGATCGGCCGCCTCGGCGCCAACGAAGCAGCCGCGCACCAGATCGCGATCAACGTGGCGCAGCTGTGCTTCATGATCCCGATGGGCGTGGCCGAGGCCACCACCGTGCGCGTGGGCCATGCGGTCGGCCGCGGCGATGGCTTCGGCGTGCGCCGCGCGGCGTGGGCCGGCTACGCGATCATCATGGGCACGCAGACGCTGTCGGCGGCGGTGCTGCTGTTCGGCCACGACGCCATCGTCGGCGTCTACACCAATGACCTCGCGGTGGCCGGCCTCGCCTCGACCCTGCTGCTGTACGCGGCCACGTTCCAGTTCCCCGATGGCATCCAGGTGCTGTCGGCCGGCGCGCTGCGCGGGCTGAAGGACACGCGCGTGCCGATGTTCATCGCCATGTTCGCGTACTGGGGCCTGGGCATGCCGCTCGGTGCCGGGCTCGGCCTGGGCCTTGGCATGGGCCCGCAGGGCATGTGGATCGGCCTGATCGTCGGCCTGACCGCCGCCGCCATCCTGATGGGCTGGCGCCTGCGTCGCAGCAGCCTGCGCATCGGTCAATCGGCCCTGGAATGATCGTCGTGCCCGTCACGCCAGACCGTGACGGGCGAACCCCTGACTTGTGTCCGATGCCGCCTCACACGGCACCGGCTATGCTGTTACCACGGCAAGAAGCCATCCGGAGCGCTCCATGAACCAACCCGTGCCCCCGCTGCCCCCGGCGCATCGCAATCCCATCGCCGGTTTCTTCATCGGGCTGTGGGACGTGATGAATTTCACCCGCAGGCTGATCCTCAACCTGGTGTTCTTCGGCCTGCTGCTGTTCGTGGTGGTGATGTTCATCGTCGCTGCGGGCATGGGTGCCGGCGCCAGCAGATCGCTGCAGGACCGCACAACGCTGGTCATCGCGCCGGAAGGCCGTCTGGTCGAGCAGTACAGCGCTGATCCGGTCAGCCGCGCGCTGGCCAAGGCGGTCGGCGACAACGATGCAGAGGAAGTGCAGCTGCGCGACCTGCTGCGCGTGATCGAGTCGGCCAAGGCCGACAAGAAGATCGAACGCGTGGTGCTGGAGCTGGACAAGCTGCAGCCGTCCGGCTTCGCCTCGCTGCGTGAAGTGGCTGGTGCGCTGCAGGACCTGCGCGCCTCGGGCAAGCAGATCGTGGCCTTCAGCCAGAGCATGGGCCAGTCGCAGTACCTGCTGGCCGCGCAGGCCGACGAGGTTTACCTGGACCCGATGGGCTCGGTGGTGCTCGAGGGCCTGGGCCGTTACCGCCAGTACTTCCGCACCGGCCTGCAGGACAAGCTGGGCGTGGACGTGCACCTGTTCAAGGTGGGCGAGTACAAGTCCGCCGCCGAACCATACGTGCTGGATGCGGCCTCGCCGGCGTCCAAGGAAGCCGACCTGTTCTGGATGAACGACGTGTGGCAGCGCTACCTGGGTGACATCGCCAAGGCGCGCCGCCTGGATCCGGCACAGCTGGCTGCGGGCATCGACACCCTGCCCGAAGGCGTGGCGGCGGCTGGTGGTGACCTGGCCAAGTTCGCCCTGCAGCAGAAGCTGGTGACCGCGCTGAAGACCCGCGAGGAATTCGAGGATCTGATGATCGAGCGCGGCGTGGCCGACGAAGACGCCGACGGCGGCTTCCGCAACATCGATTTCGCCTCGTACATGGGTCAGCTCGACGCGCGCCGCAACCCGGTGGACAACCGTCCGCAGGTGGCCGTGGTGGTGGCCTCCGGCGAGATCAGCGGCGGCGACCTGCCGGCCGGCCGCATCGGTGGCGAGTCGACCTCGGCCCTGCTGCGCGCCGCGCGCGACGACGACCAGGTCAAGGCCGTGGTGCTGCGCGTGGATTCGCCGGGCGGTGAAGTGTTTGCCTCCGAGCAGATCCGCCGCGAAGTGGTGGCCCTGCAGGCCGCCGGCAAGCCGGTGGTGGTGTCGATGGGTGACCTGGCCGCCTCCGGTGGTTACTGGATCAGCATGAACGCCGATCGCATCTACGCCGATCCGTCGACCATCACCGGTTCGATCGGCATCTTCGGCATGATCCCCAACTTCAGCCGCGCGCTGGACAAGTTCGGCGTACACACCGATGGCGTGGGCACGACCCGCTTCGCCGGCGCCTTCGACGTCACCCGCCCGATGGACCCGGCCGTGGGCCAGGTCATCCAGTCGGTGATCAACAAGGGCTATGCCGACTTCACCGGTCGCGTCGCCGAAGCCCGCAAGAAGCCGGTCGAAGCCATCGACGAAGTGGCCCGTGGCCGCGTCTGGAGCGGTGCACAGGCCAAGGAACGCGGCCTGGTCGACGCCTTCGGCGGCATGAAGGACGCCGTGGCCGACGCCGCCAGCCGTGCCAAGCTGGGCAATGACGAGAAGTACCGCGTGCGCTACATCGAGAAACCCGCCACTCCGTTCGCGCAGTTCGTCAGTGGGTTCGCCGGCAGCCATGCCGGTGCCTGGATGCTGGCCGATTCGGGCGTGGCGCGGATGATGCTGGCGCGCACGATGCCGGAAGTGGATACCCAGCTGCGCTTCGTCGAGAACGCCGCGCGCGAGAAGGGCAACGGTGCACCGGTGAAGGCGCTGGCGTACTGCTTCTGCGGGTTCTGACCGGCATTTGCTGGTAATGAAAACGCCCGGCTTCGGCCGGGCGTTTTCATTGGTGGCGCCGGGCCATGCCCGGCGGATTCTGGAGACCGGCGGGCGACCTGGCCGCGCAGCAGGGTGAAGCGCGAGCCCGACAGCTTGGCGGCTGTCTCGGCGTCCCGCGCTGTGGCGGCCGCGCTTCGCGCTCGCCGGGCATGGCCCGGCGCTACCGCTCACGCGTCATTGCGTTGCTTCAGCCTCGGCCTTGCGCTCGCGCTCGGCACCAGCGTCCACGGTCTTCTGCACATCCTTGGCGCGGTCCAGCGGCCGGTTGATGGCCTTGGCCAGCGCCTGCGGCTCCGGCGGCTTCCCGGGGTTGGGCGGGGCCGGCTTCTGGCAACCGGTCAGCAGAGCGACCGACAGGCACACGGGAATCAGCAGACGCATCGTGGTGCTCCGGGGCGGGTGATGCGGCAGTGTCGCACTGTCGGCAACGCCCTGCTGTGACGCGTATCCTTGCGGCATCGAGACAGCGGGCGCGGCCCCGGAGAACATATGATCCAGCAACGGTGGCGCCTGGACGGGCAGACGGCCCTGATCACCGGTGCCAGCGCCGGCATCGGCCTGGCGATCGCGCACGAACTGGCCGGTTTCGGCGCCGACCTGATGATCGTCGGCCGCGATATCGACATGCTGGAAACCGCGCGCGACGAACTGCTGGACGTGCATCCGCAGATGCAGGTGCATGCGCTGGCCGCCGATGTCTCCGATGACGAAGATCGCCGGCAGATCCTGGACTGGGTGGAGGACCACAGCGATGGCCTGCACATCCTGGTCAACAATGCCGGCGGCAACGTCAGCAAGGCGGCGACCGAGTACTCCGAGGACGAGTGGCGCCAGATCTTCGAGACCAACCTGTTCTCGGCCTTCGAGCTGTCGCGCTACGCGCATCCGCTGCTGGCCCGGCACGCCTCCTCGTCCATCGTCAACGTCGGCAGCGTTTCGGGCCTCACCCATGTACGCAGCGGCGTGGTGTACGGCATGACCAAGGCGGCGATGCACCAGATGACCCGCAACCTGGCGGTGGAGTGGGCCGAGGATGGCATCCGGGTGAACGCGGTGGCGCCGTGGTACATCCGCACCCGGCGCACGTCCGGCCCGTTGTCCGATGCCGACTACTACGAAGAAGTGATCGCACGCACGCCGATGCGCCGCATCGGCGAGCCGGAAGAAGTGGCCGCAGCGGTGGGCTTCCTGTGCCTGCCCGCATCGAGCTACGTCACCGGCGAATGCATTGCGGTGGACGGCGGCTTCCTGCGCTACGGGTTCTGAGCCCCTCGCTGGGCATGGCCTGGCGCTACCGGTGATGGCGCGACATCGGGTGGGTAGCGCCGGGCCATGCCCGGCGGACAATCAATCCGGCACCCGGCAATCACTCGCGGCCAGCACCGCCTGCAGGCGCTCGCGTTCGGCGCGGGCGGCGTCGCGGTTTTCCTCCGAGGCAAAGCGCTCGCGACCGCGGGCATTGCGGAAGCGCTGTTGCCAGCTGCCACAGCGATGCGCCTCGGCCACTTCGCTGCAACGGTCGCTGACCACCTCGCAGCTGGCCGCATTGACCGGTGTGGCACCGCCCAGGCCGCTGACGTTCATCAGCTCGCAGCGGCCCGGCGCGGCTTCGTATTCGTGCAGGTACTGGCCGCCCTGTGAATCCTGGCACTGGAAGATCGGCGGCAGTGGCGGCTTGGGCGGCGCGTTCTCATCGACCGCGGCATCCCCTGGGCGGGGCAGCAGGGCGCTGTCGAGGATGGCATCGCCGCCATCGCGCTCGACCATGTAGGCCTCGCTGATGATGCGTTCCTGGCCCGCGCGCGGCGGTGTGGGAGCGACGGGCGCTTCCGTGGCGGGCGCGGGGTCGACGGCGACCGGCGCCGGCGTGGGAGCGGCCGCAGGGGCCGCAGCCGGCGTCGACGACGCGGAGCCGGGCAGCTTCACGATCTCCTGCTTCATGCCGGCCGAACAGGGCATGCGCTGCACGGTGGGAACATCGCTGCTGCCGGTGCAGCGGTAGATCACCATCTCCTCGGCCGCGGCAGTGCCGGGCAGCAGGCACAGCGCCAGCCAGATCAGTTTCTTCATGCCAGCAGCCTACAGCAGCGGCCATCGCCTGATGGATGCCAACCTTGGTTGGCGCTGGTAGACAGCGGTGCCCACCAAGGTGGGCATCTACCAAAGCAAATGCGCTCAGCCGCCGCTGCAGTCCTGCGACAGGCGTGCGTCGATGCCGCGCTGCTCGTTGCTGATCGCGGTGCGTTCGCTCTGCAGCGCGCTGTTGTAGCGGCGGTCCAGCTCCCAGCGGCGGTCGCGCAGGCGCGAGCACACTTCGCGCGGCGGCAGCAGGCTGCAGGCGTCGCGCACCAGAACGTTGCCGCCGGGCACGTTGACCCCGTAGCCGAGCGGGGGCCGGTGCACCGGGATGCCGCCGGCCCCCGGCGGAGGCCCGATGCCGATGGCGCCGCCTCCCGTGCCCGGTCCTGGCGGACGCGGGCGCGGCCCACCGCGGGGGCCCGGTCCGTACCAGACCGTGGTCCATACCGGCACCCAGCGCGGATTCCCCTCGTTGTTGTCGCTGGTATAGCGGCTGCCGTCGTCGCGCACGCACTCGTACATCGGCTGCGGCGGTTGGATGTAGACGTGGCGGACCTCGCGCACGCCCATGTCCGGCGTCGCTGCGGGCGTCGGCAGCGGGGTATCGGTGCTGACCGCACGCGGCGGCGGGTCGCGCGGGCGCTGCAGGTCGCGCACTTCCTGGCGGCCGCTGCTGCAGGGCTTGTCCTGCAGCGCAACGGCGCCGTTGCTGCCAACGCAGCGGTAGACCCGCACGTCATCGGCAGCGAAAGCCACCACGGGCATCGACAGAGCCAGGCAGAGGGCAGGGCGCAGCAGGTTCATGGCTGCAGCCTGCGCGAATTGCCGCGGCACTGCAATCGGCGCATCAGGAGCGCAGGATGCTGCCGCTGAGCGCGTCGCGGATGGGCGTCGGCTGGGCCAGACCGCCGGTCTGGCCATCGAGGATGCCGTCGAGCAGCCGCAGCAGGCGCGGGTCCAGTTCTTCGCGACTGCGCGCCGGCGGTTCACCGGCCAGGTTGGCGCTGGTGGACACCATCGGGCCGCCCCAGGCGCGGCACAGCGCCGCCACCAGCGGGTGGGCGCTGATGCGCACGGCGATGCCGCTGTGTTCACCGGTCACCCAGGGGCGCGCACGGGGGCCGGCCGGCAGGATCCAGGTGTTGGCGCCGGGCCAGCTGGCCAGCACCGCGCGTTGGCGGGCGTCGGGCAGCGCGTCCAGCCGTACCCAGCCTTCCAGCTGGGGCAGGTCGGCGGCGACCAGGATCATGCCCTTCTCGACCGGGCGCTGTTTCAAGCGCAGGACCATGTGCACCGCCGCCTCATGGGCAGGGTCGCAGCCCAGGCCCCAGACAGCTTCGGTCGGGTAGGCGATCACGCCCCCCGCGCGCAGCGTGGCCACAGCAGTATCGAGGGTGAGTTCTTTCATGGGGACGGCCGGCCCGACGTGGGGCTTCATTATCCCCCCGCGGCGTGCAGAACGGGTGGTGGGCACCGGGTATGGGGCGGACCGTTGGTCCGCACATCCGGGTAGATCATCCACGCATGGCGTGGGTCTACTTCTTGGCTGCGGCCTTCTTGGCGGCCTTCTTCACTGCTTTTTTCGCCGCCTTCTTCGCGGGCGCCTTCTTCGCAGCCGCCTTCTTCGGCGCGGCTTCCTTCTTCACCGCCGCCTTCTTGGCCGGGGCCTTCTTCGCGGCGGCCTTCTTGGCGCCAAAGCCCTTGCGCACCGGCTTGCCGGTTTCTTCCATCAGCTGCTGCACTTCAGCCAGGGTCAGCGAGGCCGGCTCGCGATCCTTTGGGATCTTGCCATTCATCTTGCCGTCGCTGATGTACGGGCCGAAGCGGCCGTTCAGCACCTGGATGTCGCTGCCCTCGAACTCCTTGATGATCCGGTTGCGCGCGATCTCTTCCTTCTCTTCGATCAGGAACACGGCGCGGGCCAGGTCGATGGTGTACGGGTCGTCTTCCTTCTTCAGCGAGGCGTAGGTGCTGCCGCGCTTGGCGAACGGGCCGAAACGACCGATGCCGACGCTGACGTCCTCATCCTTGTCCTGGCCCAGTGCGCGCGGCATCAGGAACAGTTCCAGCGCGTCTTCGAGGGAGATGGTGTGCATCGACTGGCCGGGGCGCAGCGAAGCGAACTTCGGCTTCTCCTCGGCGTCCTCGGCGGTGCTGCCGATGGCCGCATACGGCCCGAAACGGCCCAGGCGCACGCTGACCGGCTTGCCGGTCTTCGGGTCGGTACCCAGTTCGCGGGCACCGCTGGCCTCGGCGCGGTCGACCGATTCCTTCTTGTCTTCCACCAGCTCCTTGAACGGTTCCCAGAAGCGGGCCATCAGCGGAATCCACTCTTCCTCGCCGCGCGAGACGGCATCGAGCTCGTCTTCCAGCTTGGCGGTGAAGTCGTAGTCCACGTACTGGGTGAAGTGGCTGGACAGGAACTTGGACACCGCGCGGCCGACGTCGGACGGGCGGAAGCTGCGGCCTTCCATTTCCACGTACTTGCGGAACAGCAGGGTCTGGATGATCGAGGCGTAGGTCGAGGGACGGCCGATACCGTACTCTTCCAGCGCCTTCACCAGCGCCGCTTCGGTGAAGCGCGGCGGCGGCTGGGTGAAATGCTGGTCGGCCTGGATGCGTTCCAGCGGGACGCGGTCGCCCGGCTTCATCGCCGGCAGCTTGCGGCCTTCGTCCTCGTCCTCTGCGCTCTTGTTGTCCTTGCCTTCCTCGTACACGGCCAGGAAGCCGGGCACCACCACGGTGGTGCCGCTGGCACGGAACACGTGTTCGCTGCCGGCCGACAGGTCGACGCTGACGGTGTTGAGCGTGGCCGGGATCATCTGGCAGGCGACGGCGCGCTTCCAGATCAGCTCGTACAGGCGGCGCTCGTCGTCGGTGAGGAAGCGCGACACCTGGGCCGGGGTCCGCAGGGCCGAGGTCGGGCGCACGGCTTCGTGGGCTTCCTGGGCGTTCTTGGACTTGGTCTGGTAGGTGTTGGGCTGGTCCGGCAGCGAGGCGATGCCGTAATCACGGGCGATCACGTCGCGGATCTCGGCCAGCGCGTCCTGCGACAGGTTCACCGAGTCGGTACGCATGTACGAGATCAGGCCGACGGTGCCTTCGTCGCCGATGTTCACGCCCTCATACAGCTTCTGCGCCACCTGCATGGTCTTGCGGGTGGTGAAGCCGAGCTTGCGCGAGGCTTCCTGCTGCAGGGTGGAGGTGGTGAACGGCGGCGCCGGGCGGCGCTTGCGCTCCTTGCTGGCCACGTCGGTGACGTGCAGCGAGCCCTGCGCGGCCTGCTGGATGCGCAGACGGGCGGCCTCGGCGGTGTCGCCGTCGGTGACGGTGAACTGCTCGAACTTCTGCCCGTCCAGCTTGATCAGCTTGGCGTTGAAATGCTGGCTGGGGTGCGCGCACTCGGCAGCGATGGACCAGTATTCGCGGGCGATGAAGGCTTCGATCTCTTCCTCGCGCTCGACGATCATGCGCAGCGCCGGGCTCTGCACGCGGCCGGCGGACAGGCCGCGCTGCACCTTGCGCCACAGCACCGGCGACAGGTTGAAGCCAACCAGGTAGTCCAGCGCGCGGCGCGCCTGCTGGGCGTCCACCAGGTCGCTGGCGATGGCGCGCGGCTGGTTGATGGCTTCCTTGATGGCGCGCGGGGTGATCTCGGTGAAGACCACGCGCTGCATCGGCTTGTCCTTGACCAGCCCACGCTCTTTCAGGATCTCGGCGATGTGCCAGCTGATCGCTTCACCCTCGCGATCCGGGTCGGTCGCCAGCAGGATGTCGTCGGCGCCCTTGGCGGCCTTGGCGATGGCATCGACGTGCTTCTCGTTCTTGTCGATGACGTCGTAATGCATGGCGAACCCGTTGTCCGGGTCGACCGCGCCTTCCTTCGGGATCAGGTCGCGCACATGCCCATACGAGGCCAGGACGGTGTAGTCCTTGCCGAGGTATTTGTTGATCGTCTTGGCCTTGGCCGGCGATTCGACGATGAGCAGGTGCTTGGGCATGTAGGGAAAGGTCTATGGGCGGACCGGGGGAAGGGGCCGCTAGGGTGGAGCAAACGGCCGCATTAGTGAAGCGGCCACGGGCAAATCGATAAACTGAACGCCCGGTAGTGTGCCGGGCGTTCAGGTTTCCTTATTAGAGGAATCACGCCCGGACGGCCCCTGTCAAGGGGCGGAGCGTGATGACGGCCGCCTGCCGGCGCCGTCGGCCAGGCTCAGCTGGCCATGTTGGCGATCACGCCCACTGCGACGACGGCGAGGATCAGGCCGCCGAGGACCAGCAGGCCGCCGATGACCAGCATCACCACGGTGACCGTGCCCAGCTCGCGCCGCTGCAGGTGCGGCTGGTCGGTGAAGGCCCAGCGGTCGACCACGACGGTGTCGCAGACCATGTCATGCAGGGCCTGCTTGCGGTCGGTGAACGCCGCCATCAGGTAACCGATGCACAGGATGATGCTGCTCAGGATCGTGGCGAAGTAGCGGCCGATGCTGCGCCCCAGGGTCAGGCGCTCACCGTTGCCGCGCACGACCTTGATGCCGATGGCCATCTTGCCGGGCGTGGCGCCGCCAGCGGACGCATGGAACCAGCCGTAGTAGGCCAGCGAAATGAACAGGCCGGCCAGGCCGCTGACCAGCTGCGCGACCAGCCCCGTGGCCGTGTCGCCACCGCCTGCCGCGCCCATGCCGACGCCGATGCCGACACCGAGGACCATGCCGATGATCCAGCTGGGGATCAGCAGGATGAAGTAGTCGATCAGATAGGCGGCGAACCGCTTCCAGAAGCCCGCATAGACGACCTCGCCGCCCTGGACAGGCTGGGCATAGTCGCCGCCGGCCGCGCCCGGGGCGCTGTAGGGTGAGCTGCTCAGTGCGCCCGTGCCCGGCAGGGCGGCAGTGCCGTTGTCGATGGCGGCATAGTCCCCGCGCAGGTCGAAGCCGCCTGCGGCGGTGCTGTCGCTGGCCTCGGCCAGGGTCTGCAGGCCCAGCTCGTCCACGACCTGGCGCAGGGCGGCCCACTGGCCCATCCCCTCGCGCCACACCAGTGTGTCCAGGGTCAGCTGCCCGCGCTGGAAGCGCTGGCGGATCTCGGTGACCGGGAACGGTCCCTGGCGTTGCTGTCCTTCGGCGAAATACCACTCAGTCATTGCGTTCCCCTGTTGGGTCATCCTTGGATTTCAGGCTGCCTGCACGGCCAGCGGCTCAGCCGCGGCACTGCACGGGCAGGTATTTGTTGTCGCTTTCGCCGGTGCATTCCCAGCGGCCGCTGTCGCGGTCGTATTCCTGCCACAGCAGGTCGCCGTCGATCGCCTTGCCGGGGACGGCCAGGGTGGCTTCGATACCGCAATGGCCATTGTTGAAGCGGCCGATGTGCACGGCTGACAGCCCCTGGCTGGCGAAGCTGCCCGCTTCGGGGAAGCCGGCGTCGTTGGCGCCCGGGCAGCGGCCCTGGTCATCGGCGAAGCGCTGGACCTGTTCCTTCAGCGGCTGCAGAGCGGTAATCGCACCGGCGACCTTGGATTTGATCACGTAGTCGTTGTAGGCGGGCAGGGCGATCGCGGCCAGGATGGCCAGGATCGGTACCAGGACCAGCAGGGCGACGCCGCCGATGATGGCGGTCAGCGCGCAGCCGGACAGGCCCTTCTTCGGCGGCGGCAACGCGGTGCTGGCGCTGGCGTGGTAAGGCGCTTCCGGCGGCAGGATGGGCGGTTGTGGGGCCACCGGCGGTGGCGGCGCGCTGGCCGGCGCATCGACGGCCGGCACGATCAGCCCCAGTTCGTCGACCACGCTGCGCAGCGGCTGCCATTGCGGCAGCCCGTCGCGCCAGACCAGAGTGTCCAGGGTGATTTCGTTGCTGCGGAAAAGCTCGATCAACTGCTCCGCCGGCAACGGGCCTTGCTGGCGGTTGCCTTGGGCGTGAAACCACTCACTCACGGGGACGCTCCTGAACGCGCTTGGTCCCCAAGTGTACGGTCAGTGAAGGGGTTCTGGCTCGTCCATGAACATCTGCGTTTCCATCCAGGCATACGCCGCCTCGGCGCCGGGCTGGTTGAACAGGACCATCAGCACGACCCACTTCAGGTCGTCCAGGTCCAGTTCGTCCTGGTCCAGGGCCATGGCACGGTCCAGCACCAGCTCGCGCTGGTCGGCATCGAGGATGCCGTGCTGTTCCAGATACAGCAGGAAACCGCGGCATTCCACGTCCAGCTTGTCCAGCTCGGGGCCGTGGAAAATGCGCACGGGGCCGTCGACCCGGGCCTGCGCCACGCTCGGCCTCTGGGCAGCCAGCGCATCGAGCCAGTCGAAGGCCTTGTTGATCTCGGTAGGGCTGAAACCGGCCTGGATCAGGCCATTCTGCAGCGAGTCGCGGTCACGGATCAGGTCCGCATCTTCGCTGAAATAGTGTTCAAACAGGTACAACAGTACGTCAAGAATGCTCTCTTTCATTGCCCCTCGGCCTGCGTCGCGCGACGCTGTGGAGGTGAAGAAACTAGGGAGTTCGACAGTAGCGGCCGTGTACGCACACCACGATTCCCGCCAGTTCCATGGCCAGCAGCATGGAGGACACCTCAGGCGCCGTCAATCCACAACGCGCGATCAATGAATCCATACCGCTTGGGTTGTGGTCCAGTGCCCGCCACAAGCTCTGGTAGTCAGGGTCGTTCGCCCACCGGTCCGGCAGGTCTGCCGACGATGCCTGTTCAGTGGGGGTGGCAAGGCGGCTTTGCAAGCCGGGCAGTTGCTGGCGCAGGGCAGGGGCCAGCAGCTCCAGCACATCTTCGGGCCGTTCGACCAGGGCCACGCCCTCGCGGATCAGCCGATGGCAGCCGGCTGCGCGCGGGTTCAGCACCGAACCGGGCACCGCGCCGACCTCGCGCCCGGCCTCGGCGGCCAGGCGGGCGGTGATCAGCGCGCCGGAGCGCTGGGCCGCCTCGATGACCACCGTGGCCAAGGCCAGGCCAGCCACCAGCCGGTTGCGCGCCGGGAACTGCCCCGCCCGCGCCGGGGTGCCCGGCGGGTACTCGCTCAGCACGACGCCTTCGGCGGCGATGCGGGCCTGCAGGCGGGTATTGGCGGGCGGATAGGCCTGGTCCGGGCCGGTGCCGATGACCGCCACCGTGCGCCCGCCCGCATCCAGTGCGGCGGCATGGGCGGCGGCATCGATGCCGGCGGCCAGCCCGCTGGTCACCGCCAGGCCGGCCTCGACGAAGCAGGCGGCGAAGCGTGCCGCCAGCGCCCGCCCGGTGGGGGTCGGCGAGCGGCTGCCGACCACCGCCACCGCCGGGTGCCAGGCCAGGCTGGCGTCGCCGGCCACGAACAATGCCAGCGGCGGCTGCGGGATGTCCTGCAGCAACGGCGGAAAGGCTGGATCGCAGCAGCCCAGCAGCTGCTGGCCGGGGTGCCGCAGCCAGCGCAGGGTGGCGGCCAGTGCCGCAGGATCGGGCTGCTGCAGGGCGGCGCATTGTTCAACGGAACAGCCGTGCGCGCGCCAGCCGGCCACACCCATGGCGAGCGCGGCGGAGGCGTCGCCGCTGGCCAGCAGCAGGGCGCGGCGGGGCGCCAGCGGTCCGCCGGCCAGGACCAGGCGGGCGAGGGTATCGAGGGCAGGGTCGGGGCAGGGCATCGCCCGACTATCGGCTACGGACGACGAAGGCGCCCTAAGGCGCCTTCGCGTTCTGCTGTCAGGGGAACCCGCAGGGAGGCTGCCGGCCGGGTAGAGTCGACCGTTGGTCGACCATAGCGCGCAGCGCGGGATTTCCGCGGGCCGGCCATAGACGACGAAGGCGCCCTCGGGCGCCTTCGCGTGGTGCTTTCAGACAGGTGCGCTTACTTCGCGTCCGGGTGCTGGGCGCTGTAACCCACGTTCACCGGCTTCACGCCCTGCATCACCAGCGCGTAGCTGACGTTGTCGAAGGTGCGGAACACCATCGCGTGGGCGGCGTATTCGTCCGGCAGGCTGACCCGGCCCGCACCGGTGGACGGCGAATCGTCCATGCGCGAGGAGTTCGGGTACTTCATGCGGTGGGCGACGTGGCTGCCCTGGCGCCACAGCGAGAACACCGTGCCGTTGTCCACGCCCTGGCTGCGGCCGGCGGAGATGGCGATGACGTCGCGCGGGCCGCCGGCATTGAACATGTCGGCCACGGCCAGCACGCGCACGTCCAGGCCTTCCAGGCTGGCGGCGGGCACATGCGGGAAGAACTGCAGGTCGTACGGCTGCGCTTCCACGGGCACCAGGCGGTCACCGGCGCGCACTTCGCGGCCGTTGCTGTTGGCGTCCAGCATCAGGGTGGAGACTTCGGTCTTGCCGCCGGCCACCTGGGTGATGGTGCCGAGGCCGACCTGGGCCAGTTCATAGCCCAGCACGCCGCGGCGGTGGTTGGGCGCGTTGTAGGCCTTCCACAGGTTGCCGCTGCCCGGGGTGACGTCGCCGTTGGCGGTCAGGTCCTCGGTGGGCTTGGGCTGGCCGTAGCGCACGGTTGGGCGGACCACGGCCCAGCGCTGGCCGACCTGGGCATCGGCCAGGCGGACATACGCAGTCTGGCCGCCGGTGGCGCGCAGGCGGTTGTCTTCCAGGCCGGCCACATAGGGCAGCTGGTCGATGCTGTCGACCACGCTCAGCTGCTTCAGGAAGGGTTCGACCTCCGAGAGCGGCACGCCGGTCACCGGGGCTTCCGTGCGCGGGCCGGGCTGGGCCGTCACGCGGTCCAGATAGGCCAGGCTGAGCACGTCACCCGGGTAGATGAGATGTGGGTTGGCGATCTGCGGGTTGGCCTGCCAGATCTCCGGCCACAGCCAGGGCTTCTGCAGAAAACGGCCTGCAATGTCCCACAGCGTGTCCCCTTTGCGGACCACGTAGGTGTCCGGGTGCCCGCCATTCACTTCAACGGCGGTAGCATAGGCAGCCACGGTCAGCATCGCCGCAGCGACGACCGTACGAAAACGAAGCAACATAGGTGCGGAGCCCTGATTCCCCAACAGGTTCGCGCACTATAGTCCAGAAACCGGGGCGCAAGGCAAGCGTTGCAGATAGAATCTGCGACGTATGCCGGCGTATCCCCGGCCCCAACCCGGAAACAGCCATGGCCCTGCTCCCCATTCTTGAGTTCCCCGATCCGCGCCTGCGTACAAAGGCTGCGTTGATCGACGCCGCCGAGGTGACCACCCCGGCCTTCCAGACCCTGCTCGACGACATGTTCCAGACCATGTACGACGCTCCCGGCATCGGCCTGGCCGCCAGCCAGGTGGACGTGCACAAGCGCTTCATGGTCATCGACGTGAGCGAAGAGAAGAACGAGCCGCGGGTGTTCATCAACCCGGAGATCGTCGCCAAGGACGGGGGCCAGGTGTACCAGGAAGGCTGCCTGTCGGTGCCCGGCATCTTCGCTGACGTGACCCGCGCCGACTCCATCACGGTGAAGTTCCTGGACCGCCAGGGGCAGCCGCAGGAGCTCACCACCGACGGCCTGCTGGCGGTGTGCGTGCAGCACGAGATGGACCACCTGGACGGCAAGCTGTTCATCGACTACCTGTCGCCGCTGAAGCGCGAAATGGTCCGCAAGAAGCTGGCCAAGCAGCGCAAGCACGTGGCCTGACCGCCATCGCGGGCCGCCCTTTGCGGTGGCCCCTGCCTGCGCGTCCCGCGCGGGCTGCACGGCGCCGGCCGACGGCGCCGTCGTTCTTTCTGCACGTATCCATCCTGCAAGTGGGGTAGCCATGAGGATTGTCTTTGCCGGTACGCCGGAATTCGCGGTGTCGTCGCTGCGCGCGGCCGCGCGCCATCATGAGGTCGTGGCCGTCTACACCCAGCCGGACCGCCCGGCCGGCCGTGGCCGTGGCCTGGCACCCTCGCCGGTCAAGCTCGAAGCGGTTGCCCGTGGCATCCCGGTCTACCAGCCGGAAACCCTGAAGGACCCGGCCGCCCAGCAGCAGCTGCGCGATCTGCAGCCGGACCTGATGGTGGTGGTGGCCTATGGCCTGATCCTGCCCAGGGCGGTGCTGACCATCCCGACCCACGGCTGCTGGAACGTGCACGCCTCGCTGCTGCCGCGCTGGCGCGGCGCCGCGCCGATCCAGCGCGCGATCCAGGCCGGCGATGCCACCACCGGCGTGTGCCTGATGCAGATGGAAGCGGGTCTGGATACCGGCCCGGTGCTGCTGCACCAGGAGCTGGCCATCGCCGACACCGCCACCGGCGGCGACCTGCATGACGCGCTGGCCGCGCTGGGCGCGCAGGTGCTGTCCGATGGCCTGGGCCTGCTGCGCGCGGGCATCAAGCCGATCGCGCGGCCGCAGCCGGAACAGGGCGTGACCTACGCGCACAAGCTGGACAAGGCCGAAGCCAGGCTGGACTGGGCACAGGACGCGCAGGTACTGGCGCGCACCGTGCGTGCGTTCAACCCGTGGCCGATCGCCGAGGCACAACTGGCCGGCGAGCGCGTGCGCATCCATGGCGCGGTGGCGCTGGACCTGGCCCACGGCCAGGCCCCGGGCACGGTGCTGGCTGCCGGCCGCGAAGGCATCGACATTGCCTGCGGGCAGGGCGCGCTGCGCCTGCGCGTCCTGCAGCGCGAGGGCGGCAAGGCGATTACCGCCGCCGACTACCTCAATGCGCGTCGCGACCTGCGCGTGGGAGCGTAAACCGGTGTCGAAGCAGAACGATTTCTCCATTGCCAAGGCCGCGCCGGGCGCCGCCACCCGCATGCTGGCCGCACGCGTGCTGGCCCAGGTGTTCACCCGTGGCCGTTCGCTGAAGGCCGAACTGGCCTGGGCCTTGCCCAAGCTGGCCGATACCCGCGACCGCGCGCTGCTGGAGGCCCTGTGCTTCGCCGTGCTGCGCCGTCGCAGCACCTATGACGCCGCGCTGCAGGCCTGGATGCAGAAGCCGCTGTCGGCGCGTGATGCCGACCTGCGCACCCTGCTGATGGTCGGTTTCGCCCAGCTGGACGTGCTGGAACTGCCCGCGCATGCGGCGTTGTCGGCCACCGTCGACGCGGCGCGCGCGCTGGGTCGCGAGCGCCAGGCCGGCCTGGTCAACGCCATCCTGCGCCGTGCGCAGCGCGAGGGTTTCCCTGAACAACCCGCGCGCGACGCGTTCCCCGCCTGGGTGGCCGAGGCGGTCGAGCGCGACTGGCCGCAGCAGGCCGAGGCGATCTTCAGCGCCAGCCTGCAGCCGGCACCGCTGTGGCTGCGCGCCAACCGCCAGCTCGGCGGCCGCGACAAGGCGCTGGCCGCGCTGGCAGAGGCTGGCATCGCCGCCGAGCCCAGCCCGCTCAGCGCCGATGCGCTGCGCCTGGCCGAGCCCAGCCCGGTCAACCAGCTGCCGGGCTTTGCCGACGGCGCGTTGTCGGTGCAGGACCTGTCGGCACAGTGTGCGGCCGATGCCCTGGCGCCGCCGGCTGGCGCACGGGTGCTTGACGCCTGCGCCGCCCCCGGTGGCAAGTCGGCGCACCTGCTGGAACGCGACCCGAGCCTGCGCCTGCTGGCGCTGGACATCGATGCGCGGCGCCTGGCCCGGGCCAAGGACACCTATGCCCGCACCGGCGTGGGCGAACACGTGCAGACCCAGGTGGCCGACGCCAGCGATACCGCGGCCTGGTGGGACGGCACCCCGTTCGACGCCATCCTGCTGGATGCCCCGTGCTCGGCCACCGGCGTCATCCGCCGCCAGCCCGACGTGATGTTCCACCGCCGTGCCGAGGACATCGAGGCGCTGGTGGGGGTGCAGGCGCGCCTGCTGGAAGCCTGCTGGGCGATGCTGCGCCCCGGCGGCGTGCTGCTGTACGCGACCTGTTCGATTCTGCGTGCCGAGAACGTCGACCAGGTGCGGGCCTTCCTGAAGTGGCATCCGGACGCCCAAGCGGCGCCGCTGGGTGACGCTTTCGGCCTGGACTGCGAGGGCATCGCACGCCAGCGCCTGCCCGGTGAAGACGATGCTGACGGTTTCTTCTACGCGCGTCTGCTAAAAACAGCCTGACCCCGTCGCTGTCCGAGTTCCCATGCTGAAGACCCGCGCGTCACGCGAGACGTGGTTGTTCGTGGTGATGGCCTTGCTGGTGCTCGGGGCGGGGCTCGGACTGCGCGACCCTTGGCCCTCGGACGAGCCGCGTTTCGCCCTGGTTGCCAAGCAGATGGTGGACAGCGGCCAGTGGCTGTTCCCGCATCGGGGGCTGGAGCTGTATTCGGACAAGCCGCCCATGCTGATGTGGTGGCAGGCCACCCTGTACAGCGTGATCGGCAACTGGCGGGTGGCCTTTTTGCTGCCCTCGCTGATCGCCGCGCTGGGCACGCTCTGGTGCGTTGTCGACCTGGGCCGGCGGCTGTGGACGCGCCGGGTCGGCCTGTATGCCGGCTGGGCGCTGCTGTTCGCGCTGCAGTTCACCTTCCAGGCCAAGAAGGCGCAGATCGACCCGCTGGTGGTGCTGTTCGTCACCCTGGCCAACTACGGGCTGCTGCGCCACCTGCTGCTGGGGCCGGCGTGGCGCTGGTGGTGGGCTGGCTGGTTCTTCGCCGGCATCGGGGTCATCACCAAGGGCGTGGGTGTGCTCGCGCTGCTGATGATCCTGCCGGCGGCGATCGCCTCGGTGCTGCACTGGCCGCGGGTGCGCCTGCATGCGCGTGACCTGCGCTTCTGGCTGGCGCCGCTGGCCTTCGTACTGGCTGTCGCGCTGTGGCTGGTGCCGATGGTGATGACCGCGCTGGCTACGAAATCGGGCGAGTACCAGGCCTACCTCGACGACATCCTGTTCCGGCAGACGGCCAAGCGCTATGTGCAGTCGTGGGACCACCACCAGCCATGGTGGTACTTCCTGGGCACGATGCCATCGATGTGGATCCCGGCGTTCCTGGCCCTGCCGTGGGCGATCCCGGCCTGGCGTCGGCGGCTGCGGCGGCGTGATCCGCGCTACCTGCTGCCGCTGGCCTGGTGGCTGCTGATCGTGCTGTTCTTTTCCCTTCCGCACGGCAAGCGCGATGTCTACATCCTGCCGTCGCTGCCGATGTTCTGCCTGGCGCTGGCGCCGCTGATACCGGGCCTGCTGCGCAGGAGCGACGTGCAGTGGGTGCTGGGCGGGTTTACCCTGCTGCTGTCGCTGGGGACGCTGGCCGCCGGTGCGTCGGCCCTGCTCGGCAACCCCGGTTTCGAAGTGCGGCTGGTGCTGGAGCGCGGGCTGGAGCCGGGGGCGGTGGTGGCGATGGCCTGGGCGGTCCTGGCCATGGGGGTCGCGGGCGTGGCCAGCCTGCTGCTGTTCGGCCCGGCGCGGCGCCACCTGGCGCTGGTCTCGATGCTGACCGTGGTGTGGGTGCTGTACAGCCTGGTCGGCTACCCGGTGTTGAATGATTCCAGTTCGGCCCGCGGCCTGATGCGCTCGGTCGATGTGCGCCTGGGTGCCGATGCCGAGCTGGGCCTGGTGGCCTGGAAGGAGCAGAACCTGCTGATGGCCGGGCGACCGGCGACGACCTTCGGCTTCAACGTGCCCTGGCATCGACAGTTGCAGGCCGGGGTGCGATGGCAGCAGCTGTCGCCGCGGCGGCGCTGGCTGCTCGTTCAGCAGGACGTGCTGCTGGGCTGCGTGGACCGCGACGGAGCGGTGTTGGCCGGTGTCGCCAACCGTCGCCGTTGGTGGTTGGTGCCCGCATCGGCGGTACACGGCCCCTGCGTGCCCAGCGAAGCCGAACTGAAACGTGAACGGCGGTTGCAGAGAAACGAGCAATAACGTGGCCGCAGGCTTGTCCAGACTGCCCAAGCGTGCACAAAGCCAGTAAAACATCAGGCGGGCGGCCTGCCGCAGGGCCGCCGTTTTCTTCCGCATGACCGCAGCGATCATTCCCGACGTGCCAGCTTCGCCAGACAACCTGAGCCCCACCCGCGCCGAACCGCTGCCAGTGCCTGCTGGCGGCCGCCTTGGCGTCGCGCACTGGATCGCACAGATCGGCCTGTTCTGCATGCCGGCACTGGTACTGACCGTACCGGTGAACCTGTTGCCGTATGCGCTGACCCTGCTAGTCAGCACCCTGCTGGCGCCGGACCTGCTGTGGCGGGCGCGGGGCATGGGCGGCACGCCGGTGCGCGCGCTGACCTGGCTGATGCTGGCGGCGGTGGCGCTGGGCCTGGTCTCGGTGGTGCTGTTCGAGCAGGGCCTGCGCGACGTCGACAACCGTTCGCGGTTCCTGGTCATCCCGTGGATCGCACTGTGGGTCTGCGCGCTGCGGCCAGACCTGCACTGGCTCTGGCGGGGCGCGCTGGCGGGCCTGCTGGGCAGCTTCGTGCTGTCACTGGTGCAGGTGCTGCAGGGCGCGCCGCGCGCCGAGCTGACCACCAATGCCATCGTGCTGGCCGACATCGTGGTCATGCTGATGGTGCTGCTGGTGTTCTGCCGCCCGTCGCGGCGCTGGTCGCTGGTCATCGTCGGCATGGCCGCCGGTTGCGGCACCATCGTGCTGACCGGCAGCCGCGGCGTCTTCGCCGCCCTGCTGGCGCTGCTGGTGGTGCTGGCGCTGAGCCTGCGCTGGCGGACCGGCGTGGCCCGGCTGTCGGTGCTGGCCGGCATGCTGGCCATCGGTGCCACCCTGCTGCTGTCGGTGCCCGAGCTGCGCAACCAGGTGCGCCTGACCGAACTGCACAGCGACGTGCAGAAGCTGGAGCAGGGTGACGTCGATTCCTCCGCCGGTGCGCGCGTCGAGCGCCTGCAGGTGGCCTGGCAGACCTTTCTCGATCATCCGCTCACCGGTGTCGGTATCGGCCACTTCGACAGCGCCATGCAGCGCGTGCCGGTGTGCCGCGACGACCCTGCCGAAGTGCGCTGCCACCTGGGCCATGCGCACAACGACGTGGCCGAATGGGCCGCCACTCAAGGCCTGCCGGGCCTGCTGATGCTGATTGCCGTGTACGGCGTCCCGCTGTGGGTGTTCGTCCATCTGCACCGGCGCAGCGGTCGCGTCACCTTCCGCGGGCCGGCGGCGGCGGGGGTGATGATCGTCATCGCCTACGTGCTGTGCGGCTTGACCCAGTCGATGTTCGCCCACCAGATGACGGCCAGCTTCTACGTGACCATCGTCGGCCTGCTGACTGGCCTGTCACTGCTGGAAGGCGCCCGCCATCGGGCGAAGGCCTGAGCAGTGGGTGAATGTCATCCACGCATGGCGTGGATCTACCGGTGGGTGCCGACCGTTGGTCAGCACAGATGCTGGATCATTCGCTGCGCGGGTCGGCCACGGCCTGGCCGTTGCCCAGCATCCACAACATGATGGTCTTCTGCCGCACGTAGTTGGCGCGCACGTAGGCATACACCAGGCCGTGCCAACCATCGCGGAACCCGCCGCGGAACACGAAGCCGCGCCAGAAGCGCCAGGCCGGCGCCAGTACCAGCTTGCCCAGGGTGGCCCGCTTGCCGAGTGCGAACTCGTGCTCGGCCATCATCCGTGCGTACTTCTCGGTCTTGGCCAGCTGCTGCTGCAGGGAGCGGTAGGGGTAGTGGATGAGATCACCGCGCAGGGTGCCGACGCTGCCATCGACGCTGGCCGCTTCGTGGATCTCGCGCTTGCCGCGCCAGCCGCCCCGGCGGCGGTCGAACAGCCGCATCACCCGGTCCGGGTAGGCGTTGCCATGGCGCAGGAACTTGCCGAAGTACTCTGAGAGGCGGGCGAAACGGTAGCCGGCATGGTTGCTGAAACCACTGTCGCGGGCCTGCTCGATGGCCGTGCGCAGCTCGGGGCTGATGCGTTCATCGGCGTCGAGGCACAGCACCCAGTCGTGGCTGGCCTGCTCGACGCAGAACGCCTTCTGGCTGCGGAAACCATCGAACCGGCGCTGCAGCACACGGGCACCAGCGGCTTCGGCGATGGCCACGGTGGCATCGGTGGACTGCGAGTCCACCACTACGATCTCATCGCAGAAGGCCAGCGAGGCCAGGCAGTCGCCGATGCGCCCGGCCTCGTTGAACGCGATAATGCACGCCGAGATGCGAGGCCGTTCGATGGGAGCGGTCGTGGAGGACATGATGGCCGGGTACCTGTTGTTTGCGACGGAGCGCTATGCGCTGCCTATTCTCGCCCCGTTGGCGCAGGCCTTGCACGCGTCCGGGCAGGAGGTGGCCGCCTGGTTCGAGGGCGGTGCGGCCGGCAGCAGCCTGCCGGGAGTGCCCAACATCGGCCTGAAGCAGGCCCTGGCGATGCGCCCGCGTGCGGTGTTCAGCGCCGCCAACTGGGTGCCGACCTTCCTCTCCGGGGCCAAGGTCCAGCTGTTCCATGGCTTCAACGTGGAGAAGCGCGACAGCGCCCGCGGCCACTTCCGGGTGCGCGGCATGTTCGACCTGTACTGCACGCAGGGGCCGGCCACCACCGCACCGTTCCGGCAGATCGCCGAGCAGCAGGGCCACTTTGCCGTGGCCGAGACCGGCTGGCCGAAGCTGGACCCGCTGTTCCGCGACGATGGCGGTGAGAGTGCCGCGCTGCGTGCACCGGCCGGCGGGCGTCCGGTCATCCTGTTCGGCTCGACCTTCACCGAACGCCTGAGCGCGGCCCCGCACCTGCTGCAACCGATCGCCGCTGACATCGCCGCCGGTGAGCGCTACTGGCTGCTGACCCTGCACCCCAAGTGCCCGCCGGAACTGTTCGAGCGTTACCGCGCGCTGGCCGGTGCCAACGCGCGCTTCATCGAGCCGGAGCAGGTGATGGCCGCGCAGCGTGCGGCCGACGTGCTGGTGTCGGATACCTCGTCGATCGTTTCGGAGTTCATCGTCCAGCACAAGCCGGTGGTGACCTTCCGCAACCGCGTGCCGAAGCCGCACATGATCGACTTCGACGAGGCCACGCAGCTGCCGGCGATGCTGAAGCGCGCGCTGCACCCGGAGCCCGCGCTGCAGGCGGAGATCGTGCGTTATGCCGATGCCATCCACCCGTTCCGCGATGGTCGCTCCAGCGAGCGGGTGATCGCCGCGACCGAGGATTTCCTGTCCGGTGAAATGGGCGCGCTGCGCCGCAAGCCGTTCGGCAGCTGGGTGCGGGATCTGCAGATCCGCAAGGGCCTGGGGTATTGGGGGCCGTCGCAGCGGTGATGGGTAGTGGCGGCCGTTGGCCGGCAATCCGATTGCAGTAGATCCACGCCATGCGTGGATGCATGGCATGGGTCAGAGTTCTTTCCGGTGGGAAGGGATCCGACCCCGCGTCACCAGCGCAGCTTGCGCCGCGCCAATGCCACCGCCAGCTGCTTCATCACCTGCTGGGCCTGCGCCTGCGGCAGGTAGTTCAGCGCCAGCGCCACGTCGCCGTGCGCGCCAGCGGTATCCAGCTGCAGGCTGGCGGTGCCCAGCAGCTTGTCCAGCGGCGAGCGCTGCAGGCGCAGGCCCTGCACCTTGTCCAGTTCGGCCCAGCGCCACCAGCGCTTCCACCAGCCACCGCGCACGGCCACGAACTGGCCATCCAGGTGCCAGCCCATGCGCGCCATCTGCCGGTGCGCCACCAGCAGTGCCACCGGCAGCCAGCCCAGTACCAGCAGGCCCCACGGGCCCCAGCGCCAGTAGGCGCCCGCTGCCAGCAGCGGCACCAGCACCAGGCTGCCCAGGCTCAGCCGCCACCAGCCGCGTTGCGGCAGCGCATGCCACTGTGCCGGCGGCCACTGCAGCTGCGGCAGCAAGTGCTTGACCAGTCCTTCGCAGGTGGCGGCCGGGGCCAGCGGCGCCAGTTCGCGAAGGACACGATCATCATCACGCGAGGGGCCGCCGGCCGCGCTGTCGATGCGCAGCTGGCGAAGCCCGAACCAGCGCTGCAGCGTGCCCTCGCGCAGCGTCCAGGCCTGGATGCGGCGACGAGCCACGCTGCTGCGGGTGCGGCTGAGCAGGCCGGTGGACACCGTCAGCCGGCGTTCGCGCTCGCTCAGGGTGAAGCCGTGGTAGCGCAGCACCGTCAGCACCACCGACAGCACGCGCAGGCCCAGCCAGCCCAGTAGCAGAGTGGCCGCCACCAGCAGCAGGGTGCCGGTCAGGCCCGGGTGCAGGTGGCTGACGTAACCGAAGGCCTGGCGGCCGCCGCGCTGGATGGCATCGTCCATCACCGGCCGCGGCACGGTCTGGAACAGCACGCCGAAGGCGGCCACGGCCAGCGCCCAGCCGCGGTTGGACAGCAGGCCCATGCGCACCACGTCCCACGCCGACAGACGCAGCAGCACCTGCTCGTCGTCATCGCTGGCGATGTCCTGCGGCGCATCACAGGCAACCGCCTGCGGTGGTTGTCCGCGCTGGCGCACCAGCCGTTCCAGGGCCAGCGCCTGGTCCAGCTTCAGTACGCGCATCTCCGCTTCCGGGCGCACGCCACCGGCCGATTCCAGGCGCAGTTCGGCCACGCCGAACAGGCGGTGCAGCGGGTTCTGCCGCACTTCCACGTTGTGGATGCGGGCGAAGGGAATCTCGCGGCGGTTGCGTGACAGCAGGCCGCTGCGCACGGTGATCGCATCGCTGCCGATGCGGTAGCGGTAGCTCAGGTACTGCAGCACCGACACCAGCACCAGCGCGGCGATGGCCGACAGCGGAATCAGCTGCGCCCACATCGGGTCGCGATCGCCGCGCTGGCCGAACACCAGCAGCGCCACCAGCGGCAGCAGGTAGTGGCGCAGCTGCATCAGCAGCACGAACAGCCACGACCACGGGTGCAGGCGATGCTCTTGGCCGTCGCCAGGCAGCGACGGCGGCAGGGGCGGCGGCAGGCTCACAGGGCGTCCGCGTCCTGGTCGAGCTGGCGGGCAAGGGTGTCGCGCAGGCGCTCGGCGTCGGCCTCATCCAGGCCGCTGACGGTGACCGCGCTCAGGCGCGTGCCGGCGGTGTGCACGATCAGCGTGGCCAGGCCCGCGCGCCGTTCCAGCGGGCCGCGGCGCAGGTCCAGGTGCTGCACGCGGGAAATGGGAATGCGGGTTTCCAGCTGCCACATCAGGTCGCGGCGCAGGCCCAGCCCCTGTGCGTCCAGCCGCCAGCGGGTGCGGGTCAGGCGCCGATGGCCGAGCCAGGCGCCGAACACCAGGCCGACCAGCAGGCCGACCGGTGCGCCCCACAGGCCGCCGGGCAGATCGAAGAACCACCAGGCCGCGCCCAGTGGCGCGCCGGGGACGAACAGGCCGCCGAACGCGCCTTCCAGCGCGGCCATGTGCGCGGCACGGCGGGGCAGCGGTTGCCAGTGTTCCAGGTGGTCCAGGTGCGGCGATGCAGGCGAAGGCAGTTCGGTCACGCGGGCGTCCGTCGGGCAGCAGGGCAGGGCGGTGGCGGCCGCAGCCGCCCCGCGCAGACGGTAGCAGGTCGGCCGCGTTACTGGGCGGCCTGGATCAGCGCGTCGACATCGAGCATGTGGCCGGCGCGGTCGGCCTTGGTGCGCAGGTAGTACTCGTTCTCGGCGGTGATCTCGCCGGTGACCGGAATGCAGTCCAGCACTTCGATGCCGGCGTTGCGCAGGCGCTGTGCCTTGGTCGGGTTGTTGCTGAGCAAGGCCACTCGCGAAATGCCCAGACCGCGCAGCATCGCCACGGCGCTGCCGTAGCGGCGCTCGTCGGCGCCGAAGCCAAGCTGTGCATCGGCGTCGATGGTGTCCAGGCCGTCGTGCTGGTAGCCATAGGCACGCATCTTCGCGGCAATGCCGGTGCCGCGCCCTTCCTGGTCCAGGTACAGCAGCACGCCGCCGCCCAGTTCCTTCAGCTTGCGCAGGCCGCGCCGCAGCTGGTCGCCGCAGTCGCACTTGAGCGAACCGAACAGGTCACCGGTCAGGCAGGAGGAATGCACGCGCACCGGCACCACGGCCGACAGGTCCGGCTCACCAACGATGATCGCGACCTGGTCGCGCTGGGCCACACCGCCGCGGAACACCGCGAAGGTGGTCATGCCCACATCGCGCAGCGGCACCGGCGAACGCGCCACCAGTTCGTAATCATGGGCCGCATGGGCCGCGCCTTCGGCCAGGTCGCACAGGGCCACCTCGGCCGCACCGTCGAAGGTGGGGTCATCGGCGTCCAGGCGCACGGCCACCATCGCCGGCAGCAGCAGGCCCAGGCGGGCCAGTTCCACCGCACCCGCATCGAAGGCATCACCGGCGCTCCAGCCGTCCGGCATCGGGCCCGGCTCGCGCAGGTAGCCCAGCGAGGGCAGCGCATCGAAGGCCACGCCGGCCAGCGGCAGGCGCGCGCCGTCGGCCGCCTCCACGCCGAGCACGCGGGCGCGGGTGGCGGTCAGGAACAGGTAGTGGCGCTCGCGCGCGGCGCTGGCGAAGGCGGCGAAGCTGCTGGCCGTGGCGCTGTCCAGCGCGATCACCGCCAGGCGCTGGCCCTGGCCGTCGTGCAGCAGGACCGGGCGCCCAGCACGCAGCTCGGCGACCGCGCGTTCGCAGCGGATCGCGGCGGGATCGCCGAACAGGGAAGAAGCAGGCATGGCAGGACCGGGGAAGGCGGACATCGCAGTCTCTATGGGGGCGCCAGCGTCGTATTCAACGTACTGCCGCAGCCGGTCGCAGGCCAGCCGCCGCCATCCTCAGTGCGGGTGTTCTTCGGTGGCGTACGGGTCATCTTCGCCGCTGCCCGGCGGGCGCAGCGTGTAGCGCTTGTAGGTCCACTGGTACTGGGCGGGATCGCGGCGGGCGATGCGCTCGATGCCGGCATTGAGCGCGGTGGCGGCCACCTGTGGATCCGCGTCGGCCACGGCCGGGTCAGCCGGCTCGATGTGCAGGGCGAATTCCATGTCCGGCCCGATGCGCTCGCACCAGCCGTACAGGACCGTGGCGCCGGTGCGCTCGGCCAGGCGGTTGACCAGGGTCATGGTCAGCGCCTGCACGCCGAAGAACGGCACGAACACGCCGTCGCCGGCCTTGGGCTGCTGGTCGGGCAGGATGCCGGTGGCCCCGCCGTCCTTGAGCACCTTGAACAGCTGGCGCACGGCCGGGCCTTCGGCGCGCACCTGCTGCACGTTCTGACCGCCCCGTACCAGCTGCAGGAAGGCGTCGCCGGCCTCGTCCTCCGGCGGCTTGTAGACGATGGCGATCTGCCCGCGCGAGGCCAGCCACTGGTTCAGCAGCTCCCAATTGCCGAAATGCGGGGCGGCCACGATCACGCCCTTGCCGCTGGCCAGGGCCGCGTCGTACAGGGCCGCACCGTGCTGCTCCTTCAGGTGCAGGCGCAGGTTGTCGGCCGGCTTCTGGCTCCACAGGCGCAGGGTTTCGATGGCCTGCAGCGCGGTCGAGCGCAGCAGCTCGCGGTGCAGGCGGTCGCGCGCGGTACCGGTGATTTCCGGGTAGGCCAGTTCCAGGTTGCGCCGGGTCACCCGGCTCTCGCGGGCGTTCAGGCGGATCCAGGCCCAGGCCAGGGCGTGCGCGAACCCCCGCAGCAGCGGCCAGGGCAGGCGGGCGAACAGGGTGGTGGCGCGATAGACCAGCCGGGCTTTGCGTTGCGGATTCATTGGCCCCAGTTTAGCCAAGGGCGCTGCTATCGTGGCCGGCCCCGTTATCTGGAGCCCTTCGATGCTCGTCCTGATCCAGCGTGTCACCCAGGCCGTCGTGCATGTGGAGGGCGAGGCGGTCGGGCAGATCGGCCCCGGCCTGCTGGCCCTGGTGGGCATGGAGCCGGGCGATGCCGAGGCGCAGCTGAAGCGGATGGCCGAACGGCTGCTTGGCTACCGTGTATTCGCAGATGAGGCGGGGAAAATGAACCGTTCGCTGCGTGATACCGGGGGCGGGCTGCTGCTGGTCAGCCAGTTCACCCTGGCCGCCGATACCCGGTCGGGCATGCGCCCCAGCTTCACCAGCGCCGCCCCGCCGGACGAGGCTGAACGCGGGTTCAATCGATTTGTTGAGATCTGCCGTGAAAATCACGCCCCGGGGGTGGAAACGGGGCGGTTTGGTGCCCATATGGTCGTCAGCCTGGTCAACGACGGTCCCGTGACCTTCCTCCTCAGGCCCTAGGCCGCCGGGACCACCGCCCGGCAGGCCGGGCCCCGGGCTGGTATAATGCTACGTTCCCTATTTCTCCCCAGCCGGTGGCGCGAGCACTACATGGCCAACGAACGTCCTGCCCAATCCGAAATCAAGCAACTGATCAGCAAGGGCCTGGAACAGGGCTACCTGACCTACGCCGAAGTCAATGACCATCTGCCGGACGACATGGTCGACCCGGAACAGATCGAAGACATCATCGGCATGATCAACGGCATGGGCATTGATGTCCATGAAGTTGCGCCGGATGTGGAAACCCTGCTTCTCAACGACGGCAACACGGGCAACCGTGAGGTCGACGACACCGCGGCCGAAGAAGCCGCCGCAGCGCTGAGCGCGCTGGATACCGAAGGTGGCCGCACCACCGACCCGGTGCGCATGTACATGCGCGAAATGGGCACCGTCGAGCTGCTGACCCGCGAAGGCGAAATCGCCATCGCCAAGCGCATCGAGGAAGGCCTTTCGCAGGTGCAGGCCGCGCTGGGCCAGTTCCCGGTCTCGGTCGAATCGCTGCTGTCCGACTACGACGCCCACAAGGAAGGCAAGAAGCGCCTGGCCGAAGTGATCGTCGGCTTCAACGACCTGAGCGACGACGTGCCGGCTCCGGCCGCTGCTGCGTCCGATGACAGCGACGACAGCAATGACGACGCTGACGACGACGAAGACGATGATGTCGACGGCGGCGACGAAGAAGCCGCACCGACCGGTCCGGATCCGGAGGAAGTCGCCGCGCGCATGCAGGCGCTGACCGACGCGTTCAATGCCTTCAAGAAGGCCGCCGCCAAGGGCGACAAGAAGCACCTGCCGAAGCTCCGCGAGGAGATGTCGGCGGTGTTCGTCACCCTGAAGCTGCCGCTGCCGCTGACCGACGTGCTGACCAAGCAGCTGCGCGACACCATGGCCGACATCAAGTCGCATGAGCGCCGCGTGCTGAACCTGGCCACCGTCACCGCCCGCATGCCGCGCAAGGACTTCATCCGTTCCTGGGAAGGCAACCAGACCAACCTGGAATGGGTGGAAGACGCACTGAAGCGCAAGCAGAAGTGGTCTTCGGCGCTGCGTGAGGTGAAGGACCAGATCGTGTCCGAGCAGCAGGCCACCATCGACATCGAAAAGCTGACCCTGCTGGACCTTGACGAGCTGAAGGAAATCAGCCGCGCCATGGCCTACGGCGAAGCCAAGGCCCGCAAGGCCAAGAAGGAAATGGTCGAGGCCAACCTGCGCCTGGTCATCTCCATCGCCAAGAAGTACACCAACCGCGGCCTGCAGTTCCTCGACCTGATCCAGGAAGGCAACATCGGCCTGATGAAGGCCGTGGACAAGTTCGAATACCGCCGCGGTTACAAGTTCTCGACCTACGCCACCTGGTGGATCCGCCAGGCGATCACCCGCTCGATCGCCGACCAGGCACGCACCATCCGTATTCCGGTGCACATGATCGAGACGATCAACAAGTTGAACCGCATTTCCCGCCAGATGCTCCAGCAGTACGGCCGCGAGGCTACGCCGGAGGAGCTGGCCAAGGAAATGGACATGCCGGAAGACAAGATCCGCAAGGTGATGAAGATCGCCAAGGAGCCGATCTCGATGGAAACCCCGATCGGCGACGACGAGGATTCCCATCTGGGC